>Ga0255336_100026_pt1 | contig 376527 bp, 430 predicted proteins | sample MeOH1_35cm_T3_17_FD_189102 | JGI IMG/M metagenome (GOLD analysis project Ga0255336, IMG submission 189102) | Sandy soil microbial communities from University of British Columbia, Vancouver, Canada - MeOH1_35cm_T3_179 | ecosystem: Engineered > Artificial ecosystem > Sand microcosm > Unclassified...
AGGAGGCGGAAGAGCTGGATACTCAGGTGATGGAGGTGACGAAGAGAGTGCTGGGGCCCGAGCACCCGGACAGCCTGAGCAGCATGGCCAACTTGGCCTCGACCTACCGGAATCAGGGGCGGTGGCAGGAGGCGGAAGAGCTGGATACTCAGGTGATGGAGGTGAGGAAGAGAGTGCTGGGGCCCGAGCACCCGGACAGCCTGAGCAGCATGGCCAACTTAGCCTCGACCTACTGGAATCAGGGGCGGTGGCAGGAGGCGGAAGAGCTGGATACTCAGGTGATGGAGGTGACGAAGAGAGTGCTGGGGCCCGAGCACCCGGACAGCCTGAGCAGCATGGCCAACTTGGCCTATACGTGGAAGGACCATGGCCGCGAAACTGAAGCTTTGGAGTTGATGGAAGAATGTTATCAGCTACGAAAACAAAAACTAGGTCCCGGTCATCCTAACACAGTATCTTCATTTAATACATTAAACAGGTGGAAATAGCGAGTTTATCGCTAGACACCTAGATAGTCGGCAGCCTGAACAGGTGAGCCCTCAGAGATATTGTTACTTCTTCTCAGGTTATAATTTTGTATAATAACTTTCTGAGCAAGGGTCCAGGGGAGAGCCAATATTTATAAGATGTGAACTGCCACCGGCTGCTTCTAGAACATTCCACGGCGGATTCTAGAACCTTCCAGGGCATATCAACTTCTGGGGACATGTGTCACGAACCACAGGGTCCGGACGAGGTTGAGGACAAGCCGCAGCTGAGCAAAGCATGCTGACTAGCAAAATTGGGCCACGACCAAAAAATGAGGTCTAAGAGTTACCCTTCTCGCATGAGAACCCCGGCAGAATCGGTGGGCCAGGCGTCAAAGCAAGCGATAGGTAGGCGGTAGTCAGGGTACTGGGTAGTTCACTATTGGTCCATTGAATCAATCCTATCTAACGATGCCTTCCCTGATTTAAATCTACTCAAACGAAATGCCTTGGCAGACTGACGGAATCGGAAGATTATTCTTCCAGAACCAATCCATGCTGGGCCTGTTTGGCCTCTGTGGTGCGACACATTTGTCTCATCCACGGACGAATCAGGTGTGGTTCGCGACGTCCAATATGGATCAGGTTAATCACTGTTGAGGTCGACAAAAGCGCTGGATGACACCACCAGTTTCTGTGGTGGACGCCCTAGCGTCTTCATACCGTTGCGGTCCCACCCGAGCATCTATGCAGGACTACAAGACCACATACAGGGAGGGCCAAAGACTCGAGAGCACTGGAGGTCACAGGCCCCCTGCAGTATCCGTGGAATCCCACAGAAGACAAGGGAAACTGTAGGTTATCGCGGCGGATCGCTGTGATCACTTCACAAGGCTGAGACTGAGCCTTGTCACGTGAGACTCGCTGCTATTTGGGCGGGTCATAACACGCTCGCTGTTATAGCAACTAGGAACATCTTAGAGGCATCAATAACGATCGCTTTTTAATCCAGATATGAAGGAAGTTACATCGCTGGCTAGACCTGATTCAAATCAGTAAGCCTCGGTAAGCGTTGGTGTTGGGAACACAGGCAGTGTGACAGTGTCTTCACTAGCAAGCGCTTAGCCTCGGGCACTCCTACAACGCCGTCATAGGCAGCATCTTAGATAGAGACAATCAACCATCTCATCGGTGCTTGGTTCATCAGCTGGGAATATGTGGCACTCTGGCATTGTCGCCTCTCATCTTTAAAATTATATCCTCATGTTTCTGTGGCTTTTCGCTACATGACAAAGGCCAATCAGGAGTGTCGCTAACAGTTGCCACAAACGTTCGAGTGGGCTGGCTCACTCAAGATAATGGGCTGGCCATTGGGCAAAGTGGACTGGCCCATTTGACAGAGTGGCCTGGCCCATTTGACAAAGTGGACTAGGCCACTCTTAGGCACCTAAATTACGAGGTCTACAAAAAAATACAAAGCCGTCGCCTGTCCTGCGGAAGCTGTGGGATGCATTTCAGCGGTCCATCTAACCTCGGCTGCAGGTCTCAGGCCATCTCACAAATGTCGACGGCACCGAGGAAGCTGATTTGTCCCGTGACTCTTTCAGGCAGTTTTCAGGCCTAGGAGTCAATTCAGGAGCCATGCACGTGCTACCTGCCCAGACGAGGAATGGCAACATGATGGAAGCCCACAGAGCGACATAGGGTCAGCAACGACGCCAACATGGACCACCGACCTTGATCGCATTGACCTTGATGGAATCTTGGTGACAGCAGAATTGCTCTCAAAGTGCTGTGAACAGGCGCCCGACGCTACGAGAAATCAAGGTGCATTGATGTCTGTGGCGGAAATGGGGACGACTTGGTGGCGAGGGATCACTTGCCTGGCATGCCGTGGCCAATGGGGGTGTGATTCTGCTCAGGAGTTGACTGTCTCTTACATTGAGAGCTAGATATGAATGTTCCCGTCCATATGCTTCCAAATGCCGCTATACCCAGCACCCCTCAGTTGCTGGACGAGATCACATGCAGGAGATTCGGACAAGGAGAACCACGTTCTTCACCAGTCTCTCCCTTACTGTGTTAGTACCGCTCATCATTCTACGGCCATTTAGGCGATTTGCCTATGAGAAAAGCTCTGATATGAGGGGGCAAGTGTCAGGTGAGAATGACCAAAAACGTCACTGATTGCCCTTTCACCACCTCCACTCTCTGACCCCTCTCCATCGTCAGCTCTTTCATGGCCACCTCCTGACCGCGACTTGGAATTTCCCCTACTCGAGTGTGCAGGACCAACAGACGGCCCGAAATTGGCTGTGACCTCCGCCTGCATTGCACAATCCGATCCCCCTGCACATTTGTGTTGCACAATGTCTGATGCTGCCTGCCGACCTGGGTTGCGCAAAATGTCTGATGTCACCTGCCAGCCTGTGTTGTCTGATGCCTCCTGCTGACCTGTGTTGCTGCTTCACACCTCTGAGAGACCAATGGTGTCTGCGGCAAACAACATGTCCAGCACCTCAGGGCAAGCACCATCCAATGATATGCTGCGTTTAGCGAAGCGAAGGCTACATCACAGCACTGACACCCCGAACCCCGGGGGTGGAAAGGCATCAGGCAGATGAACAGGCGGCAGTCAGATGCCGAGAAGGCTACTGGTAGTCAAAGCGCCGTCCATGGCCTTACCCTCCAGATATTGTGGGTGCCTTTTCAGGGTCGAACCAACCATGGTTCGGCCCATAGGCTTGTGGCCACTAGGGTCTCAAACAGAGCCCCTTCCATGAGGTATAGACGCATCCTCAGGTCAGATGGATCTTCGATTTCATTTTTTGACCTCGAGGAAGGGGTGTTTAGGAGGCCGGAAGTCCCAGAATTGTGTTTCCCTGTGGCTGAGGAGCGCTCGGTGGAAGAGGCGGTAGAGATGATCGATTCGAGTGAGCTCACTGAGAGCCGGAGAGGATCGTGAGAACGGTTTTGAAGGCTCAGAACCGTTTTGTGTAGACGTCCTGAGCTTCCACAGGCAGTCAGCGGTGGGAAGGACTGGCAACGTACGAGAAATGGCAATTCAGACGGTCTGGCGCGAGAGGTTGGGGTCTCCGCCAGTCGTATCACGTGCGGCGCCAAGCCGGGTGCAACACATGTCAAAGCAACTGTTCTGCTTGTTACTCGCTCGATCATCCTTCTCCATCATCAGCAAACCGATAGGTCTTTGAGCCACGATGAATGTACAATTCCATTTCACGCAATCGTCTCGAGTGCTTAACGAGCTCTCTCGGAGCAGCTTTCAGTCGCCGATCGCTCCTGAGTCCACAGAAAACGTCAACTCCTTAGAATATATCGACACGGCCTTGGGATTACTAGGCCACGTACAAAAAGCCCACGATGATCGAATCCGCCAAGAGTTTGAACAGCAGCGTCGATTCATTACTGATAAGTTCGGAGATGAACAATATGCCAATGGCCAGCGCGACGCTATAATGGACTCGAAGTTCGCCAAACTTAAAGAGCAGTTTGAAAGGATCAAACAGCAGCTACAAGGGTTTAAGGAAGAAGTCGGGCACCGCTTCGAAGAAGTCGGGCACCGCTTCGAAGAAGTCGGGCACCGCTTCGAAGAAGTCGGGCACCGCTTCGAAGAAGTCGGGCACCGCTTCGACAATCTAGACACAAAGATGCAAGAATTTGGACAGCGGTTTAGTGAGATGGATGCTAGGATGTTCAACTCACTCGCCTACAGAGTAAATCATCAAGTTCACCCAGTGGCGATTTTCGGAAAGAACGGCAGACTTGAACGGCCTGACGAGAGTTTTTTCCCGAAAACAATCAAGGACTTTTGGAGATTATCACGGAGGGAGAAAGGTTAGTCCAGCAGCCTTTCCTTGATATTCCTAAGCGGATGCTTATTTCTGAACAGCTTATGATCGTTTCTACCTCATTCAATTTTACTCCCTCGACTACGAATCGTGGAAAAAGGACGATGAGGATTCTGATTTAGGCGCAAGTGATTCTGATGCAGAAAAGCTTGAACTTGAACAGGTTGCCCGTCTTTATCCTAGAAGATGCCAGGAGGCCCTAGCTGCGCGTCTTGGTCTACCCTGGGATAGGATTCGTGGCCACATGGAACAACTGGAACGACAGCAACAAACGCCAGCAGCTCAACCACCCAAGCGTCGAAATTTAGACCCAGAGGCTACAGGCAAGAACAAGCACTCTAAAAGAGCATCGCAATCCAAGGGCTCCCCACGCTCAACAGGCACGTCTGCACGACTACAAGTGCGCCATTCACAAGGTTCAACAGACATCGTTCCAGATACCGTTGACCTCCCACACCGCCCGCGTGAAGAAAATCACCTTAGCGGGCCCCAAGAAACTAGCGAATCAGAATCAGATAGACCGTCGCAGGGCTCCACGGAATTGTTGAGTTCGGGTGAGGTACAGAGGCTTGGAATCGGAAGGAGGATGGCCCCTGGCGGCACTTAGTGAACCTGATCTTGAGATCTTGAGTCGTGAAGATACAAATCAGTCAAATGGTTGGGCGATCAAACTAGGCTGTCGCTGCTCGCTCAGCCTCAGATCGCCTGTATACCGCTGGTACCACAAGCCCACCGCTTTATTTTAACCATGTTACCTCCCAAACGAATGCACCTCAAATCCACAACTCGTAGCCCAACGGTTCACTGTGATCGAGCCCACCACCTACCTACCTACCTGGCCCCTTTGCGTCTTGCTTTGCTGGTATTTGCTGCCTGGTTCATAACCTGCCTCTTCTGAGGCGAGAGTTTATTGATGGCCTCCTGAGCCGCGAGGAGCTCTTTCAGCTCCTGCTTGTACTGCTGCATCTGTTCTGCCGACGGCACCGTCCCCTTCGTAAGGCCGATCGTGATATTCGCGCTTCACGAGATTGTCCCCATGCCGGAGAATTATACCAGTTTTCCAACATCAAAATGTCCTTGTAGTCGAGGCGTAGTTTGTCTCCACTGGGTTTGATGAAATCAAGCAGCGGTTTGATCATAGTGCCATGTCGACGAAGGTGACTGAGCTGGAGCGCCGATGGTGAGTAAAACAATATCAGGGCTTCCTGGCAGAGTCTTGACGAGAAATGTCAGCATACAATCTTGTGTCGCAGCTTGCGAGGAGTTGGCCCTAGGCAAAAACTCTGGGGGGGCAGGTGCGTGCCTAGCCGGCAAATATTCGGGAGACTTCATAATCACGTGATATATATCACATGACCTAAAAGCTTCAGACGCAGGCAACGTCACTATGTCTTTCTAACTTATTGACATCGACAAGAGAACTCTGATGCGTTCTCATCTCTGCCGCGATAAGGTTCAATTTCGCCAAGTGCGTTGTTCCTATTTCTCGTAGGAGCCAAATAGCCCAACTTATGAACAAAGTACCATAGGGTGCGTCGACTGCGCCCTTGTCCTTCGCGGCAACTCCCAATTCTTGTATTGCCACTCGGCACTGACAAGGTGTTGGTCTCAAGCTTTCCACCATCAGGTGACGAGGGAATAAAGGATCGATTATCCAGGGGCTCATCGGTCGACGGAGGAGTCGCAGCTGCGCAACGCAAGGCGTTTGAAGGAGTCCCGCAGTAGTACGAGCGATTCGCTGTTACGGTACAGTCGCGCAGCGCGTATTGCCGACCCTGATTTGCATGCATTGTACGTATCCAACGAATAAGTGAATGCGAGGTTAACCTGAGAGCGGAAAATGAAACGACGAGTCGCCAAAGCTGCGTTGACTTTTGAGAGTCCACCACAACGTGACGAACTTCTCCCAACCTAGGCTCGCCCGCGAGAGCGAGATGGAGACAAGAAGGCCGCCGCCGTCGGCATGAGCGGGTGAGGAGGCACAGGATCAAGCAAGGGGCAAAAATCCGGAAATGGTGGAATATGCCACGAAAATGCTGGAACCACCACCACCGTCAGTGGGTGACTACCACCGACCTTTTGTCTAAGCAATCGAAGAGGCCACCGAGGTCTCATCCTCCAGAATTTGTTGCAATGGGCTTGACGCTCACAGTCATGTACCACCAATAGGGTCTCCAGATGTGTGACCATTTGCGTCCAACGTTGGGCGGAAATGGTACATGTTTTTGCTTTGTCATATCCGAAAGGTCCCGCCAATAGCATCCCAAGGTGAGTGACCGTTCGCGAGACGTCTCGATGGTACGTGTCTAGCGTAGCCATATCCGTAAGCCGAGGAAATAACCACTTACTTCCTGGCTGAGGGTCAACTGGCTAGGCCAACTGGCTGGTCACTGGTCCAGGTCAACTGGTCGGCCTACTGGCTGGGGGTCAACTGGTCGGTGCCTGGGTCAATTGGTCGGTCCTGGTCGGGGTCAACTGGCTGGAGCTGGACTGGCTGGAGCTGGACTGGCTGGAGCTGGCTGGGTCAACTGGTCGGGGGTCAACTGGCGGGGGTCAACTGGCCGGGGGTCAACTGATCGAGGGTGAACTGGTTAGGCCAAACTGGCTGGGTCAACTGGTCCAGGGTCAACTGGCCCAGGGTCAACTGGCCCAGGGTCAACTGGTTCAGGGTCAACTGGCCGAGGGTCCTGGTCGGGGGTCAACTGGTCCAGGCCAACTGGCTCAGGTCAACTGGCTCAGGTCAACTGGGACGATCTTGCGGAACTGGTGCATTTCCTTGATGCTATTGGCTGGGCTCCCCGAGAAATGTAGCGTCAGGGAATCTGTCAGGACGAGCTCCACTGTCCTTTGGGGATCGCCCAAAAAGACTGGAATCCTGTCAATCCTTGACAGGATTTGGAGCTCACAACATATATGCTTGTCAGGGATTTCCTGTCCTGACAGAATCCTGGAAGACTGGTACTGACGGTTGTAGGCACACCAGCGGCATTAATTGATGCTTCTGACCTGCAGCCTGCGTAAAGAAGTAACATAGCCCTTACACTGCGATTTGCCATTGCGGGAGATGGAAGAGTAAAAAGGGCGATTGTAGGTGCCGGAAATGGTGCGCAAGCAGCAGTATTGGTTCAAGGTGTCGCAGCACTCGATCTGGCGGAAATGGTACATATTTTGGCTCAGTCATATCCGAAAGCACCCGCCAATAGCATCTCAAGGTGGGTGACCATTTGCGCCCAACGTTGGGCGGAAATGGTACATGTTCTGTCTTAATCACATCCCGTCAAGGCATCGGAATCGAACGGCAAACTATTGATTTTGATCAGCGACTCCTGCTGCAGAAAACTCTAGCAGGCTAATATGAAAAACTGAATTATGAAGACGAACCAATAGCCATATTCTACCGTCTGAGCACCAAATACCAGTCAGATTTGGATACTGATGCTGCCCACATATCCTTGAACTTCTCGATGATGCAACTCTAGCAAAGTCGGATACCAATTTTTGAAAAGTGCTTCTGTTCCATCAGAAAAGTATATGCTTCCTTTGTTGAAGCCATGTCGAATGTTTTCTGGTCCAAGATGGGTTTGATGTCATGCGTCTCGATAAAACAGTTCATCTCGCTGAATTGCTTCCGAGATCCTAGGAAGAGACCACGGGCAATGCAGCAAAAGAAGATACAGTCTAACACGGTCGGGATTTTACGATCTGGCGCATCTCCAAGAATACCTGTTGCAGCGATCAACCCGTCGATGCGAATGGCCTTCAACGACTGTTGAAGGGTAGAAGCTCCACCGACGTCCACAACTATATGGGCACCTTTGCCATCTGCTGAGAGAGTTTTGACAGTCTCGCCCCAATCAGGTGTTTTTCGGTAGTTGATCACATGGTGAGCCCCGAGAGACTTCAGCTTGTTCGCCTTTTCTTCAGTACTGGTGGTGGCAACTACAGTGGCGCCTGCCGCGAGGGAGAACTAGGAGTTGTCAGGTCTGCGGTATGTTGCTGGAAGATTGAGAGACAGGGGTTGCGATGCAGCCATACCTGTAAAGCAGCAATGGAGACACCACCGGTGCCCTGCACCAGAACCGTGTCTCCAGGCCTTGGAGACTTGCTTTCAAGTCCGAACAAGGCGTTCCATGCCGTTAGGCCAGAGCATGGCAATGTAGCAGCCTCTAAAAAGTTGAGGTTTGAAGGCATTCTCACCAGAGACGTTTCATGAAAGATGCCAAATTGCCGCAGCGTTCCGTCGACCGTCTGGCCCAGGCCTGCACCAATATCTTCAAATCCAGGGAGATCGGCCTCTGATAGCCCGCAGGTCAGGTGTGTACACACATGGTCTCCGACGCGGAATGCAGTGACTTTGGATCCGACCGCCTCGACCAGGCCAGCTCCATCCGATCCAGGAACGACATTCTTTTTGCCCAGTGCCAGTCCAGGGCCACCCTGGAGATAACCTGACGTCAAAGGCTGAGGGATCTCGGGCAAGGGAAACTCTTTACCTTTGCAATCATCAGCTCGCGATAGTTAAGTGAAGCGGCGTGGATCTTCACCAGGATTTCGTCTTCTTTCATTGGTGGAAGGGGTAACTGCTCAACGAAGTTCAGACCCTCAATTCCAATCTGGCTATTGAGGACCCAAGCAGCAGTGCACTGTGGAGAAGGCATACTGAAGGAAAATGGTCGTATGGCGGCGGGTTATTTCAAAGCTCTGGACGATCCAAGTATTTGGCTTCAAATCAGCTGACAAATACGAGTGGATGGAGCACCTAGCGCCAGATCCGAGTTCAGGAAAATGCGGAAAGTGATGGTTGGTCAATGACATACCGGAGGTTATTAGATGGAGTTTAACGCTTGAAAGGAAACAGAATATCAGATTAGTTACTCAGCTATTCAACTTTGAGACTTTGCCTCTCCCTTTGTCTACAGCTTATGGAAGATGCAGGAATGAAAGCATTACGCACCAACCCCACCAGCGTCCGGCACTGCTATCAACCGGGGCATATGTCGTGACTGCAAGCGAAGGCAGTTTTGTCATTTGTCGTATCATGCTCGGAGAGGGAGGACCACTTAGGCCTGGCATATCCATCCATTGAGGAATCAGGTGTCGGAGTGTGGTGAAGCGTTCGCCAATACTGAATGTGCTCTTTCCAGCTCCATAAGCGTACGCTCCTTTGGCCCTGTGCTTTTTCTTGCTCCGTCAGCGCACACTCCTTTTGGCCCTGTGCTTGTTCCGGTTCCACGAGCGTACGCTCCTTTTGGCCCTCTGCTTTTGCCGACTCCATGAGCGTACGCCCTTTTAGACTTGTACTTTTTCCGGCTCCGTGAGCGCACGCTCTTTTTGGCCCTCTGCTCTTTCCGGCCCGTAAGCGTGCGCTCTTTTTGGCCTTCTACTCCTTCCGGCTCGGTGAGCGCTCTTTTTGGCCCTCTGCTCCTTCCAGCTCCGTGCCGTGAGCGTGCGCTCTTTTGGCCCTGTGCTCTTTCCAGCTCGGTGAGCGTACGCTCCTTTTGGCCCTGTGCCTTTTCTGGCTCGGTGAGCGTACGCTCCTTTTGGCCCTGTGCTCTTCCGGACCCCGTGAGCGTACGCTCTGTTTGGGGTCTGCACTCTTTCCGGTTCCCTGAGCGTACGCTCCTTTTGGGCCTTTGCTCTTTCCGGGCCTTGCTCTTTCCGGGCCCTTGCGTACGCTCCTCTTTGGGCTCTCTCCGGTTCCCTGGGCTCTTTCTGGGCCGACGATACGTCTCAGACAGAGGCTTCTTCATCTTGGTATTCCACACCCAGGCACCGCATGCAAAGATGTGCTCCTCCATACAGTTTCGAGCCTTCTAGACCAGCAGCAATGGCCTTTTCCGCCGCATCATAGTCGCAGCACATGAGGTGTGCGTTTTTCTTGCGCTGGTCGGTCAAGGCTTCATGTCGAAGCCGGACGAGCTCATCCCCCCCATGCTCCTCGGGAAGAGGGACGGGCGTGTGGGTACGTTCGGAGTTCGTCTCAAAGTCATCTAGTTCTGGTGGCGGTGCCGGTGAACTTGTCCCGTCGTACTGGTCGATATTAAGGCGTCGGTGTTTCGAGGTTGGGCCGGTCGTCTCCATGTCCCCGTCGTCCGTGTCGGTTCTTTGTCTCTTTCGGGGGCTGTTGCTTCTGCTCTTCGTCGGACTTGGGTTCCTGGCCTGCGCAAAGAAAGTTTCTCTCAGCTCCTGTGATGTCATCTCCTTGTCCTCCAGGGCCACCCTCACGAGTCGAGACTCTCCACGGCTGAAAAAGGTTCGAACCATGGGAAACACGGACCAAGCGAGGCGAGCCAGGAGGAAATTAGGATGCACGTCAGCCGGGATATTAACCCTCGTGTTGTGATATTCTGAACCCAAGTTGGCTGTGCAGGTGAGGAAATGCGACACCCAAGAACCATGTTTCCTGGTGAAGATGAAACTTTGGGCGTCGAATACAATATGAATATCCGCTCGCAGAGTCAATATGTTGGCAGGATTGTTGACCGGTTTAGCACCTGTCCTCCAAGAAATCGGATTGTATTGGTCCATCTCTTGCTCTCTGAACCACTCGTCTTCTCCTTCTGGACAGATATGCGCGCCTTCGACTCCGTCTTGACTGGGACTGACACAGCAGCCTCCATCGCAAAGTTTGACTGCTTGCGAGGCGTTCGACCGCGAAGAAGTTGGCGCAAATGGTGGGATGGGCAATCCATCGTGAGGAAACCACCATGCTGGCGGCAGATTGTCGTGTGGAAAGGCCCAATGTCGAAAGGTCGGGACAACGGGATATCTGTACGGAGCCTGCTGTTCTTCTGTGCCTGTGTCTCCTGGACAAGGGACATGGAAGTAGTATTCACCAACGGGGAGTAAATCATCACTCCCCAGTTTCAACCGTTTCCCATCTCGTGTCCTTGACAGCCATCCATCGAATTGGTTGCCGGCCACAATGCCGCATATCAGAAGAGCGGTTCCATGATGAAGGCCAGGGCAGGCATCGTTGCCGTCGAAGGCGGGAAGATCGATCAAGCGAGTAGATCTGTACGCAGGATGATGGAAGATGATTTGAGGGGGGTTTGGGGTTGAGAAGCGCGGCACAACGGCGGCGTTGGGAGGAGGGTCTCGAAGGTCAACTGCAGCTGCCGATGTCGCCATCGGCGAAGGATGAGGCAATGTAGCATGATTGATTCATTGCGAAGATAGCAACAAGTGTGTTTATTATTACTGTTCTCAATGGTGACATATATTTAGAGAACGTGATTGGCCAAATTGTTTGGTCTTTGTGCAAACAGAGCAAACATGGCTCCGCCTGGCTTCGGAGCCAGAGCACCCCCGGCTCGAAGCTACGCCTTGGCGGCTCCATCAAGCAGGAACACTGATTGAAAGGAATTGAACAGCGGAAGAACAACGTCTTTTTAGGTCTGAACGCCTTGTCATGGCCATGGGCGGTGATCGACTTCATGTCGTGCACAATTCTGTTCTTCTCCTCGCTGGCCTTCTGGCTCCGCCGGAAAATTCTGGCCCCGACATCTTTGGATACGACTCCTCGACACGGGACAATCCGCATTTGGATCTGCCCCAGTCTGGGAGCACGCTGTCAGGGCGAGACAGAGCCCGACGGATGAAACATGTCATGGTCAAGATCGGCGATGTGGGCAAGCCCGAGGGTGTCGGACGAGTCGGGCTCACTGATGTCGGGAATGACTCGGTGCCGCTTGGAAAGCTCCAGCGTGGTTGCCATTATGTATGATAATGTGGAGAAGGGTCAAACAGACTGGGATAATTGGGGGAAATAAAGAAGAAGAAGAGCAAAATAAGGCCATGGCAAACACCACTCTTGAGGTGGCCTTATGGTTGTCAGCTCAACATGGACGCCGAAAACACCCCCTAGCCCACGCGCTTCTCACATCATCAGGATGGCCCTGGCCTGCTCTCGCAAAGGCCAGACGCACGTGGTTCGGAATGCTGAGCCAGCATCACGTTGACCTTAGATCAATACTATAAGATCGCCGTTACGAAGAGTGGCCCAGCACCACGCCCTCCTTAGTGGTCCCTCCTCGCCTCTGACTGTTGTGAATCTCGTTCCAATTTCCCCCGCCAATCACAGGCCCGTGCCTGAGTGTGGTAGTCCAATCACCTTCGTCGATCACCCCCTTCCTCGTTTAGCTCGCTCGCCATCCTCCCCGGCTCCGGGAGCTTCTGGTTTTTAGCCCAGCCTCAGCGAGCCACGACCAACCGCGGCCACCCCGTGAACGATGGCCCCCAGCCGATGGTCCACTTAGAGATACGATCTCCGAAGAGCTGAAACCTCGTGCTGACTGCGATTCCTCCTCGCGAACTGCTCAATGATGTCCTGAGCCTCTTTGGCACCTTCCCCCTTGATTGTGCGACCTGGCCGTTGGATCATCTCACGCACATTGGTACCACCGACACATGACTGATTGTCTCTGAGTGGTAGCCTCAATTATCATCACCAGATCCTTTGAGCGCGATCCAGCGCCATGCTTTGACCTGAATCCCTGGCTGTTTCTTGCTCCCGCGACGGCCCCTTGGCTGCCGACGGCTTACACTCGGACGCGTTTGCCATCCTCCTTTCACCACGCCCCCCTCCACCTACCCATCGCACAATGGCTTCTCCGAAGAACAAGCTGTCCTTGTCCATAGAGACGGTGAGTACAATGATCAGCGGCTCCTCAACAGGACGGTCGCCTGACAGTGGTTACAGAAGACAATGCATAAGAAGTACCTCGGCGAGCCTGACGACCCCCATTTCATACCGGCCTCCCCCTTGATCGAGCGTCAAGTTCTCACCGATCAAGAGGAGCGCGAACTCAAACGAATATGTGGCCTGGTCTTAGCGAATGTGCAGACCTCCGATGACATGTCCGACGACCCGCTCAAGTATATTGCAGCACACGTCCAACCAAGAAGTGAAGCGACACATAAACCGGCAGCGCCCGGACGCATGAAAGCACCGGCCAAACCCACAGAATCATCCGACGCCGGCGTAGCCACGGGCAGAGTCATGCAGGATTTCCTGGAAACGAGCTCGCAGTCGACCACACCGTCCCTGACGTCGAGGGGCGACAAGATGGACGTGACCGACTATTCGACGCCCTTGACGAGTGCCGGGATCACTCCAGGGGAGACGGCGAAGAGATTTTCTGATACCGGTCGGAAGTCCTCGAGCAAGAAGACCGGGAGTAGCACACTCCGGAATGAGGCCTCGGCGAAAACCAAGAGCCGGGCCATCTCCAATGCCGGCACTGGCAAGTCGCACGAGCGAAAGAAGTCGTCAGTCGACCCGGACGCTGTCAAGCGCACGCTGCGCATCGTCGCCGATAACACGTCACCACGGCAATCCGAGACCAACCCAAGATCTCCAGAAGTTCATCCACCCGCTCGGGTTTCACAACCAGATCTGAACAAAAGCCTGCCGCCGCCGCCGCCGCCGCCGCCGCCGCCACCACCGTCGGAGCCGGCAGTGGATGCGGTGGAGGTTGGGGAGGAGAAACCGTTCCCCATAACCCGGTTGATGAAATCTATCAGGAGGAAGAAGAGCATGCTGGCTGATGCGAGAAGCGCCTCCACCTCTTCGGCGCCACCACTACCACAGGCCACGGTTGTCACCAAGCCGTTACCAGAGCCGGAAAAACCAAAAACTCAACCTGCGACCCCAACCCCCCAACAGACGGTTTTCCAGTCAGAACCGAAAAGACGATTTCGTCTCAAGCTGTTTACGAGGAGGCAGAGGTCTGCTGACGTCCTTGTTCCGTGAGACTTGTGATTGATTCGCCGAGGGATGACGGCTCATCCCTTTTCGTTCGAATTACTCCTTTGCTTCTTCAGTGTATGTCTATTACCTCGGAAACTCTTTTTATCTTTCCAGCGCAGGCGTCTCGGGTACGGTCTAGCTATGACGTTGAATTGTGGTGTTTTAATGGGACTGACAAAATAATGCGCTGGATTGGAAACGAACTCCCTACGGACTGCTTATGACTCTTCCAGTAGACACTGGGCGAGCTTGGCGACCTTTTTATCCTGATGTTTTGGACCAAAGTCGAAGCGAAACACCGCCAAGGGCATTGAACAATCAGGGAAATGAATTGGAAATGAGGACATGTCCATCTGTGGGCTTCGTGTATGTGTCACTGTTTTTATCGTCGGGATTAATCGAAGCAGGGGATTAGGTAATGATGGCTTTGAAATATAGCGGGAGGAGACGATACTTCTGGCACTCCTCTCTGACAAGAGTCCAAGATAATCCACAATGCTGCTTGCGCGCAAATTATGGCGCAGTTCAGTCACATTTGACCTGCTTTTGATTGAGTCAGTCGAAGGGAGCTAATTGTGGGCCACAATCGGTGCTATTGAGGACGAATAGTAGCCACCACCGTCGCTATGCTGTGCTATGCTGTGCGATGCTTCCTATGGAATGTAATGCCATGCTTGGTGTCTACGTCCGTTTCTTAGGAGTCCTTGCTCTCGAGATAGGATCGACTCCTAGAATCATGTCGCCATAGTTATTCCTTGTCTTTCCTCTCAATACAAAAGTCGTCGCAAGAGGTCGCCCGCTGAGAGGTGAGGGCAGAGAGCGCTGGAGAAGGCGGCGGCACATTCTGACGTGACCTATACAGGTCAGTGTCGACGGTGGTGTTGGAGTGTGCTGTTATTCAGCCTCATCCTCGGACTCACGCATCACGTATTAGCGGTAGGTTTTGTCATCCACGTGTCAGTCCGTGGCGTGCGACTCCTAAACAAGCATGCCGCCACCCCGACTCAGAGCAAAGCCGGCCGTCCGAGCATCGCGCTCTTCGAGGCCAGCGAAAGTACCTCCAGAGAATGCTCCCCCTTTGGCCTTGCCTTTAGCACTCCGTGCGCCTTCGACCGTCGCGAATTTGCGCCCCAACTCGCTGAGGCTCTGAATGTCTTGCCCCAGCAGTGAAAGCATGGACACCAGCGCGACATCATTGGATTGTGCTTGCAACGCGGCGACAAGGGGTGGTGGGGAGGAAGCGCTTTCGGCTGGCGTCAGGAGTGAGAGACGAGTGAGGAGGGCTTGGATGTTGCGCAGGTGAGGGAGATGCGACGGGTCGGGTGACTTTGGTGTCAGTGCGGTCTCGAGGTCGGAGAGGTAGGATGGTGGGAGGGAGTGGATGAATTTGGAGAGGAGGGCGAGGCGAGTCTGCAGCATTTTGACACTGTTCAGTCGCGTCGTGATCCCTGCGATTTGATCTTCCTCTTCCGCCGTGAGAGGGTTGACTCGTTCCTCGACGCCATTGGCCTGTTTTTGTTCTTCCGGGGGGCCGTCTGCTCTCTTCTTCCCTTTCTTGTCCGTCGACTCGGTGGTTTCTGGAGCAGCTGGGGGCTCGGCTTCGACCAGGGCGGCCGCGCTGCCTGCGCCTTTCGCCACGTAGTCGATCGCGATCATTTCTGTCTCGTCCGTCTCAATCGTGTAGGGCAGGGGTCTAAATTTAATCTCCCACGTCTCTTCACCATCCACCTGCATCGAACCGTCGTCTTTGACGGGATCGGCTTCGGACACGCTCTCATAAATCGTTATGGGCAGCTTGCCACTGACGGCATGTGTGGACGACACGAGTTCGGGGTGGAACGCGAGGAGGATGGCATTCTCGTTGTATAACGAGGTGATCTGCTTCTGGAGCGACACAAGCTCGAGTAAGGGCCCATCTTGTGCGCACACCGTGAACCAGCCGACCAGTTCCAAGGCTGGAGCTTTGTGGACATCCTTGTCTGTCACCCGTGAGTATTGGTGAACCGGAGCGGTCGGCAGACTTACACTGCTGGATTCTCTCGTCGAGCCATTCTTCATCGAACGTCCACCGCCCCGCCTGATTGCTGAGTTTGGCGATCGGAAATGCATGTTCTGCCGTCACTTCCCCCCCTTTCTGCTGTCCGAGGAGTGCGCCGGCCACGGGTTCTTTTTGTTTGCGTGCAGAGCGCCGTGTGACCTGGTCCGAAATTGTGAGCAAGGCCAGTGGATGTAAGGCGACACTGAGGGCTGAATCGGAGGGTCTGGTGGAGATGAGAGGGTTTCCCGATGTCCGAGCCATGTCGGACGAGACCATCCGCTGTTGACGTGGCTATTCGCGGTTGAAGCAACGTACCGAAGCGAATGGTCATTTCATGGTTATGGGCAGCAGGTCGAGGCCGGCACTCCTATGTCATAGCGGGTTATCATCACGTGACAAGGGACAGATTCTGGGCATGTTCCGTAAATGGGAGTGGCGTTCTCAAAGGCTACAGTTGATTCGTAACGGATAATATTTAAACTTCAAACGCTGACAACAGATCCGCGACGGGAAGAATATGCCCTCGTTCTCTCACAGTGAACATGGACGCCGTCGTGGAGGACAAAGATGCCCTTTTCAAGGAGGTGTTCTCGCACCTGGCAAAGGTGGAAGACCAGCCAAGTTCGCAGGTGCTTGACGCCGAGTTACTCAAGCGGGCGGAGAGATCACTGGATACCAGCACACCAAAAGAGTTGTTGTGGAGACTCCTCGGCACGGGAGAACGGCTTCTTCAGACTCTTCAGCAGGATCCGACACCTCTCACGCGACTTTTGGAGCGGGATGTTCTCCTCACTCCCTTTGACGAGCTCAAGACATCGATCTCGGCGGAAAAGCTGGAGGAGGGCTTGACATCGGCCTCGATTCCTATTCAGCTCCTCTGTCTCGCCTATTTGCGGAAAGCTGCCGACACGCCCAGTGGTGCATCATTTGTGGCGTCGAGCTCGACTCTAGTACAGACCCTATTCACCACTTGGTTGGCTTCCGAAAGCACCGAAGTCGCTGAGCGTGCTCTTGAAGATATTGTGGCGCTCCTGGCCGTCGACAATATTGAGAATGTGACCAGGATAGCTGTCGAGACCAGTCTCGGCGAAGCATTCGGTCACGGCCTGTTGTGGCGAAGGGTGTTCCACGACCCGGAAGTGTATTCTCTGATGTTTGACTGGACGTCTCTGGTCAGACCAAAACGCGACACAACAAGCAAGAAAGGCTTGCAGCTCACGACCATCTCTCAGGCAAGACTCTTCGATTTCATTACAAGATTGGCGCCGCTTGACTGGGCTGCTCTCACGACATCCACTCTGCCGGAAATCGAGGCTCTGCACATTCTGGAAAATGACGATCCACAGCCGTATGGTGGACTCCTCCGTTACGCCGCGTCGCACATGATCGACGCGAGTGACTACCTCATGGAAGTGCTCCGGCAGGATTTCTTTGTCAAGTTGCTGGCCGTGATTGAGGAGGTCAACGGCCAGCACGTTTCTCCCAGGCTTCTGGAAGCAATACAGCTGGGTGCCGGAGTCGACTCCACTCGGCCAGCCGAGGAAGATGGGATGTATTTGTGAACTCGGAGTCCATATTGGCAAGATCAGCGCACTCGTCTAGACGTCGGTAACACCAACATGGAGCAGCAAATGCATTGCGAGAGAGCCGGAAGCCGTTATCGGGTACGACACCTCGGCCGGCGAAGAACTCGACCGACATTACTATCCCTATGGCCGCCAGCAAAGCAGAAGAGAGGTGCTTCTACCTGAATGTGCTACCTCATACATGTGATGAACTCGCTCCACCAGCCGAAGGGCATGTCGGTGATATTTTGGCAATATGCTGGATGACTAGCCCGTGGCATGGTCAGCATTGTTGAGGCTTAGCAAGTTCAATAGGACAGGTTATGTAGAGGTGGTGTTGACCAACCTCATCGACTGTGATAACTGGACTCTCTGCGTCGGGTTGACGAGCCACTTCTTCTGGTGGTATCGGGCCGCCAGACCAGTGCCGTTAATCCCTGCCCCAGCTCAGTGGTGGATATGGCAACAATCTTATGTCGAAGCAATCACGTCGACAAGGCCACCATGATAGAATTTTCCATCACCAGACTGAATATGCGCCTTTGCAAGTGTGTCCGAGTTCGCACTTGTGATGCAGTTAATGCCAAGACTTTCGTCATTTCTTGGAATTCACACTCCAATGCATTGACTCATGGCTGTATGCATTCCCTGGTTCGACCTTGCCATCTGACAGCCCTGAATCTTCACTTGCTCCCGCACTCTTCTTTCAACAGGACAACATCTCTTGGGTAGTCTGGATCGTCCCGCTATTCATATATTGGAGGAAGCCGCCAGATCCCTGCCGGTTCACGTCTTTTGCCATCACAATCATGCCCTCGCGCTCCGAAGTGGTCTACTTTGGCGCCGGGCCAGCTCCCCTACCCACGCCGGTCATCGAGACTGGCGCAAAGGCCTTTGTCAACTTCGAAGACACTGGCCTGTCACTGGCAGAAATCTCACACCGCTCGCCGACGGCGAATAAGATTCTCAGCGACGCCAAAGAGGCGTTGGCCTCGCTCTACGAGATCCCAACGGACGAGTATGAGATCTTGTTTCTTCAAGCGGGCGGGACGGGAGAGTTCAGTGCTTCGCTGCAGAATCTCGTCGGTTGCTGGGTGGAACGGCGGCGGAGGAAGGCGGTGGCAGAGCTGGGAGAAGGTAAGGATGAGGAAGTGATTGAGCGATTGAAAGGTGAGATTGAGAGGGAACTGAAAGTGGACTATCTCGTCACCGGATCTTGGTCTCTGAAGGCGTCTCAAGAGGCGGCCAGGCTGATCGGCAGCAAGTACGTCAACGTCGCTCTTGACGCGCGCAAATACAATGGCGGGAAATTTGGCGTGATCCCAGATGAGACGGAGTGGCGGTTGACGCCGACAAAGAAGGAAGGGGGCACCGGCAGCGCGCTGGTCTATTACTGCGACAATGAGACCGTGGATGGCGTCGAATTCCCGAGCTTTCCAAAGGCCCTCGAGAGTCAAGGCGGAGATGAAGAGGATGAGAGAATGATTGTGGCGGATATGTCGAGCAATTTCTTGAGCCGCAAGATCGATGTGAGGAAGTACGGCGTCATCTTTGTAAGTTGAGAACTTCACTCCCAACCTCGCACTCTTCTCACCCTTTCCATCATCCTGCTAACCACTCGTCTTTGCGACGCACAGGGTGGCGCACAAAAGAACCTGGGCGTCGCAGGCATCACCGTCGTCATCATCCGGCGCACCCTCCTCGCCCTCACGCCCCAACCGACATTCCTCCACTCGTTATCCTCGGTCGTCCCAACTTCTGGCTGCCTGCCCCCGATCGCGTTGTCCTTCCCCACCATCGCTGCGAACAACAGCCTGTACAACACGTTACCCATCTTCAACCTTTATATTGCTACGTTGGTCTTGCAGTCCCTCGCCCGGACCTTTGCATCCCAACGGATCTCGGGCCAAGAAACGATCGCGTCTCGCAAGGCCCAGGTACTGTATGACACCCTCGATGCATACCCGGAAGTCTACCACGTCGTCCCGCATCGCGACGTGCGGAGCCGGATGAACATCTGCTTCCGAATCGTGTCGCCAGGGAGCGGGAGCAGCGGTGTCGTGACCCCGGACGAAGCGCGCGAGAAGGAGTTCCTGGCTGGCGCTGAGAAGAGGCATCTCCTAGGACTCAAGGGCCACCGCTCTGTCGGTGGCATCCGTGCCAGCAACTACAACGCCGTACCGTTGGTCAACATTGAGAAGCTGGCCGCGTGGCTGATCGAATTTGCCCAGGCTTAGTCTGAGGATCGTCCAAAGGAGCGGACATTTACGATCATATTACATTTCCATTGATTCAGTGACAGAACTAGACCTGCCTGCTGGTCTGACATGGTTCATGCTGGAACAGCCGGCTGCCGGCACTCAGGCAGGTCCAAAGACGGCTCGTAGGTCCTACATTGACGAAGCTAGGAGAAGGATAGAGGATGAAGACGAGGATGAATCTTATCTCATATTCATGCACCAAAAAACTAAGACTCAAAATTAAACGGGAGGAAAATACAACAAGAGAATGGAAGAACGAGAGGAATAATCAAGAGCCAATATTTGCGAAAGGCGTCGTGGAATGTTGCGTGATGCAGTCTGTGATGCTTTACATTTTCTTTCCTAAGCGCCAATCTTGACGCTGATACTGAGCCAGAACTCTTCCAGATGGGCTGCTGATCCTGCCTCGCTATGCTATGCTAATTGAACGCCAACGCCAACTAATGTTGATGCAAATGATGGTAACAACACTCAAGATTCTGAGACCAGATCCCCATACCCGTATTCTATCGCCATCCCCACTGGTTGTTCGCTCTTGTAGAACAAGTCATCCATTCCAGTCCTCCACAGCTGATCGGGCAGTGCAGCTGTCTCTTCTCAACCACTAGGCCAGCGCCAGAGTTGTGCAGTTGGCCATTGGTCTGCTTCCCGTCTGCAAAAGTAAGAGGAAAAAAAATGAAAGACAGGTGAATCGAGAATCGCGGATGCTGCCATTAAACAAACGTCATCGTCATCGTCGCTCCTCTCATCATCCCGCGAGACGGAGTGTACAGTTTAGCTGCCGTTTCGTCCGGAGGATAGATCGTATTGGAATGCTTTTATCTCAAAGGGCCAAGGTCCAGGCAACGACTGCCACAGCTGCAATGACACTTGACAGGGACAGAGACATGTGCTGTGGTCCGAGGGTGGCGGAGCTGGTGGCAGTTGGGTTGCTCAGGCCGCCAGTGACAGTGCCCGTGGCGCCACCCAGTCTCGCGCCGTCAGTAGCACTCGAGCCGGCGATCGTGCTGACGGCGCTCGCCACAGGGGTGGCATTGGGCACGGCGTTGGTTCCGTTGCCAATCTCTCGGACGTCATCAGTCGTCGAGTTGAACACGGTCTGTGCGAGTGAGATTTCGTTGTTGGCCAGGTCATACACCACATAGGCACTCCTCAAGAATGTGTCACCGAGGACGGGTGTGCTTCCTTGTGCCGGGGCGACGCCAAACAGGCAAGCTCTTTGGCCGTTTTGGAAGGTCAACGGTTGACCGTTCTGATTGGTGCCGGCATCGAGGAAGAGCTCATTGTACGGCACTGAAATGGTCTGTCCGCTGAAGGACAAGTCGAGCGTCGCATTCGAATCGGCCAGGGTGCAGGCGGCATAGGCGGCACCGGCATCACTCGAGTAGACCGCTTGAACCTGGTTATAGATTTCTTGGGTCAAATCATTGGGCAAGTACATCAAGGTGGAGCCCGAGTCGAGCAGGGCCACGCTGGGCAGACTGCTAGAGGAGTCGAGATTCGTGCCCGCGATGGTCAATCCCGTTAGGGCAATGGTGAGTTCGTAGTATCCCCCATACGATTGGAGCACCGGCACCGTGGCCAGGTCACCCCGATATTTTGCCGCGTTGACGCCACCGAAGAGGATGGTGCCGGTGCTGGCGTCCAGATCGTTCAACCACAGACTGTAGGCGTTCGAAGCAATGAGTCCATTGTCGACCAGGGCCACAGGCAGATTCGGGTACGGATTACCGCCGGCGCGGTTGACTTGGACTTCGTTGACCGCGTAACCAATTCCCAGCACGCCTTGTGCCGAACTGGACGATTCGCCGATGCCAAACTGAAAGCTTTTGATCGTCTGACCGCCAAAGGTCAAGGTGTCGGTCACGTAGTCGCCTGTGGCCCCGGATCCGTCGACGTAAGAAATGTTGAAGTCGGTGTTGACCAATTGATACGTCGACGACGCTGACGAATCGTAGGTGCCGCCCTCACACGGATTGGTCTGTGATTCACAAAGCCTCGAGCTTGCCGTATTGACCCACAGATCGGAACTTCCGGTGTCGATGTGAAGACGGAGCGATTGCGCGGGAGTGCCGAGGGTCAAATTGGCATAGTAGAGTGTCTCCTCATTGTCCAGAGTCTCTTGAACTGTTCCGGCCCTCTTGCGCATTCGTGCCCGGTCCTGAGCCAGCACGTTGGGTACCGACCTTCTCTCGATCGGCAAGCTGACGGTCCGAGGAGAAGAGGTTCGAGGAGCAAGAGCGATGGCAGATATAGGCACACTGAGAGCGGCCGCCGCCAGCAAAGCTGTTGTCGTCGTCTTCATGCTCGGCAATGGTTCTGGGCGTCTCTAAGGGAGGGGATGGCCGTGGAATGGTACAATGTCGGAAATGAAGGGGATAGGAGGGCAACCGACGGAGGGATAAAGATTGGAATCAACGAACAAAAGGTGACGAGTGCGTCTGGGCCGGCAAGGCGCAGCAAAAGGGTATAATCATGAGGCGGGCAGGGTGCTGCGACGCGGCGCAGATGACGCGGACAAGGCTTGAGTCGTCATCAAACAAAAAGGGCTAACTTGGCGGCCTGGGCGGAGCACGGCTAACGCCGCAGAAGGAAAGATGCGACATCAAGATTTGTATTACGCTCAGCATTCTCGCTCCAGCGGTGAGAGCATCAGTCTTGTTAAGACGAATCGTCCACAGAGAGAGCCCCAAGTTGAGGTTTGTCGACGCCCAGAATTCTCAGGGTCCGGGCGTGAGATTTAAAAATGGACAACGCCTTACCGCTTTTGGTGCAGACCGTATCATCAGCCCCAGTGCCCAGCCTCTACAAGCCACAACTCAAAGGTGCTGTGCCTGCCGTTCGTGTCTGGCCCTTCTCACGTAAGCAAAGCATCGGACCTTACACCGTTATTCGCCTTGTGCTACTTGTCCTTTGTCGAGCGGCTCAAGGCAAGGAAACGATGGAGAACATTCGACTTTTTCTTCCTGCTCATGGCGAAAGCTTGGCAACATCAACCGACCTATGCACCCCGGAAAAAACCAGGTGACATTACCCCGCGGCGGCACAGCTTCCACTCCTCACATCGGTTCCTCATTCCCATCCTGTTCGTCCTTGGCTCCTCGAGTTTTGGCCCGGAGTATCCGGCGGCTTGGTCTTGATTCGAATCTGCGCCACCTGCAGCATCACTCTCGAAATGGCATCAAAACTGGCCGAACGTTGTTGGCGAGAAGAATTGGAGCGCCCTCCCCCGTAAAGCAATGATGAATCTTTTGGAGGCCCCAAAGGAATATGAGCCATCCCAACAGAGACTTGTCGAATTCGTCATCAGACTGGCTGGGAACAGGGATGCCCAGGAATTATACAGCTCAAACCACATCTATGATCGCTTCGGCCATACACCACACCGATGGACGCTGATCGGGGATCGAAGCTATCCATATGGAATGGTACGCGGGCGCTGGAGATGCCCATGGCCTCTAAATCTTGACTCCAGCTTTCCTCCTCGTCTCCCTTTCTCTGTCTCTCAATAGCCGCCTCAGGATTTTGCCGCTCGGGCTCTTGGGAATGACGTCGACGAACTCGATGCCGCCGGCCAGCCACTTGTGCCGTGCCTTTTCCTTCTGGACGTACTTTATGATATCCTGCTTGACCATGGCGTCGTTTTCTTCGATCCCGACGCTCTTGGACTTGACCACGAAGGCTTTCGGCACCTCACCTGCACGCGCGTCGATCGCCGGGATCACGGCGCAGTCGGCCACGGCTGGGTGGTTGAGGAGGCAAGCTTCCAGCTCAGCGGGTGCAACTTGGTGGCCCTAACCGGGAATTATGTGAGCAAATTTGAACAAAGGGAAAAAAGATCAAAGGATGCTGCGAACGAAGGGCATACCTTGACCTTGATCAATTCCTTGATCCTGTCGACAATCCAGACATGCTCGTGTCCCTTGGGTGATTTGCGGAACTCGGCCTCGTCGCCGGTGCGCATGAAGCGGCCCTCGGGCATGTCGACAAACGTCTCCTTGGTCGCTTTCTCGTTCTTCAGATATCCTAGAACCACGCTGGGCGACTTCACCAGGAGTTCGCCCGGCTGGTTGTAAGCGGTGATTTCGACACCATCCGCGCTCATGAGCTTGGCCTCGTAGCCGGGTAACAGGCAGCCAGAAGAGCCAAACCAGATGTCGGTGGGATTTGAGGAGCACACGACCGTGCACGTCTCGGTTAAGCCGTAGCCTTGTCTCACCTTCCACTTCGGGTACTGCCTCGCCAGTTCCTCCGCGGTTTCGCGGCCCAGGGGGGCCGCGCCCGTAAAGATCTGCCACACGCTGTCCAGGTTAAACTTGCTCAAGAGTTCCCTGTTGTTCACCATGGCGATGATAATCGGTGGCACGATATACAATGTCCTGATCTGGTATTTTTCGATGGACGTGAGATAATGCTGGAGGTCGAACTTGGGCAGAATGATGACCTGATCTCCCCGGTAAGTGGACGCGTGGCAGATGACAATGAGGCCGTAGATATGTGACTGAGGCAAAAGACCGAGCGCCACGTCCCGGTAGTCAGGAGAGACGGCATCGCGCGACGACTGGTCGAAGACAGTCAGCTGGATCGTGTTGGCAATCACGTTGCGATGTGAGATCATGACCCCTTTCTGAAGACGAAGGACGTCAGCACTCGGCTCGGGACGCCCCGCCGTGGTCGCCACTCACCGGAAGACCAGAGGTGCCGCTGGAATAACACAGAAAGGCGGTTTGCCGGGCCCCTTGGCCTTTGGTCCATTTGATGGGCTCCAGTTCTGGCAAGGATTCTCCCTCCTGGGTCAATTGGGACACCAGCTTGAATCCCGGGGGGTATGGACCGTCTCCTGGCATCTCGCAGATGTACACCCTGTTCTTGGGGATGTTGGACTTGGATGCCGCCTCGAGAGCGATCGGCAGCAGGGGCAAAACAGTAAACAGCACTTTGGCTCCTGAGTTGGTGAGCTGATGGCGCAGCTCGTCGGCATTGTACGCGGCATTGGCGGGAGACGATATGCCATTCACGCGATGAATGGCCCAGGACAGGGTCATGATATCGATCTGGCGCGAACCATCAGTCGGACACAGAGAGTCCGGGGCTTCAGCACGTACCGTGTTAAAGGCAAAGACTCCCACCACCTTGTCGTACTCGCTGCCCTCGTTGACCCTCCAGCCAAACTCTTTGGCGAGCGCACGCGCGAGATGGCCGACACGATCTTTCTGCTGCTGGGCCGTTATAGTTTTTCCCGTGAGGCCACAGGTGTAGGGATCTAATGACTCGGCAATCGGCCGTCTGCCATGTTTCTCATCCAAGACAAAGTCACATATCGGCAGAGTGTCGGGGATCTCAGGAATCTGGCCCACGAATGGCTCAGGATAGAAGACCATCGTGGGAGCCGCTGGTAATCCGTGAATAATCAGCAAGACGGCAAACGACAACACGCTCTAGATACGGTCGCAGGAGCAATGCTCGGGATGACGCCAGACGTCCCCAAAGGCACAATCCAGCCAGACAAAGGACGGAGAAAGGGGGACCAAAGGTCAAGATGGGCGTGAAAAAGGTCGTCCAACGGCCGCCCACGGGCTTGGGCCGGGAGTAGAGTAGCCGAGGATAACAAGGTCGCACTTGACTTGATTCGTGGTCGCGTGCGCCGCATTTTACTGGCCAGGAGCTGGGGATTGGGGAAGTGTGGAGAAGTGCACAAGGTAACCCCAACTCAAATGACGGTCACCAGAGAGCCAGAGCTGACCTTTTGCCCCCATACAAAGCGATGTTGCGACAACTCGGTACCAGAGCGAGGTAGATTGCTGCCCGCCATTTCTCCGGACTCGGGTGAGACTGGTAAGAAGGTCGTTGTTGTTGTGTGGTCGTAATGTTGATGTCATTTGATGCTATATCTTATGCACATACCCCGCACTTCTTCTCCAGTTGGGGGACGGAATGTTCTCGGAAAACAATATTGTCGAAGCAATGCCATGAGAGGAGGACTGTGGGGTGGTGACTTGCACCGACGGTGCGGATACGAATCCTCTTCTTTTGTCTTTCCATGTGCACGCATTTGGTGGCTTCGAACCTTGCTGTGTGTCAGCCCGTGCGGGGGCAGGACTATCCTGAATGACGTCGATGATCGCACAGAATCCTCGGCCATGGGAATTCTATTTCTGATCTGCTTATTTGGGGTGTCCTGATGAAGCACCAACTCGATCAATTTGTCTGTTTGGCTACAGGATTGGCCACTTTCCTGGGTATTCGGCATCCCGCCGGAGCCAGGAGTGAAGATGCCAAGGCTCAATGCCCAGACAGCGATCAAATGGGTCAAAAATAGTGGCCCAGAAATGAAGATGGCGCATATCCGAGACGCGGCGCTGACTCTCGCGACGCCGGGGCTGACGCAAGCCCCCTAGCAAAGATCAATTTCCCTCATCAGGCGAAGCCGTCGCAGCCTGGTTGCGAATTGGGAAACGAGAGTCGGTGCTCAGGAATACGAATAGGAGAAGGGAGAAAGGAAGGCCGCACATGTCGTGGAGGAAGAGACGACCTCGTTAATTTAAGCATTGCCGCTCATCACCCTGCATGTCCAAAAATGACAATGCAAATCAGAGGCGAGACCTTGGGTGTGTCTGGTTCGATCATTCGTTCCCCGGAGTCCACGTCCGGCATGCAACGTCCTTCATGGCTCAGACCTGTTTGACGTTTGCTCGTGTTCCTCACGGGAGGGTGCACGGATGGAGTTTGCACGTTGATTGCTTGCGTAAGAAGGATGGCGACATACCTATGCATAGCCCATCAGTCGGCATGTCAGCCCGTGTCGAGGTGTCAATGACGAACGATCTGAGTCGGCCAGGATCCATCATGCATGTGCATGCCGGAAATGTCGCGACGCCGGTTTATAGAGGGTCATATGGAGCTGAATGGAAATGGTTTATCGCTGTCGGCTTTCCTGATAAGCGACTCTTCTCACACATTGACACTTATTGACACTCCTCCAATGTGCTTATCGCAGATGTCGAGAGGCTGGGAAGGGATGCAAACAAGAACAGTGCTGGGACCAGTCATATCGTTGAAATTTCTCCGCGCGTCGGCGGGGAAGGAAAACAGGACAGATAAGTGGTCAACAGGCAATCCTAGTATACCTGCATATTTGCCACAAGCTCCGACTTGTCAGGTCTCATCTGCATCTAGGGTCCGGCATCATGGAGTGCGGGCCTGCGGTAGCGATGGCGGTGCAATAGCAGTAGTAGCGGCAGTAGTGGCAGTGTCGGTAGTGATAGTCAAGCAGCAGCAGCGCCGCCACCACCACCACCACCACCACCACCACCACCACCACAACAACAACAACAACCACAACCACAACCACAACCACAACCATCAGTGACCAAGGTCGAGGCCCGTGCCAAAATTATTGTCATTCACAAGGCCGTCGACTAACAATACTAGAGATCTAGCAAAGGAGCTGAGGATGACATGATCTGAGAATAAAACAGACCAGGTAACAATTTATCTTTTTGCCGACAGTTCGATATCCAGCGTGGATTGCCCTGCATTTCCCACATCAGATCCCTTGCATCAAGCAGATAACACGAGTTTGACAACTTGGCACCTCGGCATGGGCACCGCTCAATGTCAGGAAGCTCCTGTGGAAGTTGATATCGCGCTTGGTTCGGCACAGCTGGAGCCGGAGTCTGCGGCGTAGTGTGGGTCGACCAGAGATTATGTCGACGGCAGCACAACCGTTCTTCCCTTCCCGTATGACCGCTGAAGATGTGGAGGAGAGGAGGACGACAACAACAACAATGCGGACCGCCGACGCTGGGATCATGACTGGAGGAGCGCTGGCCATGTCAACGCGGTGGCATGTTTTGATCCTGCTCGCGATCTGTGGCAGAGATCCTGTTTTGGCCGTCAATGCAGGAGGATCAGGATCAATAAATCGTCATCGTTAAAAAAAGGTGGGCGTGGGACGGTAAGTCCGGGCGAATGGCAGGTGAATGTTTGACCAGCAGGACAGGGACCGGGGCCGTCGGCGTGGGTGGACAGGACGCAAGGAGGCGTGGGCGGCATCTGTCTCCGATTAGATACAACTGCCAAACCAGGCAGTAGTGTACTTGCTGCCGGGGTCGTCCTGAGCCATGTCCTGGCTAATTCCCGAAGCCTGCCAGAGCCGCGCCGACCGCTGAGACCTTTTTGCTGGCATCTCCTGGACCGGGCTGTGCGCGGTTTGTCTAATGGAGTCGATTGTGAGGTGATCACGTTTGCCGTCAAAAACCCGACAGAGGCCGCGGTGCGCCCATGGCGAGAGTGGCCAGAGTCGTGCACGATCGCACTACTCCTCCTAGCTCGTGTACCCGCGACCTGCGTCAAGACCCAGACTAGGGACCGTGATCACCGTGCTGCTGCCAACCAGGTTCTTTGCTTGTCCTCCGCCCGTGGTGGAACTATGCCGTATAGTCCCAAAGGTCTCAAACCTGACTGACGTTCTCTTGCTCAATTCCCTCCCTGTTGCTTTTTTCCCCGTCCATCTGTCTCCCACCAGCGACACCTTTACCGCCGTCCCAAGTCCTTCTCTTGTACTCGCGCTCGACCGTGTGTCCGTCGACCGTGTGTCGTTGCGCATTGTATTGGCCGTCCGTCAATCCGTCAGTCGTTGCCGTCGTTACCTTGTCTATGCACCGGACTGCCCCCTCTCGCCCAGGTGCTGCCGCCGCCGGCCTGTCTCGGTCACCTCGCCTCACCACTGCACTGTGAGATCGTCCAGCTGATGCCCGCTGTTGTCTCTCTGCGCCGCCCTCGCTTGATACACCACTGCTACCTTCTGCCGCTCTCGGTGGTGCGCCTTTTCCCCCCGAATCCACGCTCGTCTGGGCGCCGAGTCGACCGGCAGCTCCGTACCAGCCAGCACTCTCTGCACCATCCGTCACCGCACGAATGCGGGAGGCCTGACACCGCGACGATATCACCGTTGTGGGACTGGTTCTCTTGAAAATCTACAAATTCACACGCCCCTCGCGCCAGACACGGGCGAGCGAGGATACAGATGCGGCATTGCTGAGCCGTCCACGACCACGACTTCCTCCGAGATCAATCCAGCCCGGACTCTGGGACGATGGTCACCGATGTGGTGTTCCAGCGGCGGCGGCGCTGTGGAGCCGCCGTGGTCTATGGCATCCTTTTCTGGTCCGGAATCTGCCAGGGCCTGGACATCTCATATTGTTCTCCGGACAATAATGCCGGCTCATACCCAGGTTGTAAGTGTCCTCCTGCTCCACCGTCGATTCCTCGCTGACCAAGGCCCAAAGACTACAACCTGTATCAGTCGAATGGTTTGTGCCAGAATCGTTGTCAAGGCTCCTACGCCTTCGCCGTCCTCCAAGGCTCTTACTGTTGGTGCTCCAACTACATTCCGACCGACCAGGAGAGCACAGACAATTGCAACCAGGCCTGTCCCGGATACCCGTCCGACTGGTGTGGTTCCACCGAAGCCGGACTCTACGGATATTATCTTCTTTCTGAGGCCACTCCTCTCGGCACCTCTGGCTCCTCCCAGGTCGCTTCCAGCACTTCTCCGGTTAGTACTGCCCCGGGATCCTCCTCTTCTTCCTCTGTCCCACACACGACGTCCTGGAGATCATCATCACCATCACCGTCCACTCCTGTAATAACCGTGACTCGTTCACAGAGTTCTGCGCAGACGAGTTCCTCGACCGTCGTGTCGACGACGGATCCGAGGACGGTCTCCTCAGCTCCTCCAACGTCCACTGCTGTATGACGCTCCACCCCTTTCCATGCCCGGGTGGATGGTGATGGGGTGATGCCGTGCATGGCCATGTTCTTGCTGACCAGGAGAAACGCAGGCTGCGTCGTCGACGACATTGGTATCGTCTCCTTCGCCCTCACGCGCCGCCACCACAGCGGCCTCGTCGGACAGCTCGACTGCCAGCTCGACCCCGACTCCGACCTCGACCCCGACCGAGGTCTACACGAGCATTACCACGGTGACGGGTCAAGTCCGAACGGTGGTCGTGACACCGTCCGCCACCGCGGATGCCACGCTGGGCCAATCCTCCACCAAGGGCGGGGATGGCGGCCTCGGCACCGGAACGGTGGCCGGCATCGTGGTGGGTGTCGCTCTCGGGATCGGAGTGCTGATCGGCCTGGGGGTGTGGCTATGGCTGCGAAGAAAACATCGCAATGCCCTGAAAGGCGGCTTAGCCGCGAGCAGCTTCACTCCCCGGACGGGCGATTCCTCCCCGTCCAACAACATTCCCTCCCGCCAAGTCAGCCAGATGTCCTCGGCCGGCCTCCTGGGAAAGAACCCCAGAATTAGCACGGCCGGCCTGGCCCCGGGCATCGACCTGAGGAGTGCCGACACGTCGACGTCGACCTTTGACCGGCGGAGCATGGCAACCGACCAAAGATTAAATCCTTATGCACTTTACATCCACGACGAAAGTCATCTCAGCAATGTGTCGCTGCAGGATAATCAGGACTATTCGCGGCAACTAAGGGTACCTTCTGTCCGTCGACCTGCCTCCTGGTTTCCAGACTAACGGTGGAGCAGGTCGCCAATCCAGATCCATGAATGCGCGCCTTTGTTTAATTTTCTACCACGCCACATGGCGTGGCCGACGACCACGAAATCTGCCATCTGCCATCTCCGTCTCTCGTTGAATCGGTCGGGTCTTGCTTCAGACGGTCTCGTTTGATCCTGGACATCATGGAGTACCAGAGTGGCGAGCCTGGAACAGCACACCCGGAGTTGAGCACCAAGGGGGAATGACTAATGATGTGACGCTTCTCTTTTTTCACAGCGCCTTCAATATCGCATACGCATGGGATGGAGTACAGGAGAGCATGTACATTTTAGCACCATTGCACGGCGCCGGGCCGCGGCCACACGTGGCCTTTGCTTTCGTCACCATGTCGTGCTCAGCATACATGAGAATGAGCAGGTGGGTTGGGCATTCGGCCGGGGAAACCAAACAGTGGTCTCCTGGGTGGCCGAGGCAAACCTGCGAGGGATTTAATGGATGGGATTGTACAGAGCGTGTCTGAACGAAATGAGCTCTCTTCTTCAGGGCGAGCGAGTGTATAGACCAAGACAAAAGTTCAATTCCTCCGTTCAAGGATCGGGCATCTTCACATGCAGTCATATGGCGCTGCGGCAACGCCCGCTCAGGTGCCCGGCGTGCCGCGCTGGTCCGCGCCGCCCCCGCCCCTGAGCAGACAGGCCTGGAGAACGACGACAGGTTGATTTCACCCACATCTCAGGAATCCCCGTGTGCCGCAAGCAGGATGCTGGATCCGTCTCCTGTAGGAGGCTTGTCGTCACCAAAGTGCAGCCCAACGACTGCTGCCTTGTCTGGGTGAGAGACTGGCCGAGTCATTGGGCTCGCGTTGCATCAGACATGACCCTGCAGCCGACGACGTCACATGCCCAGGCTTTTCAGCTCGCTGCTGATTTCCACTTCCATGCTGCATGTTCCACCTCAGCCAAGGTTAAAGTCTCGTCATCAGCTTCCATTCTCAGCCTGCCTCGTTAACATTGTCGATCTTCCTGGCTGTCACCTCCCCGTTGCCTCTCTCTATTCATCTCGCCTTTCTGGTCGAACTCACCCAGGCCAGTTGCATGGTCCCACTGATCCGTGATGGCAGGGAGACGGTATCCGAGCGACGTCTCGATAGACCGGTACGATGACAGGAGGGAGTACTCTTCCAGGAATGGCCGTCGGGTCTACGATGACCACTACGTCGATGAAGAGCTGACCTACCGTCGAGCCCCGCCCGCGCGGGAACGTGAGAGAGATGTGCTCGTGCGCGAAGAGGTCCGGGAGCGGCCTGCTTCGCCTCTCGGATTTCTCAGGGAAGACTATGGGAGGAGCGCGGCGGGCCCGGTTGTGCTCGCCCGGCGAGAGCGGGAAGATTTCGAGTATGCTCGTCCTCCTCGGTCCCATTCTCGTCACCGCTCCCCCTCCTCCGAGCCAGAGAAGAAAGTTGAGCGCGAGGAAATTGTGATCCGGCATGACGACCGAGATGTGGACCGGAGACCGCCTCCGCCGTCGAGCTCTCGTGACCGGGAACGGGAAGAGATCATCATTCGACGAGGCGAGAGGGACCGTGACCGCCTCCCCCGACCCGCGGCCGCCGCTCCTCCGTCAAGGGAAGTACAGCGAGACGAGGTCGTCATTCGCCGGGATGACCCCGGACGCCGATCGCGACCGGAAGTTGATTACGAAAAAGACGAGGTCGTGTCCAGAAGAGGTGACAATGATCAGCGGGCCAGTTCGCGCGGAGACTATGATCGAGAAGAAATTGTCATTCGACACTCGGAGCGGGACTCGGACGACACTCATTATGCCCCTCGCCGCTACGATGACTATGCCCCGAGCAGACCGCGATCACGCGAACGTGAACGATCTCGCGTCCGACGTGCGGGCAGCGAGTCGGACCATGAGATCATCATCCGCCAGCACTCGCGAGAGGGCCGTGGGGGGGAACGTCAGGATATCATCATTCGAAAGACGTCTCGATCGCGGTCGCCCTCCCCCTCGGTCGCATCCGCACCAGCGGCACTGCCGGAGCCACAGGTCATCTACGCGCCGACGATTCACCAAGAAGTCGTCACCCATCATCGTCATGTCGACCATGGCTTTGACCTGGCCGTGCCGTCGCGGCCGCGTCCGCTTTCTCGGCCACCGTCCCCGCCCTCTCCGCCTCTTCCGCCCACTCGAGACGAAGAGCGAATCGAGATTCGTCGCACCGGCGAACGCAATGGCCGTCCCTATGGCGAGGACATTGTGATTAACCGGAACGAAGGCGCCCGAACTCCTCTTCCCCCTCGTGATTCCTACTATGATGCTCCTGCTCGCCCACCACCTCCACCAGCTCCGGCTCTGGCTCCGGCTCCCATTCCGGCTCCCACCACGGTCCCGTATCGGGGATATGATCGTGATGTCCAGGAAGAAGCGGATTATTACAACAGCCGGGCCTTGGACCGTACCTACCTCGGCGAGGCCTATCACGGGTCTACCCGGGACTGGGCCATCGTGGACGTTCCGCCGGGCACGCAGCGCGTGCGAATGGACGGTGTCGGAGGCGGAAGTCAGGAGATCACCTGGCAGCGGTACAACGGGGTGCGACGGAGCAAGTTCATGCCAGACAGCCTCTCCGATGAGGGCTATGCCACCCCGACGGGGCGTCCGGCGCCATTGCCCGCCGCGGCCAACGGGGACATTGGAGCCCGTTATGGTCGCGAGAAAGACCCCAGAGAAGGGTTGTGGACCGAGATCACCAAGGACCTGGTGGTCAAAGAGGCCATTCAAGAAATGGGTTACGAGTTTGAGGAGACGGATGATTTCTACTATATTATTGCCTATCTCCGCTACGTACGTATCCCCTGCCATCTCCCACACCCGAATGGTTGGAGCTAACCCCACCGACAGGAAGATGTGGCTCGGCTCGTCGGATTGTCTGAGGACATCCGAAAGCAGCGCCGCCAACGCGCAAAAGAGATGGAGTGGGAGAATCGCGTTCTACCGCCGCCTGCCATCGAAGAGCCGCGGCCCCGGCTGGCACTGGAACCCCCACCACCTCCCAGAGGGCGTGATCGAAATTGGGATCGAGAGGACGAACGATTCATCGAAAGAGAGGTCGTCTACCGACCAGGCAGATTTCCGCCGCCCCCACCGCCGCGCTGGCGTTGAAGCACAGCAGGCATCATGAAACTTATGGGAATGTCATTTGACGAATGTGATACGGCCGACGGATAACGAAGAGACGAGTTTATGGTTAGTTGATTGATGCATTTGAGCAAGCGACGGGCGTGAAAGAGTAACACGGTGGATGACACGAACGTTTTCTTGCATAGATGGAAAAATTGAGTAGGACTCTTTGGCAAGCGTGTTCCCGACTCAGATCAAAAACCACCTGTGCCAACTGCACGTGTGGCGTGCTGGCCAGGTCAGCCAAGATCTTTTTCAATACACTGCAGTGTTATTCCGTCTCGCTTTCACACCTCCTTTAGATACCATCTTTGCTGAGCTGTGGATGGCGATCTCCAACCCTTTTGCCTGGTGCAAGGTGAGCGGGCATGGTCAGGCTCTCTCCAGGTGAGGTGATACGTGACCAGGAGCTATGGACCACCGTGGGACCCGTTTGTTTCAAGACTAAAGTCTTCCTCCCAAAGTAGTTGGGCCATGCACGATTTAGCTTTCTTCTATTACCCGCTTCATCAACCAAAAGTCGCTGGAGGCACACTCGCCACCTCATTTAGGTTGATGGACTCAAGGTATTTTGGAGTCCACTTTATAGCCGGCTGAGCGAGGCTGAATGCGTCCGAGATTTGCATGCTGTCTTTAAGACCTCAGCAGAACTTCACGTTCATTCATCTTGAGGCAACAGTCTTGGCATGCTACTTCGTGATTCCACAGGAACTCAGTTTCTCTACCAACTTGGTCTGCTGTGTCGAAGCGCTTGGATGCTGGCAGGCTTTCTCCAAAGACACTTCCGGCTGCGACTGTCAATATAACCTGTCCTCCCGATCGCTATGGTTGCGTCCATCGGCAGTTGCCTCGAGAATTCTTTGCTTGAGCAAAGTCCAAGCTCTTTTCTGTCCCCAAAAGACACACACTATCTTGCTATTTTCTCACGTCTTCTTCAGTATCCAGAATACCAACGAACGGTCTAGCTTCCGTAAGAACGACACCAAGACCACCAAGACAGATAACCTCGGGTCAGACTCACGCATCATGGACAGGCGGATCCGCTCGGCGTCCCCCATGCTCTCCCCATTTCATATTCTACTCGCCTGTTCGGCCAGTTCCTTGCTGCTTCAAGAGGGTCAGGTTTGGCGACTGCATGGTCATTGCATCTCGCCAAGCGTCTCGCAAGTCAGCGGTGGTCAATCAGAGTGTCAAGTCTGACCTTCCACATACACACTCCTCCAATGCAACCATTCCAACCAATCAACCACCTGTCCCACCTGGTACGCTGTTGGCCTCGGCCTTTGAATCTATCTTCCGGTGGAACTTTGTTCCCCGCCTTTCTCCTCATGTGTCAGGCGTAGGAGGAAGGTCGCGATTGGATTGATAATGCTTATTATATCGAATGGTAGGCTGGTTGGACGGCGATATATTCTGACATTATTTTCTTGACATTGCCTTTACAGGCGGCTTCTTTGCAAACACTCGACAATTCTCACATCATTGCCCCCTGCTTGACAAGATGGGATCGGAAAACTACCCCGTCCGCCATATGGGGATTTATCACAACCTCCCGACTTTCGACCCGTCGATTAAGGATCTGACGGCGATCATCACCGGTGCCAATGGCATCTCCGGCTTTCACACGCTTCGCGCCCTCCTCGATTCTCCCCAGAGATGGTCCAAGATCTACGCCATATCGCGTCGTCCACCACCAAAGGAGATGATGGACCTCTTGACGGCCGACCAACGCTCACGCGTGCAACACGTGGCCTCTGACTTTCTGTCTACGCCGGAAACGATCGCAGAGAGCATGAAATCGGCAAAGGTGACTGCAGACTATGTCTTTTTTTACTCGTATCTCCAACCCCGCCCTCAGCCCGGTGCCGCACCTTGGTCCAATGCGGAAGAGCTCGTGCGTGTCAATGGAACCCTGCTCTCCAACTTTCTCCAGGCGCTCACCATCACCGGGATCACACCCAAGCGGTTCCTCCTGCAGACGGGCGCAAAAAACTATGGCGTCCATATCGGACGGGCACGGGCGCCTGCGCTCGAATCCGATCCGAGGCCAACGCTCGAGCCCAACTTCTACTATCCACAAGAGGACATGCTCTTTGACTATTGTCAGCAGCACGGCGTGGGGTGGAACGTGATTCGGCCCTCCTGGATCATCGGCGCGGTGAACAATGCACAGATGAACGCCTTGCACCCATTTTCTGTCTACGCCGCCGTCGCCGCGCAGCGCAAGATCCCGCTCGTCTTCCCGTCGACATGGGACTCATGGCAGGCCGACGCCCATCACGCCACGGCCCGCTTGACCGGCTACCTGTCCGAATGGGCGGTGTTGGAAGAGAAATGCAAGAACCAGGCGTTCAACAGCCAGGACACGAGCCCTGTTAGCTGGGACCGGTTGTGGGAGGAGCTGGTCCGATGGTTCGGCGTTGAGAAGGGATTCGTACGCCCGCCGGAGGACGAGTCGGGCATGATTACCGTCACCGGCAAAGCTGGTAAAGATACACCTATGGGGTAAGTGAGCTGGAGTGGAGTGGATCTCTCGCTCTCTTCTCGTCTCTTCTCGTCTCTTCTTCCCCCGCCATTCTCCCTTCTCCTTCTCCCCCCATTCTCCCTTCTCTCCTTCTCCCCCATTCTCCCTTCTCTCCTTCTCCCAGAAAAGCTTGTCAAACTGACCGCTGTTCGACTGGTCAACAGTTACGGCCCGCCCCTGGTCAGCCAATTGAGCTTCACCCTGATCCAATGGGCCTCCGACTCGGCTAACCACGCGGCCTGGAAGGAGATCATGGCCGCAAACCCGGAGGTGACGCACGACCCATTCGACGACGTCGAAGGCAACTTTACATTCGGCGACGGCGCGTTGATGCTCACAGCTGCCTTGTCCATGAACAAAGCGCGCCGCTTAGGCTGGACCGGCTTCGTCGATACCCGCGAGAGCATTTTTGAAATGTACCGCGAGATGAACACGTTGGGCATGGTGCCGAGGATGAAGGTTGAGAGCGCACGGCCCATGGTGTGAGGTGAGGAGAGCCAAGAGGCGTCCCGTTCTGGGTTGTGATCAGGGAGGAGGATCAGCATGGTCCGGGTGGAAGTTTCGTGTCAGGGAAGAAGGTTGACGATCTCATTTTCAACTTCTCATGCCTCACGAACATTCTCACACGCTGACCTAGATTCTACGAATCCTGGCGTCCCGTGCATCTCTGATGCCAGCCCGGATCAAAGTCAAATCTGGCGACATCGATCTTTTCCCCATCCTTTCTCGCGCGTAACAGGATCTCGCCGCATCGTTCTTCGCGCTCGGCACGTTTCAAGCTTCATGAGAATGTCCCGTAGCCGCACCCACGCTCGGTCGGGAGCTTCCAAGAGTAATTCCTGTCAAACCAACGACAGGCTGCAAAATGGGAGACGATCGCCCCGAGCCTGACGCCCGACGCCTGCCGTCATCCGGCGACGCTCCGTCCTTGGGCATCGTGGGCTCGGCGGCCCGGATTGTTGGTGTGTAAACACTGTCATCCTCCTCGGGTCGGACCACATGCGGTGTCGGTGTCTCTGCCGTGCCACTGTCGTCCACCGAGCTGAACGGAGGACCCCTTTGCTGCTCCACCCAGTTGACCGTGGGTGAGTATAGCATGACCCTGCTCGCGTACTCTCTCTCCCGCTGTATTTGGGCAAAGCTTTTCGTTTGAGGAGTGGGAGCTTCGCTCGGGCCGTCGAAATCAGAGTATCCGGCCTCCTCTTCGGACCAACTGCTTGGTCCTTCGCGGAGGTGGGCGGTATCTGCGATCGACAGCGCAAGGTCCTTTGCAACGCCATTCGAGTTGTGGCCCAGCGCATAATATCTCAGCGCGGCAAAGACATGCGGAAAGACGAGTTTGTCGACGTCACGCGCCCATAGGAAATCCAAATGTTCAAAATGAGGGATTTCGGTGGCGATGGTGTGTCTCGGAAGTTCCTTCAGCATGACACGGATGTCGACCAAGGAATCTGATCCCCCGTACACGAGAACGATGGGCGTTTTGATGTTTTTGGTCGGAAACTTGACCGCTTTGTAGTGGCGGTTACTGGCGGTGATGCTGAAACTGTTCGACGCCTCATCGTCATACATCTGGAACGATTTGTTCCGAATGATCTGGAACCAATGCACCACCGACTTGGTGCTCGTAAAGCTATACAGGTGGGGATACGCAGCCAGCTTCTGTTGCACCGAGATGTTGCGTCCGGACCAGGCAAAGAGAAAGGAGAGTGATATGTCGATTAGTCGGACAAAAATGGGAGGGTACAGGATTGACTGCCACATGGTTGCGGACGACAGGATCGACTTGCGGCCAAATGCGAGGAACATGACGTCCGGGCTGGCTTTGATCAGCGCGTCGACGACGCCATTGCTCAGCCCCGCTGGTGACATTGCAGGTGCGAGAGCGATAAAAAGGTTGACCTTGTCATTGAGTCCGGGATGGATCGACAAGGTGGCAAAAGCTTGCGCGGTCCCCTGGCTGAATCCGATGTAGGACAATGACGGCTGTGAGGTCGCCTCGAGGATATAATCGATCGTATTGGGGATATCATAAAAGGCAAATTCATCCATCGAAAAATTCCAGAACTTTGTCGAGGTGGGTGAATGGTGAGTCGATTTCTTGCTGTACTTGTTGCCCCGGTTGTTGCCGAGCCAGACATCGTAGCCGTGATTGACGAGAGTAAAGGGCAAACACCTCTCTTCTTCGGTGAGACAGACCCAGACCTCACTATTCATCAGCAGGCCGTGGTGGAGGTAAACGACCGGCTTGCTGGTGCTGTGCCGTCCCGCATTGACTCGGATGCCGCTATCCTCTTCTCCTTTTCGAAATGGCAGCCGGTGTATGCCAAGCAGATATCCATCTCTTGTTTGGACGATATGTTCTTCGGCATAATATCCGAAGAGTTCACACAGATCGGTGAAGTCTGAGCAGGTTGCGATCGAGCTGTAGATGGCCTTCTGCTTGGAGCGTGCTTGCTTCGATTTCTTCGACGAGAAACCGTTGAAGAGCTTCTTGGACGTGTTGTAGCAGAACCGGATGATGGGTTGGGCTATGGATGGTGAGATTCGCCAGGGAGAAGACAGGGTCGAGGAGCCTCACGCAGACCGAGTGTAATGACTCGAACAACGCTTTCCAAAGCGACGAGAATGAGAGACTCGAATAACGCGAAATATTCACGCCTGTTAGATCTTGTCAGCACCCGCTGGAGTAATTCACCCAGATTGGACGGCGGAAGGCTGGGCATTCAGGAACGGGCAAAGCTGACCAGAACTGCCGCCCTATAAAAGGCATGCGAGCCATTTTGATGGTGAGAGCTTGCTAGGAGTGTCAGAGCCAATTCCAGGTTAATCGGACGTCGAAGGCCATGAGGGAGAGGTGGTGACGATACTCCTCAACCAGAGCGGAGACACATGCGAACTACACAACCAATCTTGCAGGGAGGGCGGCATCATTGTCCGTAATAGTTGGGGGGATGTCGTGGATAGCATGTGATTGAAAGGTCAGATCCGCCAAGACCTTTCGTCACGTGATTTCGCGGCCAGTTAAATTTTCCTCCACCTTCTGCCGAACTTTCTTTCTTGCAATATTGAACAACGCAAACTCAACGTTCCTGCAAAAAAGCGTTCCTACGAGGTTGCTATCCGGTGATCCATGATGTACGGAAATCGTCTATTGGAATGGAGATCAAAGTGGCCGATCTTGGGTGCGGTGTCAGTCTTGTCCTTGGGCATTGGCTGGGACTGCAATGATTGACCTGACATTTCTTCGTGGCATCTTCTGTCCCAGAGCTTTGGAACCGTGGGTGGTTTCTACATTGTTTGAATCCACTGGCTCGTCCTGTTGCCCTGGGACAATTCCTGAGCATAATGGAGCAAAGCTGATGTAAATGTTCGTCTCTCGTCGTAGGGTATCATCAATTCGAATTCGTGCTCGTTGCCCGGCATTACAGTAGAATTACTTTTGTTCGAACCAAGCTTCAATCCTCTCGACGATATCTGCCTTCTTCCCAACCACGGGGATCTTTTTGACCGCGCAGAAATCCCGAAGCTGAGCAACGGTCAGAGCGGCAATCTGGCTTTTCTGCCAGAGCTTCCTCATGGCTTCTTCTGTCACCACATCACCAGGCTCTGTCTTGATTTTCTTGCTCACCCCGCCGGCAGCAGCAGGTGCCTGCCCATTCGTCGTGCGTTTCGCGCCAGCACCGACCGACCCGCCGTGCTCTGCTTGATACTGCTTGAATGTCGTCTCGAGGATCCGGCCCCATTCTGTCGCCTCATTTCCGACCCGTTTGTCGATTTGCCGGTACTTGGGCTTTGTCTTGTCTTCGGGCGTTGCGGGTATGTCTTCATCTAATGCGAGGGCTTGTAGGATTCGATAATGCCACTGGAGACTCGGGTTGGGATACCTGGAAGGATCGTAAATACCCTTTGGAAGGTTGAGTTGCTCTGTATACCAATGTTAGCAGAGGGAAAAGCCACGCTGAGGACTTCATCGAAGAATGACATACGGATGATTGGCCTCATGGCATCGATGAGCTCGTCAGGTGCACGCAAAGGCGTCTCCTGCGTCGTGGGCGGATTCTCTCGAATGTCATCAGCGAAAGGGAGTGGTATGAGGTGCAGGCCCTGTGGAGCGCCGGTCGCAGAAATACCCGCTGGATTGGCCTTCTCTTCGGTCTCCTTAGCGGACAGGGTCGGGACCAGGGCGGCCATCACAGGGACAGCATTCCTTCTCGGGACCACCCAACATAGTCCAAACAGCTGTCCTTGGAGCAGCTTTCGATGCAACGCGCTCAGGACGCGTGTGCTGCCAACCGAATCTTCTTCAGATGGGTATAAAAAGGTGGAGTTCTTGATGTTGGCCCACAAGGGCAACCTGGTCATCGGTTTGAAGCCAATGATCCGGATGACCGGGTCACCGAAGTCACGGAGCTTCTTGACTTCATCGTCGGAGAAAGTGATTCGCTCACCGCCAAACGTGTATGCTCTTTGAATGTCCCCCTTCTCCACCGGATGGGTACTGTCGCTCGCCACTTGCTGTGTCTGGCCCTTTACGATTTCTGGCCGCTCGCCTCCCAGATAGATGTAGCTGCTCCGGGCTGGCATTTGGTGCTTGTATAACAGGTAGCCCTTGACAGAAATCCGCAAGCCGGGAGCCAGCTCGAGCGGTACCGAAGAGAATAAAGCTCGCTTGGGAGTGACTTTCGAGGTGATGGTGGACAGCAAGGACTGGAGAAGGTTTCCACCCCCGGCGGAGTCTGCCTTCAACTTGGGAACGCCAGAGTCGGCCAAGGAATAAGGAATAGCATCAGGATCGGAAGGGGTGGATCTGTAGACAATGTCGTCGTAGAATAATTTGGTGTCGAAGGTATGATCTGGCGTGGAGATGGGAAACAGTTCAATGATGACTCCGAGGTCATACAAGTCTTTGGCTCTCACCGTCGCCTGCGAACGAAAGGCCTTATTCCTGGCGTGCGGATTGTCGTTATCGGTGACGATGAATAGGCGGCGAGAGGTAAAATTGGCAGCTCTTTGTTGGAATATCTGGTTGGCACAGAACAGCACGTTGTGCATCGGGACCGCTTCTTCGGCCGGTCTGAAGATGTGTTCGGCATCAGGCGAATCGCCACTCACCAACCTCTTCAGCGCCTTGACGTCCTCTGCTTCCGGCACGTCCAGGTCGGTCAAGAGGTAGCAGTGAGGAAATGACCAGCCGCCGCGCAGATTCTCATCTTCGTCGTAAAATTTTGATGCTTCGGTGCCGTAGAGGAGAATCCCCATCAGATCCTTCGGGCTGGAGATGATGCGTTGCTGCATGAGATGATACGCACATTGGAGAGCGGCCAGTAAGGGAGAGGTCGCCTCAGCTGTCTTTGACCGAGGTGGCGTCTTCACCATCGACTCGCTCACCTCGATGGCAAAAAGCACTGCGTCTCTCACCGTCTTGTAGCCGGCTTCATTAATTTCTTCCTCTTCGTCCTCGTTGTCGTCACCGCGTGAGCCATCATCATTGCTCTCCCTCGGTCGATATGGAATATTATCACTCATCGCGCACGGCACAGCAAATGTTTAGACGGCTGAACCGCAGGTTGGAGTCGAATCATGAAGTGGCCAGGCCAGAGACCAAGGTGGACGTCGCGTGCGACGTCATGAACGCGTGATCATGTGATCTATATAGGGAGGATTATGTGGGTGCCCGTTCATTGGCTCGGAGCTGGACCTGCCCTGCAGTTGTATATTTCAGAGGCGGGGGAGGCGAAATCGGCATCTCATTCGACTTTTCCTCCTGTCAGGCCCCAACCGGATGGCCAACCGACTCTGACCGTTGCCATGTCTCTCCGCAGTCCGGCAGCGCAGGCTGCACGAAAGACCTTGACAAGGCCATCTATATCCCGTGTCAGTCATTATGGCCGCCGGCTGGCGTCCATGGCCACAGTCGCACCGCCAGTGACGCAGAACTCAGTGGGCCAGAAAGGACCAACGGCCATGGTATTTATGAACATGGGTGGGCCTTCGACGACCGATGAAGTTGGAGATTTCTTGAGCAGACTTTTTTCCGACGCCGACTTGATTCCTTTAGGGCGTCTCCAATCCTACCTCGGCCCTCTCATCTCACGGCGGCGGACACCAAAAATTCAGCGACAGTATGCAGAGATCGGAGGCGGCTCCCCGATACGAAAATGGTCCGAGTACCAGTGTGCCGAGATGTGCAAGATCCTGGATAGAATTTGCCCCGAGACAGCACCGCATAAACCCTACGTGGCCTTCCGATACGCAAAGCCCTTGACGGAGGAGATGTATGTGAGGCTCCTCGAAGATGGCTTCGGCCAGGGCCGGGGTGGGAGAGCTGTCGCCTTCACGCAATATCCCCAATACTCGTGCTCTACGACGGGCAGCTCTCTCAACGAGCTTTGGAAGTGGCGAAACAGACTGGAAGGCAAGAGGGCGACGGGAGAAGCCAACCCGGTCGGGACAATAACATGGAGTGTGATCGACCGTTGGCCCACTCATCCGGGCTTGGTTGAGGCATTTGCGAGAAACATTGAGGCCAAGCTCGCAGAATATCCGGAAGAGCGTCGAAAGGACGTCGTCCTCTTGTTCTCCGCTCACAGCTTGCCCATGAGTGTGGTCAACCGGGGCGATCCATATCCCGCCGAAGTGGCGGCGACCGTCCACGCCGTCATGCACCGACTCGGCTTCTCGAATGCTTACCGGTTATGCTGGCAGTCACAAGTCGGTCCGTCGGCATGGCTGGGGGCCCAAACGAGCGATACAGTCAAAGAATATGTCAACCGCGGACACACCGACTTGATTCTGGTGCCCATTGCATTCACCAGTGATCACATAGAGACACTCTACGAACTGGACAAGGAGGTCCTGCATGAATATGCCCAGGGCCATCCGGGAGTCAAACGGGCCGAGAGTTTGAATGGCAACCCCGTATTCATCCAGGCATTGGCAGACATTGCAAAGGACCACCTTCAAAAAGGCGAGGTCTGTTCCCGACAGATGGGCTTGCGATGTCAAGGATGCAAGAGTGAAAGATGCCTGGAACAGAAGAAATTCTTCATGGGAGAACAGGAGATCATGCCGACTGCAAGATAGTAATTGATGATTGTCGACTTGGGAGTCTGGAAAAGTCCAAATATTGCTGCCTGAAAATAAGGACCTGTGGGATGGTGGACGGCAAATTGAGATCCGAAGTGCTGTCGCTCTGGCGCCCGCTTATCAAGCTCGTTTCCCCTGAATGGCTGGGTGGCCCTATCGCAGTTGTCCGCGTCGTGGGCGTTTTCAATTGGCGTCTCTTCATCCCCCTCCCACCCCCAATGATGCGTACATTACGTCAAATATCGTTCGTATCACTCAATGAATGCGCTGCGCGATTCTGCGACTGCTTGTCTGCTCACCATCTCTGCCTTGACCATATCTCTCTCGCCGATGCTGTAGGAGAAGGCGCAGCAGGAATACCGTCCCAGGCGCCTATCTGCTCGCCCTGAGCGAAGCAATTCGGAGTCCGAGACTCGGTCACTGGATACAACCACGATGGACCCCGAAGAAGCCTTCGCAGAAGAAGCTCAAGAGGAGATTTTATTATCAAGAGACGGGCTTCCTGAGCGGGATTCCAATGGCAAATCCAACGTGCAGACCGAAGAGATCGAGGACAGTGGTTCAGAAGATGAGACAAGCCCGTTGGTGAACCCGAGACAGCGCCGGCCGCGCCGGACACCATATACAACAGCGAGGAGCAGTTATGAGAGGGCTGTCAATGAGCCATGGACTGGCGCTCAGGGCTCCTTCAGTCTGCCGTGGTACAAGAGGCCATCGGTACGTCCCAGGCATGGGCATCACGGTGATGATAAGTAGCTGACTGACCATTGTCGGACAGATCTTCTGGTTGCTCCCCGCTTTCTTTCCCTTCTGTCTGGCCTTTGGCGGCATCATTGTGCCCAAAACTTACCTGATCCTCGATCTGATATGTGCTCAATACCTTTCAGATCGAGCGGCAAGGGACCCGACGTTCAAGTTCATGCCAGTCCTGCTGGGGTCGGAAAATCCACAATGCAGAGATCCACATGTACAGTCGCTGGTGGCCAAGTTCAACCTGTACGCGAATTTGCTGTCGGGGATCTTCTCTGCTGTCATAGCTCCACACCTCGGAGCTTTATCCGACCGCGTGGGCCGCAAGAAGGTGATCATTTGCACTTCGTTCGGTGCTATCTGTGCTGAGATTATCACCATCATCGTGGGCACCAACCCTGAGAAGATCTCTGTTTACTGGACCCTCTGGGGATCGCTCTTGGACGGACTCTGTGGTTCTTTCACGTCTGGCATGGCATTGGCCTTTGCCTACGCTTCGGATTGCACGGCGCCAGAACAACGCAATGTTGCTTTTGGCTACTTCCACGGCACTCTCTTTGCGGGCATCGCCCTCGGTCCCATCCTGGCCGGTTGGCTCATTGAAGTTGCCGGCACGGTGCTCATTGTCTTTTACGTCGCTCTCGGATGCCATATGTTCTTCATCCTCTTTATCTTTCTCTTCGTGCCCGAATCCTTATCGAAGGAGAGACAGATCCTGGCGAGGGAGAAACGAAACCTGGCCCTCGCTCAGGCGCCACAGAAGGATTGGATCACGACCATCAAGACGTACAATCTTTTTGAACCGCTTTGGGTTCTCCGACCGACCGGAGAAGGCTCCAGTTCGAAGTTGCGGAAGAATCTCTTTGTGCTGGCAGCCATCGACACAATGATGTTCGGCGTGGCCATGGGCACCATGCAGATCATCATCATCTACGCCGAGTATCGCTTCGGATGGGATGCCATTAATTCCAGCCGGTTCCTATCCGCCGTCAACATCTGCAGAGTCATTGGCCTATTCATTCTGCTGCCCATTCTGACCCGAATCGTCCGCGGCCCAGCGCGAGGACAATCAGCTGGCCACCGAGGCTGCGATATGCTCGATATCAGCATCATCCGAGGCGCCATTTTATTTGACCTCATCGGCTACATTGGATACGCCATGGCACCCTCGGGAGCGGTCATGGCGATTTCGGGCATGGTCGCCTCTCTTGGTGGTATTGGTTCGCCCACCCTGCAGTCCTCTTTGACGAAACACATCCCTTCCGACCGAACCGGCCAAGTCCTGGGCGCCTCGGGCTTGCTTCATGCCCTGGCTCGCGTGGTTGCTCCCACCATTTTCAACCTGATCTACAGTCAAACAGTCGGGCTGTATGCAGGAATCGTCTTCATCTGTTTAGCGTCAGTTTTTGTCCTGGTCTTTATCATAAGCTGGTTCTTGAAACCTCATGGTGAGTTCCCTCTGTTGTATCCGTCGTTCCGCACTCACAGGAGCCAGTCTTTTTGGTGGATGTAAACACGACGGTCCATCGAGACGGCACCCATGGCCCGGAAAGTGACGAATGACCAACCGAAATTGCCCATCCGCCATGAAAGCACAGGCATTGGCTGGCTACGACGACTTTGTGTTCTGCAATGGTACGCCCGGTGGAGGGTCGGATATCTGGGTCTTAATCAAGGCCCTGTTGAGTATGGCCTGGCCCATTGTTTTTGCTCTGCGGCGTTCGGAATTCTAGACAAGAACGCGTGCAATAGACTGTATAATTTCAGAAGACCTCTCGATGATTGGAACCCACTCTAAAGGAGGCCAGTCGGAGTTGGCGGAGCCCTGGACCGATATCTTGGCATTGCTACTCAGATCCAGAGACAAAATGTATGCCAGTGATGCACTCGAAGCTTCCGTACAAGATCCCCGCGCCCTTCAATTCGAGGAACAGGCTCAATGATTCTGACTTAGCCGGTAACGAGTGATGCCGCATGGACTCCTTCTGTGATGGCACCCAAATCTTCCATTGTGCCTTCAAAAGCCGCGCTGCGAGCTCTGCGCCGCCTGACCCTCTCCACCCCAGGCATATTCGTCGGAGCTGTCGGCGGCGTTTGTGGCCTGGCTACGCTCAATTATGACACTCATCGCAAGGTGCAAGTGGCCGAGAAGATTATCGACACAAAGAGGGCGATTCGGTCGGTATCCAATGGCCGGGGTGCGTTGCACCTGGCAAACATGTTTGAGGCTGCCGAACGAGGGGAGGATTTTACACTCTCTGCGGGCAGAATTCATAGAGGGAAGAGAAAGAAACGATACTCAACCGTGGCCCCGCAGCTCGAGGACGAAGGGAGCTACAATGCAGAAGTACCGCAGCTCGGCTCGTGGCGTCAAGATAATGAGTCTCGACAGACTGCGGAAACAAGCACAGTTGTGGAAAGGGGTTCTGCTCTGATAAGGAGAGTTCCTAGTTCCGCTCATCGCACACGAGATCCGGATCATGAGGCCAGGTTCCCTCCCAGCCAGACCCATCCGGGAGACCGAAGACGCATCTCCAAGTCCCACACTCAAAACATCTTGATTGACAACGGCGAGCCCCAGTCACTATCCAGCATTCAACGCCTGCTGGAAGAATTCGATCCCGGAGAGCCCGGACCTCAGTTTTCCAGTCACCCTCTACGGTGGGACTCCAGAAGCCTGGCCACTTCTCCCGCCGCTCGGCAAGGTGCCAAAAATGGTGGCCCGGTTCGTCCAGAACACACACCTTCCGAACCGAAGACGGGGTCTGGTGCAATTTTGTTTTCGACGAGGGAGAGGAATGACCGGATCGCCCAAAAGATTACGGCGGCAACGATGCAACAACACAAGCTCGAAACTCATACCGTCTATGGTCGTCCCAAAGTGACGGACGACCAAACTGCGACTGGCCTCGCTGATTGCGTTCAAAGTTGGCTGCGACCACTGCAGAGAACAAGTGATCATGGTGGAACTCAGAGGAGGGGTCAAGACTCGTTTCAGCCGGTGGTTTCCAGGTCGAAACAGCCCATCGCGCATGGTAATGCTTCGGAAAGTTCCAACACTCGATTGGCAAACGGGGAGCCTGCCATAAAAGATCAAGACGCTCGCCCCTCTCCCATTCTGCGAAGCGCCGTCGCTGTGGACCCAAGTCGTGAGGTGACCGACGGTGGACGGTACGCGGGAACAGAATTACACTTTCCAGAGTCGACGATTCCGTTCCCTGGAACCGCGACCGAGTCGGATTTTTCTCAAAGGAAGCATCAGTTCATTGCTCACGCCGGTGCTCGAGCAGATCACACCGACCTCAAGGACTCCGTCAGTGACGACTTGACGCGTCTTCGAGCATTCCTTCCGCACGGCTCCAGCCGACAAGACAAGGGACCGGATTTGGCTGCTTCAACAGCTTATGCGAGCCTGACGGTCCCGCAACTGGAAGGTCTGGTGGATGCGAAGAAACTTGAACAGATCAAAAAGCAAATTTATGACATTCTCCTCTCACCGGGCCAATTCGAGCCCAGGCGACGCGCTCGGGCTCTTTGGGTGGCCACGATGAAAGCATTTTCGGCAACCAATAAGGAGGCTGACTGGGCCATGCTTGAACTTCTCTATTACGAGTTTCGACACTATTTTCCTTCGCATATCAGCCCCGTGCCAGTGAGGAGACTCGCTCGGTATCTGTTGGCAACCGGTCACGAATCTTCTCGACTCCGAGGCGCTTTATTTCCGCACAATCATCAAGACGGTCATCTCAGCGATCGGGATGCTTGTTTGACCGTGAATCATTATCTGTCGGAATTTTGTCAAGATTGTCCTGATGCCGAGAGCCAGGTTGCAGAGCTGGGAAAAATCATCCTGGTGGCCGAAAGTGCGGGCGCACCGATGAGCGAGCACCTGATCGTGCCTGTCATCCGATCGTTGTGTGCGATGGGCGATCTGACGAGGGCGCAAAGTGTCGTCGATGAAATGGCGACATTGCATGGGGTGCCGATCACCTTTTATACAGAAGACCTCCTCGTCATTGGTTATGCGGCTGCGGGCAATTGGGCCCATGTCGAAGACGCGCTTGACCGTCTGCACAGAAAAGGACTCTCTCGGTCGCAGCCCATTCAGTTTTCCACGCTGTTCAAGGACGTGTTCGAGCACTACGTGGCACAACATTCCCTCGCTCAGTCTTACGACTTCTTGGTCTTTGCAGTTCGGTACTGGGGACTCGTGCCCACAAGTTTCATCTCCACCCGGTTCATCAAGGCATGCATAAAGGACGCCCGCTACGACTTTATCCAAGAATGGGTCCAAGCCGTTCGCGAGAGTTTCCCGCAAGTTGACATCGGCACCAGTAATCACGTCGCTGCTTTACGGATTGGCCAGACTTGGAAAGAGATGAGAGCCAGCTGCGAGGATGTCGAAAAGTCATGCCGTGCCATGGCCCATGGCGCTATCGCGGATCCATTTTCGAACGTTTTTCGCGCAATAACCATGGAGCATGTGACCCTGGATTTGGCCGAACGACTGGGTTTACAGCCAGGGGTAGCGCAGGCTAGTCGGCATGGCCAGGTGTCAGATCGACCCCCGACAATGCACATTGACGACTTGCGTAAACAAGCCGATGAAATTATCTCTCGCAGCCAGGCAGCGAGCGACGAGACTGCTCCTGACCAACAAGTGCAGGACTTGATACGCCAGACTAACGCCGTCAGAATGCTGAACGATGTGTTTAGCGGGGACATCCAGAGTACCGATGTGCGCCAGACATCGCATGCCGAGCAGGTTCGTGGTTCAAGTGACGCTGCAGGCGAGGACCGCTTTCTCTCTGGGCCGGAAGGACTCGTGTCCTCCGTGCCCCAAAGTCTCCGAGGGAGTCGAATGCCACCAAGAAAGGAACTCATGGAGGCTATCGCCGAAGTCTATTATTCGCAAGAGAAGAGCGGCCTGCCCGTGAGCCATGCGGTGCTGAAGCACACCGCGAGACAATTACAGCACTCGCAGCGCTGCCTGGAAGCAGCACAGCTGTTTGAGATCGTCTATGAAAGTGATTATGTTCAGGGACCCGACGGACAGCCATTCGACCTGGACATTTTCTCCTCCTGGCTTGACATTGCCATTGAGCTCCGATCAATCCACCGCGTGCAAAAGGCACTCTGGGCTGTGGTTGATTCTGCAAGACATCTCCGCATCACCACTCATTTCGTATTGTTGACCAGAATCGCGGGAGACAAAGCATCCACCAGTCTGTTTTACCGGAGGGCGGAGGAGCTGTATGAATTGCATTATTTACTCTGGAGACTTCAGAGACTGCGATGGATTGGAGCAGGTATGCCTGAGCAGAAGCCAAAATTTCCTCGCTTTAAAACATGGGGGGAGAAGATCAGGGAGGCCTGAGTCGAGTTCGAGGCGGGGGAGTCATTATGTACATGGATAGACTTGAGACAACGGCCTGCCATTGAAGGATGAAGACCATCTCAATTCATCAACACCCACTTTCCATCCCCGCCTACCGACGAGTGTGATGCCGTCAAGTACCAGCACCATCTGGATCAACGAGTAATCTCTCGGGTCCGAATTTACGTGATCTTGGTCCCTACTCCACACTTTCTCTGTATTCGCCTCCTGAAGACTGCTCCGGGTAATCGGTGGATTCAAGATTGGCTGTCTTTGGACTAAGATGCCATTGGACAGAACTGAGCTCATAGAGCAGCAGCCCCCTAGAACCTAGTCTAGATGATTGGTTCCCAAGCATTGTCTTCTCGCTCAAAAGATGAATCTCTCCTCTATCCTCTATTTCATATCTCGTGCAAAATTCGTCACCAGCCGTGCTCCATGGTCCTCTCCTCTAGTACGTTTCATCCACACTAATTCCGTACGTCCCTCCGCTCGCATACCACGCGGCCATGATCAGATCACATAGATCTTTGGCCTCGACATCCTTCAACGGCAAGTGATGCCCCCCTTCGAAGTCCATCTGAAAGCAATTGTCATTGTCGCATACCCGGGCCAACTCCTCACATCCTTGCCGGACATGATCAACCCGGCCCCAGGCGTGCACGGTCGGAATCTCCTTCAAAAACTCGTAGTCTTTTAGGTCGACCTTTGGTGTGAGGGCAATGGGCGGGAACGGCCCACCAATCATGATCCCAAATTTGAACTTCCACTTACTGGTGCCGCGGTCTCGCTCCTCGATCTTCTGCCGCAGAAGGAGTCCGGGCACCAAGCGGGCACCCTGACTGAAGCCCATGACACCTGCGAAGCTCTCCATCCCACCGTTCTCGTCCATGAGCCGTGTCAGCAGTCTGTCCAACACCTCGACCTCCTCCGCCGGCGTCGCCTCGATGTCACTCTCCCCGGCTTTGAATCGCCGGGTCACCCAGCGGTAAAAGGGCGCACAACTGGCAAATACTGGCAGCATGCCGAAGCCCGGCGTGCCTTCGATAGGCGCCTGCGCGAACACGAACCGGAATTGCCTCTCCAGGTTCCAGATCAGTCGACGCGACTGGATCTTGAACACGGTCGCGTTGGACCCGCCGCCGTGCAAGCACAGGATCGCTGGTAGCAGGTTGCCGTCGCTGCCGTGAGTCGGGTGGAGAGACATGCTTGGTGGTGCCATGACTTTGGCTACCTGTGCGTGGCCGCAGAATCCGAAGTTGGGGTCATACAAATCTTGACACGGAATCAGAATTCCGTTGATCTGAAAGGTGAAGCAAGGCCCTGGTTCCAGCTCCTCGATCTTGTTGTCGGTGGCCCAAGCTCAACCTTTTGATAAATAGAGTGAATTATAGAATGAATGCGCCCGAGTTTATGATGCTAGATCTTGAATTCAATCATGAGCAATGTTATGTTGGCTGCTGGTAACAGATGGCTGGCCCAGCATGGATAAAAATAGATCACGCAGCAAAAATAAGGTTGAGCCTTGTTCACCTCCTTTGCTTCAACACGAGCTCTACCACCATCGCCGTCGCACTAAGAATATGTCGCCGTGTGAATGGACACGATGCTGGCCGCATTCAATCCTTCAGGCAATACAGATACGCCTCGGCCAACTCCTCTGGCTGTCTGACTTTGCCCGTGGGATCTTGCTCCTTGAAAATGCCCTCCTTCCCCCTGTCCTGCCATAGGTCGGTGTCAATGACCCTAGATGCAACGGTATTGGCGCGGATGGTGCGAGGTCGACAGCTAGCGACCGAGAGAGACCGTTGATGCATCGATTGAGAGCAGAGACGTTGTGCACAGGCGCGCATCGTTTCGAAAATGTTTGTCAGGATGAATCGAGTCGTCCAAAACGGAACAGCCAGAATTCTGATTATTTCTCAAAATGCAACGAATTCTTTATCCTCTAACATTCCTTCATCGGTTGATTCGTCAAAGTATCCGCCATCCATTGATAGTCGGCCCGAGCCTCAGTGGCGTGACTTATAAGATCTCTACCCTTTCTTTTAGCCGCGACCCGCCATGGCCACTTCATAGACGGAACGATGATCAGACCGCTAGCCGATATTTTAGGAGGGAAGGGGGTGGAAGAGAGAAATAATCGAATTCGCCAGAAAGGTTGAGGACAATACTCGGCGGTGACTGGGATTCAAGCCCTCGATCTCTTACGGTATGAGTGGCTGTTTGCTGAAGAGCTGGTGCGGTGAGTGAGGAAGAGTCGGGGTGATGGCATAATACCTGAGGCTGATAGAAAAGCGATCGTGGAGCGCGTATGGCGGGTCAAGCGATATCAGCTTTGAAGACAAGCGCTATACCATCGTCGCCAGCCGTCACGATTCTAGATCCACCACCGCCTTGCACGAAGCCCAACACGCCGCCGCCCTCTCCTTCTCCTCGGTGGCCCTTCCATTCCCGGATAAATCCTTGCCCTGCCGCCGTCGTACCGCCTCTGGCGTCCCATCTGCGTACGACACCGTCCATGCCGGCACTGGTCAGGATCCAACCGCCTTGCTGGGTGTTTCGGACAAACTCCACCTTGACGACGGCGTAGTCCTCGTGTGCTTCTTTGATGTGCCGACGGACGGCAAAGCGGTGTGCCGTGTCGAAGAGGGCTATTGAACCATCGACACTGCCAGCAGCGAGAAGATTCAGTGGTGGAGAAGAAAATGAAAGCGTTTCGATCCCATCACTTTGCACCTGGAGCGATGCCAGAATCTGGCCAGCAGAGGAAGCCGTCTGCTTCGACGCTCCTCCGGGCTTGTTCTTCCTCGACGTGTCGGCGGCTTGTGGCAAGCCCACGATCTTTATGTTGCCCCCTGCACCGCCCGCGGCGACGAGAGTAGAAGTGCATGCGACGCTGTACAAGCCGCCTTCGACTTCGAATCGCTGGTCTGCGGCCGTAAAATTGATGACGGATTGACCGGTTTCGAACACGTCCCAGACATACAGGCTGCCATCTTCGGAGACGGTGGCCAGTAGCCTTCCATCCGGGGTCCATGTGCCCGCGGTACACGAAGCCGTGTGGAGATAGAAGGCTTGTACAATCGTGAGTGGGCTATCCTTGTCCGCCGCATTGATCTGGTATACCCAGACGGAGCCATCGTTCGCACCCAGAGCCAGGACATTCGGCTGTGACGGGTTGGGCGACGGAGCGACCCAATTGATCTCTTGCACTTCCGACGCCTCGGCGATGAACTTCCATTGACTCGCCGTGTTGTTGCTTTGCCAGGCCCTTAACTTGCCGTCCAGGCCGGCGGTGACAAGGTATTCTCCATTCGGATATGTGAAGGCAATTGCGTTGACAGAGTCGGTATGTCCGTCCAGCTTCTGCAAGGGCACGATGCTCCGCCGTTCGCCCTGAGGCTGTGGACTGCTCTCGTACGAGGGTGGCAGTACTGGGCCGTCAGGCAGCGATGCATCAAAGACGTATGCAACATCATCTCCACCTCCTGTTGCTATGATAGAAGGTTTGGTGGGATGCTGCGCTATACAAAATATACTATTGATATGAGAGTCGAAGTGGGCAGCAGAGTCGTTTTGTAGCTGAATCTCTTCATCTTCATCCTCCTCCTCTTCCTCACCCTCCATGGGGTGATCTGAGTCTTCTGGTATTTCCTCAGCAGCATCTTCGGCGTCGAGGAGGTCGTCGTCCTCGTCCTCCGGCAGGGCGGGGTCGTGCAAAGGATGTGGTTCAGCCATGTCTGAGTCTATGATTGGGTCAAGTGGGTTGTAGAGGAGGCCTGCATACGAGTGTAGCTTTAAAAGCTGAGAATCATCTGTGGGACACCATCCGATTCCATTCACAGTCGCCGCTTAGAAATTATTGTCGCCCCTCACTTTCAAAAGCCAGGAGCCGATTCCTTTGCGTCACTCGCCAAGAGCCCGTATTCCTGCTCAGCCTCGCCAAAAAGCCACAAAATACACGTCCTCACCCCTGCTGCAGTGCATGGCCTGAAACGAGATAGGCGACGAAGCTTAGGGCAGATGCAAAGTTTTGGTTAGTGTTGTAATTGCATCCTCTCCGAGTATGAACTGTACAAGTGGGCTTTCCAAGTTTCCAACACGGTCGAATTTGGTCAAAAGAGCATACTGGGTCGAAAGAATACTCAGCCAGATACCAATACAGAATTTAAGGCCAGGATTATCTATTTGTTTGCTCGTGTCTACTGCTCGGCACCAGTCTTACCCCACCACTGTGTCTAATATGTCCCGAGTCGACTCTGCCACCGACAAGATCGAAACCTTCTGTCCACAGCCAGGCCATCCTCTCTCGACCTTAGCCTGAACGTTTGGGCTAACATAAGTCTGGAGGGCTGGGACTTGGCCAACACTAAAGTGACATTTCCATGCTCCACACCAGCTGATCTCCTCTCTTCTTTGGCCGCGCTTTTCCAGAGACCCAACCCTCAGTCACAGGGAAGAGCGAACGCGAGTGTCATTCCCATATCTCGAGCACACGAAGAGATAGCGGGCAGAAGGACGATTCTCAAAGAGTTCTGCTGCTCCTCCAGGCCAATTGAAAGAGGTGAAGAGACAGAGTAACAGTGGGAGAGGAATCCGAATCAATCTGGCCGGACGGCCGTCACATGCTGAAGCAGCACAGGCCAATTGTCAAGGGGGAGAGAAGCACCTTCAGTGGAGCGGCCCGCCTGCTTAGCCCGGTCCGCCGTAGCACTGTACATGGACAGTGGGTGGCACACCAAGCCACTTCCTCGGCCTTCAAACAGAACGCCAGGAGACTGCAGACGGTTGACGAGCATTGTTTGGATAGAGCGAGTGCAGCATTGAGAGTAAGGCTTGCATACTCGTTGGGAACCCTCTTGGCGAGATCGGCATTGGGGTTGTGACTGTCTTCGAGAATCCAGAGGGCGAGAGGACGAGGGGACGGGGAGACGGGCAGGCTCTGGGGGGGCCCGGTCATCTATCTGTCTACAGGCCTCTGACACCTCCTGGGACGGTTTCAGATCACCCGCGTTTGCACCCTCCTATAGCCGCCGTCCGTCGCCCTCATCCTGCGTCCTGCACCCTCTCCACGACCGGCTGCTTGTGCTGCGGTCACCACCACCCTGAGCAGTACTTCTCTGCCAGTCGTCAGTTTCGCTGGTTGTTGGCCGATCTTGCCCTTACCCCTCTCCGCCAACAAAAAAGGGCGCGCACTCGGCAACCAGCAGAGGCACAGACGTTCGTGTCGTCTTCCAACCTCCGCAACAAAACTGGTCAGCGACTCGTCGTTGCTCCTATGTCTCGCTGAGACATCCACTGCCCATACGTACGACCGTCACCGGCCGCCTTCATACACAGACGCATATCGGCGCTCGTGGCGCCGGTCAACCTCGTCCCGCCAGCGTGATTGTGTGACCAAAGGACACGGAAGGACCGATAATGGCCTCCGCTCAGGGCAATGGGTACGTGTGATCTGTGCGATCGATGTGATCTGTATGGCCTGGCTGTCATGCACACGGTAGCGCTGCGTGAATCAAGCTTCCGCATTGCCTCCGGTGTCGGTCTACAGCGTTTACCATCCACCACGAGCGATTCCACGTCTAGGACTAACTAAAGGTAGCATCTACAGCGCAGGTCAATTTATGAACCCAGGACCGGCTCCGCGGCCACCTGTCGATCGGCCTCGACACTTGGACCTGCAGCGGTCGGCGACAACCATTCCCACGTCGTTTGATTCCATGTCGTTGGGGCCGTCGTCTCCCGCCGTGAGCACGGTCAACGCTCCCTTTTTCTCCAACAGCAGCTCCCTCTCCTTGTCCGGTTCGGGAAAGGTCTCGGGACCGATCACCATTATCAAAGAGGGCTACGTGCGGTGCAAGGAGGACAAGTTTCTGGCCGGATGGAACGAGCGATTCCTGATCCTGCGCGAGTTTCGGCTCGACTTCATGAAGAGCGAAAATGGGAAACTCATACAGTCGATTCAGCTGAACACCGTCACCGGCGTGACCCGATCAGAAACGACGAGAATGGCCTTTGAGATCACTCGAGTTGCAAATCCCAAGGACAACGCGGGCAAAATCATCCTGAGCCGGGACGTGCCCACGCGGACCATGACCTGCGAAGTGCGCAACGACGACGAGATCTATGATTGGATCGACAAGATCTATGAACGGTGCCCGGGCATGGGCGGGGTGAGCAATCCGACCAATTTCAGTCATCGCATCCATGTCGGATTTGACCAGCGAACCGGTGGTTTTGTCGGGTTGCCTCAAGAGTGGGAGAAGCTGCTGAATGCGTCGGCCATCACCAAAGAAGACTATAAAAAAAACCCTCAGGCGGTCATTGAGGTTCTCGAGTTCTATTCGGAGCAGAAAATACGAGAACAGCACCCCGAGATCTATCCCCACTCCATCCCCACGCCTCCTGCCATGCAACAGAACAAGCAATTGGGTTTCAGTACTTCGGGCACCGGGGTCGCGCCGCCACGGCCAGCGCCGCCCAGTGAAGCACAGCGCTATAATGCTAATCAATTCATAAACAAGTACCAAGATGGCCAGGTCCGGTCTGGCACTCCGCCGACGAAGCCGCCCCTGCAAAGATCGCAGACAGACAAGGGAACATACGACATGGAAGCCGATGCGGCAAGAATCAAAGAAATTGCCAATCAAGAACAGCAACGCCTGAAGATGGAAGCAGACGCCAAACGCGCGCGAGAGGTCGAGAAGCAGCAGCGCGAAAAGGAGCGCGAACAAGAGCGCGAAGCAGAGCTGAACCGACGGGAGCAGGAGGCCTACAACGCGTCGATCCCCCAAACGCGTCCTCCTTTGGCACGACAAGAGCTGGGTGGCTTTGGCAGCAGCACTGCGGATAGAGTCCCGGCCCGACCAGACCCACGGTACAACCCAGCGAGAGCGGCGCCATCGGCGCCGCAAGATCGACAACCACCTCAGGGCTCATTGAGACAGCCGACGGCCGCCCAGAGACCGGCTCCTTCCGCGCCCACGGGTCCTGCGTCAAAGACCAATGCACCACCCGCGTCGGCCAACTCGACGTCGTTGAGGTCGCCGGAGAGCCGAGACCGCGACCGACAGCCGTCCCCCAATGCGAGATATCAGCCGGAACGAGAGGGTCCGCGAAAAGAGGCGGGATCCAAGCAGCAGGCGAACGGGGTCAACGGCTCGACGGCGTCGCGGCCACAGCAACCCGTGCAGCAGCCCAAACCCCTGAATGTGCCCAATAAACAAGCGCAAGCCAAACCGGCGACGGATCCGCGGAAAGAGGCTGAAATCGCCTTGACCACCAAGAAGCCGGCCGAGGAGCGGTCAAAGGAGGTGCGGATGTCCAGCATGAGCGAGAGCGAGGTCATGGCAAAGCTCAAGCAAGTCGTGTCCAAGGACAACCCCAATGATTCGTATAGCAAGCAGAAGAAGATCGGTCAAGGTGCGTCTGGATCCGTCTACGTGGCCCGCGTCAGGGAGAGTGCGACATCGCCCATCGCGAGAGAGTTATACCGCACTCACGGGCCCAAGGGTCAGGTGGCCATCAAGCAGATGGATCTTCGCAATCAGCCGCGCAAGGAGCTCATTGTCAACGAAATCATCGTGATGAAAGACTCCAAACACCCCAATATCGTCAACTTCCTCGATTCGTTCTTACAAGAACAAAACAATGAATTATGGGTGGTCATGGAATTCATGGAGGGCGGTGCGCTGACCGACGTCATCGACAACAACCCCGTGATTACCGAGGACCAGATTGCCACCATCTGCTACGAAACATGCAAAGGTCTGGCGCACCTGCATTCCCAAGACATCATTCACCGAGACATCAAGAGTGACAATGTGTTGCTCGACCGCGTCGGCAACGTCAAAATCAGTAAGGTTCCCCGTCCTGGAGTTTTCCTTCCGACTAACCATGACCGCCAGCGGATTTCGGATTCTGCGCAAAGCTTACCGAGTCCAAGAGCAAGCGTGCCACCATGGTCGGCACTCCATATTGGATGGCCCCGGAGGTCGTGAAGCAGAAAGAGTACGGTCCGAAGGTGGACATTTGGTCTCTCGGCATCATGGCCATTGAAATGATCGAGTCGGAACCACCCTACTTGAACGAGGAGCCGTTGAAAGCCCTGTTCCTGATCGCCACCAACGGCACCCCACGGTTGAAGAACCCGAACAAACTGTCAAGAGAGCTGAAAGCCTTCCTGAGCGTCTGCCTGTGCGTCGACGTGAGAAGCCGGGCCAGCGCGGAGGAGCTGCTACACAATGATTTCATGCGCATGGGCTGCAGTCGCGCGAGCCTCAGTGAGCTTCTCAAATGGCGTGAGAAGGGACGACAGTAAGTGAGTGATGGATCATCTGGCGTTCAATAGGTCTTGGAGCAGGGCCATCAGCGATGAGAGATGCGTCTCCTACAAGACGCGTCCCCGACGCGAAACTGTGGTTTCGGTCAGCTTGGAGACCATAGATCGTGTCAGGGCTCAAGAGATCATCACACCGCCAATCGTGGTGCAGGAGGATGGAAGCCGTGGAAGCTGACATGACCGCCCGAGTCGAGTCAGAACTCGGTGCGTAATGAGATGATGGCTGTCCTTTGGAGTCACAAGAGTGCGGATGCAGAAATGGCACTGCACTCAATGAATCATGTGATTATGATCCTTCTGCCATGTCAAGCCGTCCAGATAGCCCCTGATCTAGACAGCTGCAGTGTCAGGAACAGGATCACTGCTGCAATGTTGCTCTAGTTCGACTGGCACGAGGTTGATAAGTGAAGGTACATCTGGAAAAAAATCCAATCTCAAATTCTCTGCTAAATAGCAAACTGACGGGCGGAGATAAATGATAATCAGGAATTACTAACCTCAAGTTCCAATCAACGTGGTGTCACATTTTTCCTTGGCCTAACCACCAGGAGAACGGACAACTGCACCAAATTGCAAAATCAAGGTCACCAAGTCTCTGCGGAGTACTGGCAGTCATCGACGGTTATTACTGATCTTGGCCTCAGCCTGAAGTCTCAAGTTCTAGCCGTGTCCTACGAGGGCCTAGAGCCAGATGGTCTGCAATGAGAATCTGAGACCGCCGCAGTGTCAGGAAAAAGACCCTTCCTGAAAATTGCCTTGGGCCATTCTCAATGCTCAGCAAACTGGAAAACTGGACCAGGAAAGTCCAGAGGGAGGCCAAGCTCGCGAAGCTCTCGCGCAAGTCCGTCAAGATCGTCCCAGACACGCAGAATCTCTGTGGAAGGCCATTTTGTCAGCTTCTGGCTGAATTCGAGGTCCCCACGGACGGCAGCGGCGGCGGAGTCGGGAGAGCCTTTGAACAATATCTATTCACACGGTGCCTAAATCAGGGCAAGGACGGGATCCTGGTGGGTAGCAAAGCGGACATCGAAGCACAACAAGCCTCGTGCTGTTTCTGTCATTTTGTTCACGCGAGAATCGTTGCTTCAGGGTACACGGATGAAGATGGCACGGCGCAGTGCTTCGCATCCTGCCCCGGAGGCGCGGAAGAGGTCTGGCTGCGGCTTCGACGGGCAAATGGCGAGGCCGTTGGAGGCCTGCTGAGATATGGCGAGCGAGTGCTTTTCGTCGGAGACCGGCGCTACCCCACCCCCCTTGCTGGGAGAATCGTGGGCAGCGGAGAGCTGGAGTATTCTCGTGTCCAGCACTGGCTGCAGCTCTGCGACGAGATGCATCACGAAGTCTGCCCGGTCCCGGCCCCGCTAAAAGAACGGCGAGCAGGTGCTCCACGTCTTCTTCGAGTGGTCGATGTGGAGCGCAATTGTCTCACCGAGATTTCATGGCAGGAGAAATATGTTGCTCTCAGCTACGTTTGGGGGAATGCAAGTCCACCGCGGTTGTACCGAAGAGAACTCGACCACTGGAGGCAGGCCCACTCGCTCAAGAAATTAAGAAAGTCGATGCCTCAGACCCATCAAGATGCCATGCACTTTGTCGCCCAAATAGGTCAGCGATATCTTTGGTTTGACTCCCTCTGCCTGATCCAAGACGACCCTGATGACTTGCGAAAGGGCACAAGCATGATGGACATCATCTATGAAGGTGCTTACCTGACAGTCATTGCCGCCGCGGGCCCCGGGGCCGACTGTGGTCTGCCCAGTGTCGGACACACCCAGCGAGCATCGTCCCAGCCAACGGTCTCTATCAAGCCTGGATTCAGTCTGCTGTTGGTGCGGTCCCTCGATAAACACTTGAATGATTCTGTCTGGGCCACGCGGGGATGGACGTACGTTGACTCGATACTGACTGAGTGACATCTCTGACGTTGAGAAGACTGCAAGAACATTACCTTTCCCGGAGAACGATCAATTTTGTGAACAATCAGGCATATTTCAGGTGTCGCCAGAGGATCTGGTCCGAGGAGAGTTGGTCGGACGTCGAACCAACGCAACAGCACACGGAAGAATGGTCCACGAACCTGGTCGCTCTCTTCGCCGAAGCCATGGATCTTCAAGAAGATGAGTTCTCACCCTACGAATATCTCACCGCAACTCTGGCGAGATTCCAACGCCGAAAACTTACTTTGGAGTCCGATGCCATAAATGCCATGTCGGGAATTCTCCAGAGAGTGGCCCACCTGGCAAGGACGACTTTGTTGGAGGGCCTGCCAGTCACCGTGTTCCCGTTGATGTTGATATTCCTGCACATTGGTACCCAGAATGAAGGTGGTGTGCGCCGCAGACATGATTTCCCTAGCTGGTCCTGGGCCGGATGGACGGGCTTGCCGACCTGGCACGCCTTCAATCGTCTCGATTTGTACCGTAATCCTGAAAACTTTCTGGATTGGCCAAACACGAGGTCTTGGATCGTGTGGTTCGCGTCGCGCAACGGCAGCTGCCCAGAGCTTCTGTGGAAACCCGGAGACGCCGTATCGCGTGGTGATGCCAGCTCTTCTCCTTCCTCGCCACAGAGGACCGCTCATCACGGCAAGCCAGAAACTCCACAGCTGGACGTGTCGGCCATCACGCCCTCCTCAAAACAGCCTGCCATGCCCTATGCAATTTTGACATTCTTCACCGTGACGGTCACCCTCACCGTTCGTCTCGCAAAGCCCCTGCGCATCGAGAACCACGGCTCCGTCCTCACGCTGTTTTCTCTCCACGACGTCGACGGGACCCTGTGCGGATATCTCTACCCTGACGGTGAGCTTCCACCCGCTCCCGATGATCGGTACGAGTTTATCCTCCTGTCAGAATGCTACAACGTCGAGTTTCCCATCGCGTCTATGGGAGGCGACGATCCGGCCGACACAAGGCTTCTGTATTGGATCATGCTCGTGGTGTGGACGACCGGTCATGTCTACGAGCGTCGGGGCGTCGGACACGTCCTGCATGAAGCGCTTCAAAAGCCCTTCGATCCTGGACCTCAGTGGAAGGAGATCGCCCTGGGTTGATTTGGTGACCTGAAGTGGTACCATTCTCCGCTCGGAGTGGCACGTGACCATGTGAGCCAAAAAGCCAGCCGCTGTCAGACTGCATGCTTTTTAGACTCCACTGGTTTGGGTGTCACTTTTATATATTCTTTAACCAGTTTGGCCAGTGAGACGAGCTCAGTGTAGCACGACGAGGCGCAATGGCGGCTTCGGAGAGCGCAATGTTGTGAAAGTCTCGTGGCATCAAGATGTCGCCTTTTGGTTCCCTTGATCCCTGAACTTGTGGTTTGGTCAGGTTGTTTGAAACCCAGACCGAGGGTGGTTATCTCGATGCCGCATTGACCTTGGGTCCGACTCGATCGCCGAGAGATTTGACAAGTTCACCCACTGGCTGACCCCGTGAAAAGGTTTGGTGCATGGACTGGCACTCGCCGGGTTCCAACAACGTGGTCTGTGCTAGAGGCCGACACGTGGCAGAGATGTTGTTGCCCATTAAAATCTCTTTGATATCCTTCTGGCCTGGGTCTGCATTCCGAGATAAAAATGCCGAGAAGCGAAGTCGAGTCCTGATTGTTTCTTTCGTATCCGTGCGTGGGAATTTAAGAGCGTCTCTGAGCTTTGCAGCGCTGCTTTCCTTTGTTCACCATGGACAAGGGAAAGTAGATGCTGAACAGAGGTCCACGCAGGCCCACGGTCTTTTTGGCCCTCACTCTGCTGACTCAGGTCCGATGGGAAGGTGCCTAGATGATTGGATGGATGGATCCCAGCCCTGTGCAATGTGTCCGTCTAAGATAGACGCAGTGCTTTCGATCAACAAACCTGAAAAAGGCTGACATACTCCAGAGCCACGGTTAACTGTGTCATTTCCACCGATTGACCCAAGCACTGGCTGACTAACTGACCTGCTGCCTCCCTCCGTGCTGTCTAGTCACCCACTCTACCCATTCCGCCCTCCGCCCTTTACCCCCCTGTTTGCCTCTCCGAGCACAGCGCAGGTCCACGTGTCTTGCAACAATCCGAGCTCTGTTGCTGGCGGCATTGCTAAACACCTTCTGAGATGACAACGGCTTGGCGGCCTCAGGCCGACGGGTCCGACACCCAGGCTCCCGCCCCTGTCACCGGTTACCAAGTGGTACGAGAAGCGACAATTCTACGGGCATGCATAAACGAGTGCACAAACCATGGGATACGATTTTTGTTCACCGGTTGCAATGCCTTTCAGACATTCGTGCTTTGATTGAAGACTACTAAATTAGAAGCCGAGGAACGCGCAAAAAGGTTGGGCTAAATTGGCGGCCTGGCCGAGACTCGAGTCGTGGCACCAATCTAAAGAATCAGGACAGGTTGACACCGCCATGGTGGAGTTCCTCGTCTTTTGTGCGTTTGCTCAGTCCGAGCCGTCAAGTCGTCAGGGGAATGTTGAAGGAGAGGCGCAGAATGCATCGCCGGGTGAATTATGCCGTGAGGGCAGACACAGCAATGGCAGTGACTACGATGGTGCGAATGATTTGTTCTGGTCAATCTCGTCTCAACCCGGGTGGCCGCCATGGTCGCCGTGGCGGCCTGGGACTTTCCAGAGAGAAGGGCTGAGGCTCCATTTCGTCATGCTGATGCCTTGGTTGCCTCGTCTAGCCATATCTCTAGGAACGGTGCGAGAGATAGTCAACGAGGATGGCTGTGAAAGAACGACGGTGTCACAGGCACGGCTTCTCGGATCTGACTGGATTGCTGATATACAGGGTAGGGCAGCAGAAGAGGAAATGGACAACACTAAGAAACAAACCTGGACTCGCATTGCGTTGTCCAGCTTTCAGCTCTCTGTCATTCTGTAGCTGAGTTGTTTATCTCTTTCCATTTCACGAGCCTGCGTCAGACCCACAACTAGTCTAACTTCTAGTCAAAGGAGACGTCCAGCGGAGGGTCGAGTGCATGTACTTTAGCTAATCGCTGACAGCCCAAGTGGAAGACAATGTTGACCGGCAAAATCGGGCAGACGGAGGGTCAGACCCAGAGGCGGCAAATGCTCGGGTTGCTCTGTGCTCCCTGCTGTCGAAAAGATTCAGAACGTGTCCATTCATCTCCACATAACCGGCGTTTCAGTGCCTGTGCTCCTCTGCCAGATTTATTCCATTTCCATTACTGTACTTCGGTTTCTGAAGAAACGGTATTAGGGGTTGGGGTCATGGCGTCTCGGAGACGCTTCAGAAGGTAAGAGCATCTTCATCGTATGGATGGATACCAGCGCCATCGACATGGTAAGACATTGTAGAAGCTGAATCGTGGGAAGTTGTTTGCTTTTCATGATCTCTCGCGATGATCTCTGGGATCGCTGCTGTTCAGGACGTCAACTCGCTGGATGTCAAGTCCCTGGCTTCAGTGTCAGCTGAGGAGACAAATCATACACCATAGCAGATCCGATCATACTTCTGGCAGGACCATTCTGGGGTGTGCTCTGTCTTCGGCGCCTACTCGTGCGCCCTCTGGCCATGCCGTGGGCCCGTCTTGAGGACGAGTTTCTTGCAGTCATCGCAACGATGGTGCTCACATTCCAGGCAGATGGGGTAGAGTGCGTAGAGATATGGAGTGTTTAGCTTGGACTTGTCCTTGGAGCTGTCCCGGCATTTACAGCAACACCAGTGTGTCGCGGGAACAAGCTGACGGGCACGTCGATCCGTACGCTGATCCATGTTTGATGCAAGATCGCTGCACCGAGTGGGAAATCTCCTGGAGGTCCGGCTGCCAGCGACTGGGAGTTCGGGAGAGAGTCGACGTCCTGAAGAGCTGATGAGCAAAGACAGCGATACATAACTTATACGAGTCTGCAACCTCGGTGACCGCCTTCGCCATGGATGCCTCCTGCTGCAAAAAAGGGTTGTTTTTGGGACTTTTGACAAGGCAACCACCGGCAGAGACCAGGCGGAGCGAGGAATGAGCCACGAAAGGCTACTAGAGAGACAATCCAGACTGCAGAGACGCTCATTGGGGCCCATCCAGATTGCACCTGGGTAAACAAGTGGATCCCGAAGGTCTCCTGTGGCGGGCCCTGGCTGTGTCTCCATCAAAGATCAGCGACCAACGGCCAGCAACCAACGGCCAGCAACCAACGGCCAGCGGCGTGCAAGATACACGCATCCATGACACCGGTTTGAAGTCGCAGCTCTGCCCCACGTCTGAAGAGGTTTCGCTCATAAATTGCAAAAGAACCAGTGTTGATGACCTCGTACGAAAGGACAAGACGGAGAGATCGGAATGCTAGTGCAAAACATGTCGTCAGGAGTTCGGAAATCGAGGCCAGGACAACGGTCCCGAAAAAGCCTAAGCAAAACGTCAAGGGGCCGTGTAGAACTGAGAAAAGACTGCCCCGTGTGGCGGACCAGGCTAGCGAGGTCAGCCACACCATTGGACGGAGCCTCGTACTATGGCTGACCCGAGACTTGCCCAGAGGCAGCCTTGAGCTACCCATCCTGGATCGTCCATGACCTCGCCTCATCAAAGAGACAGATTGTGTTCAAGGTGTAAGTTGCGAAGAGCATGCAGCGCTCGAATCGGGAATCGGATGCGGCGCCCGTGGCGGAGCAAGATGCCTGCAACCTCGAAACGTCGTGGGCGGCTTGTTACCGGGTTATGACGAGTGTATCCCTTACATCCACCCAGCAGGGCGTACTATAACACGAATATAAGGCTTCCATCCATAGGACGAATCTTGAAATGGCCATGTCAACCAAAAGAGCAGGGAGCCAGTATTGCGAAAGCACCCTTGGCCATGCTCAGGTTGTTGGTGAACCACATCAAGGTTTGAGAGGAGCATTCATACGCTGGAGCGAGAGAGGAACCCAAAACAAGAGGGAGGGAGAGAGTAGAAATCTAAGATGTGGTTAAAGCTGGGCTGTGGGGTACATGTAAGTTCATGTGAATGTCTTGGCGTGATTTATGCGTTTGACCTAAAGAGTTCCAATTTGAGGGTATCTGCATCAGCGACTATTGAGTGGTTATCCTGCAAGACCAGTCTGCGATTGACCACCTCGCGGCTTCTGCCCAGTCCCAATGTTGCTGTCTTCCAAGCCGGCATTCCGCATACGTCGCTCCGTAGCAAACACGAGCAGACAGAGAGTGTCCCATGTTCGGCACAGATGCCGATCAATGGCTTCCACATGGCACCGGTGATGAGTCAAAGGAGAAATTTCCAATACATTCTCGAAGAATTCTTCTAATACAATTATTCCGAAGTGGATACTGCTAAACTCTTGAACAGGACTGGGTTCCGAGAATGTGCGAGAGAAAAGTTCCGTGCGTCACCGGCATCGTCATGAAGGCGAAGATGGTGGAACTGTTGGAGGGGGGTCGGGGCGCTGTGGGATGCTGAGAGTCAAGCTGCCAAATTGCAAGAAGGTAGTTTCGAGGAATCCTGCCTCGGTGGCAGCTTCGGTTGGCGGTGTTCTTGTGCCGGTCGATATGAGCCAATATGTCGGGGAGGAGAGTTGGTCGGACAATCGAAGAGCTCCTGCAGGTCATGGGGGAAGTGGATTCGCCAATATGTCAGGTCGAAGCGGACGAGTCCGGCCACGCTCACGAGCGTTGGTGTCATGTTCGCGGACGTCTATCCTGGCGGCTTTGACGCTCTCGTGGCTCCGAGTAGAATGTTCTGCAACAGGTAGATCTCGTGTGGTTACAGACAGGACACCTCCTTGGGGCAATGGCAATGACATTGGTCCCACCGCAGTTGCTGCAGGTCCAGAAATTCGCCTGCACGGGTCTCTGGGACGTTGGTGGTGGCATAGTGTCGTAGAAGAGAAGCAGAGGATGCAGAATGAAGAGGATAGCAACCTGAATCACCCCGGGGGGATTGGCCCTTTATCTTTTTTTCAGAGGTAACTTTGATTGGTTGATAAAGTCCTCACCTCCAGAGACCCGCAGCACCAGCCATGTTCAAGTCTGCCTGAGAATGTCTCAGGCATTACCGCTCGTTCGTCAACATCAGTCAGTGGCAGCAGAAGGGTGGGCCCAGAGGACTCTGACAGCGAAAGAAGAGGAGACATCGGTGCGATCATTTGCCCATGCCTTGTCCAGCCAGCTGCCAAGCCGTCAAACCGGTCACAATTCACTGCCGTACATTGGAGGACTCCAAAAGTACTGGGAAGGGAATCAAAAGGACATTTGGTGAGCTGTGATCGCTGGTGGAGCACAGAAGATTGGGAAGAAGACTCATTGACGTCGAGAGGATGTGGAGGTCCCACCCGCAGGCACCGAGATTGAGCCCTTTTCGAAAAGAGTGGTCGCTAAGTCTGAGTCTGCCTGAAAGGTCGTAACTGTGGCCTAGGCCGAAAGTCTGTTGACTGGTGAGCAGTTGGGGCTTGGTCCATTGGAAAAAGCCGTTCTCAGCCACTACCCAGAATAAGCTTAGTTGCTGCCTCGTGCAGCCTGATGCGATCGGTTCTGCCTGGCTGACCGTTGCTTTAATCCATGAACTTGGCCGGAAGATCGATGGAATGTGTGACAGGAGACCGGAGAATATGATTACGGCTAGATTGAACTGCTGCTCAAAACCCCTTGCCACATGAATGCACCCCTGTAGCCAAATCTGGGCCAATACGGGTGGGCTCTCTCAAGTCTCGACAGAAGGTTGATATCGGAAGCGTCACACGATAAGGGTCGACGAACGTTTGGACATCCTCCCCGACTTCGCGAAAAGAGTGCTCAAATTCAGCTGTGGAGAATCCGTGTCTCGTGATGGTGGTAAACGCGCCCTCGTCGACTTGATTCAGACAGGTAATTGTGGAACAAATCAAGATTGAAAGATGCGACAGCCATCCATGCTGGTCGATGACAAGAGGAAGGACCCAGCTTGATGGATGGGAGCCCACCACCCCAATGGACTACCAATGAGTGAAGAAGGATGCCTCGCGGAGTTGTTGACACGAGGGTAGTCGAATAAAATAATGCATCCCAAACAACGCAACGGCGCTTCTGAGTCACCAACGATGCTGTGAGAGGTTGCATCAGGAAGTTCAGAGTCATATTGATGTCGTTGACGTGGACGATATTGAGGTGAAGTTGAAAATGTCACAGCTTGGCATTTCTGCCTGCCTGCCTACCTGCAAGGTCTTCGTCACACCCCGCAGCCTATGGCAAAGGTCTTATCTCATGCTTACCCCCGACCCCTGAATGGCCTACCCTAGCCTACGATTAACAAAGTGTGAAGATCTAGACCTTCATTCTTGCATAGCACTTGCAAGTCTCCATATTGAGCATCCTATTTCCACCCATCTCATTATACACAGTGGGACAACTCCTTGAAGCCAGCACTTCTCCATCTCTTGTGAGGGAACTCCAGTCTCAGGAACATCGCTGGCAAGTCACGCTCGTTAATGGCACCATATTTGCAGCGCATGAGAGGTAGAGTGATATAACTGGGCTGCGTTTGGGTTGGCTGGACCGCTAGGGACTTGTCAGCTTCCACAAGGAGCATGATGCGACTCTATGTTTCAGGTCAACTGGTTGCCCGGGGAACATTGTTTCAGCCTGTTGTATCTCGCTCCTCAATTGTGTGTATATAAAGACCTCTAGATTCCATCAATACAAAGAGGACAGTTGACTCCTGATTCACACAATCTGACAGGTCTGTTGCTCCGCTTTTCTTTGATGTGCATATTATTCCGACCACGAACTCTCTTGACGTGCTGAAGCTCCAGATGCCGACGCTTCTGCTCTGCCTTTTCCGACGCTGATGACAGCCGAGCAGCCGAAGGCTCGAACAGAATATGACAAAACCTGTCATTAGACCACATATTGAACGCGAGAAGGTGGAGCTGATTGATCAATAGCCTCACAGGGAAGCATCGTGATCACCTAACTTGCATCGCCGACTTTTTTCTGGCGTCCTTCTAGGCTGTAGCCTGTACATCCGTGCAGCGCCATGGAAAGGGCAAATCCGACTTTCAATCTGCCCTGAGACGTGTGCTGTAGTACAGCCAAGTCTGAGGGCATCATGGCGGTGTTAGATGCCCGTGGCACATGGCATGGCCTCGTTTCAGCCTTATTTTGCCTTGGCTAAAGGAGGCAGACAAGAAAGCCACTACGATTATTGAGGGATTTATAGTGCCAAAATTGGTCTGGGCTTAGCAAGGTCTGTGAAAGATGGCTGAGTACGCTGTTGTGCGACGGGCAGCCGGCGAAGTTTCGTGCGAGAGGTAAATTGTGCTGCCCCGGGCTGAGGTCACCGCAGAGGTCAGACCAGAGAAGAGTGCCGCATGTGAGCTGACATATCGTAAATCACGAGTTTGAAGCAGCATGGAACTCAGGAGAAGTAAATAATATGAGCCGTCGCCGATTGGTCGCAGTAAAAGAAAACCTCTCGTGTGCATGGGTAAAGTTTGAAGGTGAGACTGGCAGTCTGTAGTGGAGCGCCAATGCAGCCCCTTGCAAAGTTCAACGCGAATGTAGGGACCGGCCTCTAAGTGCGCTGTGCTAAGCGATATCCTGCAAGGGTAATGGCATGTCGTGGAGGGATCAAGGATTGATGGTTATGAGGCTGAAGATGGATGCAGAAAGATATATAAAGAAGGTCCAGCTCAACCGTCAAGATATGAGCTGCCAGAAAGAGAAGCTATCAGATGCCGCCCAAAGCACGTCTGCCACCCAAAAATTCGTTGTGAAGCGCCAGCGTTATGCAACATCCTCAATCCCCAAACCTTGACCTCCCTCTTTGCAACAATACACCACGAGATATCCAATTTGCTGCAGAGGTCAAGAGAAGATATTGGCCCAGCTCTACTTGGTAGATTTGACCGTGCATCGAGAACAGCGGCGTCTGTGGCAATTAGGACAGTAGGAGTCCAACGTCATGCTGAAAGCGCCATCTCCGCAATGACAGCAATACCAGACCCTTTCCGCGTCACAGGGAGGAGAATGAGGGTCGACATTGGTCGAAATTGTCGAATCAGAGGACAGGTGAATGGAAGAATGCTCATCTTGTTGTCCTGACTGATCTCTTTCGTCGTGAAGGATAAGGTCTGAGGGAGGCCCAAAGTTGATCGACTCGCGGACAGCATTGGAGAAGCGAATTAGCCTAATGTATCAACATTAGTGGACACAGCAACGTCGTCACGAGCAGTCGACCCAACTCACCACATGATGGCTGATCGTTTGGAGCAATGAAAGGAAAATCGTGAAACCTGGTTCGAACTTGGAAAGTATGCTGGCCGTGTCGAAGGCGATAATGGAATGGGAAGGATTGTGGAATGGGAAATGGAGAGGAAGAGAGAGCGAGGAAATGGTTTTATCCCAAGTCCAGGACCCACCCATTGACATCTATACGTAGATGTCATTGCCCGAAGTCAATATCTGGGGCTGTGCCAGTCCTCTGGAAATCACAGTCCTTTATTCGCCTTGACTGTCCTCGACAATACGCGCCCAGGCGTAACCACAGACCTGTCATTCCGACAGCTGGTGCAGTGTCCGAGTTGTGGAGCAAGTGGAGAGTGGCGCAAGATCTCAACCCAAGCACATCCACTCGCACGACTGAAAATGGTCGGAAATGGGCCCTATATTTCAATAAAGATGTTCAGAAGGGCCTGTAGAGAAACAGGAAATGGCACCGGCTGTAGTTGCGGGTGAACAGGGGATGAAACTTTTGAGAACGCCACAAAGGGCTGTAGACGGGTGTATAATGGATCTGGCAGTCCCCGATAACCGGGTAACCTCCAAATTAACCCTTGGATCTGGTCTTCCATCATTCTTTGCAGTCCCAAGTTCGAAGGACTAGAACAGTGCCTCCCAGTCGTCTGCCTCACAAGGCAACCACTGAAATTTAGACTGGAGCTGTCTGAGGTCACACTTCCATGAGGTCGATTGCCTTGTCAGAAGCCTAGGGCACATCAGCAACGGCTGTGCCCTCCGTATAAGGTAGCATTTGGCCCGAGGCGAATCCTCTCGTCAGACCCGGAGTCAATTTGGTCTCCCGGATGCCACTTGAGACGGGAGAATTCGGACAGGAAAGTCGGATGCTTTCCTGGGCCACAGCTACGGATGAGATGACCACAATGAACGGGGTTGTTCCAAATTAGACATAACTGCACCTCGCTGCAGATATAGAAATGTGTGGTACACATTCATGAAGCGTCGTGCCTGGCTGCTTCAGAAAATGATGCCGAGTTAGCAGCGCCAAGCCTGCGCGACCCAATCCTAGAAAGCTGGCTGATGACCAGAGAGATAGGGATCTCAACTAAAATATCGAAGCGCCGGGACGAATATTGAGAGTCGTATTCCCAATGTCGTATTGTCGGTGTCAAGCACACATGGTTATGCAGCAACCGCCTCGCCGCGAGAACACTTGAGCGCGCCAATCGCTCAACGAAGCCAAATAGGCCAAATGAAGCCAGGTCAACCGAGCAGGCGAGCGAATATAGGGATAGCACGAATCATTCCTGTCACTCTCCTGGGCATCATAGGCTATTCATCCTGGGTGGTGACAGAACTTGTCTGCGTCAAATATCTGCTCCGTCCGGCGCGGTCGATATTCGCCCATAAGCACGAGGGCGCTGCTGTCGCAATCCTGACCATATTTTACACCCTCCTGACGATTACTCTCATCTGCTACGGCCGACTGATCCACACCATTGTCGTGAACCCCGGGCTCGTCCCGCGAGGTCGGCAATGGTATGTTGAGAAAGAAAGAAAGGGGCACAAGAAGGAGGGAGTATACGAGGCTGACTTGGCAGACGACTTGGACAACAGAGATCCCAAACACGCGCCATTCTTCCGCGATGCAGGATATCGGGTTGAAGAGTTCTGGCACAAAGATGTCTTCGTCTGCGGTTGGGATGGACGCCCGGCGTTCTGTTCGAGTTGCTACAACTATAAGCCGGACCGAGCACATCACTGCGGAGAATTGGACCGCTGTGTATTGAAGATGGACCATTTCTGCCCGTGGGTGGGTGGTATTATATCTGAGACTTCGTTCAAATTCTTTGTACAATTCACATTTTGGGCGGCCATACTCTGTTTGCACACCTTGGTCGTCATGGCTTACTATTTCGCCCAGCGACGACAACACTCGAATTTCATCGACGTGCATTGGATCCTGGTTCTGGCCTTTGCCGCACTCTTCTTCCTCTTCAGCGCTGGCATGTGCGGGTCAAGTTTACGATCGGTCTTCATCAACTCCACCACGATCGAGAATCTGAACCGAAAGAGCAAAGTGTGGTATTTGGCTGTGTACATCCCCGAGCGTGTCTTCCGGAGAATCCAAGAGATGGGCCGCAACGACCTGAGAATGATCGCGTATCCAAGACCACCATCAGAGCAGTTACAAATCCTGGAGCAGCACGGTGCAACCATCTCTGACAGTCAGAGGGACTTCGCCCAGGATCATAACTCCACCCATTCTCCCACGACTCCCCAGCCAGTATATGACTCTCGGTCACTAACCAGTTTCCCACCTCAGTCGGCCGGAGTCGCGACTCAAAGCACCGTTCCCCCCGGCGTCCCCCCCACCGTCAGAATGTTTGCCATTCTCGAAACCAAGCCCGGTGCCAATCCCTGGGACATCGGCGGTTGGAACAACTTCCAAGAAGTGATGGGATACAAGTTTGCCGACTGGTTCCTCCCCATCAAACCGTCGCCATTGGAGCGACACGACTCTCTGGAAAGCATGTACAAGGTCGGCCGTGTCGTGGACCGGTTAAGGCGTGAGGCGGGAATTGCGGATGAGCCGGAGGGACGGAGACGTTCGAGTCGAAGGCGAAGACGGAGGAAGAGTGACGCCACCCGAGAAAGTCGAAGCAGTCGAAGCCAGAGGTCCGCCGACGAGCGGTAATCCAGTTTCACTGGGTCGGTAATCATCTTCACCAAAAGCACGTTCCATGGTGGACAACCGGCCACGATTACGCAAACTGCGAGCATTTTACCACGTGGATTGGAACGCGATGCCGCTTGTTAAGACGGGCAAAGCTGTCATGGTTTCCCCTTGCCGTTATCTACCAAGTCGAACCCGAAGAATTGACATGAAATATTTTGGCATGTTTGCAAAGTTCGATGAGAAAATTCTCATTCTGAAATGCCAGTCAGGTCAAGAGGGAGCGTCGATCGATATCTGACGTAACTCAGACGCAGACGAGAGAGGACAGCGGATGTATCAAGGCGACAATTAGGAAACATTAAAGCTCAAGGATCCGCAATGAGCTTTTCTTACGAAGTGAAGGAGCTGACCGGCCTTGACACATCTGTCAAGAAGAACAGAAGAGAGGTTCAGGGATTAATTAGTCCTGACAGACAATACTTGACTTGGGAAAGTCGACAAATGAAGGTAGAGAGATCAGATTGCCGCACCACACGGCAGTGGTCCATCTCCAACCGAATAATGGCGGATCTTGCTAGCTAGCTAGGGGCGGGTCGAATACGGCATCATAAAGTCATGACATAAAATAAGATTGACCGACAACACGGATGTTGGAGGATGATCCAGCCCTCAAGAGACTGTCAGAGACTGACCACGTCTGCCATGCATTGAAATCGGGTCGGACTTCTTCCTCGGCGAAGACAACGATGAATATTTAACGAATGAGGTTCCGTCGAGATGATAACTGTGGAAATGATGAACGAGATGATTCATAACGACAACAGACTCTGTGCGTGGTGAAAGGAAAAGGGTTTCGGTCCAGACTCGATACCTGGGTCGCACACATAAGAAAATGGCCGGAACGAGTGTAGCTGTGGATTAGGGGTCGAGTGTGTTGAACAGACTGGAGGTCTCTCCTCAGTCTTGTTCTTCTTGAAGGGCCATGACAATAGTTGCGGCCCGCCACTCCGAAGAAGTGTGCGTGTTCTAGTGGAGGTCGCAGCTTTGTTGCCATCAGGTCCACGGCCGTCAACGACGGCCAAGGGTGCAGTAGGAACACTTCCTGTGCTGGCACTGGACGCATCTTTCTGGGCTTAAAGTTGGGTTGTTCCAGTTGCGGCACTGGCAGCATTTCCACCAGCCGGCCATGCTTGGACGAGACGTGAGACGCAAGTTCATTCGCCGTCCGCCACCACACATTGCATTGACGGAACGCTCGTGGTCATAGCCTGAGTGGAGAGCTGTGAAGTCGCGGATAGGAACATCACCATGCTGATGGTCACTGGAACGAGTCCTCCATTTGGATGCGAGGGGCGGTTGGATATTGTTATCCTTTTTGCAATCATCGCAGACCTTGTGGCCGCACTGTCTTCCTTCGACGACACCCGTACATCTTTTGGTCGTGGCATAAAGATGCGGGCCACTGCCACACTCATGACACTGCCACTTCTCCGGATCGGCCATTGGCGCCAAGACTAATACAGCAGGGAGAAGTTGAAGGATGGACTCGATCAACGACGCTTGTCGCCTCTGGAATAATGTCGTACTTGGACGAAAGGAATGCTCGTGGATAAGGACGAATTTGTCGAGAAAATGGCTGGCGAAGGAGTGACGGGAATTGAACGGGAAAGGAGTCGAAGAGGACAATTGGGAGAGCAGGGGACCGACCGTTGCTTGATGGATAGAGAAGTGAAATCTCCCACAGGCAAGACCCACCATTTATACCTGTATAGCACAGTCATGGCCCTTTGCTCTCCTGGAAGGTGTCATTAGCCCGGTGGCCCAGCACCGCCTGCGTTGCAGAGTGAAGCGATTGAAGAATGAAACATGGTCACTGTGCAACATGATGGAGACCAAGCATCATCACGAACGCTTTCATACAGGACGAGCATTGCCGCCTCGGCGTCTTCGCATTTAGGTTGCCTTTTAGCCTCAACACAAATGCTGCAAAATGAAAAGACCGTTAATGGGCAGAGATAGTATCTGAATCCATATTGGTTAGCAGGATCCCCTATACTGTGCAGCACCGTGGGTATCTAGGCAAGAAAAAGCAGTCACAGCCACGACCTGATATCCAGGGGCCTGGGAGCAGACCAACCAAGCGACATCGGACAACAGAAGATAGGCGAACTCCAGGTGAGATGTGAAGCGGTCGTTCACGTGGAAAGGAGCGATCGAATGCCTTCTGCTGCGCCACCGCCGCAGCTCGTGGAAGCATGAGCAGGTGGGGTAGGCCATTGGGTCAAGCGCAGGACGAGGCCAATGAGTATATCCGACCAGCAACCGAAAGCTGGGAGAGCAAGGTCACCTGCGAATGCCCCGTGCACAGAGGTCACCAAAGCCTTACACGGCACATCGACGGCATTATCATCAACCATCAACGCCACATCAATGGTGTCTTGGCCGGCTGGGACCCGGAATTGTAGCCGTCGCCTCTGCCGGTAATATTCTGGAATGTCATTAGCGCGCTCATCGTAGACTGAGGACACCACTAACCTCAGATGTGAGGCGTCATGAACGTGTGAGTTTGCAAGCGTAGATGGACGAAGACGCCCAACCTGGAAAGACGGTCAACAGCCGTCATGTGTCTTGAACATGTGATGGTCCGCATCTACCAAACAAATCTGCCCTTTCTAGCCGGTGAATAGACATTCGGGAGGGTGGCCAATGGTGTATGACGAGCCAGGCGCCCGAAAACTCGAGCCCAGAAGTACATCTGGCGGCATGACATCGACTGGGATTGGAGGAAGGCGGCGAGCGTCATCCAGTTTCTGATGACTAGCCAGATCTCGCCTTTGTCCTCGAAACGACCGATCTGGATCCGGAGATTGTTGGCGAGGTACAATGCCAGAAGAGACACTCACAATGGCACTGTAGCGGAACAGAAATCTTCCAGAGATCCAGCCTGCGGTCGGTCGCAAACACAGCATGTACTAGGATGACGTTGTCATAAGCATGCAAGGAGCACATGAGCATGACTAGGCAAAAGAGTTGAAGGCGGGGCGGTTGACGCCTTGTTTGCGTGAGGGCAGGAGAGTTTCGGTCGGCTGTTGTGAGCTCGGCTCGCTCAGCAATTTTCGAAGGCCGCGTCTCCACCTCTGTGGCGAGAGCCGGGAGACAAACAGGCAGAGGCTGTGATCATGTCCTTCTTCAGACAGCCGTCGATGCTGGTCCAGGGATTGGGCATCGTTGATCGGCATGGCGTCGCCTCGAGAGGTTGTCGCGGGAGGTTGGGCATTAGACGGTGGTCTGCCAACTCGGGCAAGACACGACTGTTGTGTGTGTCTGTGCGTGTGTGTGTGACTCACATCTGAGCTGTTTGTTTTTCCAAGAGATTGAAAAGTGGCCTCTATCAAAAGACTCTCAAGTGCCAATACTGAACTATGATTATGCCGAGATGACGTCGCCCACCTGACTAACCCGAAGTATAACACTCTCAGGCTCCGTGACCGGTCACCCCTCTGTCCTGTCAAGCCATGATTCTAGAATCCTCAGCTTGGGTGAGGTATTATTTCTTAGACCATCAATGCCCTTGTCGTCTCAGTCATTCTGTGCCACTGACTATGTGCTTTTCAGAGTGAACAGATTTCACACACCTGTGCAACCAACCACCTCGTCCCCCCCGCGCCACATTGTCCGTCTTCGATCAGCCCTGCGGGACGACTGTTGATTTATTCCCTTGTCGGTGGCGGTGCCTGAAGTTGACCTCCTCCGATCCATTGCGATATTCACATTATAGAAGCTGCCCTTTCGAACCGTTGCTGGGCCCCCTTTGATTCGCACCCCTTTTCAGCGGCTTGTCCATGTCCAAAGATCTCAGTGGCGGCCTTGGGTTTCCCTGACCACACCTGGCCGCACAAAGACACGATGACGGAGAACAGATACAGGCCAAATTACAGCGACCCTCGCGCCTCCACGGGCATGGTCTTTTCCTCGTCCTTCGATACGAGACTCTCCTCGCACCAGCCTCGGGGCAGCGTCAACCCGTTCCCCACATCACGCCATGCGAGTATTTACACGGCACAACCGATCTCGCGACGGACCTATTTGGACGAGGCTCATCCCGGCAGCACAATTTCAAGGACGGAATATGCAGTGCGGCCCCGAGGCAGTTCCCTCGTCAGTGGTGAAACTCCAAGGCCCCTGACCATATTGCCCCGGAATACCTCACCCACTCGGAGTCGTCCGGTGGTGAGCAACATTCCGCGAGACGGTCCAAGAAGTCCGGTGGTCAGCTCCTACGGCGGTCGGGACGAGAGATATTTGGTGCCCTCTGCTTCTCCAGTCCACCATCACCAGCGCCATTCAAGCGCGACCCGGGCCGAGGCAGAGAGGCTGAGCAGTTTCAAAGGTGGTGGCAGACCGTCCGAGTATCACCATCATGGCGGCTACAACCAAAAAACATATACGTCAAATCCGCTCCCTTTGCAGGACGAAGGTTACTCTTACACCGGCCCCCGGGAGCAGTTTGCGCGAGACTATCCCTTAATCACGCCTCAGCGACGCGAGAGCCAGAGCCGCAGAGACCGGCCTTTGAGCGTGATCGAATTACCACCTGACTACAAACCTGCCACGGCCACCCGGAGAGACGCTGGTCCGCCGCCTCCTTCGGCCCGCCACTTTGACTACCGTGAGAGGGGCGACGGCAATCGCATCAATGGCCGTTCTGGTCTGGACAGCGATCCGGACCGACCAAACGATTTCCCTCATCGACAACCGTCGACGAGAGCGCCTGTCGTTCACCAATCCCGCGACGAAGAGTATTTTTTGGCCAGGGACGACCATGACCCCCGGCAATACGCCCCATCCCGGCGGGACCGGTATGAGGAGGACGATCGTTATTCGAAGCACTGGCATCGTGATGAGCGCGAGAGAGAACTCATCCGCGAAGCTGAGCGAGATCGGGAGCGGGATCGAGATCGAGACCGGGACCGTGACCGGGACCGTGAACGAGAACGTGAACGAGAACGTGATCGAGACCGTGATCGAGACCGCGACCGCGACCGTGACCGCGACCGAGACCGTGACCGAGACCGTGAACGGCCGCGAACAAACGACAAAGTTGGAAGACATCACGACGAACGTCGTGAACCTCGAAGTCGGGAGAGCAGTCCCGAACATTCGGGGCTTCGCAAAGGACTCAGCACTGCGGCCGGTCTGGTCGCCGCTGGGGGGCTGGCGAAGGCAGTGGGGCGAGGTTCGGGAAGTCCAGATGAAGGATCAGACACGGAAACGCGCAAGGATCGCAAGCATCGGCGCTCTCGACACCACCGCGTGGACGACGAGCCTCGTGCAGACGACGTGGCCGCACGATCAGATCGCAATGTGACGTTAGGCAACGGCGATCGCGCACCACACGACCGGGACAGAGGCGAAGCACGGCATAGCGACTCTGCCAGCGAATCTCTCGACGACCGCGGGGCCAAGAGACGACATGGCCACCGACGACACAAGGACCGGGCCGATCGCGAGCAACCTCACTCCGAGACGGACGACGGGTTCTATGCCACGGAGGGTCGGCGGCCACACCGGGACCGAGAGACGGAAGCGCGAGAGTCGCACCGACCACGTCGTGACGGAGCGGCGCCGTATGATGGTGGTGATCGAGAGACCACCAAGCTCGAAAGCCGAAAGATATCACCTGGAGAGAATGAGGATGAGAGGCCCAGACGGGTGCAGTTGGTCGAGCGGCCCGAGAAGAAGGAGGAGATGAAGCCCAAGGGAATCCTGAAGCCGCCCAAGGAAAAATTTCCGGAAGACCCCAACCCCACCCGAGAAGGGGTGGCGCCTCTGAAAGACGCGGGTAAGGAAGGCATCCCGCCGGGCGCGCGGTGGACAAAGATTAGCCGCGTTCTCGTCAACCCAGAAGCACTGGAGCGGTCTCATGAACGATTTGAAGAACGAGATGATTATGTCATTGTCCTCCGAGTGGTCACCAAGGAAGAGATTATGAAATTCGCCGAAAAGACGAGGGAAATTAGAGGTAAGAGAAGTGAACCCCGGCCCGGTCTCCGGCGGGCATCGCGTTAACAGTGATATGCAGATGAACGAGAGAAAAAATTGCGGGAAGAGTTGGAGCAGCGCACGAGAAAGACCGCGGAGGAAAAGGAACGACGTCGCCCGCCGAAGGAGACGAGCCATGAGCAGGAAGATGAGGAGGAAGAGCGGGAGCGGGCGCCGCCTTTGGCGATTGATCAGGTTCCGGCTGAGCCTGGTGTCGATCCACGAGCGTACGTTCAGCCGCCATCGCCGGCGGTGGCGGTACAGCAACAACAGCAACGGCCGCAGCAGCAACAGCCATACCAGCAACAACCGCAGCAAACCGAGGAAGCAGTTGGTGCTCGAGCGGCGCCCTCGACCTCAACGCCCGGAGCATTGCCGATTCCAGACATCAAGGTGGATACCACAAGTGAATACGTTTAAAATAGACGGGATATGTTGGAGATGACGTGGAAAGGATACCTCTTGACTTGGACAGTGTATGCTCAGGTATGTGATCCTATGCCTCATTGTCTGTCCATGTGGTATGACATCGCCGTCCAAGGTCGGATCTGAGGCAATGACCGTGGCGGAATCAGCTTTGGATGTGATGCAGAAGTACTAGAACTGTGGTTGATCGGAGACATCACTATGGAATAGACTCGGGAGGGAGGTAAAGAAAACTATAACGGCAGGGATTCTGGTTTTTAATTTTACTTTTTTCTTCTTGAACGGATTCTGGTCGTTCATATCTGAATTTAAATTTTATCCATTAGCTTCGCAGAGTTTGTTTTCATTTTGACTTCTCGTCGAGTCCGGAGAATATATATCACGTGACTGGGGGACCTGGGCGGATCAAGTATTCCTTGTACCAAAGTGGATGGAATAGAGTTTCGGAAAATTCATTGTCGTCTTTTCGCTGCAGGGGTGCGTTGGACGAATGGAAGCGAGTAGTAATGTCCGAGGGATCAGAACAGGCAGGTGTCAACACCAGATGCTGCGTGCATCACAGGACCACAGCGGTTGGTTCTGCTCACAGTATCATTATTGCTCCGCGGCTGCAAGTGACAGGACCGGCGCAAAAAGAGACAGGTCCATGCACACCAGGACCCCTGTCGAGCTGGGCAGAAGATCTGCAGTGAGGAGGCTGGCCGGCGTCGAGGCAAGGAAGGAATGCTGAACGAAGAAAGGCAGATCTGACGACCTGACTGACTTTGGAACGGTGCCGGCAGCGGCAGCGGTACGGCCACAGCCTCGTCAAGTGTCCAGGCCTTTTCTTGAGATGCGACCAGGTTTTGAGCGGGCATAATGGATGATCATGGTGATGGTGCTGAAGCTAAAGTAGGATGCAAAAAGCATGGACACCAACGGGGATGGCGGAGCCGCCCAAGATCCCGCCGCCTGGCCCTGGCCACTGACTGAAGGCCACAGATTGGCGCTCGGCAAAATCCCATACCCTTCCAGTTCCCACCAACACGACCATGACCACACCAACCCGGTGACGACCCTCTTTGCAACCCGCGCTGGTCGTGCGGAGGTATGTTCAAAGAAGGCCCATGGAGAACGGGATTGGGTCCCTGAACGGCCATCACTCGTGGCTGGTCGCGGCTTTCCACGCTGTTTGGTCCTCTCGTGGCAAAACGTCCACCACGACGTTGACCACGTTAGTTAGCTCCGTCATCTTCCTGGCGCCCACGTTGCTAATACCCGAAGGACCCGACGACCCAAGCCCCAAGAACCATGTCTCCCAGACCCTTATTCAACCGAGACCAGCATCCGTGTCACCCATGATCCGGTGCGCAGCGGTCCCTCTCAAACCACAGCATCGGCTCGACCAGAATGACGACGGCAGCAATAATCGTGACAATTTTGGCGACCACTGAAAAAGTCCTGGCTGCTGGCACTGCGGTCAGCCGCACCCCTTTGCCCTGTGAGGAAAGCATCGGAAAGGTGGTGTTGCATGGTATCCGAAGCCACGGTCAATGCAACCGAGCCGGGGACGCGAGAAGGCGCCACACGCGCAATAGTTGTCGCACCGGGCACGACGATCCTGCCTCTTGATCAGTGAGAAGGACATGATGGTGGGAGCACTTCGCTAGCGACGGCTCGGACACTAGCTTTGTGCTCCAGCACCTTTGACCGCTGGACGGCACGGTGCCCCGGGCTGCCATGCGCCAGGCAAGGTCTGACGAGCTTGCAAAGCTTCCCTCCCATGCACGTGCCCCTTGGGGCTTGCATTGATCGGCGCAAGGAAGTCGAGTCAAGTTCGGCGCCCGGAAGCAGGGACGCTGGCCTGGCTATACAGAGCCAGCCGGCGGGGGAGTCATCCCACCTGGACAACGTGAAGGGAACGGTCACTAGACTGTGCTCGAGTGGTCTCCAGGAAACCGGAGAATATAATATGATGCCAGCACGATGCGATTGGTCCATGGGGAAAACGGGCGTTTGGCAGGTGGGCAAAAGTGACGATGGGAAAAGACGATGATGGACCACCGACCACTCACCACCCACCACCACCACCTCGTCGAGCATGGGCCACTGGCCTCTCATGGCGGTCAGTCCCTGATCGCCCGCCACATGTCATGGATTCTCACCTGCCCCCTTGGCGATGGCGCGGGTCGCCCGCTGAGCCAACAGATCTCCCCGTCGGGGCCCAGGAGCACGACTGGGGCCTCGGACCAGGGTCAGGATCAAGATCAGGGCGAGGTCTGGCCGGGCAGGGCTGTCAACATTCCGGTCGGTACCTGAATGATGCCCTGGCCGTACACAACGCACCAGGAAATCTCCGACCATGCACAATGCGAGCTCGAACTTACACCTCTGCTATCGGTAGCGTGAAACCGGCCGCGCAGATTTCGGGATTGAGGCGAGCTGAACACGACGGATAATACTGATGATATGTCATGATGATTCTGATTCAGGTCTTATTTCGTCGCTCCACCGCGCAGATGTGCAGGACCAAGCCGGGCAAGTGCGGCCGACGCGACTTTCAAAATGAGAGGATCACAGAGCACCACCAGGTTCCAATCTCCCGCGTGCCTGTGGCAGTCTCAGGACCAGCAGCGCGTTGCGTGAGAGTGGAGCACTCAAAAAGGCGAGATCACAAGGGGATTTAGTCAATATCGATCTGTAACATTCAAACATGGCGATCGCTCGACCCGGCTGACGACGACCATGGTTTCGCTCCCATCATCTCCCAAATTGCCTCATGATGACTGTATCATGGCTGGTCTTCGGACGCCGTCGACAGGGGAGAATGGGAGTGGAATCAAAGTGCTTGCCGACGTGTGGGCGTGAGTGCGGGCGTGAGTGTGGGCGTTAGTCTAAGCATGAGACATGCGGTATGTCTCTGTTTTGACCTCATCTTGACTCTGCAGCTGCTCCACCGTTGGCCCTGGCCCATGTCCACGCAGCAAGCGCTCTCGCGCTCAACAATTTGCAATGGTCCCCCAAGTCGGCGGCAAAATCATACGTAACTGTCATGCTCGTCCGACGATCTGGAACGACTCTTGCATTGCACTTGGGCTGGAGCCGAGGCGTCGTAGGCGCGCTTCTAGGTTGCCTCTGGGCCTGTGCCAGCCTCCACTTTTCACCCTCCAATTCTCCCTCCACTCACAGCCGCCACAACCACCGTCGTCGGTTGATCGCGAGCGAGCCGGAGTCTCCTGCCGCCGCTGATGCTCCTCGTCACCACCAACATCCCCCTCTTCATGTTGTTGGGGGATGGGATGTCCCAGCAGGGCATGACCATCCGCTCCGGGGTTTGCCGCCTTGGACGCTCCCTCTCCGTTCTTCCAACCAGTGCCGCGAGCGTCCGGAATGATGCAATTGGATGGTATGACGGTGTGCAGCACGCTACCATGCAGGCAGCGCGTCCTCTCTTGAGATTGCAGTGGTGTATGTTGTGGCCTCAGACTTGGCCGTGGCCTAGCACGGGCTCACCCAGTGCCAAAAGGTGTCGGAAGAAAGAGATGGATTTCATTCGTCACCCGCTATGCGATTTCATCTCTGCGCCCGATCACTGGCCAACCTGCTTGTCAGACCTTGCGCCGCCACAGGCCCATTTCCCGGTCGGATCCTTATTCAAATGGGTCGAGGGTCTCCGTGCCTTGCCGGGCAGACGGCGCTCATTTGCTGCTGTCTGACATCGCTTTGCCCTTTGCAGACGCCGACAGTGTTGTGCCCAGCCCGGACGTCCCATTCATCCGCGAAGTCCCTCCCCAAAAAAGATGCCCTTGGGACCTTTGCCGTTGCAGACCCGTCCAGTGAGGAGAGGCCGTGTGGATACACGGAAGAGGAGGGCGCGAATGGGAGGGCGGGAGCATGTCAGCCAGAATGGAGTCCTTGTGGTCCCGAACAGCAACATCCATTCTTGGCCGTGATCCTGCGCATCAGCAACGCAGTCCTGATCGGCGGCGGTGCGTGGAGCAAGGATATTGCAAGGCCATCCAGCCCAGTCATTTTCAGTCCAAGCGTGGGCGGCGGTGGATGCTAGGAGCACATCACGTCGTATTGCTGGTCCGCCCTCTAAACGTGATCGGGGCTAGGTAGGCGCAGGTGGCCACACACGCTCAGTCTTGCCACCTTACAGAGATGATCGCCGGCGCCGTTGGGGCGCGTTTCGAGAGGACGAGGGATGTGACAAGGGGAGCGCGGATCCGGACATGGCGCTAGCGAGGGGACACTGGGTGGTGCCCGAAGCATGCTCCACACAGCACAACCACCGGACAGCACAAGGCCAGACAACAGCCAAGTTCTGTTGCTCGCTGTCTGTTGCTCGCTGTCTGTTGCTTCTCCCCCCGGCACAGTCGTGTAAAGCCGTGGATAGCGTTCATCTAAACTCTATTCTTGTAAGCTCGTGCGTCGCTGCCGGGGTCCGGCTGTTCCTCCCGGCGTCGCTGATTGGTCCGGTGGCCGCCCTAATCCTGGCTTACACCCGATCTCTGACGCCTGCAACCATCCTGAACATCTCGCGACCTTCTCCACCACGGCCACACCACCACACCACACCACAACAGACACACAACGTCGAGCGTCGACCGCGTCTGCTGCACGGTCGTCGTCCTGGCCGTGGGAAAACACGCAACCCATCATTTCCCCCCGAGGCTTAGCGCGAGCCGACTCGTCTGCGCACCGAGCCCATGGCATCCATGGCCTGCACGGCCTACCTGACACCCGCTACTACTGACCAGCCGGCCTCCACCGCGACCAGTACGTCTACGGCTAATACGACGACATCGACGACGACGACGACGATGATGATGGCCACTGCTGTTCCTTCTCCTCCTCTTCCTCCTCTTCCTGCTCCTCCGACTGCCACCACTGCGACGACCGCCGCCAGAACTCCTCATCCGTCTCCTCTCACCACCACGCCCATCGCCGCGCTGTCGGAGAAAATACCAACCACGGATCACCGCTATCAGGATCCAGCCACGGCAGTCCCTGTCTTTGGCCCTGTCACCGTCCCTGTTCCCGTCCCACCTGTGCCGCGCGAGCACCGTGATGTAAGTCACTTTTCTTCCCTGGTCGGACCGTTGAAGCTTTCGCTCTGCCCTGCCCACCCCCGGCCACCCCTGTTTCGTCTATTCTGGCGGCTGCCCTCTCCTCTCCACCCCAAACAGCCCCGGCCAGCATGGTGGCCCTCGTTTCCTTGCAACGGATCCTCTGCCGGCAGTCCCCTCCCCCAAGACCCTAGCTTTTCTCGGCCCAGAGCCCCTCGGCTTTTTTTGTGCATTTCCTCCGCCCGCTCGCGACCAGTCTTTTTTGTCAGAAAGTTGTGCTCAGCACGCTTTCTTTCGCGCGCGCCCACGGCCAGCGACTTCTGCACCGCCACCGCTGACGTCCTGGGAGCAACTGCCCTTCCCGATCGTTCTGACGACGACAGCAACCCATCTTTTTGCAGCGCTTCAAGACTTTTTGTCCGTGTCGCGCTGATGCAATCTGTTACATGGTATGCCCTGTTTGTTTTGTTCCCTGTCGATTGACCCCATTCAGAGCACCGCCATTAGTTCCGTGTGGCTTCGGACATAGTTCATCACATGCCGCACTGACCCCTCCACCACACCTACCCATTGTTTCAACTTCAACGCCCCGGAGATCGAGGCTGGCCTATCCATCTTTGTGTTGTCATCGTAAAAATGGCCGTCTTATAGCCTGCTTTCCGCCTCATCCTGGTTTTCGTTCGTCGCAAGACCTGGTCGCCCCTCTCTCCCCCCTCCACCTTTTTCCCCCAAAGTGGCCCTTTCTGCCCCAGCGGGCACAAAACAAATGACAGCACCCTGGTTCCGACAGCCCCCCCGTCCAGCATCTTGTCGGCGCGACAGTTGTTGAGCAACCAAAAGTACGGCTCTTTTTCAGGATTGTTTGTGTACCGCTGGCTTTCCTGGCCGCCACCGTTGAACCTGGCTGGCCTAGGCGAGCATGGCTCCTCCCCCAATCACCAATCTCTGAAGAACCGGGGCCGCCATCTCCTAGCTCTTTTTCACGCGACTGCTTTGATCTTCCTTCATCTGTGTGCCTTCATCCTGGCGCCCGTTACTTTATTTCCCGAGTGGCAGATGTGAATATTGCAGGCCGTGGCGACTTTGTTGTTGCGGAGGCTAACCTCTCGCTCTCCATGCAGCATCGCCCTCCCCAGCCCTACCAGACAGCTACTTCAGGGCACCAGATCCAGCAGCAGTCGCGAACGCTGACCGGTAGCAGTCAGCCCGCTGCTGCACCGTCGTACTCGGCGTCGAACCTGTTCAGTCCTCAGCCCGGACTGCAGTCGCCGTTTCTGACCGACCCGTCTCAGTTCCAGGCGCAACACGGTCCGGTCACGGCCCCGAATTACTATCGCTTGAATCCGAGTCCGCAAAGTCAACACAGCGCCTCGACCGCGTACTATCCCCCAGGTGAGTCGCACCGGGACCAGCGGCGACGGCGTCGTGCTTGACGGACCCGTCGGAAGACGAGTGCTCACTGACGTCGGGCAGAGAAACCCGATTCTATGGCAGCGACAGCGACCATGCAGCGACCGTATCCACCGATATACAACACGCCCCAGTCGAATTCGCCGGCGTCGGTGACCTCGCCTCAGTCCCACGACCATGGCCGTCCCCTGTACGGTCAACCGGGCGCCCAACTTCCCCAGCAATTGTATGGATATCCGCAATATTCGTCCATGAGCCAGGTGCATCAGCAGCCGTACGGGGCACACCACACGCAGACGCAGCCCCACGGCCTGAATACCCAACCCATGTTGCCGTATCAGCAGACGGGCGCGCCGCAACTTCCCCCGGGACAGCCACACCACTCGACCATCTCGAGCAGTCCGCGGCTGAAGACGGAACCGAGTCAGCAGTATCAGCCGACGCCGCAAACTCGTCCGTCCATGTTGCCGCAACAGCAACATCAACATCAACATCCCGCCCCGGCCCCTCCCAATGCCGGTTTGCAGCCCTCTCCGCAGTCGGGCCCGGCGGCGAACTCCAATGCGGCCCCCGGACCAATTCCCGCGACGACGCCATTGGTCGTCCGACAAGATGGCAACGGGGTCCAATGGATTGCCTTTGAATACTCCCGCGATCGCGTCAAGATGGAGTACACGATCCGATGTGACGTCGAGTCGGTCGACACCAACAATTTAACGCAGGAATTCAAATCCGAGAACTGTGTGTATCCGCGCGCCTGTGTGCCCAAGGAACAGTACAAAGGCAATCGACTGGGGTACGAAACCGATTGTAATCAAGTCGGCTGGGCCTTGGCCGAGCTCAATCCGTGCCTGAGGGGAAAGCGTGGCTTGATCCAGAGAGCGGTCGACAGCTGGAGGAATAGCAACCAAGACCCACGACTGAGAAGTCGTCGAGTCCGGCGACAGGCAAAGATGAACAACAGGTCCAAGCTGGCCGCCTCGGCCGTCGGCCAGACGCCCGTGCCAGGCGTTCCCGTCTCGACCGGGCTTCCTGGCTCAAACGCGATGCCCGCCCCGAGCTCCAGACCTCCTGGTACGTTACCCGCGGCTCCTCCGCAGATCCATCATCATCGCGCCCAACATGATGTGTCGCCCACTGGGCAAGACCACGTGGGAGGTATGTGAATATAGCCAGGAGCCGCTCCCACGTCCCCCGACGTCCTGCAGGGTTCATGAATGTAACTGACCCATGTGTAACTAGTCTCGGCGTATTCGACCGCACTACAAAACTATCGACAAAATTCAGCCGGACAGCACATGACGAGTCCGAACGACACCCGACAAAGCCATGTGTTTCCCGGCTACCAAACGTACCCCGCCGTGCCAACAACCCTCGGACCCTCGATGGCGCCCTCAGTACAGGGGGGGATTCATCAGCTGGGTCGACCGGGTGGAACGGCGGCGATGGCGTCCAGAGAACAGGAGGAAAGGGATGAAGTGGACAGTGCTTTGTTCGGAGAGTTGCCCGAAGGGAAGCGACGCAAGTTCATCTTGGTTGAGGACACCCAGAAGAATGCGCGTGTCCGGGTCAAGGTCACCTTGGACCAGATTGAGATGAGTGAGATCCCCGACTCTTACCGCAAGCACAACTCGGTCTACCCCCGAGCCTACTTTCCCGTTCAGATGCAGACGACCTCAGACCCCTCGAGGGGAGATCGGTTTGTGGAGGAGGAAGAAGGGGAGGAGGTTGACGGCCGCGGCGCCGCCACCGCCGCCGGCGGCCCCCCTACCCTCGGCAGCACTTCTGTGCCCGTGCCGGTGACCGACGGCGAGTCCGAGGTGGAGGTCCCACGGATATCGAACGGGAAAAAAGGCCGGGAGCAGAAGATCAACGAACTGGGCTATCGAATGGCATGGGGCCAGGGCCGCGTTTTCTCCTCGCGCCCGATCTTCCTCGCCCGAGCGCGTGAGTCCCGTCGGAGCCGGAGACGAGAGAGAGGTTATTGACCCCGTGGTGCAGTTGATGCCTATCGCAGCAAGCAACGAAGCGCCCTGATCGCCGCCGGCCAAGATGTCTCCACGATTCCTGCTCACCTCGAAACTCGACCGGGCAAGAGAAGGTGGCTGGAGAGGACCCGAGCGGTGGCGCAACCCGTCACGCCACCGACAGTGGCCTCGGAATGATCACCATCGATCTGTTCGATCACGGCCAGGTCCAGACACTCACTGTACATTATGTGCCGTCTTACCAGACCGAGAGCAAACTGGCCCGATTGTTCCGCGAGCTGCTTTGGCGACGCTGACGCTGTTTCTCCTTCTCGGTCCTATTGACAACAAAAACAAAAAACTGAAGGCATGGTTTGGAGAGCGCCGATGACTGCGGATACCCCCTTTTTGGTTTCTTTCTTCTCGCCACTTCTTCTCACACACGGGATTGTTCCGGACCTGTTTGATTCAATTGGACATGGTACTTCAGGCACGAATTACCATACCTACCCATACCATTCTATATTGGGATGACCGGAAGGTTTGACGACCACTTTTTATTTTTCTTTTTCGACCTAGGAAAGCTTCTTGTTCATTATTGGACCGGACTTGGTTCCCTGGAGGAGGATTCAACATTGCGGTTAACTTTGGACCCTGCTGATGGATGGACGGACGGACGGATGGACAGTGGATTTGCACCTGGTAAAAAAGTCCTGGATACACTGAAGGTGAATTATGGGATTGGTCGGTTATGCTGCGTTATGCCATGCGATGCTATGCTATCCTGGGTTCTGCCATACTCTGCGAAGCTGGGTTCAACCAGGCAAGCCTACACGGGACTACGGTGGCATTAGTGCATGCATATAACAGGGGCGGAATGTACTTGAGTCGACTCGGCTTGGATCGAGCTGGATAGGATATAGGATACGGCTGGTTGTTGATCATTGACGGCCGAGTGGTGTTGACTGTTAATAAGGTGTGCCAACATTACACGCCTGTGTCGGGGGTAGTGCTAGTGATGGATATGGTGGAGGAGGATATATGGTGGGGTGTATGAAGGGAATAAGGGAATTCCTCGATAAACACATCTTTTCTGTTCACCTCTAGTATTTGCTGTCCCCTTTTATGACGGACGAGACTTTCATCTTGCTCTCTGCCTTTACAACGACTAACATGTTACTGATTGACTGACTGATAACTGACTGGTTGGCTGACTTACTTGACTTATTGATCAGCTCCCGACGGGTTAGCCACTCCCAACTGGTTTATAGATTGACTGAGACCATCAACCAATATAACTGACCAAACCTTTTGACTTGTAAGTTGTGCTTAGCTGTGACCCAATTGGCTATACACTTGGCTGTCTTTCTTCTGCCCGTTCTGTCTACCAGCCAGCAACTGAAGGGCTTGCTTCCAGATTGATTCATTGACAGACTCGTGACTGGCCAAAAATTAATCAAATAAAGCCTTCTAATCCTCAACTCGCACAGTTTTCAAAACTAGCATCATCCCCCGTCTTCCCCTCACATAGTTAATGTTAAGCGTGATATGGCTCATCATCCTCGTTCTCCTATTCATCATGCTCCATATTGACTATCCACCGCATCCAATGCTCCAGGTACAAGTTGAAATTCAAATCCAGAGTAGGGTGCAAAGTCTATCACCATGTAATGCGACTTTTCTGCAGACTCCCCTTGCTCTTTCATTATTTCGTTACCTTTCCATTTCCATTTCTTCTCTTGCCCATCCGTGTGTAATATACATTATGCCATCCATCCATCGCACATACGTCTTCGTGTTGATGGCTTCAAGTTCTGATGCGTTTGTTCCAAGCTTAAGTTGCGACCGAGCCAAAGACTTTTTGCTCTGGCTACGACGATGCATAGACCCTCTCACTTTTCAGTCAACAGCTCCTGTGAAAGAAGGCCACCAAGATCAAACAGTCGACCCCGTCCCGCCCATGATATGCCCGCATTGAATGTTGCTCACATTGATCCTCTGCCTCGACCGGCGGAACTCTTCTCTTATGCAACAGTCTTGCCGCCACAATCTGGAATCTTCAATCCGGGTTTGAGATTTCTGGCGGGATCCATAAGACCCCATTTGTCTTCCCATTGCTGGGAAGCGGTATTGTATATAACTTTCCAAGGCTCGTCAAAGGCCTCGAACCTAGTCATATCGGTCAGCATGAAATTGCGGTGGATCCCTTTGATCACGGCACTCACCAGAAGTAGTCGGTGCCGTTTGCCAGGGCCTGACAGACCCAGGTATCCATGAATGTGTTCATCCCATCTACACTTGCAACAGAACCATTTTGACCTGGAGCACAGTCACCGGTGGAACCACCACAATCCTGACCTCCGCCGCTGGGCCAGCCAGTCTCACTGATGATCTGCTTGACGTTGGGAAGACTTTCGGTCAATACGACGTCATGAGTCTGCCAGAAGTCCCATGTCCAAGCGGCCGCCACGTCGGCGGTGACACCGGCGAAGAAGGGATGAATGTTCGACATGACATAGTCGACGACATCCACGAGCTGTGCATTCCAGTTATCTCCAAGATCGGACGTCGCCACCGGCAAGTTGTAACCCAGGGACTTGAATTTAGACTTCACTCCGGTCAAGATGTCGATCAGTTGCTGCTCAGATTGTGCCTTGTCCAGTCCCGCACGGTACAGCGCTTCGTTGCCGACGATGGCACCTTTGAAGACAGACAGGTCTTTGACATCTTGCAGCACTTTGTACATTTGGTTCAATTGACGGGTGGTTGTCGTCTGGTTGGTATCGATCCACACGCCCAGCCAAACGTTCATGTCGGTCAATTCCAGCCGGTCAATGGCGTGGAGAACCATTTCTGTCGTGTTGCAATCGGTGCCGTACAGCCGGACCGTGTTGGTGAGTTGCGACAACACGGCCATGTCGCGCGTGACATTGTTCTGAGATGGAGGGTAAGTCAAGCACAGAGGATATTGCGTGCCCCAAGGCGTGTAGTCTATTCCAGGGAAGACCTTGTGTAAGTTCTTGTTGTTCATGAGAGCCTGGATTTCGGCCGAATTTTTGTCAAGGTCACCGTTTGCCGCCGTGTCCGATCCTGCATTGTTGGTGCTCTGATTTGAACTTGCGGCGGACGAGCTCTTTGACGCGTGAGATCCCAAAACCCCCCCAATGACGCCGGCAGTGATCGCAATCAGCATAACCGCACCGATCACGATACCCACGGTCCATCGCATCTTGTTGGCCCCTCTGGTTTGCCGCGCCAACCACTCGCTTTTCTCACTTAGACCTTGACCCCCCGACGTGACCGGGTCATATGTCCCGCTAGCAGTCTGCTTCTTCGCCCTCCGACCGAACAGGCCTCCCAGGATACCGGCACTGCCTGCCGCGGTAGCCGCTCCTGCTGTCCCATGTCCGACCTGCTCATTGCTCCTTGTCCGGGTGATGTGCAATACAGATTTTCTCTGAGGCTCGGGCATGAAACCGTCGTCGCCGTCATCGAGAATATTGATTGGGTTGATGCTTGCTTCACTGACGGCAGGATTGTAGCTGAGGCTCGAGTCTTGGTACGGAGAGTCTTGATAGTTTGGGTTCGCCATCAAGTATGACTGAGACGGGCCATAGTCGTCGAGTGGTATGCTTCTGCCGGAAAAGCGAGAGGACCTTGGCTCAGGAGAGCCTGAGGGCGTGACCGTGCCCGGTGTGGCTGCCCCGGCGGCAAGAGGGATGCTGGAGCCATGGGAGTGACGTTCGGACAGCCGAGAGGCCAGTTGGTGGTGAGGGCTTTCCCCCCTGGTGTATTCCCGTTCGTACGGTGAGTATGTCTGAGGTGGCACCGCGTCTTGGATGGCTCGTAGGGCGTCAATGCGGCTTTCATGTGGGTACGGATCCGCAACTTCCTGAGCCAGAGCACCCAACCCACCTCCTGGTGCTCGGTCACCGACATTGTCGGTCCCCGGGGCGACAAAGGATCTGGGCCCGTAAGACGGTGGCCGAGTAGGGGAATCTTGCCGTGAGAGGCGAATCGGGCTCGCTCCGTGAGGCGGCGGCAAGGGAGGCGGGACGTCGTCGAGGGACGAAGGGACCGGCCGTCTTCTCGTTTCTCTGGGAGTCTGATCTTGACCGTAGCCATAACCCTGCTCAGATAAAGGCCGTCGTCGCGGAGATGGCGACCGTGACACAGGACTGGGAGGTTCTGGAGGGGCCGGAGAGAAATACTGTGGTGGAGGAGAGATTATGTCCCTGGAGGGAGAGTCGTGATATCGGTAGTCATATTGGTCGTTCAATTGCTCTCGTTCATGGGGGAGTGCTCCGTCGTCGTCGTTTTCAAAGGAAAACGTTCTTGTGAGAGGCATTGTCGGCTTGTGGGCGGTCCAGAGGCGAAAGGTACGGCTTCCCTCAGGATTTTGCACCTTTGCCTGGACCGAAACAATTCCTGGTTGATCAACACTGGCTGGCGTTGTCGAGTGAAACCGCAGGACGTCTGTGCTTGGTTCTGTATCCCAGGTGCGACACGGGTCTTGGTGACTTGAATACAGGAGTATCCTTGAGGAGCTGAGGTGTCGTTTTACAGTCTGGTGATCAGGTTGAAGCACAAGACCAGGGTGGTATTATTATTGGCAAGCGGGCGCAGGCGCAGGGGAATGTGAAACACGCCTGCACACGGACGCCGCGGGGCGCAGCGGAGAAAACGAGCTTAGAGCGGTAAGGAGACGGATGTGCGGCGATGACGGCTGGACATACTGTAAATTCTGTTGAAAGACAGACCATACACCCTACAGGAGGACACAGACAGCGAGGACGGGCCAGCTTTGAAGGGCGAAACCGTGGTTGAAGACACTCAACAATCGGTGGGCCTGGAACCCTGGATGATCGTCCTGGTTGCTAGGTGATGCTTCTCCACACTCTTGGACTCGCGCCGGCTGGCCAATGCTTACCAGGGCTGTCCTATCTTTGGCCAGCCTTATGAATCTTATTGCGCAGCCAACCTTGTTATCTGCTGTATGCAGAGTACACATTGAGATTTGGGAGAGACTGTATCCGTCCCAGGTATCCTTGAAGCCAGCTAGCCCTATACAACAATTTGAATCTCTCCCTGAATCACTAATACTTTTTACCTCAACTTGTTGCCAGGCCCACCCCTGAAAACTCAACGGTTGGCCAAGCAACGCATCCAACTGCTTTATGCGCTCGCTATACCATGCGCCTCCTCACCTTTGTCTTGCTGTGCCTCGTTCGTCTCGCCGCCGTCTTCAGTGGTATTCAATATGCTCCCGTATTGAACGGACAAGCCAAGGTTGGAAGCTTCGTTCGCCGACCACGAACCTTTAACATCTCTTCCTCACTCAGCTGCAACGCACGCATGAATACTCTTTGGAAATACTATAAGCCAGGTCGAGGGGAATCAGGGCCGCAGTGTACAAATGGGCTACACCGGAGGTGCTTCTGCATAGTAAAGGAGAATGAGCTTGAGAGGTGTAGATCAACTTCAACCGTTTCTTGGATCGTCTCGCTGTGCCCTGGAGCCGACTCCTACACGGCCACGTCGTTGGACCGCGTATGTGCCGAGAACGACGATCCATGATCTCGGCGTGCTTCTGTAAGAGGCCAAATGTTGATCGATAAGTTGCCGAGGGAGAGAACAGATTCGATTCCTTTCTGCGACGGAAAACCGGGACAGTGGATGAACTTGATGGAGAAGCGATTCCCTTCGCGCTTCTACTTGGTGGACACGACTGTGGTTGCTATGCCAGTCGACCAATATTTTGCGTTGGCCCTCGGTCGCGGGCGAGATATTGGGTGAATGAATTGTCGTGAGATGGTGTGGCGATTGTCACCTTGATGCCGTGGCGAGTCATTGTAGAGTCGTCGGAACGGAATCCGCCTTAGATTGTCTTGGAGCTTCTGCTGAGCCGACCCAGGCCGTGAAAGAGAATACTTCCCTTCGCGTCTTCCTCAACAAGACTCCATGCCGAACCAGTCCCATCTTTTGGGCACATCCACGGCCCGGCGTCGGGGACGATCAGGTATGCCGGGCTTGGATCTGCGGGCGGGATGCTGTTCTGGGATTCAACGTTCCGGTCTACCGTAGCGCCGCAGAGAGAGGTATAGATGCTCGGACCGGGCTGATATAGATACCAACACGATCTCCGACAAAATGCCTTGAGTGACAGCTCTTCGGCCCGCAGTGTCAGGTGAATATGTTCAGATCATATCGGCACCATTCGAGCGATGAGACGACCAAGACAAGTGTTAACTCGGCACTCCAATTTCATATCCCAAAAGCACTTCTGTCGATGCACCTTCCCAGCCTCGATTGCCTCCTGTCGACAACATGAATCGACAGGCAGGGTCAATGTACAAATGTGAAACGACTCCAGTGCGATGGCCAGGAACAATTAGGAATGGTACCGTCGACCTGGAGGACTGAGATTCTTTGAGGTCGTACAGTCGTAGGATATCGTATGATGCACTGGATGACTGTTAGTAGTAATATCATTGTCATCATTATGACAGTATTATCATCGTCATCACAACGTACCATATTAAATGTCGGCCATTTGGCATCGCCTTCACGGAAGTGACCGAACCACTGCCGTTGGGAAATCGAAACACTCTCTCGGGAGCTTTCAAGCCCTTGCGAAGGTCGTACTCTTCCACCGTGTTGTTTCGTCGGCCGGCATATATATAGTTTCCATCGGGAGACCAACAAGCACTCAAACACCATGGCGGAGTGTTGCGTGGAAGAATGCGGGCGACAGGGCTGGGCTGCCGGCGATCCCAAACTCGGATGGCTCCATCAATGGAGGTGGCAAGGAACGTGGAATCTGAGGTCGGCAGAGCATCGGCATTCTGAGTGTTATCGTCCGCCGTCCCTTGTTTCTCAACGTCGTCAGCGTGAGGGAGACCGTTCGTCATAGGCGGTTCGTCCTTGTTGGGAGCAATACCGTTCATCAAGGCTTTTGTCGATTTGTGAGATTCGGCGTCTTCAGTGGTGGCCGGTGGAAGTGTTGCGATGTCCCGACCAGCATCCGGCATTGCTTGGTCACCAGCTTCTCCCGGGGGGGGTTCGTTCACCAGGACACGACTCGTCATTTCGTCGTCGTCCTCACCAAAGGCATCCGGCAGGTCAGCACCATTCGTCATAACGCCGGCACTGCCATCCCCAAACAAATCATCGTCGCCTTCGTCACCACCAAAGAGTGAGTCAGGAGTGGCCACGGCCACCTTGTCCTGCGGAGTCTGAGTGTGGGCCTCGACCTGGGCTCCGTTGACCTGTGGTTTGGCCGCGTTGTTGCTCGAAAATGTGCCATTAGGAATCACGATTTCACCGGATTCTGCAGGCACGGGAACATTCGAGATGGGTCTCGGCTCGATGCAGGATATCTGGCTCGCACTGGAGGCAAAGGTGGTCTTCACTTTGCCGGTGTCCAAGTCCCAGTCCAGGACGGTCTTGTCCCAGCTTCCCGACAGCAAGCTTCTTTCATCAGAGGACAGCGACAGAACAGAGACGGCAGACGTATGCTTTTGGAGAAGCGCGGCCTCTCGGCCCTCCTCATGTCTGATCGACTGCAACCGAATCGATCCGGATGCGGTGCCAGACAACAGCCAGAGAGCCTGGCTCTGACAAGCCAGCGAATAGACGGGAGACAGAACCCGAGAATTTGCTGAATCATGCGAACTCGGTTGCGACGGGCGCACGTCGAAATTTTCCCAATAACTCATCAGCACTCCAGCCTTGACCACGCTGTCCACGAAAGGGTGCCGTTGCGCGACTGTGAGCGCGAGCTTGTTATTGACCGAATCAACCCAGTTGAATTTTCGAATATATCCATCAGAGCCTCCGGTAAACACCCAGCGAGTGTCGGCAGTCGCACAGACCGCATTGATCGAAGTGCTGTGTGGTGCAGCAATGGTCGGGACAATGTCGTAACTCGTGGCCGACAGCACTTCCGGTCGAACATGCGATGGAGCAATCGAGCCACGATTATCACCTGGAATGCCAGAAGACGGATGAGTGCTGTCCTGAGTGGCGCTGGCGTTTGGTTCTCCCGGGCCATCCTCGTTGTCAGAAGGCTGGCTTCCCCCCGACTGGCTGTCACCATCGTCATCCTCATCGCCCTCTCCCTCGCCGTCCCCTTCCCCTTCGGCATCGCCCTCTGCGTCTAAATCGCCGTCGGCGTCGGCTTCAGCTTCAGCTTCACCATCACCGTCACCGTCGCCGTCGTTGTCATCCACATCCCTCATGGTTTCATCTGGGTCATTATCTGAGCTGCCATCTTGAGTCGCGGACAATGAGTTAGTCGAGCAGATCGTGTGGAAGTGCTCACATACCGAGTGCATCACGCTCATCATCTTCATCGAAAGCAGGCATATTTGTCTGCTTCACGACACGGTATTGACTAAGGGGACTGAAGGGTTCCTGTTTTCACGTGATGGCTGTAGGAACTGTCCACATCGTTCACAAGCTACGCGACGACCATATTGACGACCAAATTTTCAAAGGGGGGATGTCGAACAATGGAGATGAGTGTCGCACTGACAAGAGGTCTGAGGCTTTGCCCACAGCAAGAAGGAATGTCCGTATCGATAGGCCAGGTTTATGGTGGCGCTAGGCCTGATTTGTCGAGGATTTATTTCTGCACCGACTTTCCCCCTGCACCGCTCTTCGCAACCACTATTCCACGATCACAGAGAACGTAAAACGTTGTTGAAGATCTCTTTCTTATTGTGCAATGGCCAGGCGGAGGGCACCAACAGGACCTTGAGCCAAGCTGTGGTGTTCCATGAATGTCTCTGTGGCTGGTTGCATGTGGCAGGCTAAGACAAAGGCTAGCAAAAGCTCATTGTCATAGCCCATGAGACTGATCGGCTGCTCGCTGACATTTGATTCGCGTGCTCTGTTGCCAGTGGCGCTGTGTGTCTGCATGTTACGGAGGAGAAGCATACCAACAGCGGCACGGGTTTTGCTGCTCAAACAAAGTCATCCAATACTTGTCTTTAGGATTCCTCTCCGAACCAGAGGCATCGGGCAACATCGCTTCTTCTGACGACGAGAGATCATCCCTATTAATCCCGCTGTCCTGCCGCTGACCAGTTATGCTCCAAGACTAGCATGGAGGCTTACCAGCACACATAGCACTTCCTCAAGGGATCAAACGACGACTTACAGCTTGATGAGGTACGCTACTTGCCTGCTGACATCATTCCTCCCGGGGTTGGGCGTGAAGCTCTTCCTCAGTGTTGATCTTGCACTGTCTGTTCATGTTTGTTGCTGACAGACTTCCCTCTAGTGACACGCCCTGACGACTGAATTTGTCAGGTCATCCGTCAGAACACCATTCTCTTGACCAAAACCTGTACTTCGCCTGTCTCTCTCGTGTCGACTCTCCCGGACAGGGTCTGAGCTGATCTGGAATCGCACGCTCTTGAGGCTGATCAAGGCGCCATCTTCTCTCTCAACATCCTCAGACGACGTCCCAGCTATGGCAGATCGGTCTCGAGCTCGCGGTCGTGGCGGGGGCCGGGGCCGTGGTCGCGGTGGTGGTGGTATGTCTTTGAAGCCCCTTTCTCACAGCACAATTGGTGTGCCATCTTCCTTGAGACATTCCAGCCAAGACTGACCTCGATCGTTACCCTAGGTCGCCAAGTATCGCGCTTCGAGACCACCAATGTGAGCACAGCTGGTATGTAGTCAACTCGTCGAGACGGCCCTGAATTGTCGCACGCCTTTTACGGAGGCAGTGAATACTGCTGTCGGCCATCCGCACAATGATAAGTCCCTTGACACGAGTCTCATCCGGTCTCTTCCGCTACCCAGAAAGCCAACCATTGGACTCGGACAACGTGACGTGCTGATTGATGTCACATAGACGCAGAACTCAACGCCCACCTCCCTGAACGATTTCGAGGGGCTCGACCTCAAGCTAAGCAGTCTTCATCGACGACCGCATTCGAAACGGACTTGGATTTGACCCTCAATCTTGATATCCGGAAATATGTGCATGCTCAAGAAGACATCACAAGCACGGCAGAACCAGGCTCTTGGCTCTCTCGGTCCGAAATTCCCACCAGTGACGAAATCCGGCTTGCGCCTGACGAAGAAGTGTCCCTGTCGGCCAACAAAGTCAAGGGGAAATGGAAGTCCAAAGAGCGATATCTGAAGGCGCACTATGGCCTTCTCCGCGAAGACGCGGTCAGCCCTCTCCGAGACTGTGTGGACAAGTTCCGCAAAAATCCCGAGATGGGCGATGATCATACAATGTCCATCTATGAGAAGGTGTGAAAACTGAGTGACCCGCAATCGACTGGCTTACAGCTTCGCAGGTCCATATCAGAGGCTTTACATTTGCGCAAGCTGGAATTGCCGCGAGAATCAGTTTTTCAACGGTCCGAGCGGGTCGAAAAATTGCATGGCAATCGAGCAAGAGGCTGGTGCAAGGCTCCATTGTTGCTCTCACCCCGGCAAAGGACAAATTCGCCACCGCATGCATCGTGGCGACCGTGGCCGCGCGACCTCGTTCCGGTCTGGAGCTGACTCCACCCGAGATTGACATCTATTTCAGCCGTCCCGAAGACATTCAAATCGATCCGCAAGAGGAATGGGTGATGCTGGAATCGAAGCAAGGCTACTTTGAGGCACACCGCCACACTCTGCGCGCGATCCAGAAAATGGGCAAGGAAAGGTCAGGTTTGAACATGAACACATTCGGTGCAAGAACTGGGTTGACGTGTGACCACAGTTTCCCTTTGGCGGAACATGTCTGTTCACTCTCTCCTGACATCGCACCGCCTGCATACCTGCAGGAGAATCCCGTCTTGAGTCTTCAGGCGGCCAGCAACCGCGAGCAAAAGGCTCAATATCAGGCTGTGGACATAATCAATCAATGGCCCGAACCTCCCGCCGAGACCCTCGATGCATCACAGTGGATGGCGATGCGGCAAATCATCACCAAGAAGCTTGCGATCGTCCAGGGCCCTCCAGGGACTGGGAAGACGCATGTGTCCAAGGTCGCCTTGCAGGTTTTGCACGAAAATCGGAAGGGAGATGATGCTCCGATTATCATCGCTGCTCAGACGAATCATGCTCTCGACCAGCTCCTCGGCCACATATCGCATTTTGAGCCGAACTACGTCAGACTGGGCGGAAGAAGTACAAATACCCAGGTCAAGCAACATGCTCTGTACGAAATTCGACAGCGCGAGAAACTCCCCAAAATTCCTGGTGGCCTGCTCGGGACAGCGAACGCTCAATGGAAAGTGCAATCCCACACGTTGCTTGAAATTCTGGAACCCCTGGCTCAAACACACACCAAGCCGTTCTCCCTGGACACTTTGTTCAAGTTAGACGTCATCACAGCGGACCAGAAGCAATCGCTGGAGACGGGCGCGGCGCAATGGGTCTCCACCTCGGGCGACCAGGACGACCCGTTGCTGTTGTGGCTGGATAATGCATTGATCCCTTTCGTCCCCGTTTACCAGCCCGAGAACTTTGGCTTCGAACAAGTCGACGAAGATCTCGAGTTTGAGCCGTTGAGAGAAAATGAAGCTGAACACGGGGTCGCTGACGAAGAAGATCTCGAGATGCTCAAAGGGCAGTGGTGTAGCGTCAACGACTTCTATACCGTTTCCCGACCCACGGCGGCCGACTTGGACAAGGCGAAGAGGATGCTGGACACGACGGGTGATCTGTGGAGGGTTCCTGAGTACCTTCGAGGACCGATGTACCTCGTCATGCAGCAGGAAGCAAAGAAGGGAATCCTCCAGAAATTCCGCAAAGAGGCCATTGCGTACCATCAGATTATCAAAGATTTCACGATTGGCAAGTGGGAGCGTGATGCGGTATATCTCCGCCGAGCAAGCATCATCGGCATGACGACAACTGGTCTGAGCAAATATCGACCGTTGGTGGCCAGCCTCAAGCCCAAGATTGTCCTGATTGAAGAAGCGGCCGAGGTCTTGGAAGCGCCAGTGACGGTCGCGTGTATGGATTCCCTGCAACATCTCGTCCTGGTCGGCGACCATCAACAACTCCAAGGTCATTGCAGTGTTCGGGCGCTGGAAGGCGAGCCCTTCTTCCTAAACATGTCCTTGTTCGAGCGGCTCGTCAACAACGGTATTCCGTACAAGACTCTCTTAAGCCAGCGCCGCATGGACCCCGATTTTCGTCGACTCATTTCGCCCTTGTACCCCGGACTCCACGATCACCCTGTCGTGGTCCATCGACCGTCGCGCGCGTGGGGCATGGGGGCTCTCAAGTCATTCTTCTTCGATCATCAGTGGTCAGAATACAGGGACAGCACGTCATCGATGTACAACGAGGAGGAAGCCAAGTTTATTGCTGGTTTCTACCGCTATCTCATCAAGAACGACGTCGACCCTCTCGACATCACCATTCTCACCTTCTACAACGGACAGCGGAGGCGCATCCAGAGAGAACTGAAGGACGAACCCGAAGTTGCGAGGCTGTCTGTCAAGACGGTGGACTCGTATCAAGGTGAGGAGAACTCCATTGTCATCTTGTCTCTGGTGCGAAGCAATGATGCTGGCAACATTGGCTTCCTGGACATCAGCAACAGAGTCTGCGTGGCGCTGTCTCGCGCGAAACTCGGATTTTATCTGTTTGGCAATGCCAACCTCCTCGCTGGCAGCAACGAGCTCTGGAGAAGCGTCATCACGACAATGCGCGGGGACCCTGTGCGCCTGTGGCACCAGCTGCCCGTTCGCTGTCAAACCCATGGCCACACCATTCTGATGCAGTACCCGGAAGACTGGCATGGCAATGCCGGCGGTTGCAACCAAGACTGTGGTGTCCAGCTGCCTTGTGGGCACATGTGCCCGCTAAAATGCCATCCATATTCTCATGAAAAGGTCGTGTGTCACCTAGCTTGCACGAAGAAGCTGATCTGCGGTCACCAGTGCCCAAATAAATGCTCCGAGTCTTGCTTCTGCGGCTGTGAACAGTACGCTCAACACGGTGATGTGGAAGGTTCCCACACCGGCACAGGCGGACCATCCTACAATTTGCCTGGTTTACAATCGGGACGATGGGCATGGAGTGATGATTGGAAGCAAGTGGATGCAGGACCCAATGGCAATGCGATTCCAAGTCGCCACAATGGTCAGAACCCCCTGCTGAGTCACAGCGCACCTTGCTCACCGCAAAAGCGATCTAACTCGGCCTCATGGTATGCTTCTGGACGGAGCGGGATTATGCCTCCACCAAGCACATCTTCTGAACCATTGGCGACCTATCGGCACGGCGTACGCCCCTTGATTTCCAGCCGGCAGAGTCAGAAATCGTATTCGCCTTCCGCTCGGAGGGGCCCAACCATCCGATCCAACAGTTCTTCGCCGGACAAACAAGGAGGGCCGCGCACAGCCTGGACGAACTTTGCCGTGGCGGACGTGAATTCTGACGACGGCGTGAACACTGATGATGAGCACCAAGGACGGATTCTATCGCGTCAAGACAAGGACAGAAATGGTCCAGGGACGACAATCCTCTTTGACTTGTCGCCCGAGTGTCAGACCTCACCACCCAAGAGCGGACAGATTCAGGGAAAGGCAAATGGACGAAGCATATTCGTTCAAGAGTACCAGCCGGCATCTTCTCAGGCGCATGAAGACGGCAATTTTACTCCAATCAATTTAGAGGATGGTGCTCTTTCTGAAGATCTCATCGAGCTCTAGATTCGTAATTGTGGACCGCGACGAAACGATGATGAGCTTGCGAACGACCGAGGGAGACTTCTAAGGGTCCAAGCTGAGATATGAACGGTTGTTCATCATCGCTGCATGTACATCGAACAGAAATGCACAAAAAGGTTTAGAAACAGACCCGTCCAGACTCTAACCGTCGTGACCGTGGACCAGCAAAGGATTATCTAAATCGATAGATGTTCATCGACTTTGGAATCGACAAGACGATCGGGCTCGCCTGCAGTTATGTGAGAACTGAACCAGTCTGGACTAGGCAGCCCAACCTTGCCTGAGTTGGAATTAAAAGTGAAAGTTGCTGCTCAAGGGCTGAAAAAAAGCCGAGTCGATTGGCGAAGCCATCGCCTCATCTTTGAGGATACCAAGAATATGGCCCGTGGCGTCTCCGCTATATTCTGAAGACGGCGCCATCTTCACGGTGGCACTGTGCTCGCTGAAGAATTCGACGAACCGAAAGCTCGCGTGGGCGGATGGTGGACCAGAAGCACATTGGTCTCCGGCTGTGAGCCGACTTGGATCAGTGCCCAGTTGGGTCTGCCTTCACAAGAGTGTCGGCGTGAGGCAACGGCGGGCACCGAAAGAGGGTATGATGCGATGTTCGCTGCCCACGCGTTCCGCGACCAAATTATGCCTGGACTCGTTGGATTTGAGGGAGATGACCATGCAGCGCTCGGGTGACTTGTCGTTCGGAGCTCGGAAGTCCAACCGGTGTCCGGTAAACGTGGCCCATCACTTGGGCTTCGTCGCATGCTCCGGATTTAGTGCGATACCAGAGATGCATGTCGTGAAAGGGGTAATCCTTTGCATCAAGATCGGGCAACTTGATGCCTTGATGATCCCGTTTAAAGGATTCTAAAATCTGGCAGCTGATTTCGAATTCTTGTCGCTCCAGTTTGGCAAAAAGATGATCATCGACCAACTCACCATCCCTTTCCATGTCATCCAGACTCTTGTCGTCGGGACCGTAGCTGCGACGGTTCGTGCAGGCCGCGCCTTGGTCGTTGCGCCAATAGAAATCCAGCGCTCCTGAGAGCAGAATGCGAGGATCGTGGTACAGGGCGCGCATTTGGACGTGCAGTTCCGCGCCAGGAGTGTAGACGAAGGAGTCCTCCGCAATCAGACAGAAGGCAGCTGGGTGGTCGACTTTGGTTATCTTCAATTGAGAAAGGAAGACCGTGTCAAGTTCATTGTAGTTGGGCTCCTGGGCGTAGCAAGCAGGCCGCCTTCCTGTGATGTGTTCTTGTGGGACGCGTCAGGACGTTGTTCTGATGCGCTGCCCACAGCAAAGGACGAAACCTACCTATCGTGTCGACAACCGCCTTGAAAGCTGCAACCTGGAAGAAGGCGACTTGGTGGCGGCCGATCCATCCGTCACGGTATCCGCTGAGACTGCCGGTCCCAAAGACCACACAGGTTATGATATTGTTCTCCGCAGACAGAACACGACTCGTCAACGCGGTTTTCAGAGCCTTCCAAGACTCGGACTCAAGCCACTTTTTTTCTACGGCCCTGTATTGTTGGTCCAGCTTCTCCACCGTCATCCCTTCCTCGGGCTCCCAGGGTGTGACGGTCCACGATTGGCAGCAGCTGTCCTCTTCATCGACGCCGAACCTGAGCGTGTAGGACTTGAAGGCGTCGGACCTGTTCCGCCAACCGTCCTCCAAAGGTGGTCGAGGCCGGGGCCGTGGGCGACGGCCGTCGTGGTCCACGTTGGACGATGTCACTCGTGTCCAGCCATCTTCGTCAACGACCTCGACACGCTTGTTGCGCACAGGTTTCTTCTTGCGGCTCGTATGAGGCATTAAAGAACGAGTCGTTCCTGCTGATCCGTAAGCCGAGGAATATAGAACCACCAGTTGAGAGAGGGTGTTGAAGGAAAAAGGACCAATGAAAACGACGACTTCGCGAGCACGACAAGTGGGTGGTCAGCACAAGAAGGAATGGTACATGAACCAGACCTAATAATTGCTGGTCAGTGCCGATATATAAGTTGACTGCAGCAATGCAGAGTCAGCGTGCTGAAAGACGTTAGGCCACTCAGACTTGGCGCCAAGATTTGACAAGAACTCATCCAGGAAGTCCCCTCGGCCACACTACATCGTATATAAGATGTGCCTTAAAGCCAGTTCTTGTCGCCGTGATGCGAGACGAATGCTCCACCGTCGCCAGCTTCGACACTCTTGCTTTGTAAGACGGCGATCACCATTCCGCTGACTCCAAAGGCTGTAAGAGTTGGAAATTTGGCGCCAACTTTCCTAGCTTTTCCACGAGCTCATCCGACGCAGAGACTATGATGGTAATGATCAGTGAGAGTTCTTGAACGGGTGGCTGGACTCACTTGCGGCAGCGTCAGTGGCGACCATACCGGGAGAGATGGCAATGAAGAGGATGCCATCTTTCCTGTAGCGAGCATTGAACTTTGCCACGACAGCATTCACGGCAGCTTTGCTCATAGTGTATGGGGCCGCTTGCCAAACTTCTTGATTGTTGATCGTGTCGAGGTCGACCATGCCCGAGGATATGACGGCCACCTTCTTAATTGGGCTCTTTCTGATCAGTGGCAGGAAGATGTTGATGGTGTTGATGACGCCGACGACGTTTGTCTGGAAAGCTGTCCACAGATCATCCTCCAGCGCTTGTGGTTCTTTTCGAATTCATCCAGGAACTTTGCAGCCGTGAGGCCAGAAACGAATGCGGCGTTGTTGATCAGGTAGTCGAGTGACCCGCCCGTCAACTTCTCCACCTCTGCCTTTGCTGCATGAAGACTGTCCCCATCGACAATATCGGCTTGGATGATGGTGACCTTGTTGACTCCGCCCTGTGCAATTTTCTGGTCCGTCGCGGCCTTGTTGCGTGCTAGGCCGACGACGATATTGCTCGGATCTCGGGCTAAATACTGAATGAAGCCATACTGCAATTGTCTTCAGCAGCGGTATAGCTACGCGCTTGGAATCCGGGACTTACCCCGAGGCCACGAGAGGCTCCGGTGACGACGTAGGATGGCATCGTAGACGTCGAATGCTGTGTCTAGTGATCGGCTGGGAAATTTGTGTTGTGTGAGTGAATTTGCCGGTGTCAACTCCGACAGCTGGACCGAGTCTCATATACTTAGGAACGGCTGACACGGAGCGGACGAAATGATTTGGTCCATGGCAGACACCGGCCGACGTCGTCCTATCGTGAGCTCACCAACCAATAATACAATACTCTTGCAGTGTCGTGCCACAAAATGTTAGTTATTATTAGTTTCCATTGGGAACCTTGGACCTTGTCGTCGCTGCTTAGATGGTCACCTCCTCGATTTACCTAATTCGGGAATTATGCCAAGATGTCAGCTTCATAGAGGGGCCTTCCAGGGTCAGACTTTGATGGTCCTAATCAAAGCTGCCTCAATCGCAGCTCCAACTCAGCTGGAGCATCGCCCGAGACCATAGACCTCAGCATGATCTCACATTTTTGCGTTTAAAGTCTAGGCCCGATCTCTGTTGTTGTCTGTAACGATGATAGAAATAATATGATTAGTGAGGAATCTTGCTCTTGTAATGGCACGACCTCACTGTGGACCGCTGTTAAACCGCTGTCGAATTCGTCCTATACCTGTGACCACGGATTTATAAGCGGATGATTCGGGGGATCGTCCGAGGCCGTAATGGCTTAGTTAAGCCATCGCAACGGTGGGGTGAGTGAGAAAGGGATCTATGTCAACCCGGATGATCCGATCTGTAGGATAACGGACGGAGGATCACGAATAGGAGAAGCTTCGCTTCGAGGCCTAGATCACGCCCGAATCTGTTACTGATCATTGTGACGACCGCACACCACTGCAATATTTCGCTACACTTACACCAAGATAACTATGGTAGATGTCGCATGACTTGACATGATCAACTGTGATACAACGCCATGACACGCACCTGGTCTCCCATCCATGAATCAACTCCCTTTCCCTTCTCCCGAAGAAGCGCCGGTGCCAGGTCGCCGTGGTCACACACCCTGAATATTAATTCGTGATCAAATGAAAATCATCCGTAACGTGAGGTAGAGATGCCCGTGAGAGGACACGACTGGACACGTTACCAACATGATAAAAGTCGAGTCTGGCGGATGTCTCACGACAGATCTGCTCGGACTCGGAAATATGGTGAGAGCGTTTGTTGCGCCTTTTGTTTAACATTTCCCCTCTTATATAAGCAGATATCCAAACAACAACAATGCCAGCACCGTCGTCGTCGTCGCATAATTGATTCGGGATAAAGAGGAAGACGACGAGGCTCCGTTTTGTTGCAGGGCCGAAGTGGTGAAGATCAAGTCGCTGGTGATCTGCGATGAATTGAAGCAGTTGCTGGAATTGACTTCGGCGACGTCCTCGGGCTCGGCAAAGGTGATGTCGACGCAGTTGTACAGGCCTGCGCCGTGCACGGCCGTCTCGATCAACTGGATCGTGGCGTTGTCGCCGACCTTGACGGTCGTGTTGGCCGGTAAGGGCACCTGGGGAAAGCAGAAGGTGCCTGGATAAGGCTGATTGGTGGGACCAATGATTTGCACACCGGACAGCATGACGTTGGACATGTTTTCCGGGACAGTGCCGAAGCCCATGTTGATGTAGATGAAGGCCGACGCATGGCCGGGGAACCAGCCGGGTTGGAAGGCGATCGCACCGCCTTTGACCGGCCATTTCGTGCGGTTGGTCGAGGTCGGCATGCCACCACCTGCACAGAGTTCCGGTTAGGACGCTGAGCCGGACGAGGAGGTATGCCACGGGCGGACGGGCGAAACTTACATGGATACATCCACTGCATGCCATATGGCCAGAGGTATTCGGGCCCGTCGCTGACCTCACCCAGCCCATTGGTCTGTAGTACCGTGCCGTTCGAGTGCAAGTTGTTCCCTCTCCAGCCGGGATAGGTTATGACTGTGTGGGCATATGCGAGGTCGAGCAGCGTCAGGAGGGTGAGGGTGAGGACTGTTGTGAAAAGCATGATGGATGATGTCTGGTACAGCGGCCGGGAGGATGAGCATTCGGCGCCACTCTGTCTGGCGTTTGCTGCCGAAAAGATGACAACCACCACCAGGAGCAGCCGTTTGATGGAAACTGATGGACGGTCTGGCGTAGCCCTTAGCGTTCAACGTTCAACTCTCAAAAGTCTTCCGGGTCGACTGCGCTCGCCAAGGGGGTGGGAGTTGGTAAAGGATATGACTGTTGCTCTCTGCTGGCCGCAGGTTGGGTGAATGCGGCCAAGTCGGTCGGGGCAGGGCCTTATGAGGATAGGCCGAACCGCCGGAAGGCGTGAGGATGGGAAAAGCGCTGTGACTGGCCATAGCTAGAGACTGTGTCGTTGGATGTTTCCGACAGCTCAGCGTGATGAAGCTGGCTGAGTGGTTGGTGCTGGTTGGGGGATATGCAGCCATGGGCGGAGGCCGAGGGGCGTTCTGTGATACGGTTGGTCCGGTCAGCCTGCGCGTCACGACCTCGGCGGCTGCAGCGACCGCCTGAGAGGCCTGAATGGTCTGACTGAAGAATTCTTGATTGTGATAAGCGCTGACAATGGGACGGACATCTGCAAACCTGCATTACTCCCTCCTCTCCCCCCCTCGGTGCCGAGCGCGAGTTGCTGGTTTGCCGCCAATGTCACGAGACTGGCCTGCAGAAATTGCACTGATCGAGTACAAAGTTCTGATGGTCTGTTACCACACTTGAAACCTCCTGCGGGACAGTCTCACAGGTATAACTTGTCCTGCCGTGACTCTATCGTGGATCTCGGTCAAATAGCGTCGCATGACGGCGACATTCCACTGGCAGACCAACTGAGGAAATCTGCTGACACACTCCAACTATAGTGTCACTTACAAACGCTGTCCAATGCGGGAAACGGAGTCACCTGCCCATATCCTCAGAAGCACCAAATTCTTTTAAAGAGAAGCATTCACAATGTTGTTGATCAAGCTAGAAATGGCGTCTCTCCGTCCTCGCCGAGAACAGGAACCCAGAGCTCGCTAGATCCCGCTCTTCTGGTCATGAACCTCGACGACCCTCCTCCCAATTACCACGTTTCCCAACCCTTGTATCCGTGCGTCCGTGCCCGTCGTCGTTCCTGGAATCACAATCTCGAGCCGTGCATGATCTTGTAGTCCACAATCAACTCGCGCCCTCCGTCGTTGATCACCATCACCCGGACACTGCCCCGTCCGTCCTGGAAAGCACGGTCAATCTTGTTCCACAGGTTGCCTTGGTCGACCACGGGCAATCCTTGCTTGACGTCGCCGGTCTCGGTCATGGAGACGATGAGGCCGTCGGGACGAATGTCGAGGACGCGGTACTGTTTAAAGACCGGCCCCAGCATGGTCTGAACATAGACCGACGGAGCCGGATTGCTCATGAAGCTGCTCTCTTCCTGGAGCTGACGGGTGAAGAGATCAACGCCCAGGAAGCGGTATTGGCCAGTTTGAGGAGAGATGGTGATACGGATGACCTGGCACGGGCGACCCTGGAGCAGGATAATGTCTCCAATGCGGATGAAGTGGCATTGGATGGGAACGGCGTTGCCGGGAACGCCACCACGGGGCTCGACGAACCGGACCTTCTCCACCACTCCATCTCGGATACGGGTTGGACCACGGTTGTCATCCACGATGATCTCCTCCCGGACACGATCGGGATGGTCCCGGAACGGGTGGAGGACGTTGTCGGCCACGCGCTGAACCCCACGGCGGAAGCTGTGGTATTCACCTTGGTCGTCGTAGTAACCCATATCGTTCTTGATCGGCTGGTCGACTTTGATTTCCTCTTTCTCGATGGTCACGTCTGCTGCTGCGGGGATGGGGCGACGACGTTCGTACTCGATGTCGTATGCCGGGTTAATGCGACGGCGATAGTCTCGCTCAGTGATGTCGAGCTGGGTCTCGTAAGTCCTATCGTCGGTCCTGTCGTAGGTCCTGTCGTAGCCCTTGTCGTAGGCCCTGTCGGAGGTCCTGCCGTAGCCCTTGTCGTAGGTCTGGTCGTAGGTCTGACGGCGGTCGACGTCGATGTCAGTTGACTTGTACTCCCCCGGTGCTCGGTACCTGTTCAGGGTCAGCGAGGTGAGAGAGTGTGGGAGCCCCCCCTTACCTTTCTCTTGTGAGCTCGACCTCGGGATGACGCGAGTCACGGACACGGTCACGCTCTTCGTAGATGCGGACGTCGTCCTCTTGATAGTCGCGCCGTGGACGGGTGTTGTCTCTGTCTCTGTACGAGATGTCGACTTGTTCTTTGGAAAATCGAGTATCTTCCCGTCCGACGCGTGAGGTGGCACCACCTAATTGGACTTCCCCTTCTACCTTGGTGACGGTAGTATCTTTGGAAGGAGCGTCACTCCGGTACGTAGACGGGAAGACACTGATAGGGATGGGGACCCGGGCGTCAAAGTCCAGATTGCCTGGCTCAAGGGCGTCTCAGACTCTCTTCTCCCTTGCGGCAGCCGAGAGTCGAGACTGACTTGGAAAGCAGTCTTTTATCAATGAACGGGAGGGGAAGCGTCCTGTGTGACAGCGGCAAACGGCTGCACAGACCAGGCTCCGACGATACTGGGGAGTGGTAGATGGATGGATGGGTGAATGGCAGAAGAGAGAAATGACAGGGAGAAAAAGGAGCAGGGACCGTCAATCTTAAAGAGACTTGTGGACGCGGGCACGGACCCGCCCTGGGCAAACGCGCCTGAACACGACCAAACAAATCTGCACACAGCGTACACAATGTTGTCCCGGCAATTGGTCTGGCGCCATTCCGCTTGTGGCATGGTCGCGTCTGCTGGTCACGTTATTGTTTCAGCATGTAGAGAGAAGCTGGTTGCTGTCTATACCTGGGACTGAAGTCCTTCTCAAAAGATGTCTCCTGTGTCCAGCTTGAGCTTGACCTCTCGCTGCGGTCTGGGGGTGGTGCCCTGCCAACATCCTGCTCAATCTCTCCTCCCTCGCTGGCCACAGCCGGCATGCCACCCCCCATCAGCCTGCACCATCTGGGGACACGCATGCCGCACGTCGTGGACTGCTGCAATTGGCTTCTGGCCCTCGCATCATGCGTGTCTGACGACGCCGCTCCCAGCAGGCCGCGCAGATCCACGCACACACCCTCCTCCAATGCCTCTGTGAGCATGTTGGACGTCCTGGTGTGCACCTCAGAAGGAAGTGCTTTGATGGGCCTTGGCGGGGACCACCTCAACTTTCAGCTCGCTTGGGCCCCTTGGGTGCATAAGACCCGCGTCATGCACATGCGTCTACATGGGTATGGGTATGGTGAGGCGCAGCTCCGTGCTGGGGAACCTACCCGGCGCCACGGACCACGCACACATGCTTTGGCCATGATCCATCTCCCCCTCCAATACTGATACTGATGCTGACGAACACTGACACTAGAACGGAAGCCGTGCATGTGGGCATGTTAAGGATTGCTTTTCTGGAGACGGCCTCTTCATCAGAGGATCGGCCCCCATGGTTCCCATGCTCATGCCGAGCCGCGAGGCGGCCGCGGCTTGCCAGTATCCTTCCTGTCCCGGACCCAATGGGGGACCGATCCATCTATCAAAATGACGGCCCGATGTGGCCTCCTTAACTCCGACCTTGGTTCTATGCCTGTGAAACAGACCCAATCCCAGTCCTCTGTTCTGTGCCATCCCAACGGACGCGGCGCCTCGCTATGCTGCTGTATTCGACAAGACCGTTCATCCCATGTTGCAAGTCTCGCGTTGCAAGTCTCACGTTGCAAGTCCTGTGCTGCATCCCTCTCTGCTTTAGAGTCTCTGCACGCAGTTCCATTCGTACTGCGCCTTGGTTAGTCGCGGCCGCCCCTCAAAAGGAAAAAAGGTTGTCAACTCACCACTCTCCCGTCCTCGTCCCCCGTGTAGACGACTTGCGGCATGGGCAGGATGCAGCTGATGGCCGCACTCACATTCGCTCCGTCGTCGCGGCTGCTGTCGGTGTGATTCAGCTGCCGGACGAGTTCGAGTTCGAATCTGCCCTGCCGGATCACTTTGGTCCAAATCCGGACGACTCCGCGCTTATGCCCGGTGAAAATGAGATCTCGCTCCAGCCATTCATTCCCCGCCCCCTCGTAGCAGGCGCACGAGACGATATTCTCGGGCGTTCTGTCACCGGACTCTTGCCGGAGCAGAAGCTTGCCGTTTAACGTGTAGATGGAGATCTGTGATCCATGACAGAGGACAATGTTTCCCGTCACGTCGTTGATGCTGGCGCATTCGACGTGCAATGTGTCGTCCAGTTTGCGGACAAAGTCACACCGGTTCAAGTCCCATAGTAGGACTTCGCCGCCGGTCGAGGCGGATAACAAGGCACTGAACGACCGGGACGCGGCCAACACGCTCACGGGCGTGCGATGGCCAAAGAGACTGGCCTTGGGATGGAGTTCGACCGACTTGCTGCCGGTACCAACAACCGACCACACGGCGACGGTACAGTCGGTGCCCGCGGTGACCAGGGTCTTGGAATCCGTGAACAGCGCGCACGACAGCTGTCCGATGTGCAGATGCTCGAAGAGGCCGATCTGCTTGCGGCTGTCGGTCGCGTAGAAGCGGACACTGTTGTCCGAGAAGCCCCATTCCATGTACTTGTCGTAGTCGGGAGGGATGTTGAGTCGGAACGCGCCCGAGCACAGCAATCGGTCGGACTTCCAGGAGAAACTCAGGGACGCCACGCGTTCTTCGCTGTCGAGCAAGGTCGACGGCACGCGGGTTAACGACTCGGCCGCGGTGTCGAGCCGCTTATACTTGTGACGGGTCTGCTCGCGCGCGGGATGTGCCTTGGGAAACACCTGGTAGGGCGTCTGGCCAAAGTTATGGATGATGCCAATCGTTGCCAGCCGCTCGACAGGATCGGTGATGCTGTCCAGATCCTTCGCGCCTTGATACGAGAGGTGGTGGAACACGTTCACCGCTTCCACGGCCGCGTCCCCTTTTTGCTTGCACCCGAAAATCAGGTCGATCCATTTATGGAGATTTTTGCTGACGTACGGACTCTCCAGGGCCTCCCGCTGCTTGGCGATGAAAATGTGCGGGTCCCCTTTGGCCCATGGTGGCAGCTCCACCGAGCCGATGGATTTGCCGGTATTCTGTCGAGTGCCAAAGTCGAAGCCGTTGAGATTCACCAAGAACTCGGGAAGATAGAAGAACTCGGGCGTCAGCTCTCGGACATCGGACATGTTGAGACGGGAGGCCGATTTCCATGCTTGCTCGATCGAAAAGAACATGCGGTCGGGATGGTCGAAGGTGCCGCCCTGCAGGAGGAGATACGACTTGACAAAGGGCTGCAAGCGAATGAGGTATGAGGTCACAATCATGGCCGACGAATAGTGCGTGCCATAATGAAAGGCGGGCGCGGTGTGGTCGCCCATTTCGGCGAATGACTTGTATCGTTCGCGGAACTCGGCTTCACGTTCGGGGTGCTGACAGCCCATCGGTTTCGAGAGGTCGCGAAAGCTTCTGGGATCGGAGAGATCCAGCTCGTCGCTGGTGTAGTCGGCGATCACCCACGGGAAGACGGGGTATTGAGTCAGGTCATTGTAGGTGCGCCCCGCCATGGTGTTGATCAGCATGAGGTAGTGGAAGTTGGACATCTCTCCTTTCTGCCACTTGCGCGTCGCCGACAACGATGCCGACTGTTGGCCAAAGACGTTGGCGAATCGGGACCCTAGTGTCTGTGGCTCGTCATCGACGCTCTTTAACGTCTCGTATCGCCACGCGCTTTCCGATTGTGAACCGTCGCTGCCGCTGCCTGACGGGGTGGCTTTGGCGACGATGAGAGCGTGCAACTCATTGCGCGTCTGAGGAGAGGCCACGGTCAGCAAATAGCTTCGTCCATCGGCGAAAAAGATCTCGGTTGCCACGTCGCGGAGGAGGAAGCGCCGTTTCGAGACGGAGATGATGTCGGACCACTTCCAGCTGCGGGTTTCGTGCTCGTCGCTGCGGGACACGGGTCTTCGCGCGGCCACATCTCGACCCGAGATCATGCGTACGTATGGATCTCGCTCTTCCTGAGGCGCCTGCCAAACGTTGACGATTTCGCCGTCCGCCCGTTGAAAGAAATTGTCGATCAGATAGATATAGTCTTTTCCCAGGATGAGGAGACCCTCGACGGCCTCCAAGCCGAGGATGCGTGAGATGTTGGTGACGTGCTTCACCTGGTCTCCGCGGTGCAAACTTCGCATCACCTTCCGGTTCTTGTCTTCAAAGTCGTCCAATTCCACATTGGGGTCGTCGATCAGTTCGAAGCTGTCGTCGCCGTCCGCCGCTTTCACGGCAGACACACTCTCTGTCTCGGCCGTGACTGACACCTCTGGGAACGGCTCGGTGCCGTTTTCGGCTCGGTTGGGAGACTCCACGACCACGGGCGTGGTGCCTCCTGGTGTCACTCCAATGGCATCCGTGCTGGTGAGCCGTGCGTTCTTGGTATCGACCCGGAGTTGCGGTGGCATATCTGAGCCTTTCCTCCGGGGCTGCTGCTCATCTTCCGCTTTCGTCAAGTCCTCGCGGATGCGGATGCGCATTCTGTTTCGGCCTTCGGTTTGGTCGAGCCTCCACTTGTGAGGCGTCGGGCCCGCAAAGACGCCCCCGGGTCTCGTTGTATCTCGTTCCATGCGGCTGAAACAGGTCTCGACGTATAAGAGATCGTCTTGTTGGTCTTGAATGAGTCTCTGATGCTTGAGGTATTCGGACGAATAGATATTGGCGGTCCAATGGTCGAACGTGATCTCGTGTCGTCGTATCAATTCATCGCGCTCCTCTTCTTCCCGCGCCCATTGCTTCAATTTCTCTCGGCGCCGAGAAATCCTGGACCGCCCGTTTTCCTCGGTTCTTTTGTTCTCGTTCGTCACAAAGGCGTCCCACGATTTGGAGAGGGTGTCAAAAAAAAGCGAGTCCAACTCTGGCCGGTGTTCGTCGACCCAGTACAGAAATGTTTCATTGTCCAGTTCGGCCAATTTTTGAAAACTCGCCGCCAGCCCCTTTTCTTCGAGGGTGTCCGCTTGTCGCAAGATCCCGGCAGCGTCGTCGGGTTTCTGCACCAAGATGATCCTCCACAGATTGGCGGCCGCCATGCGAACGGCACTGACAGGCGACACCAAATCAGCGTAGAACAGATAACAGATGAGCTGCAAATGGATCGCCTGGGTCTCCTCGGCCGAGAGCAGAACCGTTTGCCAATACGTCAGTTTCTCCAAGAACGGCAAGGCCTCACTGTCCTGAATCGAGGACAAGCTCAGCAACACGGTGCGAAAACAAACGGCGCGGATGGTCGTGATCGCCTGTGCGCAGAGACGGACGTTCTTCATCCGGGCGATGTCCGGTCGCTGCAGATACTCCAAGACCGATCCCGAAAGGTCCAGCACCGAATCAGCCCCCCCGATGAACCATCCTTCGAACAGGGCTTCTTCGAGGTGTGAGAAAAATCGGGCCAAATTCGTCAGCACCCGGGGCTCCGTGAGCAGTTTTTGATTGAGCGCCAAGTGATTGGAGAGATGCGACACGGTATTCCGCAGAATCCACGATTCGAAGAATGACTGGTGTTCGACGAAACCGGGCGGCGTTCTCAAAAACAGGCCGAGTCCGGGAAACTCCTTTCTCACCAAAATTTGATCGATGAAAATCGAGATCACAATCTCGAGGAGGCTTTGGACGATGCTGTGGCCTTCGTTCAGCTCGGGCGTTTTGGCCAGAGCGGACGTGGGTAAAGGGGTCGGCGGGACTGGCGAAGCCGACGTGTTCTGCCGAGCTTGCTCCCGTGTGATCAGCACAAACGAAGAGCCTCTCCGAAGGGCTTTTCCTCGTCCCGGTGCCGACGTACTCTCCGCGTCGTTGGTGCGAATGATGGGCGATGCCGTGGACAGAGGAGGAATGACGACGTCGCCCCCATCGAACGTCAGCGTCGAATCACGCGCATTGAGCTCGGTGGCCGCTTCCACGACATCTGAGCCGACCACCACCGGGAAGAGCACGGTCAACAGGTCTTGCACTAAAGACGACGTCGCCGCAAAATCTCGAAACTTGGGGGACCGGGCTTGAAGGTCGGCCAGGAAGCGAAGGACGGTGTTGAAAGTGTCGACATGCTGGGTGGTGACGATGGTCAGGAGCGGATTCGGCGGCGCCATCGTCGACATGGACAGTCTCTGTGGAACTTGATTCGACGAGTCTTCCACGGGAGGGGCGAGTGTCGACGAGAATTGCGCCCGTTTGGAAGAGGCGATGGTTTTGAGGCCACTCTGGAGCATGCCCACGATCACCTCCAACATTTCCGGGTAGACGACCGAGAGCTCCTTTTGTCCCGCGAAGAGATCGACGAATCCAAAAAGGTCAAACGTCCGGTCCAGGTCGAGATTGGCCACATCCACATCAAACAATACGGCAAAGCAGGCGGGCCACAAGGCCGGGAGATGCCACCACCTCTTCAAGCGGTGCGCCATGATCGTAAACCCGCCCGATTTGTCCTTGAACTTTTTCACATATGCATCCCCATGGACCACAAGGAGCCGTGCCAATATTCTCATCGACAGCACCACCACTTCGGGGGAGGTTTCGGACAAGAGATATAACAACCACTTGTTCGTGACGGTCTTGGCAAATTTTTTGATCATGCCATCGTCGCCACGGCGGCACAGCAGCTCCGAGTACAGGCGCAGCACCTCGACCCCGATTTCAAAGTGAGAAAGCGTCGCACTCGGCTCCTCTTTCTCTTTCCCCGACTGTGACGAGGCCGTGGAGGACTGTCGAGGCCGTCCATCCCGGCGCCCGGTCTTGCGGGATAGCAAGGGAACGTGGCGCTTGTTGACCGAAAAGGTGATGAAGAGAGCTAGGGCTCGAAGTGTTTCGGCCGACATGGCCTGCGGCAAGAGGACTTTGAAAGCCTTCATGTACAGCGGCATCGTCGTCCTGGCCACCGGCTCGGACTTGAGCGCTTCCACCAGCCTTTTCAGGACCCGCATTCGCGAAAGACGTTTGAGGTTGAAGCGGCGGAAATCGCTCCGCTCGGCGAAGACGAGAAACTGCTCAAAGTAGAGCTGCTGGACAGGGATGGCTCCGCATCGCCAGATGTTGCTGTCGACCATCAAGACCTTATAGGCGAGGGGATTATTGATCACGGATCTCGTGGGGTCCTCAAAGTCGAAGCCGATGAATGCCAGAATGGATGTCAACGTCTCCAGAGCCAGGCCCGCGCGGTCCAGGCTCGAGGTCGGAATCGCGGTGCTGGTTTTGGGGCTGTCGTTATTGCCCGGAGCCGGAGGGGGGGACAATTTCTCTTTGAGGAGCATGCCGAGTATGGCATAGCCACTGTCTCGCTCCATCACTTCGCTGTTCCTCCAACTGGAGCGCACCGTGTCCAAGAGAATGTCGACGGCCAGCGCGACCTCCTCGGTGGTGCGTGCGCGGTGAACCAGACCCAGACCGATGGCGGCACACCCACCCAGACGCCAACTGGCGTCGTCCAGAGCTTGCGGGACGGCCACGGTGGGATAGCCCATCAGCATTGCGACTCCACGAGCCTGGGTCAAGGCGTCGTTGATGGCCGGAACGGCACCATTCACGGCGACGGCATTGGTCCCCGACCGCGTGTACGCGACCAGATTTTTGGCCGCCAATTTCGACAGCGACTTGACCAGTTGAGCTTCATCAATGTTGTTCCGATCATCGCTGTCGAGAATCGACGCGGGCGATATGTTCAGAAGGATCGACTCTTCCGTCACGAGATTGCTGGCCTTTTGGCGGATGGCCAGGATCAGCTCTGATTGCTCGTCTTTTCCGGGATGAAGCAGCTCATTCCTCAGATTCAACGCCGCCGATGCTTGGTACGTCTGAAAAGAGCCCAGGCAGTCCTGAAAATTGCCATGATATCGGGGCCCGAGATGATAAAAGACCGACACCAGATCATCGCTCACCAGGTCCTGAAATAGCACGGCCGAGCCCAGCGACCATTTGGACTGGCATCCGCTGCCGGATGGATTGGGGGACAAATCCTGAGGCGTGCCGAAGAATGCTTGGACCTGGACCGCACTCTGTCCACGCTCGACCGGGGCCCGCATCGGATAGTTTGCTTTCTGCTGCTCCACGAAATCGCCGTTCACAAACAGGGACGCACGCGAGGCCGATGTCGTTCTCGGCCTCTTGTGAACCAGGCAGATGTGGTACCACTGCCCGAGCCGAAACGTGACCGACTTGAATCTCACACTGGGTCTGCTTCCCTGGATGGCGGTTTGCAGGATGAGATGGTGCGTATCCTTCTCCAGATAGGCCAAGACGAAGCACGTCTGGCTTCGGTCAAGCGCCCCAAAAAGCGTCGTATGCGCCTGAAGATCAAAGGAATCAAACCGGGCCCAAATACTCAACGTATACCCGCCGGTATCGAGGGGCGGAAAAGGGCGGCCCAGTGTCGCCAACTCGGCCGAGGCGTATCCATGGTGTGAGAGGTCGAATTGCAGGCTCGGAGGTTCACGAGAAGCATCAATGGCGTCGAGAAGGAAGGAGGCCGCGTGAAAGGACGAACTGGCCCGGGAAAAGAGGAGCTGCGCGTCGTCGAGGTTGGACACTCCCTGCTGGCAAAGTAAAAGAGCCACGTCGTTGAACAGACTCTTTTCGGTGCCAGAGAGACGGTCGTCCAGGACCAGCGGCAGCACGGCGGAGAAGAGGCCGGCCGTATGTGCCGAGACGATGTTATACCTCGAGACCGACAGCACCGCACTGAAACTCAGAGGCAGAGCAAGATTAATCGTTCGCGGAGACGCATCCGCACTGGTCATGGACCTGCTCCACAGGACCGTCATGATGGCGGGCAGCTCTGGCACCGCCCAATCCCCGACGCCAGCCATGGCTTTGCCGACCACCGCACGCACGGTCGCCTCGGCCGTGTCGGGCGATACATGGTCATTCTGCTGCCGATGGGCCGCCTTTTGCGCCGTCACGTAGATGTCATGATTCATCTCGACGCCGGTCGCGGTCGCAAACAGCAGGCCCAAGAACTGCTCCGGTCCCAGCAGGTCGTCCTCCTCCGCGTCCACCGAGAGCAGCATCGACAGAGCTTGTTCGAGGGTGCCCTGCAAAGACAGCCAAGCGCCACCTTCGTCCACTTTGGTCCGGAAGTATCTTTGATTGCCCATGTGGCCTTCTAGTGCGGCGCCGAGCACCGCGAGCACTTGGCCCACATTCTGAACGAGACTCTTCGCAAGGGATGGGCTCTGTTCCTGAGCCTGGGCGGCGTCGACCAGAAGACGGAGAAGTCGTAGTAACGCTTGGAAGCCGCCGACCCGTCTGAAAGCGCCCCTGGCCTCGTGGAGGTCTCGATCATCTTTGAGGACATGGCGGAGCTGCGGGAGGCACGCGGATTGATCCAGATCGCTTTGCAGGGCCAGGTACGAGGTGTGATGGACATTTTTCAGGCCATCGACGAGGAGGGAAATATCAGAATCTCGAGGGCCCGCCGCTGTTGTCGCCGACACGGTACGAAGGCGGCTGTTACCTGACAGCGCCATGGTCGTCTGGCCTCCTCTTTTCCTGCCCGGGGACTAAGGAGAAATGTCGCAGAGACGGCATAGGGGAAGAGTAGCCGGGATGATCGCGCGGGTTCGCAAAAGTCCGCAGCACGGGGACAACACTGAAGTTGGTCGATCTGCTTTGGTCAGCATGGATAAGACGCCCGAAGTTCATGCCATCAGCCTTCGGCCACCGGTCATGACTCCGCGGCAAAGTGGTCTAGCACCGCAAATTCCCACACAGCAGGGTCAGGTCGAGGTGGGCGCCCGTTGTGTGCGATGCCAGTGAGCTGGTTATTTTTGTGATGCTGGTACCAGCTCTGGCCGCAGTGCGGCCTCTGGAACTTTGCTCGGACGGGCGGTGACGTTACTCCTGTTCCTACTCCGACTTACTCAGCCATGGCTCCACCAGGAGAATGCCGTGTAACATCGACGAGTGGCTGAAGCGAGAACGGCCACAGAGAGCGACCACAGTCCTCTCTCTGCTTCACATTGCCCAACTGCAGGTGTGAGGCCTGTTGGCTGCGCTACTGGTTGGACTGCTCCGCCATAGCAATCCAGCAGGACACTAATACTGCAGCACAGAGATAGCAACAAGACTCCAACTTGACTAGGCCACCAGCTCACCCGCCACAGGCATGTGCCCTTCCGGAATTAGGTCGCCCCGAAGGTGCAACGGCCTCGCATCATCAGCTTGTCCTATCGCTCACTCATTCAACCATCTCTTTCATCACTGCTCCTCCTCATATCCATCCCTCTGGCACTGGAAGTGCCTTTTTGTTTGCATCTTCATCGTCGTGTACCCATCCATCCCGTGTTCTCCGTCCTGTGTTCTCCGTCCCATACCTATCTTCTGTCACGATGAGGAGCCTCTTCAGCCTATCAGTCCTTCCGCTGCTGGCGGCTGGTTCGCCAGTCATCATTGACACCATCCACCACGATGCCGCGCCGGTCATCTCATCGGTGAATGCCAAAGAGATTCCGAACTCGTACATGGTCATCTTCAAGAAACATGTCAACGAGCAGACCGCGGTGGCCCACCACAGCTGGGTGCAGGATGTCCATCTCTCCAGTCAGGCGACCAAGACGGAGCTGCGGAAGCGCAATCAGTTTCCCTTCCAGGAGACCATTTTTGCCGGTTTGAGACACACATACCACATTCCCGGCGGCTTCATGGGCTATTCCGGCCACTTCGATGACGATGTGATCGAGCAAGTGCGCAGGCACCCGGATGTAAGTCATTTCGTGTTTCATCACTTGTCAGCCTCGGACAAGCTCGCATCCCGCGGGTAACACCTCCTGCATCCTCTCGATGGCCTGGAATGACCCCTCCTGGGCGAGTTTTGCTCCTGTGGCCTTATCTCGCCGCGGCGATCATGGCGACCGTTGCTCACGTGCTTCTTTTCCAGGTGGAATACATCGAACGTGACTCCGAGGTTCACACCATGAAAGAGACCCCGACGCTCGAAAAGAACGCTCCATGGGGTCTGGCTCGGATCTCGCACCGTGATAGTCTTAGCTTCGGCACGTTCAACAAGTACCTCTACTCCTCTGATGGCGGTGAGGGTGTCGACGCCTACATCATCGACACCGGCACCAACGTCGATCACGTCGATTTCGAAGGCCGTGCGAGCTGGGGCAAGACCATCCCCGAGGGGGACGAGGACGCCGATGGAAATGGACACGGCACCCACTGCTCCGGCACGGTGGCGGGTAAGAAGTTTGGCGTGGCCAAGAAGGCCAACATCTACGCGGTCAAGGTGTTGAAGTCCAACGGTTCTGGCACCATGTCCGACGTGGTCAAGGGCGTCGAATGGGCGGCCACGGCGCACGCCTCCTCGGTGTCGGCGGCCAAGAAGGGCAAGAAGAAGGGCTTCAAGGGCAGTGTCGCCAATATGAGCTTGGGCGGGGGCAAGTCTCGCGTGCTCGATCTCGCCGTCAATGCCGCCGTCGACGCCGGTCTGCACTTCGCTGTGGCCGCCGGGAATGACAATGCCGACTCTTGCAACTACTCTCCCGCGGCCGCTGAAAAGGCCGTCACCGTGGGCGCCTCCACTCTGGCTGATGAGCGAGCTTACTTCTCCAACTACGGCCAGTGCAACGACATCTTCGCCCCCGGCCTGAATGTTCTCTCGGCCTGGATTGGCAGCAAGTATGCGACCAACACCATCTCTGGCACGTCGATGGCCTCGCCGCACATCTGCGGTCTCCTGGCCTATTTCTTGTCTCTCCAACCGTCCCAGGATTCAGCCTACGCGGTGGCCGACATCACCCCGAAGCAGTTGAAAGCCAACATCATCTCCATCGCCACCGAGGGTGCCCTGACCAACGTCCCGGATGATACGACCAATATCCTCGCGTGGAACGGTGGTGGGAAGGCGAATTACTCCGAGATCATCGGTGACGGCGGTTACCGCGTCGATCGAGAAGGATTCTTGCCAGTCCCCTACATCAGTGAGAAGGCCACTGAACTCAAAGCCCAACTCAAGGCCGAACTCAAGGACATTGTCGCCGAGCTTGAGGGGCTCATTGAGAAGGCATAGGCTGGTGGAATGTTGACACGATGGTCCATTATCTCCCTGGGATGGGACGGCTCGAGGACGGTGAGGACGTTGGGCTCGGAATGATACATTGCGTCATGGAGTGTTTTGTTTGGTTGTTCTAGATCGATCGTCAGGCGTGGGTCACGATGGTCTTGAAGCATGCCAGTTCATCGTTGCAATCATGAGGTGCGAGAGCTTGTGGATAAGGTCGTCTCATTGATACAGATCATCATTATGCATTTCTTAATCTGTGTTTCAACGCCGTCGCTGGCATTATAATCGGCCTGCCCAGTGAGCATGGAGAGAGCTGTGTAGATGGAGGCGTTCAGAGCGAGCAAATCCAGATATGGTGGTGCAACCAGTTGAAGTCGGGCTCCAAGTAGCGATCCACTCGTGTACTGATCTACATACGCCACCGGCCATCCTCTATTGTGTCTACAACGGAGACTTGTCACTTCAATGTCGATTCAGCTGAAGCGGCGCGGTCTAGACTCTTCCATTGTCGAGGCATCAATGGGAGCAATCTTGCGCTGATCTGGTAGTAATTGGTGGTTGAATGCTTTATATTGTCAAGAGCCAAGTTTGAAGCTGGTAGTCCAACAGATCAATATCATGGTTGTATTTTCCTGGCTAATACTGATAGTATTACTTGAGCAAGATAACACGTGATGCACAGCTTGGACTTCGCTCTTGTACAGTAGTACTTAAGACTCAGACATCAATCATGTCCATCAAGCGAATCCATCGCACAGGGAACGTTGCAAGGCAATATATCACCACTTTCGTACTAGGTTACCGCCAGCCGGTGCTTTAGACTGGCCAACACCTGAATTCTCTGACATACAGCACACCAGTCAATAATTGCCCAACATGGGCGTCCCTCGCACCCACTCACCACGTTCCACCTCGTTCAGGATCCACCGCACCAGGCTCTTCCTCGACAACTCCTTGGTCCCCTGGAACTGCGGCTCGATGCCAAATAAGCCCGCACTCACCCTCTCGTCGCCCGGGCCATCATTCAGATGCGGCACGCGATAGACCGTCCACTCCAAATCCTCTCTTTCACTCACCCGCCCGGCAATCTCTCGCATCTCCGCGTGGCCCTGCGGCACAATGAGCGGCGGAAACAGCATCGCTCCCCACCATGACCATGGCAGTCGTTCCCCCGGAACCAACCACGCTGGGGTCGACAGCACCAGAATTCTCTTGACCCCGTGCTGCCGCATCGCCGCCACAACGGTGCCCATCTGGTCCGCGATCGGTGTTGACTTTGTCCGCAGCAAGAACGCCTTGAGCGTGATGTATGCCCCGAGAAAAGACACCACGGCGTCGACAGGGCGACCAGACCGGGACATGGCTTCCCCGAGTTTCGCGGTGTCACTCAACTCTCCTTGCACCACATGCACCCTCTCGCTCTGTTTGACGTCTGGTGGCAGCTTGGTCGGATTGCGGACGTAAAGCGTCAAGCTCGGCCCGTCCTTTTGTGAGAGGACCAGGTTTGTGAACTCCAGGCCAGAGATGCCTACAACTTCCATTTAGACCTCATTTCCGCAATGGCGCCTGTGTGCACTTGCCTGTTGCACCAAGGACCAGGACATGTTTTGCTTTTGACATGATATCTAATGCTCATCCAGAGTGAAGTTCATAATCATGCCCAATTGGCTGTCGTCAGGTCACCAGGCGAAGATTCACTGGGAATGCAATGGATGCGTTGAAAATACAGGTGCATATTCCAAGGATTGTTAGGGAAGACGTATGCACTATATACAGTAAATCTCGAAGAGCAAATTTCATTGCTCTTCCCATCTGCAGTGTCCGAGCTGCCTTGAAATGGGAGCCGGAAACGGAGCCAACAAAGACCGGCTCGTATTATCCCGCCTTGGACTTTGAATCCTATCCTGGGGAACATCTTGGACATTGCTCGCACTCGTGGTTGGAGAAGCAAAGGTCGGAACCAAGACTGCCTGCCCCTGTACCCAGCTGACAAACTGGTCGGCGTCCGGGGGCAAACATACCCGAGTCCGACTAAAGATCGGCTGGTTAGTACTTGGCCTCTTCCTTTCGACTGACTGCTTTGCTGCAACTCTGCACAGGTGAACGAACTTGGGACACAAGGCGCCACTCTATTGTGAATCGGTTGTCCAATGTCGGTCGCCTCCAAAGGATCTCCGACTCTTGCCGAGTCACTATCCACGCATCTGGCAACTTGCTCAGGGAAATCATTCTGGTGCGCACGATTGTCTGATCTCAGGTCAGCAGTGAGAAGAGAGTGCTTACCGATGGTGAGGTCTTACGGGAGCAAAAAATTGCTGTCCGAGCCGGCTTGACTGTTGATCCCAGGAGAAGGGTCGGATCCTTCGCCATCATCCTCGAGGAATTGGCCGCGAATTCAGCGAGTGTGACATTTCTACCGGTGCTGTACCGTTGAAGCTGACCAACATTCCACCGGCCAAGGTGTCGTTTGTTTGAAGTGACTAATTGCTGAAATTCTCAGGTCTAGGATCTAACTGCAGTGCAGCCACGAATGTTGCCTGTGGAGCTCTGAAATAGCATGGTTCGCAACAGTCCATATTTGTACGATGATTTGGTCTCGCATATCCGGTCCAGCATTCTCCTGCTCCAAACTCGCTCGTTCACCGTATTCATGTCAGTTGTCAACGCATCAAGGCCGTCAATGATGTTCCAGTTGGGAAAAGATGCTGACTCGCCTTCGAAGGAGTTGTGAGTTGTACCGTGCCGAATCCTGAAGGACCTAGCGAGAATTAGTTGAAAGATAGGACAACTGGTCGAACCAGGTGTTTGCTTGATGTGGCAAAGTCCCAATAACTACCTAATCTACCAAGTCGATTGTGTCAGTCAGACACGGTAGGACCATGGCCGTTGGTTGGCAACTGCACTGAATATGGTCAATCTTTAGGCGGCCGGTTGAATCTGCTTCCTGGCCATGAACCTTGGATGACTGGGCATGGGCTAACATTTCCATTGAACCACATTCAAGAACTATCACCACCGGAGTCGTCCGTCTGGAAGCCACAGCAGGGAATGACAATCTCAAAATTACTTATTATATCTAGGTTGCGGTATCATCTCTTTGTCCTCATTGTTAGCCAGCCTCACGGCTTGTCTCTGATTCCCATTTCCATACGCCATTCATGAAGACTCTATTTCATTCCTCGTGAGTCCATTTGTTCGTGATCCCCTCTTGTTCAGTCGGCCCCACAAATCCTGACATATAATTCGACAGAAATGACTACCCACTTAACCCTCGGCATGTTGTATCTTTTCATTCGCCCTCGCCTGCATCTTTCGCAGGGCCTCGCGATGCAGCTCTTGCATGTCAGATCGACGCATGGCCTGGCCGAGGGCGTACTGCTTGCGTTGTTGAGAGACACGATGTTGCTCTTGGAAAAGCCTCTGTTGTTCCTTGTCCTGCTTCAGTTGGGCTATGCCTCTATCTGCCAAAGCCTGAGGTAGGCCGGCGTTGGCCGCGCTGGATTGCTGTGATAGCCGCCACTCAGCGAGCAGGGCTTCACGACGTTCGGCTTCACCGATGGTGTTCCGGTGTGGCTGTGGCCTAAACTGGTCAAAGTCCATCCTTGTGTCTGACATTGAACCAGGCATACGGCCCAACTGGCTTGACGGCCGCGTCAGATATTGAACATCGAAAATGTCACTTGACCGGGCACTCTGCCCCCCGTAAGACGTTGACTGCCGACGAGAACGGTTTCCCTTATTTAAAGAGGCCAATGAGGTTTGACTTGGGATCTTGTGCGGACTTCCCAGAGACGTCCGCCGACTCGCGGTCCTCACTTGCGGAAAATCGGCTGCCGCATTTTCGTCAATGGTGGTGGCCACCAAGGACTGTTTCGAGAGCATAGGTGTCGAACGACTTCGAAGGTTTCTCTTTCTTGATGCCTCCTCGGCGGATCTTGATGGTGACCTCGAAGCGGGTTTGCGCCATTCCAGATCCGAAAAAGAGCGCTCTAGTCTGCGCGGTCCGATAGGGACACCTCTGTCGCTGATGCCAGCGTGGATGCGCGGGGGGTGCGGCTCTAGCAAGACAGGGTCCGGTAGAGCTGACGGGGCCGGCGCCGGTGCACCGGAACATGTTGTGAAGGGATCTGGTATTGCCACGGTGGGTTGTTTCGGTGGGTCATCGTCAACAGCCTCGACGACCTGAGGCTCATCGAAGATCGGGGAGTCTGCAGTGGAGATGTGTTTGGCCCACTCATTGGTTCGGTACGACAAGAGAACATTCGATACCTGGTTTGGAACTTGGTCGAGAGCATTCTTCGTGAGACCATCAACGGTTGAATCGGCAATTGCGGGCCAGGCGCCAGCAGGGTCATTGCGACTGGAAGTTGCTTCGGCCTTTGGGACATGAGAAGTCATGGCCAATGTAGTGTCATCTTCCCGACGGACTGTCAAATCCGGGTCGTCCGGCCGAGGGCGGGCGAACTCTTCCGGGTCGAAGTCGAGACTGACTGATAGCGCTGGAGGTAAAGGTGACACCTCGCGGATTTCGATGGTGTATTTGGAACCACGGTTGAGATCTGGCCGCAAATTCTCATGAGAGCCGGCCCGAGAGATTTCAGTTTGAGATGTGCCTGATTCTGTGTCCGTTCCTTTCTCCAGCGATGCCATGTCCCGTGGTTCATTATCCTCATCCACAGTCGCCCCAGCCGAGGACGCCGTGCTGTGCAGTTCTGCGGTGGTTGGCTGTTCTTGAGATTCAGAAAGTCCTTCACTCACTGTCCTCCGTCTTGGAGAGCGAATTTCTAGACATGGTAGCGAGCGATGATTTATAGGAGACTGGGTCTTGGTGGCGTTGACGTCCGTCTGCAAGACCGCACCAGACGCCACCGATGAAGAAGCCTCTGCTCCGGCAATGGCCAATTCTGCCTCGGCAGGGGTCATTCCCATTCGACTCTCTTTCACAGTGGTTGGAGGCGCTTCCACCATCAGCTCCGCTTCCTCAGCTGTTGCGTCCTGCTCCAGATTGGCAAGTGCTTTCTGACGTTCCGCTGACGGCCTTGTTTCTTGGCCTTCTTCGATTTCTGCAATGGCTTCTGCGTTAGCGCTGCTGTGTCTCTTGTTCTTTAGGCCGTATATTGATAAAGATTTTCGGGCCTCAGATGTGGTCACATCGAGGGTCTCGGAAGAGGATAAGTAAGAAGGGTCCATCACGGTAGAAACGCTCGAGAAGTGTTTATCAGGAAGAGAATCGGTCCTCCGGTGTGTGCGGCTGTCCCCGTATTGCTTCTCCCACTGCGACCGATCACGGTCATCTCGTTGCTGGACTTCTCGACCCACAGCCTCGTCCTCGGCATTCCTCTGGCGTTCGTCCTCAAGCCGAGTTGCGTCTGTTTCGCGTTGGTGAGCCGTCAAATTTCTCCAAAGTTTGATTTGCGAAAGGATGCCGACAGCCCATGCCAGGATGATGACCACGGTTTCAGCGCGGATGCTTCGGGTGACCGGGTAAGTATTGGTGTTCAAGGGAAATAGGTTAGCATTAAGGGCCCAGATATAGAACCAAAACTCCTTCAGACCCGCTCCCGAGAAACAATCAATGCCAAGGACCAACGCGGTGGCCCCACTGAAAGACGTGGATGCGATCAATCCACAAGCTCGGGTATAGTGGCTGAAAGACAGCGACCAAGCCACAACACAGCAGACGGCAATGAATATGCCCTTCGCTGCCGGACTGGGAAGGAGCCCGCCCGGCTTCAAGACAAGCACCCACATGCTGAGGCAGAACCCTCCAAGGAGGCATCCGAACCCTTCGGCAGTCTCTTTGAAAATGAGAGCGCCGGCGCCAAATATCACTCCGGTCATGAAGATGGCGACCAAGTATCCACCTTGAATTGCATCTCGGACCGGCGGGCTCATGACATAGTCGATGAGCACGGCGACACATAGACTCGTCAGGAGCGCCGTCGAGAGGAACACCTGAATCCACCGGTTTTTGACACCGATTAACCCCAGAGTCGCTCCGGCAAGGATGAGAATGACGCCGCCGACGGCGAATGCCGGTGTGATTGTCGGCGGAAGAGGGAGTTTGTCTGCATTGTCTCGTCCGGCATTCGCAGTAGAGTTGGCAATCGAGGCGGTGGGCAACGGACTGAACGAGGACGGACTCACGGTGGAGCCAGGCGTTGCAGTGACGCGAGGGATAGCCGTGGAGTCTGCTCTCGAACCCTCTCCAGCCGAGAGTGACGTCGACGTGGGATATGGATTTTGTGTGGATGATACAGTCGCGGATATGGTGCTGTCGTCTGAAACGAGCGACGAGCTCGCCACATTCGAAGACCCGGTGGTCAAAGTGGGGTCGCTAGAACCGGTGAGCTGCTGTCGACGCTGTAAGTCCAACCCCTCGAGGCCGTGTATCAAGACTGGAAACACCCATGCCAGGCAGGACAATGCGAAGATGTGAGGAGGGCGCATTTTTGCGGTACCGGTCCACGGAGAGCTTGCGTTACACCTGAAAGGCCGATAGAAGAGCGAAGCTACACCGCCAACGAACGAAGCTGGATCACATTCGCCATGTAATGAAAACAAATGCCATCTCGAACCTGAGATCTGCGAGCCAAAGTCGGAACCTCCACTCACCGAAGATGTACAGGGGGATGTGCACAATAAAGAGCAGCGGAATCTCAATTCGAGTTTTGGCGATCGTAGACTAGTACAGTGTGATTATAACGTGGCCCACAAGCCACCACACACCCATTTTGACAAGCGTTCTCCTGGAAACGGGATCCGAAGAACCAAAGGGAGCAGCAGTGCCAAGGGCCGTGAGGAGGCAAGCAGAATCTGGGAACCAGTGAGCTGGCCGAGCGGGTGACGCTGTGGCCTGCTCGACCAGTTTCACATGCTGGATCAACAACGCAGGACGGCATTTGACGTTTCGGACAACGTGGACAGAGGCAGAAGCACGACCGCGTCGCGACAACTGAGGCAGGGCAACGCCGACGATTATGGCATATTTGACAAGCGGCAAATAGGTGTTGGCCGGGGGGCGAAATTGGATGATAGGATAATGCTCGCAGAGTTGTGAGACAGGTAAAAATAGAGTTCTATGCGGTAAATAGAGCTCATATTGAGATCAATCATTGGCTGGCGCTTCTCCGGGGAAATTGAATCATGGCGTCGATCTGACCCAAAACAGTCGAGTCCGAGCTCCACCAATCTGATATTTTGGGACCTCCGTTGCAAGGCTGCCTGAGGTTGGCACGAGTTAGGCTTTGCCAGGTTCTTGCGGACAATGATCCACCAATATTTTGGGAGCTCATGTGGTGGGCCTTCGCTTACCATAGCAGACATCCGCCGTAGGCTATCGTCCGGCTGCTGTGGGTCTCCTCTGTATGCCGGGAAAGGGTACGCGATCTGTAGGAGTCAGGGACTTGACATTGCAGCAGCATGGACTCCACTTCCAAGCGTCAAGCGGAGAATTCACATGTTATCCGCCGTCAATGTAGAGATAGAGAGTTGCCGATATACATTTCACAGCAACCTGTTAGCATTTCACAACTTCGAGGCCTCAATGTCTGTACTGGAATGGAGTACTATTTCCTGCTGAAGAAAATTAGACGGCATCATCAACATCACATACCCGCACGCCGTGGGTAGTTCAAGCGGTGGACTATGGCAGGCTCGAAATCTGCAACCCGATGAACGTCGTGGCACATAGAGCCTGTACTGCTATGAAATTGATAGTGATGACGGTAGCATGTCCAGCTTGAAAGGCCTATCATGACGACAATGGCGAATACAGAGGCAGAATTGCAGGGGGGCTGGATGGCGTCCTCACATATCCCGAAAGCCTCCATGGATGGCTCAACAAGGTAAGCGTGAAATCTTGTACGTAGTTCACCGGATTGTTCGCGAAATAGACAAGTCTTACCCTGTATGACGTGCCTCCAGCGAACCGTCTGACAAGACCCATGTCATGACGACAATCATCCATGGCAGCCACGGACCAGGGGATGTGTGTTCAGGAGGAGGGGCATGGGGGACAAACCTGTGCATATACTCATCGCCCAAGCCCCTGGTTCAGGAGGCAAGCATAGAGTCTTGTATACAACCAGCCAGATTGTTAGCTAAACACTGAGGGGACTTGCCCTACCTGATTGTTCGCTGCTTGCCTCAGCTAACCGTCTGACAGCCCATGTCATGGTGTCGGTCTTGTCCCGTACAGAAGTGTGTGCGTTGTATCAGCGATGTTAGAACAAATACATGCACGACATGGACCCGGGATGGTGGTGAATATGACCAAGCAAAGCATAATCTGAAGGATACTCACAGGAGAATCCGCGCCAGTGCTTTGAGCGTTGCATGAAAATGCCAATCACCAGACTAAAGTACACCGGTTTGAGGATTGCACTGGCCACAATCCAACATGGCCACCAACATGGCCACCAACACTTGACCATAGATTTGTAAACTTTGGGCCAATCAAGGCTGCAGCGCAACCACAAAATAAGCAGAATACTTTCGGTTGATCACATTGGTTCCAAGATGGCGTTGTCAATTCTCGTCACCAGCCGTCATTGCCGACCTAAATCGGCGAGCAAGCTGTGGAATGCTTGTGGGCTTATGTCACCGTTGACCTGCACGCTCTTGCCTTTGGCTATATTGTCCCGATAATCAGTCTTTCTCCCCTCTTTGGATCTTTCCGCCCTACGTCGCCGTTGATTTGTTGAGCCTGGTCAAAGGTCAAGTTGCCAATGTAGGACCGCTCCCTCCTCGCCGCGTTGACGGGCGCTTTCATCCCGGTGATCTCAAAGCCCTGGTCGAGGAGAGTCCTCTATTAACTTACGCGTCTGGTCGCTGACCATATCGCCTGCTCCATACCAAGCAGGGAGACAAGATCAAGGCCCGGTGGCTTCGTGATCTGTGCAGAGAGCAGCTGAGCTTGAGTCTCTCATTCCAGGTGCATCTTTTCAAGTTGCGCCGTCATTTCCCCGGAAACATTTGTCCCACTCACATGGTCAGTTACTTGGGCTATGCCGAGTTCCTCGATTTTCTCTCATGCGAAAACCGTCTTCTCGAACCGAACGAGAGCATGGACAGGATGGACAGCGTTACACTGGGCAATCGCCAGAGAGGATGGACGGAGTCTATTGCGACACCATGCTGACGTTGATGCGGCAGACAACGCTGGCTGTGGACCACTCCATTACGCCTCGCGTGGAGGCCAACTTGAAGTTGTGCGAGAACTATTGAGGAAGGGAGCGAATAAGAGCGCTTGCCTCCCCGGCTCATCCACGCCCCTAATCGAGGCATCTTGCCACGGTCATGAACAGGTCTGCATGAACTGCTCAGCCAGCATGCAAAAGTCAACATCCGAAGCAACTTGGGGACAGCTCTACAAGCAGCCGCTTCACAGCACTCCGTGGAGTGTGTGACGCATATCCTCGAGGCTAAGCACCTCAAAAGGTATCGTGGCGGAGGTCCTATCGGAAGTGCGCTGCATGAGGCCGCTTATCATAGCCACCCGAAAATAGTGGAGCTGCTGTTAAAGAGAGGTTTCTCAGCCAACAAGAAGGCCGGCATATATCACAGCCCTTTGCAGGCTGCCGCTGCTGGCTGTCACCCATATGCTGGCGAGGATCTCAGTGTGAGAGTCATTGAGATCCTCGTTACCTCTCGGGCCGATTGAATGCGAAGGGAGGCGATCTTCACACGGCTCTTCAAGCAGCTGCCAGTCATGGTCGTGAAAAGATTGTGCGATATTTAATCGGTAAGGGAGCTGATGTGAACATCGAGGGTGGTTTGCATGGTAGTGCCTACAAAGCAGCAATACTGGGTGAGCATCATGAAGTGGTGGAGATCCTCCAGAGAAGAGGCGCCGACCCCAACTTGGGTCATATTTTAGAGGGCGAGCGAGGCTTGCGGGATCAAGATACCTCTCGTCACTTCTGGAAAGCGTTGGTCTTCACAAACGCCGTGGAGATGGATGATAAAAGGAGGGTTGAACGCATTTTGTGGCTGATGGAAAGGTCATTTCAATTCGCCATTCAGAGAAGAGATTATCGCACCGTCGAATTATTGGCCTCACAACACCCAGGAATTGACGCAGGCCGTGCAGCTTCTATTCCAACATATTGCCAAGTCTTCGACAAACCTGCAACCGAGGAAATGAGAGGAATGAGGGGAGTCGAAGGCGGAAACGGTGTACCACATCATCCAGCTATTTGCTTTGATATCCACCTTTTCCTCGATAAATTCACAAAGTCAGGTTGTCGATATTAGCCTGCGCCATCGAGAAGGGAGATGAAAGGATTATCACCCTGCTATCCGAGATGGAGATGCTCGTCAAGTCTCGCTCGGCGGAATTCCAGAACTTCTTCAAGGAGGAGAAGGCGGCTAAGAAGAAGATCGAAGAGCCCAAAAGAATCGACGAGTGAAGAGGAAGACCGAGGGGCCAAAGAGGAAGATTGAGGAGGCCGAGGAGGCTAAGGAGAAAGCTGAGAGGGAGACCGAGAAGGCTCAGAAGGGAGCGGAGTATCAGGCAAAGGTTGGAGTGGAACTCCTGGACGTCGCCATCAGTCGACGCTAGCATGACACTGACGAACCAATCGACAACTCCCTCGCAGACCGAATCAGTCGACACCGATATGACACGGACCAAAAATTGGTCGAAAGCCTGGCGGACATGTGGTGCGTGGCTTTACAAGACGTGGTCGAGGGAGGACAAGGACATGGACGACTTGCTGCTCAAACAAATAAGGGAGTGTGCACCTGTCATACCTCACCCTGAAGCGTCTGTGATTCGGCATTTCTTTGAGGTAATCGCAAGTCTGATACTGGCTGCGCAGGCGCAGAGCTTTCTCAAACCATAACAATCTTAAGGGAAGAGTTTTTAAGAATTTCTGAGACGTTAGATATACAGGACGCTTGGACAGAACAAATCGGAACACTGGCCTCAAAAAATGGAAGCTTCTGGGAGGATATACACGAAGGAAAATGACCGGGCTCTTTAGACTGGTTGTCCCTGATGAACAGAGAAGCCTCTTCCATGGCAAATCTGTGCCAGGGGAGGTAGGATGGTTGGGAGGTCAGCAATCGCCCGAGTCGCACGGCAGCACAATCATCACCCAGAGATCAACAGGGCAGGAGAAATCCATTGCCGCGAGCCGGTTAGGTGCAGAGACAGCGACAGAATTTCTGCTTGCGGACCCGGCGCCTCTGTTCGCACAGCGCACTGAGACGGAGGACTCGACGAGAGGTGCGCTTGTAAAAGTGAGGAAATAGATAGTGTAGTAGCCGATGTGTTGGTGTAATCAGGCGAGGAAGATGAGCATGCCTGATTTGGACCTCGGGTCCTGGCGCACATGTTCAGGGGAGGGATAGTGGAGATCCGTCAGCCACAGATCTCTTCTCTGCTTCATGCTGCAAGTTGGTGGCTGGCGGCAAGAGAACAGGAGGGAGGTCTCCACAAGAAGCAGGACATGTGCGGTACATACAGTATCTGATCACGCGACCGCCAGGTCGCTGCTGGCGTGCCCATGGCTTTCCGGCGTCAACCTCAACTGGCAGCACCGTTGACAGATCGTGGGACTGGGGGATGAACTGAGGCATCTGAAAACAAGGGATCCACAGCTTCCAGCCCGCCACATGGCCCATCGAGTCTCATCTCTTTCTGATAATGCACTTTACATTCGGATCGTTGAGGTTACAGACGGCATCTGACGAATAAATGATCGTGTTGCTTTCCAGAGAGAATGCTAGGAACCCAATCCACGATGCCAGGTTCGCTGGACATGACTTTGTTCTTTTGAGCCACACAATGCGGGTCGGCCACCGCTGCTCAGACGGCTCGACCCTTGGGCCTCCGGTCCGCCAATCAATGCCCAGGGCAGCGAACTTCTAATCGCCTGACTCGAAACCCCCAAAGTCACTGATAACTAGACCTGCTCTGCCCTGGCTTGCCATGCGGATTGAAGGTATGCGACTGCAGCTCTTATCATCCTTGTGCATCGGCTTACCCCTTCTTTTGTTGCACTGCGAGATCTGCCTGCGTTCTACATCCTGGTCAGCCGTCGCCATCCATGGCCCTCGTCCACCTTCACCGCCGCGGCTTTGCGATAAGTGGAAGCCAGGGTGAATGAATCGGTGACCCCCAAAGCGTCGTCCAACACCACGAGTGACCCTTGCCTCCGTTCCTCTCTTGACCCTGCAATTCGACCGCCCGATACCGTCGCCATGGCCGACTTTACCGTCGAAAGCTGGACCTGGTACGGGGTGACGATGATCATGGTCTCGATGCGTTTCGTGGCCCGGCTTCTGCATTTCAAATCCATCTTCCGCCTCCAAATCGAGGATTTTTTGATGGCCTTTATCGCCGGCCTCTACACCGTTCTGATCGCCTTCCTCAATGTGGATGCCGACGTGTCCACCAACCTGATCAATCCTGCTGATCCGGTGCAACTCACACCTCATGAGATTAAAGTGCGAACGTGGGGTTCGAAGACGGTCCTCTTGGTCGAACAATGCATGTGCGCGGTGCAGTGGGGAACCAAGTCGTGCCTGTTACTTCTGTACTGGCGGCTCACGCAGAACCTGACACAAAATCTGGTCGTCAAATGCGCGGCCGTCTACGTCGGCGTCACGTACGTGGTGATGGAAGTATTCTATTTCGCCGTCTGGTGCCGGCCCTTCCACGAATATTGGGCCCTTCCTTCGACGAACCCTCAATGTACGACAGCGCTGCATCACTTGATCATGAACATGTGCTTCAACATATCCAGCGACATCCTGATCATGTCCATTCCTCTTCCCCTGCTTCTTCGTGCACACCTCGAGTTGAAGCGAAAGATGCTCTTGGTGTTTCCGTTTAGCTTGGGACTGTTCACGATTGTCTGCGCGGTGCTGAGCAAGCATTTGAGTTTCACCCAACCTTACAGCGCAGTGTGGGTTTTTTGGTACTGTCGCGAAGCGAGTACGGCCATGATCGTCACCAACATGCCGTACTCTTGGGCCTTGATCAGAAGAATATTCAATCTGAAGTCATTCTTCGGAGACTCGACGCACGAGCGAGTGCAAGCTCGACATGCCCGAGAACTCCATGGCTACAGCCTCGGTACCATGGGCGCCCGGGAAAGCCAAACAAGGCTCAGACAGGAAAGTCAAGCAGAGGGGCCCGCCAAAAGTTGGTTGTGGCACAAATCAGACAAGAGGAGGAAGTCGAGCGACAGTGAACGAGACCAGCCGACCCCTGAGGCCGACAGTGGGAAGACCGGCGGCGTGGCCGTCAAGCATGAAGAAGTCGACATCGAGGACGGCATCGCCATGGGGCTCTCCGGCAGGAGCAGCACTACGGACTCCATACGAAAACCACCTCCTGTTGCCACCACGGCCGACGCCTTGGACAAGCTGTATCCCCTCGACGATGACGACAAGCTGGACCATGTGGTCCTCGACGTGATGAGAAGGCGGTACGAGGGTTGAAGTCCAAATTATCCGACGCGACGAGAAGGGGAAATCCAGATTACATCCCACGCGATCACCCTTTTACAGATCACCCCGTGCACCCCGTGCACAGATCGCTTATCAATGGAGGGATCCGACGTCCCAAAACGGCAAAGTTCATGCAAATGCTTGGCGGGCAGCAAGAAATGACTCGAGCTTTGTCAGACTCAGTCGTTCACTCGCCATTGCAAAGATCGAGAACAACTTTTGCCGCTCCTTTCTTTCGTAAGTCCTTTATGTTCAGTCTCGTCGCCGGAAATTTGGGTCCATGGCTAACGTCAGCGCAGCCAAACTGCGTCGTCAAGCGAGACGGGCACGTTCGATCAGTTCAGAGGGACCGCAAAATCGAACAGGATTGCATACGGATTTGCTCGGACAAGAGGAGGAAGGCCATAAAGACCGTCAGAACCATACTCTGGTGAAGCAGGCCACATCCTTGACAGTCACGCGACAGCAAGGACACGATGTCATCGTTTCTCCCATCGTCGATGCGACGGTGATATCTCCCTCCCAATGGTCACCGCATTGGCATTCCCGGGTCACTCGAAAACTCCACGTCGCCATGTCAAAGCCCCTCCCCCCTGTGCGCCTCCTCATTGCGTCCCTGGGCAATCCACGGCCCTACCACTCGACTCGACACTCTGCCGGACACGTTCTCTTGAACTTTTTCGCATCCAACCTCTCTTTCCCGCCGTTCAGGAAAGATAAAACATACGCAGGAAGTGTCAGCTTCGGCGCCGAAATCAGCAGACCCGAGTACACGTTGTGGCAGTCCCCTAGCCAGATGAACGTATCGGGCAGCGGCGTCTTGAAAGCTTGGAAACACTTTGTGTCACAGCAACAAAACGAGCGAGAGGATGTCGTCACCGCCCTCGTCATTCTGCACGATGATCTCGAAACGGCACCGTTCCAATTGAAGGTGCGCAGGGGCGAGGGGAGTGCGAAAGGCCACAACGGAATCAAGAGCGTGCAGGCGAGTCTCAAGGGGGCAGGCTTACTGACCGACTTGGAGGACAGATTCGTCAAGATTGGCATGGGCATTGGAAGGCCCGTCAGCAGGGACCGGGAGGACGTGAGTGCTTGGGTCCTGGGGCCGCTGACCGGGCCTGAGAAGGCCAAGATCGAAGGCGCCGCACCACAACTGAGAGGTTTATTAGACAAGGAGGTCGAAAGGTTGGGAAGGAGTTAGTGGGACTCCGGATTGGTCTTCTCCGTGACCGGTGGAGAGCCTTCACCTCGGCGTGGGAGTGTGCTGGATGCTTCTGCTTTTGAGCGTGGCGTTTGGTGGATGGGATCTGTGTGTGGAATGATCAGAAGAGATGGCTTGCTTACTGGCCGAGCCGCCATTACCTGAACAGTGCCGGGTTCGTGAGATCGTTGGCCCCTCGAAGGCAGGCATGACATGTTTGTACAATCACGGAGTCACGGAGCCACGAACTTATGGATACCCGGATACATGGAGATGAAGTTCGGGCACCGACTTCAATCGAATCGAGGGATTGTTTTCAAGCTTGGGATTGGGCTGTCTAGCTAGATACTGGAAATATGCGAAGCTCACCAATGAGAGGTGTCATCAATTCAGACCTTCCTTTCCTTCCCGGACACTCCAACGCCACCCCATTTCATCATTGCGCATGACGTTGTGCATTAAGGGCCATCTCTCTCTTGACCATCATGCTTGCTCGAGGTGAGATGCGGCGGCCGCGGTCCAGGGCTGATGAGAATGATGGACCGGTACAAGCTCTGTGATTCAATGATGGCGACGACACCACTTCAGCAGCTGCAATTCCCCATTTGAAATGGAAGGTGAGTTTGCCACGTTCTTTGGCTTCGCTTCGTTACAGCAGATGGCAGGTTGGAAGTGGCAATGGTCGAAAAAGTCGAGAAGTTGAGATCCAGCTTCACCTTCAATTCCGGATTCCGCTGATGGGTGGATAGACGTAATGTGGATGTTGGACTCTTGTTTCTTTCGATTGAGTCAGTCCAGTTCTTGCTCGGTGATGGCATCCTGAGCCAACTTTGTGGTGCAGGGAAAAGTCGCAACTCGGCTGGTCCGGAGTCAACTTACCAGCAACAATGGAGACAGAGGACGAAGGAATTGAACGGGTTCGTCCGAGGAGCCATGATCACTGACGACCCTCATTTCGGTGGCGGATGTGGACCACATGGCTTCTTGACGCCAGTGGTGTCGTAGGTGCCTCTGCCCATGTTGATCGGGTCCTGCATGATGGCGATGTCGATTGGATTGGTCTGGTCTTACCGGGAGTTACAGACAGGGCGTCAGTGACGATGGTGATTGGGAGGACAATGATGAAGAGATGGAAAAAAACTCGGTCGAGCCCACGAGAAAAGGTTGGTTTATATGCAAGGTCCCAACTCCCCAACGCCATGGCACCGGTGAGAGTCGCACAGCTGTGTCAGCAGCCAAAACTGCGGTGACTGAGCTGCACTGGGCATTTTGGCGTCTTTTGGCGTCTGGGGCCTAAGAATTGGTGACATTCTATGCACCTGTGATGCCGTTTGTGTATTGGTGAGGCACTTAAAGTGAGAGGTCCAAAGGGGCGGTGAGGAGGCTGACTTCCGCTTATCCACGCGCGCACTAAGCCAGGAACAGGGCGACCCCAACAAGGCTCGTACCTGAGGCGGCACGAATGATGAAGTCGTGGATATCGCGGGATGTGGAGTGACCCAATGACAGCGGAACGCGGATCGATCGATGCCGCTACGTTGTGACGGTGATTGGTGTCGGTGGTGGATGCAGCATGGCCTGGCGAAGGCAGAGCGGAGCAGGGGCCAAAGGGAAAGGACTATGCATCTCTGGTCTTGGAAATGGCTGGATGATCTGGAGATGAATTGATTGAGAGGAAAAAGAGCGACAGACCTTGTCCGGCACGACCAGGATTATGGCTGCCTCGTCAGGGTCGTGCTGCAGCCCTTCTTCATCCTGCCCGCGCGAGGGTCGTCAGATTGGCTACATTTCGACACCGCCGTCGACTTGGACACCCAGGATCTCGCCCTTCTTGAACTTGTCCGCCATCTCTGCGAACGTGCACCATTCCACGCCCTCGTGTTGGTTGATCCACTCGATCAGCCTTTCATGCATGAGGATGATCTGCGGCTTCCCACTGACCTGTGGATGAATGCTGATGGGAAAGACAAAGTGATCATACTCTCGATAGCAGAACTCGAACTGCTCTTTCCAGAATCTCTCGATTTGATGCGGGTCGACGAAGCCCGCCGACCCGAGGGCAGGCTTTGGCTGAAAGGCCGGCCAGTCATCGACATGCCAGTTGGCCGGCACTTCGACAATGGACGACGGACGCAGGACCGACATGGGGCTCATCCATTCCCCCGCTGACGCCTTCGTGTAATCGGTCTCCTTGTACGAATCGGGCGAATATGGGAGATAGTACAGTTGAGAGTCATGATGCATGAACGAATGGTCATACTCGAGGCCGAACTCCTCCAGGAGCTTGACGGTCCGGGGGGATGTCGTCCAAGCGGGCGCGGTCCAGCCTCGAGGTCTTTTGCCAGTGAATGTCGTGATGACCTCAATGGTCTTCTGCAGGACGTCCCGTTCCTGCTGGGCGGAGAGCAACGACACAAATTCGTGTGTATAGCCGTGCAGGCCGCTGGTTCACCGTTAGCGAGCTGGCCCAAGCGAGAATGCTGACCTACATTTCATGGCCCGCATCGCGGACCTTGGCCATCTGTTGGGGAAACGACTCTATAGAATGACCTGGGACGAACCAGGTCGCCTTGATCTTGTTCTTTTCCAGCATCTTCAGCAGTCGATCAGTACCCACGGTGGCCCCGAAGATTCCTCGCGAAATATTGGTCAGATCGGCGCCCTGGCCGGTCTGGGTGTTGATCCAACCGCTGACGGCATCGACATCGATGCCATATCCCACCAGAACCTTCTTGACCATTTTGAGCAAGTTTCAAGGCCGTCACAATTCCGAGCACGGTCAACAAGAAGAGCACCGGGACGAAGAAGAGGCGTGCAAGGAGGACGGGATATAACGGAAGGAGATGGCCGGTCGACTTCTGGGCCTCCATGGAGTTTTCGTACCTCACTGATAACAAACCTACCTTGACTAGTCGGTGGATAGTACTATAGTGGACCGAGGACACCACTGCAGTATTGAGACTTGAGAGTGAGTGGAGCATCAATCTCCAAATCAAGGCCAAGAATGCCCGACCATAGTACCAAACTCTAATAATTATTTTTCATGCCTACATCTGTTCAATTGACCTCTCACATCGTTTTGTCCTCGTTCCAACCATGGCGCCTTGATGCCACGCCTGTCTCCAGCCCTGATCCGTCGTGCTGCACGTCAGGGCCCCCTGTTGTCACTTCTGCTTCGTGAATGTCGCGACCTCCGTTCGGCCCAGAACGAGCTCAGATGGCTCAAGGAGCATGCCGTTGAAGCCGCCACAGCTGTGAGGAGACGCCGACTCTCCAATGATCCACAACCGACCACCGCTCCGGCATTCGTCGAGGATGTGACCGAGGATGTTTCCGACCGCGGTCTCCACGCCCGCCGTGTGAGCCATATCCTTGCCTCGAATGTGCGGCGACGTTCGCGGGGAGAACCGCTGCAATATATTCTCGGGAATCAACCATTCGGCGACCTCGAGATTTTATGCCGAAGAAATGTGCTGATTCCACGGCCAGAGACGGAGACCTACACGGAGATGCTGGGCCGGTTGTTGAACAACAAAATGGCATGCGCAAAGACGTTGCTTCCGACTGGCAAATTGAGTATTCTGGATCTATGCACCGGCTCGGGATGTATCGCGCTCTTATTGCATTCTCTCCTTCGTCCTCCCAAGGCTGCCTCTGAGTGCCGGTCTGAGACTGCCGGCCATGTTGGATTGAACATCACGGGTCTGGACATCTCTTCCTCTGCAATCGATCTGGCCAGAGACAATTTGCAACATAATGTCAACAAAGGGCTCCTCCACAAGGATGCCAGCCGTGACGTCTCTTTTGCTGAAGCGGACGTGTCGCAATTGGCCGACACAACGGCCCTTTCTGCCGTAATCGGCGACGGGTTGGTGTCGGACAGTGGCTGCTTTGACGTGGTCATCTCGAATCCTCCTTACATCTCTCCCGAAGATTATGCTCCGGGAGGAACGACGGCGAGAAGTGTTCGCAAGTTTGAGCCAAAGCTGGCACTAGTTCCACAGGCCTCAGGCGACATGGATGACAGGGCTCCTGTGCCTCAAGCCGATGTCTTTTACTACTGGGTCCTACAGATAGCCCGAAAGGTAAGAGCGCAGATGGTAGTGATGGAGACAGGTGGCGGTGATCAGGTTTGGCGGGTCCAGCACCTCATGACGGAGCTGATGCGAGACGAGGATCCGAATATCTGGTGTGAGATCTGGCTTGACGATGGGTCGATCAGGACTTCAACAAACGGATCCGTTGGTGACCAACATTGCGCCAATTGCAGGGCTCTTGTACTATATCGCCATGAGTGGGCGAGATGGCGGCGAGAACATTTCGCGCAGAGATAATATCATTTCAGATCTCAGCATTCATAGTAGGATGCACATTGACCCTTGTTCCATCGCCCTCGCTATTGTGTGTACACCTGCATGAACATTGTGCACCCTGCTAATGCCGTCATGACAGGGCACATGCTTGGCGGCCTCCTCTTCTGCCATTTCTGACCGTGGTGCAGCCAACTGAGGACATTCAGCATCTCAGACGCCCATTTCTCACAGGATGAGGTGGCATGCCCTCCTGGGCACGGTGTTGGCTCTTTTCTCCCCGATCAATGCAATCTTTGCCGATGATGCGTTCCAAATAGATTATCATCACGCTCTGCTCGGTTTCCCGCAATCTCATGCCACCTTCTTCCACAGACCACAATCCTCCTCGAATGCGTCGTTACTGTACACCATCTCCGACAAAGCCATATTAGGCGCGGTAAACCCCAAGGACGGCACGTTACTCTGGAGGCAAGCGCTTGCAGGACAACCGGTCGAGAATGCATCGAGCTCGTTCCTGGTCGCCGGAGAAGGAGCTGGACAGATCATCAGTGGTTATGACAGAACCGTGGCATGCTGGGATGCATTGGATGGACGACTTATCTGGGACCATGTCCTGGCTGATGGCACGGCCATCCACGCTCTGACGGCATTACCATCGCTTGGAGCGACACAGGATGGAGCGACGCAGGATGTCATCGTCCTGGCTGCACCCCATGACCCCAATTCCCATGCAACGGTCCTCTGCATTGCCGGGGACGGAAGTGGTGTTAGATGGGAGCATAGAGAGACCACCAGCGGCACCGGGTCCGAAACCTCCCTGTCCATTGCAGCATCCGCCAAGCAGGTATATTACATCGCCAAATCCCACGCAAGTGGAAAGGCAAAGGTGAGCGTCTTTGACGCCATCACCGGACGAGAAATCAGCCACTCCAGCGTCCTGGTGGACCCGGAGCCGCTCGGTGATGATGGACAATATGCGACCGCGTCCTGTTCGAACTTCCCTTTTCTGATCTCGTCGGAAAAACCATACAAGACGGTCAAGTTTACTCTTTTGGGCACGTCAAAAGTAGCCACGCTCCGCCTGGAGGACCAAAATGAAGAGGTCGAAGGACTCAGTGTGCACCAACCCTGCAGCCCCACGGCTCCCTCACATTTTCTTCTGCACGTCCGTGGCAAGGAGAGGCATTGGGCCGAGGTCTACCATGTTGATACCAGCTCGAGCGAGATCACCAAAGCTTATGTCCTTCCTGCCACCGCGGAGACAAGCGTGTTCACCGCCAGCAGCGTTGGCCCAACCCTGTACTTCACGCGCTCGACCGAGTCTGAAGTGACGGTGTACTCGTCGGCGACGCATGGTCCGCTGGCCCGATGGTCGAAGCGATCAATCGCCTCACATCGCACATTGGGTGGTCGGCAGTCCGCTCATGCTGTCGCGGAAGTGGCCAGCAGGGGCACTGGCCTGGCTGTTCGGATTGCGGAAGCGTCCGCCGCGGGCAGTTGGTCCCTGGTTCGAAATGGTGAGCTGCAATGGACCAGACCAGAAATGCTAGCATATGCGACGATTGCCGCCTGGTCGGACAATGGCGGACCGGACGCGCTCGCCGAAGAGCTCGAGGTCGAATCCTCGGTCAGTCCCCTGGTGGCGTATGTCCATCGCCTCAAACGCCATGCATCAGACCTCCTAGGCCTACCGAACTACCTTCAAAATCTGGCGGAAAAATTCGCCAAGCTTTCAGATGACACAGGTGTGAGAGCACGAAAAGATTTGGTCGGCACAAAAGTGGTGATTGTCGGCACCAGTCGAGGAGCACTCCTCGCCTTGGATGCCACCGATGCTGGCGCTGTCAAGTGGTACACTGATCTGTCGGCATACCTGTCCCCGGCGGCACCGCTCAAGGCCCTTCTCGTTAGCAACGGCCGAGCCGCACTCTACGTTTCTGATGGAACATTGGTGGTGGTCAATACCACCAGTGGAAGTGTTATCGAATATCAGCCTGGCACTCTGCCACTGTGGAGCCTCGCGGAGCTGCCAGGAACTCCCGCCAATGCAGTCGTCAAAGTGAGCGCCGATGGGACGCCGCACATCGCTCCCGATTTGGCGCCGTCCACGGCGTCAGAAGTCAACGCCTTAATCACTCTGAGCCAGGATGGTCAAGCAATGGGCTGGGCTATCGGACCGTCTGTCGAAAGAACCTGGGTCATCCATCCCCCTGATGGAGAGAAGATCATTGGAGCTGTGGCGCGACCGGCGCACGACCCCGTGGCGTCGATCGGCAAAGTTCTGGGTAACCGCTCCGTTCTCTACAAATACCTTTCGCCCAATTTGGCATTATTGACGGCCCTGTCATCCACCACCCTCACTGTCTACCTCGTTGAAGCCGTGACCGGTGCCATCCTCCATACCTCAAAGCATGAGGGGATTTTACCAGACTCGCCGGTGCCGAGCGCGATCTCCGAAAATTGGTTCGCCTACTCTTTCACCAGCAGGGACCCTGGGTCGTCTGGACTGTCGACCCAACTCGTTATTGCTGAACTCTATGAGTCTTCCGTCTCCAACGACCGCGGAGCACTCGGTTCACGAACCAATTATTCATCATTTTCCGCTGATGCTGGAAGCAAGCCCCATGTCGTCGCTCAAGCCTTCACCGTTGCTGAACCGATTTCCAGCCTAACAGTCACGCAGACTGCGCAAGGCATTACGACACGCCAACTTTTGGCCACACTACCTAACTCCAACGCCATCGTCGGCATCCCCCGCGAGGTGCTGAATGCCCGAAGACCGGTCGATCGCGACCCGACCAGTCAGGAGCTGGAGGAAGGGCTTTTGCGGTACTCTCCAGTTCTCGACTTGGACCCTAAGCTTTCCCTGACGCACTCGAGAGAGGTGGTGGGTATCAAGAAGGTGATGACGTCCCCGTCATTGCTGGAGAGCACTAGCATCGTGTTTGCCTTTGGACATGACATCTTCGGCACCCAGGTGACCCCCAGTCTGGCATTTGACGTGTTAGGCAAAGGATTTAATAAGATGCAGCTGGTGCTGACGGTCGTCGCGTTTTTGGCTGGAGTGGTGGTAATTAGACCAATGGTCCGGAAGAAGACCGTAGACAGTCGTTGGTGACTTTGAATGTATACTAAATTCAGCTCTTACGAAGAGTCGCTATGCATGATTTTGTGCCAGAGACTGACGCTATTAGGATGAATTTTAAGATGTCTTGGCAAAATAATTGAAATTCATTATTTTTTCTTTAGAAAAACTCCTGAAAAATATGCTTCAGATCAGCATCAATGGTCTAATGGTTAGGATTGTTGCCTTCCAAGCAATAGGTTCGGGTTCGATTCGTAAGTGGAGAGCATCCTCTGATGTATGCATATCTAACATTCAACAGCCGATTGATGCATGCAGACTTAATTTTTTTTAGCAGGAGAGTTGGAAAATTTGTGGGACAGCTCTTATTTTAGCAACCTCACCGAGAGGAAGACAGTTGAGACAACAATATGCTGAAAATTGTCAGCCGCAAAGGGCAAGAGATGACTTGCCAATGGACCTGAGGCCAGCCATTTTTGTGACCAGAAATATGAGTCCTAACAACAGGTGCGTGTCACGTGCTATGGAAATATTGTATGCTTTCAAGTGATTTAATTATCGTTAATATGGTGCCAAATGGAGTCAGACTATGCCTACCCAAGACCGATTTAATAATCCCATTGTATCGATCACGACCTGGTACCGACAAGTATTGAATCAATTGACGCCCGACCAGAGCAATCTTGCTCCCATTCCTTACCGACCTATTTCCATGTTGTCTGAGCGGCCTTTATCACCACATTACACGCTCTGCCAGCCCTTCCTCTTATTCCATCACTGTCCGGTACGGTTGAAGCCGATAGCCGGATTGGAAAGACATCCTCCGTCCATGTCTCTGCTGGTTGAAATTTGGAACAGTTTCAGAGGCGTTGTTAGCGGCCACATGCTTTGGCCATCCACAAAACGCCTCCACACCCGCCTGTGTCACCTGTCCATCCCTTCACAACAGGAATTGTGTGGTGATGCAAATTCCGGTTGATTGATCATTCCGTCTCCAGGAGAGATGCAGCCAGTAGTGTTCAAGGGATACAACCTCGAAACATCCATCCAGATTGCCGCTGAACTTTCATCAACGCAAAGACGGATCCTGCTCTTCCCAATTTCAAGTAATATAATTTCTTTCGACGGTAATGAGCTTTAGCTCCAGTTTCGTCACTTAATGGATTCCATTAGCCCTTTGTCCAACGAACACCTCCATTATCTGTTCTAGACAAATGATGCGGTTAGGTCAGAGATCGCGGGTCAGTCGTTGGAATGCGACGCGTCGACAGCATCTTTTCTTAGAGTCCGTTGTACACTTTCAGAACCGACTTTACCATCAGGCTCCGTGCCTCTGCCAGTGGTAAATAAATCATCCTTCCAGTCTTTTCGGGCTGATCACGCACTCTTTGGCACCGTCCGTGTCTTGATTCTTGGACCGGGATGGTCGACCAGCCTTGGAGTGCTCAGGAGTAGCCCTTTGTTTTTGACATGTGTACTGGACAGCACGTTGCGTGATTTTCAAGAAATCAGCAATATGCTCGTACGAATGGCCGAGACGCCGCATCAGAAGAATGTCTCGACGTTGATCCCTCGTAAGACGTTTTCGTGCCGGCTTAGAAGGCTGTGAGGTCGGTTCCATTGCGGTGTCCGATTCGTTTTGACAGTGCCTTTGGATGCCAGCCGCCTTTAGCATTCAGAGCGCCAAGACTGGACTAGTACAAAGTAGGCATCGGTTGATTTAACGAAAATTACGGGCACCTCAGGAGGAGGGTAATTGTGCCGAAGGAAGCCTTGAGCTCCAGATCACAAATTTGTCTCCCGACATCCGTACATATGCACTCTAAGCCTTGACCAAGGTCTTTAGTCGATGCTGAGATTCAAGATGGTGTCTTAATATTTCATCGATCCCTCCCCCAGTATGCCTCTCGGGACTCGACCGCCTGTGGTGCCCGTTGTGGTGCCCAAACCTTCAATCCACACTCATTGCCAATCATGCTTTCGACGGGCCTTTTCGTCCACAGCTAGATCGCAAACGAGGCTGAGACGGCGCATGTTCGCATGGCTGAATGGCCCAGGGGAAAACTTTCGCCATCCTCTCCCGAATTCGACGAACTACCTCTCCGCTTACGACAGACGGGGGAATCTGCTGCGTGGCACGATACAAAAGATCCAAGACCCATCGGGGCCAGAGACAGCTGATTCAAGAGCGCTCGAAGGGGCCGCGACGGAGCAGCAGCTTGAGAGGGAGTCTCGAGATGACCTGAAGCCGTTTCCTCTAAATCAGCAATTCGTGTCACAAAGCATTTTGTCGGAAGCTCTCCGTTTGGAGATATGGAAACGCGTCCAGGTACAGAAGAAGTCGGTGCGACAGGTCTCGGTCGAACTGGGTGTGGAGATGAGAAGAGTCGGCGCCGTGGTCCGGTTGGTCGAGGTCGAGCGGAGGATGAAAGCAGAGGTACGTGAAGGCTTTTTTTTGCATTCCCAATCGCGACGTGCCTTGTCCAGTGATGAACAACAATTCGATTGGTCTTTCAGACTTCCCCGTGGTGCTTCGAAAAACAAATTACAACTCTCTGAAGATGTGGTCAACATTGTGGTGTCCAATCGCTTTCACCCGGCCTTGGGCTAACGTTGTGATCCTGATAGGGGAAACCTCTCGCTCTACCCTATGCGCGCGCTGTACACTCCATGATTCCTACCACACCCTACCATCCCGAAAGTTCGCATCCTGTTACCCCACACGAGCCTATCAATGATCTTCCTCAACACCGCATGACCGATCCACAAATCTTTTATCCTACTTCAGAATCTCGAGCATTCAATCGTACCGATGCTGGACGTGTGTTTAGTGCTGCATCCCGATTGCCCGATGAAGAAGACACCGGTCAAGGAGGAACTCCGAAGCACGAACCGTGGCGGGACACCAAAGTGGAGATTGTTGGCAAGAAAGGCAACGAAACTCCCGTACTTAAACCGGCAGACAGCCGAATTCCACATCCTCACCTGATTGCTTTTGAGAAAGACAAGCGGGATCCCAAGCTTCGGAACGAGCACCAAGAACGGATGCTGCGATATAGGGAAAGACTCGAGGAAGATGCCATGGCCAGGGAGAGGATAAAAGCTGAGAAGGTGGCCAATGAAGAGGCAAAAAAGACGCGCATTGACACGCCGAGGTGGCAGTTTGTGGTTACAGAAGTGAAAACGACAAGAAGCGGGACAGGCGAGGATGGGCGGGGAACCAGCAGTCCCGGATTCCGGTATGGTGTCCCGAGTCAGGACAGGAAAAGAGCACAGGTCAAGATTCCGACCAAAGTTGAGGTCTGAGTCTGAACCCGCGGACATCTTCAATTTCTCGCCTCCCACATGGGATCTGGGCTGTGAGAAGCGCGACCGATTGAGCGGAGACATTCTTGTCACATGTATCGTTCTCGTGCTGTCATGTCCGCGCAAAGATTGTATGATATTTCCGTGGAGATGGCAAAGAAGACATTTGTATACCAAAAAAGGGATGATGCTGGTTGGCGGATTTGCTGTCCAAGTAACCTTTTGGATTTCGATGCGTTTGTTGCTTTTCCATGCTCACATACATGAAACAGATCGCGTCAGTCATCGATTACTCTCGTGCCAATGCTGCTCATGAGCTTCTCAATTTCTGCATCCATTCGCTCGCCTCAAGATATGGTTGAGTGACGAATGTGAGGCAGCTGGCACCCACCGCCCAACGACGAATTTGTGCTTCTGTCCACGGGCTTGACATCTCGGAGTCGGTTCACTTTTCAGCCCAGAATAATGGAGCAGAGCTTACCTCGCAAGAGCGCTGCTCGAAAAGATGAAGAGATGGAAAAATTCTGTGTTGACTATTCGGAAACCTGGTGCTGACCATCGCTGAGTCGGTTGTCCAACAAAATTGGCTCGATGTTGGCAAAAGAAATGAATTCCGCAATGCCGCAATGTCGCACATGCAACTCGCAACACGAGTAACAATCCTCTGTTTCGCTCCTTGCCAAAAGTCTCACCAAAAAGTACTGCCCGGGAACATTGGTCTCCAAACTCGGGCTTGTCTTCGAAGCGGTCTGCTGAGCTGACGCCGAATCCTTCACAAGCTGGTCACGCTCTGAGAGGCATTGTCAAGGCGAGCTAGCCAGACCCACCTCCGTGCCATAGTTGTCTAATCGTCGATCTTATTTCCAAATTCGCCCAGCAGGATATCGTCTGGAGCAGGCCCATGGCTGTTCCGCACTATCAAAGTCAGTATGGACTGGCACACTTCCACACGGACTCACCCCATTCTGTTTCGACACGAAAGAAAATCCACATCCAGCGTCGAATGACTTCAAGCAACTCCATCAAGAAGATGCCGCCCTCGAGGTCATTAAAATGATCCAGATGCGGTGAAAGCTTGAAACTCCAGGTACACCGTAGCAGCAGGTCGATCGCAATGGCCGTATAATACATTTCGTTTGCATGAAAATATCTATGTCGTCGCAGACCATAGGGGTGCTCGGGGTCGTTTCGTTCCCTGCTCGAGGCGAAGAGGGACAAATCCCAGTCTCTCGCCACGTCCCAGTAAAAGGAATAAAAGGAATTTAGGAATACAAAAAAGAGCCTGGACCATCAGTCAGAGAGATCGACAACGGGCATGCTCCCCTTACCATAGCCTGAACAAGCCGGCTTCGCTCATGTGAAATTTCTTCGGATCGTAGCCTCGCTGTAGAGCGCTTAAAATGATGACCGGGAACGCGCTGGCGTACTTCAGGGCATTGGCCAAATGCTGGCCACCCCAACCGCTCGAAGACTGTGGATTCCGCCGTACTCGGACAAACTCGATCAGGCACTGTCGTAGGCGGATGATACTGGGAATGCTGATGATCAGAGGCACCAGATATGCACCGCCGCAGCCGCGGTTGGGCTTCGCCGTGCTGGTCGTCTCGGGAGAGAAAAGCATACACGTAGACACAAACAGGTCGCCCAGCACTTTGGCGTAGCTTGTGAGAGCGTCGGCCAATATGATATCCCCAAATTTCCCATCTTGGACTTCCGCCAGGCCGCCCAGGCTCACTCTTCGCAAGGTTGACAAGAAGCGTAATCGGCCGGACTGAGACAAGCGCTTGATAGGCAGTATGAAGCAGAGGACAAGAAAGATCAGGTAGGACTGTGGGAGGATCTGCCAGGCAAGGACGACATGCGGCCGGGCGCGAGTGATGGCCCAGAAGATGAAGAGAGAGAAAGCCAACGGCACGGTAAGGAGAGTAGCGAGTCGGTATGTGGAATGATGGTGCAGAATATGGGACCCTTGCGGCAAAGGATATCGGATCAAGGCGGGAACATCCTATCACAGCCAGTCAGTGAACGTGTCCACTCCACCACCTATTGCCTGCATACAATCTTGAGAAGGTGCAAATAGTGCAAATTTAGACCCCATGCCCATACTCCTGAACAGGTCAGCACACAGGATTCTTCAATGACGCCTCCCGGCACACACCAAACACCAGGATGATCGCAATTCGGTAAGGGAGCGGTAACACGAGACTGAACAAGTCGACCTCCGGCTCGACAGCTGGGTCCCCATCCATGCTGATGCCGGTCCGTCATAGCCCGGACATGGGAATTGTTTCACACTTAACGAACGACAAACTGAGTCTAAAATTGTGCAGAGCGGTCGACACTTTTATGTTGAGGCGGTCACATTTGAAAAGGACAGACTGAGCCTCAGCCTACGGCGGACGGAGCGGCATCTTGCGCAACCTCGGCATCACGGTGCAGTGCAGTGATCTTTACTACATCGCTGGTTCACAATCCTCTGCCAGGGATAGAAAGACTACATCCTTTGTTTATTGGAATCGGATATGACAGCAGCTTTCCGAATCCGAGAAAGAGTTGGACACTATGGCTGCTGCTAGTAGTTCTGCTACTCCTCCCACGCCCGCCGAAGACTCTTCCTCGACGTCGTCCCGTATGGAATATCCCTTTGCCACATCTCCAGACATCATCCGCACCTACCAGAAGGACGCATATACCACGGGTGACCTTTCGGCGCAAGTCTCTGGCATACTGCGTGCTCTTCTCGGGGCACGGTTTGCGCATAAATATTCCAATGCCACGACTCATCTCACCGAATTGCTCTATCTCTGCCTCACCACCCTCCTCGGAAACCGAACTCTCGGCGAGGAATACTGCGACGTGATCCAAGTGGAAGATGACACACTGCGGCTTGCCGGGCTCGGTCGAAGGGTTGGCTACATTGCAAGCGTCGTCTTCGCCCCGTGGATCTTGGGCAAAACATTACCAGCATTGCGACGAAAGCTGCGCGCGAAGCTGGAACGGAACATCGAGCACGCAAAATTAAGTGTGAAAACGATGCAGACGAGGAGTGTCAAGGTCCAAGAATATATCTTGAACCATCTCGACGCTCTGACATCTCTCAGTCCCATCTACGCGTTGAGTCTTGCGACCTTTTACTTCACCGGATCTTATTACCATATCTCCAAACGGCTGTTTGGGCTACGATACGTCTTTACAAAACAAATCACACCGGACGAGCAGCGCGTCGGGTACGAGGTATTGGGCGTCTTGCTTGTCCTGCAAATGGCTGTCCAGTCTGCCCTCCACATCCGGGAAACCTATCTCGAGGCTTCAAGTACGGCGTCTCGCGGCGTCGAAGCTGCCGTGTCGTCCTCACTCGAGAGTTCCTCCGCCAATATCATATCTGATATGAATGCTCGCCAGCTACCCGAAGGACTCTCGGCGAACACCTCTACGCCAATCCTCGACCATGCCCGTTACGACCTCAAGGAGTCCGAGGTTATGGCATGGATGCCTGAAGGCCACCAGCGGAAGTGCACCCTGTGTCTAGAACCGTTCCGCGACCCCAGCGTCACGACGTGTGGCCATGTCTTTTGCTGGACGTGCGTGCAGGACTGGGTCAAGGAGAAAGCCGAGTGCCCACTGTGTAGACAGAGCGTGCTAGCGCAGAAGATACTGCCACTGAGATAGTAGTCAATAGACAATGGGGACTTGATCACAGCCACTGTTCCCGGACTGTGAGCAACATCTCCATTCTCCTTCAGCCCTTCGACTTGGCGCTCATGCAGCTAGAGTTCTTATACGGCCGCTTCACAGAATCTCTCTCACGGCAGACTCAATACCTGGCTTTTGGAAAGCAAGTGATCGTTAGCAATTTGTTCTTGTCCGTCGAATCTCGCAAACAAACCAAAATAACAGAGCTTGGGACACGGTTCTTGTTAGGATAGTCCATTCGATTCCTCTTCTCCAGTCTATATAAACCGAACTCCTCTGCATCGATGATTTTATGATTTGGGTACAGGTCAATTGCCCAGGTATTCGCCTTCTGGACCCTTTACACGCCCAACGCAATTACACCTTGCTTCTTCGGTTCTGCTTTGGGGCTTTCATCCTCTTCTCCCTCACTCATGAGTCCCTCCAGCTCAAACTCCTCTGCGTCCCTGACCTGCTGGTCATCCGTGGTTCTCTGCTTGGGCAGTCGCGCGCTTCCATTTACTCCACTTGCGCTGCCGTTCATCCCCCTGGCCATCCCCGTGGCGCTCATGGTCGACTGCTTCCGCACGTGTTCGCTCTGGCTCCGTTCATCTCGTCCACCAGATGTCCCGTTGGTCTCGTCCTCGGGCCACGCGTGCGTCGCGAAGACATACAGCAGAATGTTGACAAAGAGGTAGAGCAGGAAGGCAACGGAGTAGAGGATGAGGATGTAGCTGACATGAGTGATGTTGGCGTCGCTCAGGAGCCGCATTTGCTCTTCTGTGGCGCCCATGAAGAGGAACCCGGAGGCATAGAGAAGCTGTTGTTTTGGCACGCATGCATGTCAGCATCAGACCGCAGAAATCGTGGAGGAACAGTCGAGACTCACGAAAGGGGGCAGATGTTGCCAGCTGTTGGCTTCGCTTCCTCCCTGGCTATCCCGGAGCAGGAATGAAATCTCCACAATCCGGCTTGCTCCTGCCGCCATGAGGGTATAGCCAAATATCCGGTGCACCATCTCGCTGAGAGGGAGATCCTGGGGATGTGCGCTCATGGCCCAGCCAGTCATGAATATCACCATGCCGGGGAGAATATTCCTCTTGGGTCGGCCGTTGCGTGATCTCGACAGCCAGACGCCCAACAAACCCGCACACCACCAGACGATGCCCATGCTCGTGTGCTGCAAATCATTCTTGACCCAGGGTCCGCCCCAGCGGTGCTCCGTAAAGGTGTTGACACACCCCCACGCGGCAATGACAATGCTGTCGAAGAACTCTTGACTGCGTCCCGTGCTCCGTAACCAGGCCTGTCCGACCAGCAGCAGAATCGTCATGATGATGCCGTATCCAATGAAGGCCGACCCCATGATGAAATGCGCCAGGCACTGTCCGAGGTGGTCTCCGCGGCAGTATCCCATAGCCACAATGCCACCAAAGAGCATCTGCGCCCACGAGACGACGGGCATGACTTTGCCTAATAAGCCGTGCATTATCACGACACCCCGTCTCCCGTTCGTCCCCATCCTTCCGCCAAACACTCTTCCCACCCAGCCGCTTTTCTCTTCCAGGTGTAACTTCAACCCGACCCCAAGGCCCACCTGCACGATCAACATCAGCGCCAGACTGTTGGCAAAGCTCGCGTGGATATTGGGGTGCCTGAACTGCCGGCCCTTGTGCAGGTGGCCCAGAATGTACGCCACGGTGGCCACGACAGTGCCAACGATCTGGACGGGGACATGCCACCGACTTCTGACCATGCCCAATACCATGCCGAAAGGGAATATCATGCCGAAGGAAGCGATCATTAGAAGGATGTGGACCCATAATCGCGAATCCAGCGGATCCGGCGAGATGCCTTCGCCCTCGGGAATCTTGTCGGTATGGCCGCCATGTGCAGCGACGGGCGCGGCCAGAAATATCAACGATGCGAGCACGACGGGTCGGTATATGACGGTAAATTGATAGCGGTGACCATGTGGGGGATTCATCATGGGCGGCAGCGGTAGCGGTCGCTAGGAAGATGGCCAGGCGAGCTGCAAGAGAATATCGGTCAGACTCGACAGCCTAGACTTCACATTATGCGCATTCCAACACAATGAAGGCCTTGAGGACTCGGGTTGAGCAGAGGGGGAATTGGTGCTGAGAGTGTGGTAGAAGTTATGTAGAAATCCAGTTGCAGCCGCGGCGCGCCGGAGTTGCCGCGTCACCCCTCCAATTGGTCTTCTTCAGACCCACGACATAAAAGGGGGTTGTGTGATTTTGTTTTGAGAAATCCCAGTGCTGTCACCTGATATGTGAGAAGACTGAATTTAGAGGTCAAATAGGATTCATGACGCCGACCGACGGTCTCAGCGAGGACCATCACCAGCTTATCGACCACAACTTTGGAGATCTTTTGACGGTCACACCAATATACGACTCATTGAACGTCGATTTTGGATCAACAGCATGGCACTGGCATTAATCCAGTCTTCACGGAGTAAGGAAATGATTGGGTACGCCGCTGTATGACAAAACAGAAACTGCGGGTTGGTTTGTCCCAGCCGTATCGCAAGAAAAGACAACCAGCAGGTTCTCCACTGGTTGTCCTCTGTTGAGATGTTTGCTGTCTGAGCTCCATCTCCTACGCCAATCTTGAGCCTCTGACGTTTCATGTGGTGATCATGACGCTGTAGTCGTTGAGGTTTCATTCAGGCAGACCACGCCGCAACCACTGTTAAAGTGATGGCAGGGCGCTGAACGGCGAGAACATCACATAGATTTTGGGATGATATAAAATTGACGAGACGACACTAGTAGTCCAGTCCAATGTGATGGCCCGCGCCGTCAATGTGGATGATGTAGCTTATCACGGCATACCAGTGGATCTATGGAAATATTGGCTGTAACAAGTGCAGGAAAGGATCAGTTGTGATGAGTGCACACGGCTTTCGTTTATCTAGACAGGACTATTTTGCATTGGGAGCCACATGATGGGCTTTGCAAGGGCGTATACACATTGGGTAAGTCAAGGACATCCAATATATGAGATAGGTATGGAATAGGCGTGAAGAGTCATCTGCATCCCCAAGTCATGCCTGAAAAGACCCTGGAATGTCGTTCTCTAACTTCTTTGAATCTCCTTCCGTCGGTGTTGGTGGGATGGACTGGAAATGGTCATCCGGACCGTGAGCTGCTGACGTGGTCTTGGAGAGCTCGGTGGTGTCTCGTAACTCGGTTGGCACGGTTTCGGTCGAGTCCGACGTCGTCGTGTGCTCTTCCGATTTGTTTGTGCTGGTGCCATTGAGCGAGATTCGATCAAAGCCATCCACTGGTGTGTCTGTCTCGGTTGTCGGCGTGGCCGCCCGACCTGGGTGTCTCGGTGGTAAAGCAGGGGGGAGTCTCTTTGGCACGCTGACCATTCTGGCCCGGGCAACCATCGGGACGGCCGTATGGATTTCGGCATCAGAGTCCACGTCGGAAAACGATTCGCCTTGCTCTCGTGGTGAACTGACTTGGTGTCCTTCGTCGAATACAGGCTCCCTCTGCGGATTGATATCTCGGCTGGAGTCTCTTCTCGGACTCTGACTGGCGCTTTTGCCGTCTTCGTCGTCGGTCTGCGTGCCACGGTCGATACTGGCCATGCTCTGCGTGCTTTCTCGCCAGGTTCGGCTCCTGATCGAACCATCGACACTCTTCCTGGCAAAATGGGAGTAAATCGGACTCGTGGGCGCCGGCCTGAACTCAAACACCTCGGGGCTGGGTCTCTGATGCGTTCCAGCCTCTCTGATATGCAGCCCTTCGGCCTCGAGCGCTTTGACACCGTATGGGTCGGGGTCATCCTCGGCGGGGATTCCAAAGGAGCCTGTTCGATGTCAGTCCTCGTGCTCCGGCGCCTTCACCCGACAGGAATGGTGACTGACCATCTTGCAAGAGCTCCATATCACTGGGTAGTAAGCCCGCTTCCGGCAAGAGATCTTCATCAATTATCTCTCCCTGTGCGGCTTTGAGAGTGTCCATGAGGATCTTGTACTGTTCTTGCGGCGGATGTCGCACCTTTCCCACCAAAATGTCGGCCACGGGCACTTGCTCGCCATAAAACCTCGCATTTTCATCCGTCCTCTCAATCACAAGATTCCCCTCGAGGGCGATGCCGGCGTAGAGTCCTCGACTTTTGACATACGACCAAATGGGTGCTTGGCGTTTGTGGACTTCTGTGTCCATCGCTCCTCCTATTCCCACCGGACCGGCGGCCACGGCGACCTCGGTGCCCAATGTGCACCTCAGCTTGGTGAAGGCCTCCAGGGCGGTGTAGGTGTTGATGACCAAGACGGTGTCGTAGATGTCGACGCCTGCCAGGAAGCCGAAGGCCAGGTTCTGCGTCTGAATGCCACTGGGAGGACTCCACTCGCCCGTCTCGGGATGTCTGCCAACCAGGACACCACTTCCGCCCGACCCGCCTAACAGCCAGCCGGTTCGCATGGTGGTGAAGATGGCCAGGCCCTTGGCCTCTTTGATGACTTTGGCCGGTATTTTCTTCAGCACCCTCTGCTTTCCCTGCGGCACCCCCGCGCCCGTGCTTTCACGGCTGCGAACTCGCTCCGCCTGGTTTTTCTCTATTTGCTCGTAGAAGCCATCTTTGCAAAATCCTCGAAGGATGCGGGCACATTTTTCCGATTCCTTGTCGAGCGACGTCGGCCAGAAGGCTTCGGATCCCACTCTGTTGGACAGACGATTGACGGGGGCGCCGAGTTTGTCGACCACCTTGTAGGCCTTGTTGAAGCCAGGCTTGAGCGCCTTTTCGTACGCCGTGCTCGAATAGCCCTTGGTCCTCTCCCAGAGGGTCGGGTTGCCACCCGCCTGCGCCATCGTTGCTGCTCACTCGGTACGCTCGTTCCACAGGTGTTTGTTTAATGCCGCACGGTCATCGTCTCATTCAGCTCGATTCTCGACCGCATCAATGACGAGAGTCGCGCACGCAGCCGCAGAAGCAGCGCCAACGCCCGATGAAGAAGATACACGTACTCACTCACTCAGCCATCAGTCCGGTAGATGCCGGGGGGTGGCCATAGGCATGCCGGATGACTTATGTCATTGGCGGCGATCGTCTCGCTGACTCATCTTCATGGCGCCCAGTTTTGGGCATGGCATCAAAGCAGGTCCAAGCACGAGATCGACGGAAAGGGCTGAGGAGCCTCCAGCACAAAACACTAATCACTGATCAGTAAACAGTTGTCGATATATGTGCCGAGCTTCTTCCAACCAGTGTCATTCCTTCCAACTATTCTGTTGGTCTTGATGTAATTCTGTCTTAGAGGGCGGCGGACCTTTCTCCTGTATCGCGAGCAATATCAATCTCCCGACGCGGCGGACCTTCTCCTGTATCGCGAGCAATATCAATCTCCCGACGCGGCGGACCTTCTCCTGTATTGCGAGCAATATCAGTCTCCCGACGCGGCGGACCTTCTCCTGTATCGCGAGCAATATCAATCTCCCGACGCGGCGGACATTCTCCTGTATCGCGAGTAATATCAATCTCCCGACGCGGCGGACCTTCTCCTCTATCGCGAGCAATATCAATCTCCCGACGCGGCGGACCTTCTCCTGTAACGCGAGCAATATCAATCTCCCGACGCGGCGGACCTTCTCCTGTAACGCGAGCAATATCAATCTCCCGACGCGGCGGACCTTCTCCTCTATCGCGAGCAATATCAATCTCCCGACGCGGCGGACCCTCTCCTGTATCGCGAGCAAGATCACTCTCACTTCTAGCGTCTTCCCATGTGAGGAAGCAAGCCCAAACATGCCTCTATTCGTTCTCCAGATTCCGGCTTCAGCCGACCCGGCTGGCACGCAGAGTTCAGGCAGTTTTATTTGTACAGAAGCGGCACCCCGAGTCTATCTCTTGTCGTTTTCGAGCCCTCCAGATAATCGGCTCACACCGGCCTTCAACAGCACCTTCCTATTGGCGCTCGATACGATAGAGCACCGATTTCCGCGAGGAGTGGTCATCACCACGTCGTCCATCACCAAATTCTATTCCAACGGCCTAGACTATGAAAACGCGATCCGCGACCCAAGCTTCTTTTCCCACAGCCTGTCGCCGCTGTGGCGACGACTCATCACGTACCCCATGCCGACCGTGGCTTTGGTCAACGGCCATGCTTTTGCGGGGGGGCTGATGACCGCGATGATGCACGACTACCGGATCATGAATCCTCACAAAGGCTTTCTCTGCCTGAACGAGCTCGACTTTGGCGCCGCTCTCAGACCGCCAATGGCGTCGGTCTTCCGGGTCAAGTTGAGCATGACGACATTCAGAAACATGGTCTTGGAGAGCCGCCGATATGCAGCACGGGAGGCGCTCAAGGAGGGCATTATTGATGGCGTGGGGGGCATCGACGAAACCCTCGCATTCATCGGAGAGAGGAAATTGACCCAAAAGGCCGCGGGCACGTCGTACGGCAGCATCAAAGAAGAATTGTACCGGGAGGTGATCAAAGATCTGGACGAAAGTGCAGATGGCGCCTCCGGGGACCAGGACAGAAATCGCCGGGACTTGGACGCGAAGAAGAGGGTGCCTGAATCCCAGGCAGCATCCGTTCCTGGCCAACAAAAAGCAAAACTGTGAAGATGCCTGAAACGTCATGATGCTGCCCTAGTAGCATCGAAGCAGACCATGTGTATCAATCGCCGCACACGTCGGGGCCGACTTTGGGCTTCGGAGCCGCAAAAGGACTTTGGTCTAGGCACCTGCAGTATTATTCCTCTACTGGGCAGTCGCTGAGTCGCTAAAGCAGCCGACGTAATCGCATTTGTGCGCCGGAAAAGCCGCTTGAATGCGACACAACTCTTATGAACAGACTCAGCATGATTGGCTCCAAGGGCATGCCTGATGTGCCGCAGCTTGCCTAGAACAGGGAAAGATTGCGAGGCCGGCAATAAGAGGCGGAAATGGTACGGAGTACAGAGCAGAAATTCCCCACACCTAATGTGCAAGCTTTGGCCGTGTCAGTGGACTGGATCTCCTTGCCTCCGGAGATACAGTATCAGGACGGCAGCCTAAAGGTAGTCTAAATCAATGGGAGCGTTCTAGATGGGAAAAGCCCAGTCAAATCATGCCTGCACTTTCCCGCCCCGGCACGAATCTGTCCGGCTCCGATCGTCTGTGACCCCTACCTGCCAATCTGGTCGCCTTCCCTCCTACCTCAGCTTGGTTAGTTGTTCGTGTTCCAGCATATGCCCATTCCGTCTATCTTGTTGCCTGCGTGTTCTTCTTATTTCTCGCTCTTTGTCTCCCGTCTACATCTGAGTCTGTTTGTGCTATTTCCTTGATCCTCCTCGTCTACCAAGACGCCGGGCCTTGAGGCGCCGGCCTTTGTTTACCGGATTTCTTCCATCTCCGTCAGAGCCATCGCAGCCTGTGACGGTGCTTCTGAAATCCCGTGTGCGGCGTGGGAGGGATGGACTCGTGATTTCCCTTGTGAATACTGAAAAGAACCGCCTCGAGAGGAGGATTGCGCCCGCTCCATCATGGATGGCCACCACAACACGAGCGACGACCGGGCCGGCGAGAGCGAGAAGAATACGGAGGGACGGCAAATGGCCGACTTGGGTGCTGGCGACGCCGATGCAAAACAAGAGGAGACCATGACCGACGTCGGCACACATGATGGGAAGAGTCGACCAGAGACGGCGCAATCATCCACCCCGACATCTCCTCATTCCTCGCGGTCGCCCGGGCATCGGTCGTCCGACTCGGACAGCACAAGAGAGTTGAGGAAATTTGACTCGAAGATTGTCCAGGTCAGGGACGTGCCGGAAGGGGATGAGGCACTGGCGCATTTGCCCGAACACGAACGCGCCGTGCTCAAGAGGCAGCTCGACATCCCGGACGTCAAAGTGACCTACACATCGCTGTTTCGCTATGCCACGACGTGGGACAAAGTCTTCATTGCCGTCGGCGCTCTGGCCGCCATCGGCGGTGGCGCCGCGATGCCGCTGATGACGGTGGTGTTTGGCAACTTGTCGGGCACGTTTCAGGGCTTTTTCCTCGGGTCCCTACACGAGTCGTTCAGCTCGGTCGTGGACCGCTATGTTTTATATTTTATTTACCTGGCAATTGCCGAGTTCGTCTTGGTCTACACGTCGACGGTCCTCTTCATCTACACGGGTGAGCACATCTCTTCCAAGGTCCGGGACCAATATCTGAAGGCGATCTTGCGACAAAATATCGGCTTCTTCGACAAGCTGGGAGCGGGCGAGGTCACCACCAGGATCACGGCAGACACCAATCTCATCCAGGACGCCATTTCGGAAAAGGTCGGTCTGACGCTGACCGGCGTCGCGGCCTTTTTCGCGGCCTTCGTCATCGGTTTCGTCAAGTTTTGGAAGCTCACGCTCATCTGCATCTCGACGGTGGTGGCGATTGTCCTCATCATGGGCACCGGAGGCCGGTTCATGTCCGGGTGGAACAAGAAAGCCTTGTCCGCGTACGCGCTCGGCGGTTCTGTGGCCGAGGAGGTCTTGGGTTCCATCAGAAACGCCGTCGCCTTCGGAACTCAGGACAAGTTGGCCAGCAGGTACGACGTTCACCTCGTGGAAGCGCGTCATTGGGGTGTTCGAGCCAAATCGGCTCTGGGTTGCATGATCGGCGCCCTGCTCTGTCTGATCTTTCTGAATTACGGCCTGGCATTCTGGATGGGCTCTCGATTCCTGGTCGATGGCGAAACGAGTCTGGCCCACATTCTGACCATCATCCTGGCGGTGATGATCGGCGCCTTTTCCTTTGGCAATATCGGCCCGAACGTCCAGCACTTTAGCGCCGGTGTGGCGGCCGCCTCCAAAATCTATGCCACCATCGACCGCACCTCTCCTCTCGATCCTCTGTCCGACAAGGGCGAGAAACTGGATCGGGTGGAAGGAACGGTGGAGTTGAGACATGTGCGACACATTTACCCATCGCGCGCCGAGGTCGTTGTCATGGAAGATGTCAACCTGGTTGTTCCCGCGGGCAAAACGACGGCCCTGGTCGGTGCTTCCGGGTCGGGGAAGTCGACCATTGTCGGACTGGTCGAGCGCTTCTACGATCCCGTTGGGGGGGCCGTCTTGTTGGATGGTCACGACATCAGCAAACTGAACCTCCGCTGGCTGCGACAACAAATCGCGTTGGTGCAACAGGAGCCGGTCCTCTTCAGTCAGACGATCAAAGAGAATATTCGAAATGGCCTGGTCGGCTCCCCATACGAGCACGAATCGGACGAACAACAGATGCAACGCATCATTCACGCGGCCAAGATGGCCAACGCCCATGACTTCATCACCTCTCTGCCGGATGGTTACGACACGCACGTGGGCGAGCGCGGCTTCCTGCTCTCGGGCGGTCAGAAGCAGCGTGTCGCCATTGCCCGGGCCGTAGTGAGCGATCCCAAGATCCTCTTACTGGATGAGGCGACCTCAGCCCTGGATACCAAGTCGGAAGGAGTGGTGCAACATGCACTGGATGAGGCGGCCAGAGGCCGGACCACCATCGTCATTGCTCATCGTCTTTCGACCATCAAGACGGCAGACAATATCGTCGTCATGCAAGAGGGACGCATCGTCGAGCAGGGAACGCACGATGAATTGCTGGAGCTGAAGAAAGCATACTACAGTCTGGTTTCTGCCCAGCGCATCGGGGACGACAAGGACGAGGTTGAGCCGGCTGAGAAGGATGAGAGCAAGAGTGATGCCGACGTGACCCGGATCGCGTCGACCAGGTCAGGCAGCATGCCCATGGTCGATCCCGACGACGAGAAGATTGCTTTGGGCCGAACTCGCAGCCAAAAATCGATCTCTTCCCACGTTCTGGCCCACAAGGGCGGCGACCAAAGTGAACAGAAATACTCTCTGTGGACGCTCATCAAGTTCATCGCAGGGTTCAATCTGAAAGAGTTGCACATTATGCTCGTGGGCCTCGTGTTCAACTGTATCGCCGGGGCGGCCCAGCCCGTGCAAGGCGTCTTCTTCGCCAAAGCCATTGTCGCTCTCTCACAGCCACTCAGTGAACCACACAAGATCCGGCACGATGTGGACTTCTGGTCGCTGATGTATCTGATGCTCGGAATCGTGCAACTGATCGCCATGGTGGCCCAGGGCACATCTCTCGCCTACTGCAGCGAACAGCTGATCTACCGTGCCCGAGACGGGGCTTTTCGGACCATGCTTCGTCAAGACATCGCATTCTTTGATGAAGACGAGAACTCGACGGGTGCGCTGACCTCCTTTTTGTCCACCGAGACGACGCACCTGGCTTCGATTTCGGGAGCAACATTAGGGACACTATTGAGCTGTTCGACCACTCTGATCGTGGCCCTCGTGGTCTCTCTCTCTATTGGTTGGAAGCTGGCTCTGGTCTGCATCTCTGCCTTGCCCGTCATCCTCGGCTGCGGTTTTTTCCGCTTTTGGGTTCTCGCTAAATTCAGGGGGGCGGCGCAAAAGCACTACGAGAAATCCGCGGGCTACGCGTGTGAACATACGAATGCGATTCGAACGGTGGCATCCCTTACGACCGAGAATCAAGTCTTCTCCGAATATGAGCGACAGCTCAACGAACAGTTACTGGCGTCTTTGAAGTCGACCTTGCGAAACGCGAGCCTGTACGCCGCGTCCCAGTCGGCCATGTTTCTGGCCATTGCCCTTGGTTTTTGGTATGGCGCTCAACTGATTAACCGCGGAGAATATACACTCTTTCAATTCTTCATCGTCTTTACCGAGATCATCTTCAGCGCCCAGTCGGCTGGCACCGTCTTCTCCTTTGCCGGGGATATGTCTCAAGCCAAGAACGCGGCGGCAGAACTGAAGACCTTGTACGACCGCCAACCGAGCATCGATCCGTGGTCGAAGGAAGGCGATCCGATTGACGAAGTCGAGGGTCTGATTGAGTTCCGTGATGTGCACTTCCGCTACCCCACCCGCCCAGAGATCCCCGTCTTGCGCGGTTTGGATCTGACCGTCAAGCCGGGCCAATACGTCGCCCTCGTTGGCGCCTCAGGTATGTCATCTCGCGGCCCTCTGTTCACTCCCCGGTGGTGTGTCGTCTCACGTGATTCATAGGTTGCGGGAAATCGACGACCATTGCATTGATGGAACGCTTCTACGATCCCCTGGCCGGCGGCGTCTTTATCGACGGGCACGAGATCTCCAATCTCAATCTCAATGACTACCGATCACATATCGCGCTTGTCTCCCAAGAACCGACGCTCTACCAGGGCACCATAAAGGACAACGTCCTTCTCGGAGCAGACAGGGGTGCTGTCAGCGATGAAAGAGTCATCCAAGCCTGCAAGGATGCGAACATTTACGATTTCATCATGTCGCTTCCGTACGTTGGGAATCCCATGGTTCGAAGTGGAGCTGGTGGTACAGTGCTGATCTTTCACAGTGATGGCTTCGCCACGCCCGTCGGCAGCAAAGCGACACTGCTCTCCGGTGGCCAGAAACAGCGCATCGCCATTGCGCGGGCCCTCCTGCGTGACCCTAAGATCCTCCTCCTGGACGAAGCGACTTCCGCATTGGACTCGGAATCAGAAAAGGTGGTGCAAGCCGCGCTCGACGCCGCCGCCAAGGGAAGGACAACGATCGCTGTTGCGCACCGACTGAGCACGATTCAAAATGCCGACGTGATTTATGTGATTGATCAGGGCGTTGTGGCAGAAGCGGGAACGCACCAAGAATTGATGATGCTCCGGGGAAGGTATAGAGAATTGGTGAACCTGCAGAGTCTTGGGAAGCATCAGCGCTAAGTCACGGTCGGGCCGATTATCGACACTCTTCTTTTCACTGTCTTCGTTGGTGGGAACAGCACCGCAGGCGGGAGTTCCGGAAACAGGTCCATCATTGCATTCGTGGCGTCGTTGTGATGGAACCGCGTTGAGTGGTTCTCGTGCGCCAGCAGCTGATACCACTCCGATCGTCATTGATACTGAAGCCGACCGGTTGGATTCGTGGAGGCCATGCCTTTTGGCACCACAGGGATTTAATAGATGTACAGCGCCTCTGGTGGATGCGGCTGGCAAAGCTGGATTGGTTCGAGAGACTGTAAAGATTATGGCAGACTTTCAGCTCCGTCTCGAATGTGCAGACATTCTCAAATCATGCTACTATTGTTACCATTTTTTAGCTTTCTTTTGCGCTGAAATCTTTTTCATGGAGGACACTTGAATAGGGTCAAGCTATCATCTCGCACTATAATGTCACATCCACATGTGCTGTCTCGTGTATCTTGCTAGGGCCAACGTGGAACGATCTTCTCGGAATCCAACAGTTCAAGGGCTCTGGAATTGAGGAAACATGGTCAAAGAAGGACTGGACCCCATGTCGCATTGCCGGGCCTTTGGAGCTTCGATCCACCACAACTCCTGCCCAGGAATTTTAGAGCCTCAACCGTCACCCAGAGACAATTACCGCTTGTTCGTCGCCATCGGTTAAAGTGAGTACCACGTTCCTCCTAATCTCCGTAGGCGGCCACCGCATTCTCAGGAACAAAAGGAGGTCAACTTGACACAGATATCTGACCTCTTGGCAGGTGGAAACTCACATCTGACTCCTAGTGCTTCACATCTCCAACGACCATCTTGGCCTGCGCCTCGTATATGACCTAGAAGAGGGCCGGTGTCGCACGTCTTCTTTGACTCTGCTGGACTCTGGCGGGACGAGGGAAACTCCAATTACCATCTTCATCTGTTTCCGCTATGGAGGCTTCGATCCTCGACAAATTCGCCTTCAGGCTCCGAATCAACCACAGCCGGCTGCCGAACCGTCTTCGCCTCGGTCTACTGCATTCGGGAGAAAAGAGCTCATCCAGCCAAAGGGATTGTATAAGGTCGGTACGGTGGTATGGCGTGAACTCTTCATCTCCACCACGCATTTCCTTTCCTTCGTCTTTCGTTTCTCTCCGCTGGTCGGGCGTTATTCTTTCTTTGCCATCTCATCGCGAGATTGTCTCTCTTTTCCTATCCCCTCTCGCGCTCCAGTCGTTACTCTCTGTCCAAGATGCGTGTCTTTGCCTCTGCCGCCGCTCTGGCTCCTCTTCTGGCGTTGTCCCAGGCTCGATTCAATCAGGAACAGGTCCCAATTCCGGCCATTGCTGCCGTGCAAGGCGGGCCTCCAGGCGAGGCTCAGACCATTGCCGGAGAAGCTGTCAGTGATCTTCTTGCGTCAGCCAATGCTTGCGCAAAAGTAAGCAGAGCCACGTTCTCACTTTCGATGTGATCTCTTCTGACGACACAGCTCCAACGTGCCGACCAAATCATCGCTGAGCTCGGGACCGGGTCAGACTCAATTGCCGCCGCCATCGGCTTGGTCGCTGCAGAGAAGAACTTCAATCCCTTTGTGCAGAGTATTCCGACCATTTGCAGCGACCCGACATTGCCGGCCACAGAGGTATTGCGAGGCATCACGCCGCTCATTGATCCGGCAGTTGGTGGATCAGATATCGCCAACGCCTTGTCGGCGCAGACTGTGAAGAGACCACTGGATGCTACGGGCAAGAGTGTTGCTGATCTGCTGGCCGAGAATGGCTTCACCAATTTTACGACCCAGGATGCTGCTGGAAACACGGGGTCCGCTCCATGTGCAGATAATGGTGACGGCGCCAGTCAGACTGCCACAAGTACTGCCATAACCACCATCACATCCACCATTACTGCTGCCACAGCGGCTCCTGCGAACGACTGCGCTAGGGGATTGACTTCTGGTAGGTTGATGAGTGCTGCCTGCGTGTCTCAAGCTAATATACGACGCTTCAGCATCGCCAACTGCCGAAACTACCGCAATGTCAACCATCGTGAGCAGTGTCGAGGCCTCAGAAACCACTACCATGTTGATCTCTACCACCCTGTCGGCGGCAGTCAGTACCAGCAGCGATCAGCCTTCGACTGTGTCCGGCGTCGACTTTGGTCTCTGCGTGCCCACGATGAAATTTGAAGGCGGCCTCGATGGTCGTCCCGCCACCGAGTTCACGTTCCTGCCCATCGACCCACTGTGCGCTGAGGGACAGCAGGAAGCTTTGAATCCAAGTATGTTCCTCTTCCATCTCCGTCTCATGTCAGGAGATACTGAATTGAGACTGCCAGACATCATAACGAACCGCATTTGCGACCAGCTTACAAACGTCTGCGAAGCCAATGACGCCGCGAAATCGCTCTGCCGCTCTGCCCAGGCACAGATCCAGGCCTTGGGGACCCGCGACAAGAGCACGGCTGACACCTGGAATAGCCTGCTTGGTTTTGCGGGCGCGGTGACCAATCCAGACGGTGGCCCGGCCGAGCCGCCATCGTCATCGACCACTGTGGCCGCAACCCCTGCTGCTCGGAAGATGCGGAGGTTCGTGGCTTGAGCAGAGAGAGCCAGACGCAAATGTGGAAACCCTATGTTGGGCCGTCCACCTTCATCAGTGCTTGAAGTTCGTTGATGGTCGTTTGTTCGTGACCGACCCCGTTGGAGGGTTCCTACCAACATATACATATACTGTCAACTCTCCATCTAGGCCGCGAACAGCTGAGTTCTTGGTCTCATTGTACTAGCCGAGGTTGAGACTTTACATTCCAGGACCAGGTTCAGGTCAGCGACCATGGGAGCCAAAATCCGAATATGCTGTCGATTGAGGCCATTAGATCTTCGAAAAGAGAACTATGCCGTTGTTTCAAAACCTGGTCAAAATCCTAGATTCTAATTCGTGAATTGTCTAAAATGAGAACTGCATCAAGCCTAATTAATCCAGCAGGAGAAATGAAAAGCCATCAAATACGAGAAAGATGGCCATCGACCTGGTGATCTGCCAGTCAGGAATCGGGTAGCCGACAGCTGTCTCGGACGAAATACCTTTTCAAAGGGAATCCTGCTGGTGTAACTGACATTATTTAAGCTCAGCTTGGGAGCAGATCTATGCTCCTTTGACGACTCAATTGAAGTGCACTTTGACAATTGTTACAACCTCATTGCCATCATCACGCCACTGATGGGACTATAATCAGAGAGCTCCAATATTCAGAGGTTTGCAGTTGGGTGGATGCCGGATGCTAGATGCCAACTCTGGTTGGGGCTGAATACTGCTGTGGTGGCGTCACCCCAACTAGCATTCCATCACCAGACATTCACCAAAAGGGAGAGACTGAATTACTCAAAAATCCTGCCGTCTCACCTCATTTCGTCAATATCACGCTGGGTCCGGAAACCCGAAATGAAATGCCTGGTAAACTCCAAAAACAAACCACCTCCGCGCACAGTCTTGTGAGAAGCATCTCCTTCCTGGACAGCCGGCCATACTATTCTTGGAAGATACCGCCTACGCCAACTTTGGGGTCTGACGCGAGACTGTCAACGGGGAATTGATTCACCCTGAGTGGCCGTCATGGGCCATGACCAAGTTTGAAGACAGAGTGGCTGGTAAGCGCAAGTTCCACGGCTCGGCCGGCTGGGAACTGCCAAAGATCGATCGTGTCCCATACGGCAGAGGGAGAGGGCCAGCCATGGTGGCCGAGAACATAAAGGTGTGACCGCAAAGGGCTACCAAGACCATAGATTAGCTTGGTTGAAGGTGTGTGCTGTGCCCGAGCTGCGCAAAGGCCGTGGCGCAGAGCATCTCTTAGTCAGCCAATAAGGGGGTATGATACACGTACCTGCAGATTGCAATGGCCCCAGACCTCGACGTCAATCCAGACAGCGAATCATTCTGCTCACCATTCCAGCTCGATGATGATGGCCGAGCGACCCGTTGGCAAAGTGGAAGGTGGTTGCGCGTGTGGGCGCATTTCCTACCAAATTTCCGCCGCGGCTCGGAGTTCTGCAGCTTGTTACTGCGGAACGTGCAGGACGCTCTCTGGCGCCCCCTTCTTAGCTTTTGTCGATTTCCCAGCTTCCTCCATCCTCTGGAGCCAGTTGCCGGACCTGTGGTCACGCAGCGAGATCGCTGAACGCGGCTTCTGCGCCACGTGTGGCTCCACGCTGTCGATGAGGTACTATTTTGAGCCCGAGAGATGCTGGATCACCATGGGTACGGTGCAGCGGAGCGATCCTCCTCTGCCTCGGATAGACAGCCACATCTTCTTGAAGGAGAAAGTTGCGTGGTATGTCCTGCCAGATGATGGCGCCCAGAGATACGACGAGTTCCATGCAGAATGTGTGGTTCCCCTCGAGGAGTGGAAGATGGAGCAAGCAAGCCGCAAGAGGGACGGAGCCGGCGGTGAGCGGCAGACAACTGGTCAGGTTTAAAGAACACAGCAGCTGGGTATGACGACTTCTGACACAGGTGTATGGTGAACACAGTCCCTCCCTCACAGGGTGTCGTGAATAACTGGATGCTGATATCGGTCTCTGTGCACTGATGTTTTCTTGCATATATCCTTTGTTCTCCTGACGCCATCCTGATCCTCTCTGAACCCTGGTTTCTAAAATGTCGGAGCCACGGTCCAGTGAGGTGATGATTCAGGCACCAACGACTTTGACTCCGGCACCTCCTCTCACGCGCAAGCATCACCACTCACCCTCCAGGATGTGCTCAGGCAGACATCACCCCGTCACTCCTGGGCTGGCAAGGCACAGCAGCCACGGTTTGGTCGCAAGCCCACTTCAGCCGCCATTTCCTGCCAATCCTTCTTCTGCCTCGGCGATGCCCGTGTCTCCCCCTTCTCTTCAGCATCCCACTCCATCGCGTGCGTCGCGGTCTGTCGAGCAAATGAGTCGTCGAGGCCGAGGGGAATCCAGGTCGTCATCTGTGCCCAGCGTCCTTCGTCCAGCACAAGTTCGCTCGGATGCCGGCCACCCACCGGCACAGACGCCGAGCAAGCGCTCGGTGAAACATCTGACGTGTTTCTGGTGGAAGGAGAAGGGCACCTGCAAGTACAGCGAGGAGGAATGTCTCTACGCTCATCACGACACCGGCAAATACACCGATCCTCCACGACAGGTGATCCCAGGAGAACCGGCCAAAGCGGGGCGCTCTCTCGACCGCGCTCTGAGGAATCTGTCCATTGAGGGGCCCAAAAAGCCATCCGCCGCGTTGCCGTCGGTGATGGGCAGCGCTCGACCAGGCACTCCTGCATCCGATCACGAAACCGCCACATCTCCTCCCAGTCCGGTGAAGATCGAAGACGACACGATTCAACTGCGAGCCGACAGCGCCTTCCTGCGAACTCTGGTTCGGCAAGCGACCCAAGAGAAAGCGGTCATGCTGACCAGCATCGAATCGCTCCAAGCAGAAAAGAAAGAGCTCCAGACATCGGTCGACACGCTTCGAGCAGAATGTCAACAGCTGGTCCACGAACGCGACGCCCTCCGCAAGCTTCTCCTCCAGTTTCAACAGTCGGGGGCACCGACGAGACCGGCCAGCAATCCTTTCGGCGTCATCGGTGGTCACCGCCTACGGACCAAGCCAGGTCGTATCAGCTCTTCGACGTCAACCTCAGACTCGGATTCCACCCTCGGCAGTGACTTTGAAATGCAGGATGTCGAGGTCCAGAATATGTTTCGCCATCTCGGGCTGAGCTTGGTGTCCGATACCTTACATTGACCGCGGGAAGCAGGGGAATGAGACGCTCGACAGAAGCGGGCTGGCGCATGGTGGACAGGCCGAGATTCATGATTGTGGTCACTTCCTCGCGATGTTGAGGCCTGCAAAATATCATCTCCGGTTCTGAACACCATGACAAGAATGGGCTTTCTCCTCGACAGATCACGTTGCGGATTCACGAGACAAGAGCTGTGCGAAGCGTGGCATGGGACGGGAAATCCGACTATAAGTTTCGAGCTTGGATACGTAATCGGTCAGAATGATTCATTCGGTTTCGAAGAGACTTTTGTTCTCCGTAACGTCAACCAACCAACCAATCAATCAATCATCATCATGATCAGAAGGTGCTCTGTGCCAATCTACTCGCTGCGTTCCTGGCGTCGACCCGATCGTCGTCTTCGTCTTCGTTGACGCTCGTCAGACTCGCGCCGCTCCCGGTCGCACTCCTCGGTCTGCCTCCTCCCACCGCACTATCGCCGTTCGCACGGGTCTCGCTGGTCTCTGGGATGACTCCGACCAGGCCGCCGCTGATGCTGCGTGCCAGCGCGTCGCGACTTCGCGGGACGCCACTCCAGGCGTCGCCTTTGGCGGTCTGGCTGCTGGCAAGACTCACTCGCCGGACAGAGGGGTGGTGTTCGCGACCGAGTCGGCTCAGACCGCCCGAAGCATCAATGGCTCGGACGTCCGGCCGCACGGTCTCCAGCATCGCGAGCGTCCGTCGTTCGGACTCGATCTGGCGCATCACGTACTCCCGGACAGAAGCAATCACGTCGTCCGACGTTCGCTCGAACCATCGCCTTTTCTCCAGGAGCAGGTTCGAGGTGACGCGCTGGGTCTTGGACCGAAGATAGTTCTCCTGGTTGATGGCCTCGTCGAGGGCCGAGATGGCTTCGTCGACCTTGTCATGCCGCACGCTCGTGCTCGATTTGAGTCGGGTGACCGCGCTTTCTTTGCTCCGTCGAGATGCTTCCGCTTGGAGGAGTTCGCGGAGCAGGATGTGTCGGTTGGTCAACGTTTCTTTGACGATGAAGGCGTCGGCGGAATGATAATTGAGGGCGTCCCCGAGTGTCGTCGCTTCGGCCGTTCCCTGTGCGGCGTGGTAGTCGCCACAGGTTTGGATGATTCGTCCGAGCTTGCGATATGCATTTCCGAGGCCGGTATGGGTTTCCTGAACGTGCATCTGCGTGAGCTTTTCGCCCAAAGAGGACTCGACCAGACCCAGTGCTGCGGTGAATCGGTCAGTCCTTCCGAGGCGGGAAAATCAGAGATGGTGTGGACAGACCTCGTCTCGCCTTGACCACCTTTTCTAGCTTTTGTCCCGTGTCCAGCGAACCGAGATAGAAGAGCTTGACCACCGGTCGTGCCTCGTGAAGCTCCGGGGTATCGTCCGGGGGCGGGGCGAACTGTTTCAACACCTTCCGCCGCACTCCCGTCGCGGGCTGCTTCATTTTCACCACCGGCGAATATCCGAAATCGCTTTCTACAAAGAATACCATCTCCTCGTCTCGCATGAGCACGTCGTTGCTGCAGACCGAGTTCAGCCACCGTTGCATTGAAGCCTTGACTCGTGTCTCATCTTCGTCGGTCCCGGCCCCAGCAGACGTCAGGGCCGGAGGAACGGCGGGGACTAGAGCTTCAGGATTGGAGGAGATCAGATGATCGGCCAGCTTCACGAATTCCGAATGCGTTCGGCGCACGTCGCGAAACTGAGTCGTGCGGAATTTGGGTAAATTGGTCTGCACAACATTAGTCGAGTCTCGTCGCGACGACGCGGTGGACGAAAATGTACGTGGACGTCAAACCTGATGACCGGATCTTTGCGCCCCGTCCTTTCCAATGCCGTGACTTTGGCTTGGAGTTTATATTGCGGCACTGGCCTCTGTTGCCGGCTGCTTTGGTATCGTGCCGCACCTGCATGTCGGTCCTCCTGAGCTGAACTCTGCTGCTCCTGCGGCTCAATCTGCGAACGGTGGGCCTGCCCTACAGGTGCGCTAGAGTATGGAGAAGGCTGGCCTGCGCTAGCATCGTTGGAACGCAAAGCAGGTTCGTGACTGGCCTCTGCCGCGCTATCCTGAGATCGAGAATATGCATGCTGCGGACTGGGCAATGGGGAATCGGGAGGTTCGACCGCGGCCGTCGGAAAGGAGGATCGGTTGGTCCGCGGTGAAGATGAACCCCATGGTGATGGGCCATGAAGACCTTCTGCGTCTGCGGAGACGGCAGAATAGTCCATTGTCGCTGTAAGCTGGATGGACCGGTTGAACGGAGCGTGGGGCCTTTTCCTATCTCGTCGCCGTCATGCCTCTGTCCGGAGCGGATCACAGCGGATTGTCAAGACAATCGTCTTGTCCAAGACACAAACTCGACTGTATGATCGAGCAAGAGGTAATGTCGTCGGGAAAGGAATGAAGCTATGGCGGCATGGTGACTGACCAGGATTCTGTCCTTCACGGCTTGGCGTTCTTGTACTAAAATTTGGTGTCGGCCGAGCTGGTGTAGAGCTCATAAATGTAGGATATGATGATTTTATTCCATTCATTTCACTTCTGAGCGCATTCTTCAGTCGCTTCTTGCGTTCGAATCTGTTCTACCATATCGGTTGTTACGAGTTCGGCGCCGAGGTTGGGGATGGTAATGAAATATGGCGGTTTGCTGCGACGCCCTTGTTTGAGTCGGCCAAATAGCTTTGGGCCTCTTGTTTCTGGACTTTCTCGCCTCTCACATCGAAATCTTTCTACATCATGTCGAAAAGCCGCAGGATCGTCGCCAGTATCAGAGGTGCGGGACCTGTCACACACCAGGAATATCGGCATCATCGCCCACATCGATGCCGGGAAGACCACGACGACGGAGCGGATGCTCTATTACAGCGGCCATACTCGACGTATTGGTGATGTCGACGAGGGATCTACTGTCACCGACTTTCTCCCTGCGGAACGTGCTCGTGGCATCACGATTCAGTCGGCGGCCATCACGTTCGAATGGCCACCGGCGGCGAATGTTCCCGCCCGTAATGGTCCGGCGGAGATGAAGCAAGACGGCGACCGTCAGTCCCTTGTTCCACATCAAATTAATCTCATCGATACTCCCGGTCATGCCGACTTTACCTTTGAAGTTCGTCGGTCTTTACGCATCCTCGATGGCGCCGTGTGCATCTTGGACGCCGTCGCCGGCGTGGAAGCGCAGACGGAGCAAGTCTGGCACCAGGCGGGTGAGTGGAAGATCCCTCGAATTGTCTACGTCAACAAGCTGGACCGAGATGGTGCCGCATTTGGACGAACGGTGCGGGAAATTGGAGCCAGGCTGGGGGGCTGGCCAGCGGTATGCCAGATCCCCTGGTTCGAGGGTGGGAAGGGTCGCTTTACCGGCGTGGGCGACGTCGTCACCTTGGAGGGACTACGATACGACCACGGTGGCGATGGGACGGCGATTAAGCGTTTTACTCTCGACGACCTGGATCGGATTCAGCCCGACCTCGCGCACGAACTTCGGCAGGCACGGATCGCGCTGGTGGAGTTATTGAGCGAGCACGACGACGTGCTCGTGGAGGCATTCCTCGAGGCCAAGGACCACCTTGCCGTCCGGCCTTCCCAGATCCTTCGGAGCCTTCGACGAAGCTTGCTGATGGACAAAAGCTCGATTATTCCGGTCTTTGCGGGAGCCAGCTTCCGCAACATTGGAGTCCAACCTCTTCTCGACGCGGTCAACAATCTCCTGCCTAGTCCCGACGAACGACCGGACCCCCAGGTCCGAATCGGCCACACCACGGGCGGCCTCTCCGAGTTGATCAAGGGTGATCTCATTGCCCGGGAGAGGAGAGAGATGAGCAAATTGAAGAAAAAGGGAGCATCCGCTTCGCCGACCGCACCAGTCGCCAGCACAATGCAGGGCTGTGCACTGGCGTTCAAAGTGGCCAACGACGCGCGAAAGGGTGTCCTGGTGTACATCCGGGTGTATTCGGGCTCGATTGACCGAAATTCCCTGATTTACAACACCAATTTACAGGTGTCTGAGCGTGCTACCAACCTGTTCCGGATGTACGCGTCCGAGTCGGTGCCGGTTCAATCGATCCGTGCGGGCGAAATTGGGGTGATAGCCGGTTCGAAGCATGCACGAACAGGCGACACCCTTATTTCGTATCAAGGAAACAAGGCCATGCCTCCGGAACCGCTCAATCAATTGCAACTTCGACCTATCAATGTGCCTCCGCCGGTTTTCTTCGCCGCCATCGAACCAAACAGCCTGCGAGAGGAGAAAGAGATGCACGAAAAGCTTGCTCTGCTCCTCCGAGAAGATCCGAGCCTGCAGGTGACGCAAGATGAGGATACAGGTCAAACGCTCCTCAGCGGCATGGGTGAGCTGCACCTGGAGATTGCCCAGGATCGACTGGTCAATGATCTCAAGGCCGGAGCGCGCATGGGAAAAATTGCCATTGGGTATCGGGAGACGTTGACCCAGCCGTCGAGGAGAATCAGCAAGGTCTTCGAGAGTGAGCGTGTCACGGCAAAGGGCCGGGCGGGCTGTACCGTCATCGTGACCCCGTTTACCGGCCGTGCTGAGGATGCCGTTGACGAGGAAGAACAGGAGGATAACGTCTTGATATTCGAGCAAGATAGCAACGTGGTGGTCGTCGAAGCACCCTCTCTCGACCCGCGCGGGAAGGCTCTTCATGAAGACGGCGTCTCCCTGCCCGGCCATCTGACCCTCCAAGAGATCCAAACCGCGTACGCCAATGGAGCACTGGCAGCTTTAAGCCGTGGACCAGGCTACTCCTACCCCATGCGCAACACCAAAGTCACGCTCACATTGCGACCGGAAGAGCACATATTTGGCTCGGAAACGACCTATTCAGCATTGACATCTGCCGCCCGGCTTTGCACCATCGCCGCATTCCGAGACTCGACTCAGGCGGGAGCGAGCGCTCTCATGGAGCCGGTCATGAATGTCGATATCAGCGTGGACGATGCCAGCCTGGGCAGTGTCATTCAGGACATTTCCTCCACCCGTGGCGGCCAGATTGTTTCCCTGGGAGACCACGACGACGCACAGACGGGACGCGAGGACGGGGGTGCCCGGGCCATTGATGTCAGCAAAATCTATGCTCCCAAGGATCCGTTTGAGGCTGGCACGCATTCGCTGGCGGAGCTCAGTGCAGATGTCAACCTCCAAAGAATCGTCAAGGCGAAGGTGCCTCTCAAAGAAATGGTCGGCTACCTGAAGCATTTGCGAAGTATGACGGGGGGCCGCGGGACCTTTGTGATGAGTGTCGATCGTTTTGAGCGGGTGACTGGTCAACGTGAGAAAGCTTTGATCACGGAGCTACAAGGCGCGTAATCTCAGAGATGTCATTCATGTATCAATATCCAAGTAGAACTTGACGAAGCGAATGGAGCAACACTCCATGGCGCAATGAACTGATGATCTGCTAGTCAATAAAGGGGTGGGGGGCTATTTGGAGAATCTCTCCGGCGCAACATCATCCTAAAAAGTACAGTCACACCCACACTCGTCCGTCAAGATGGCGTCCAAGGCGATGTGGGAGGTCGACCCGGAAACCCGAAGTAAGGTAGTACAGGTCTGGCATTGACCGATGATTGCCACTGTTCTGACAACGCACACAGCTCCAGCAGATTCAAAAGAAGGAGGGAGCGGGCAATGACAAGTGCTGTGATTGCGGCGCTCCGTCACCACAATGGGTATGCACCTCCCCTTTGGCTCTTTCTATTCTGTGCCCTGCTAATGCGCCCATTCCTGTTCCTGCCATAGGCGTCGCCCAAGTTTTCGACCTTTATATGCCTCACATGCGCCGGTACGCATCGCGGACTCGGAGTGCACGTGTCCTTCGTGCGCTCCATCTCCATGGACGCCTTCAAGCAGAATGAGATCTTGCGTATGCAGCACGGCGGGAACAAGGCGTGGCAAGACTTCTACAACAAAAACGCCACGACCCCGTTCGACGAGGCCACCATCAAGGAGCGCTACGACTGCGAGGTCGGCGAGGAATGGAAAGAGCGGCTGGCCGCGCAGGTGGAGGACAGAGAGTTTGACAAGGCTACATTCCTGAAAGAGAGGGCCGCGATATTGCAGAGGCAGGCAAGCCGGTCCGCGACACCAGCCGGCTTCGCCAGGAACTCTGGTGGAGCGGGAGGATTGGGGAGCAAGAGCGGAAGCAGGCCAGCCTCACCTGCTCCCGTGAAAACGGGAGGGATTCCTGCTGAGCAAAAGGCCCAGAACGAGGCATATTTTGCCAGAATGGGAGAAGCAAATGCAGCCAGGCCGGACAATCTCCCGCCCAACCAGGGTGGAAAATATGGGGGTTTCGGGAGCGCTCCGCCAGAGCCCCTGCGGCAGCAAGGTGGTATGCCCACGGCGGAGGAATTTACAAAGGACCCCGTGGCAGCTCTGACCAAGGGCTTTGGCTGGTTCAGTGCCACTGTGGGGAAGCAGGCGAAGATAGTGAACGACTCCTATATCCAGCCCACCGCCAAAACTGTATGTGTCCCTCCATACCCTCCTCGACAACCGTCTAGGCTAACTGCTGCAGATTGCCACCTCCGACTTGGCCAATCAAGCACGCAGCGCCGCCTTGGTAGCCGGTCAAGGGATACAAAGCAGCGCCAAAGAGGCAGCCGAGTCTTTCAACCGATTCGTCGAAGGCCAAGACGAAAAGGCCAGTGCAGCAGCTCCCAGGAGAACAATCGAACCGGAGAGAAAAGACTTTTGGGATTCGTTTGGGGTGCCGACAGAATCATCGTCATCCAAACCCAGCAGCATCGGCACCAGCGCCATGAAGAAAGGCAACGTTGGCAATCCGCCCGCGAAAGGCAAAGATGACGGTTGGGGCGATGACTGGTGAAGAGAGCAGACTGGCCATGCTTCGATTTGTGGCGCAGGGAACGGAGGGAACATTTTGCCGGATAGCAATGGTCTTGATGTCCGACTGGCAAGGGTCTTGGTGTCCGACTAGCATTGGTCTTGATGTCCGACTAGCATTGGTCTTGATGTCCGACAGCATTGGTCTTTGAAATGGTTAGACGCATGGACGGCATCGGAGTGAGAAGCAGGGTGTGGATTCACGTAGGTAGGTGGTCGAGGACCGGCTTAAGAATCCAAGATTCAAACCCGATCAGACAGGGTTGGCAGGCCTTATTCCAGATCTTGGATGATCCAAATATGAGTCCTGATCGAGGATCATCTGCCTCTCCATGTATCACCGCCTCTACCTCCACCCCGATACCCACTTCTCCCCCGAATGCCCGCCAGTCGCTCCTGACCTTTCTTCCCAAAGCCAAACTCGGGGCCTTTATCGACCCATTCCTCACGGCCTCTATACGATTCAAACGTGTATCTTTTCATACCCTCATCACCACTCCGCCCCATCTCGGCGTGCCCCACTCTCAACTCCTGGATCATGGCCATCCGATCCTCCGCGATTTCGGCGGGGACGGGCTTGTAGTAGAGCTTCGGCTTTGTCGTCGTAAATGAGAACAGTTCGTCAAGGGCTTTGAAGCCTGTACCTCCGCCTGAACTTCTCGAAGCGGCTGCTGGTGGAGGTCTGCCCTGTTGCGTCTCGTCGTGCCGGACCAATGCAGCACGGTCTGGATGGATACCGGGCGCCGTCGGCGCCATCTTTGTCGTGTCGGTCGACGTAGGGCCGCTGTGGCCCCGGTCAAGGTCAGGGCGCCCTCTCCTGGTGTCTGCATCTTGAAGGACTGCCGTGACGCGGCCATCTTCCTCACCATACACCACCTCGTACCGACGCCCACCGCCGGCCCGTCCAAAATTGCCGCCTCCGGTCTCCTGGTCGATCCAATCTTGCACCTTGTCATCGGGGACGAAGTCCACAAACAGAGGTTCACGCAAGGCCTCATCCGGAAAGCGTGTATCATGCATGGCGGAGCGAACACGCGAGGCCGCCGAAACCGAGGTGAAAGAAACAAAGGCGTGAGTTCGGATGCTGTCGAGGTAAAAGGTTCGGATTGGGTCTGATTCATCTTCGCCAGAGCGTGACCTGGCGATGGAGGATATGTGATTGCGAAGGGTGGGGATGTGGAGCGGTCTCTTGAAGTTGCGAATGTAGAGTGAAGAGGTTGCCGGATGTGTAGCAGGTGCCACAGTCCGTTCTTCCAATAATGCTGTGGACGCCCTGCTCGGTGAAGATGGCAACTTTGCTCTTCTTGTTGCCTCTCCTTTTTGGGTGTCTTGGGCCGGTGCCGTGACTGCGACTTCGACGACGGTGTCCGCCTCCTTCTCCCGGCCCGCGACAATGTCACTGATCTCAGCTTCGGTCACGCCATTTTGAATCGCCGGCTTCTCGCGTCCTTCTAATCCATCTCGAATAGCCTCGGCTGGTTCTGTGGCATTTGCGACTTGCTCGAGGACGTCAGTGGGGACCCCGTCGTCAGCCCTGGCCCGTTTTCGAGCAATGTCGTCAGCACTAGGAACAGGGGTCAGACTCCTCCTTTTCCGCTTCTTTTGATCATCTGTGAATTCGCTCGGGAGATTTTCAGGAGATCCTCCCGGGACACTGGCGACGGATCGATCGCTCGAGAAGTAAGGAGGGGCATCGTCTGAGGTCGTCTTTGAACTCGAGCCGCGTCGTTCAGGCCGGGGTTCTTCCTCTCCGCCAGATGCAGGCCCGTTCTCAGGCACGGGTGTGCTCTGAATCTCACTCGGGCCAGATTGGGCCACGTCTTCTTGCTTGACGGTTTCAGCCTTCTCCACGTCGACAGGCTCCGGGACGATGGCATCTTTTTCCGGAACCTCACCGCCAGGCGCATTGCGCTCTGCATGTCCTTTCTCTTCTTCCCACTCGGGCTGTTTTTGGCTCGGGGTGGTCGAGTTATTATGACCGTTCGCCTGCGGCGCGGTGTCGTTAAACGTAGATATCGCCTCTGCTTTCTTCTCTGACTCTGGGTCGTCTTGTGCCTTATCCTGTTGACTTGGATCTTCGGTCGGTTGCAACGTGCTGCGTTGCGCGGCTTCAAACTCTTCCAACTTTTCAACAAAATGCTGTTTGAGTTTCAGGCCCGTCAGAGAAATGTCTCGTGCTTTGCATTCCTCTTTGAGCTCGGCGACCTTGAGCTTGCTCCAGTCCGTCATGACGAGACACGATTGGGACAGTGTGTCGAGAACGTGGGCGATTCCAAGTCCGGGGCGGTCAAATACGTCAATTACTGTGCTGCCATGCTGGTACAACTTGGATCAGGCGTCGGCTTTGCGAACGCGACCGCAGTTGGAATGGGGGACAAAATATGACGTATGCTTGGCGCTTCAGGGGTGTCCTTCTGTAGGGAAATCGAATCTTTCTAGTAACGGGATATCCAAGTAGAACTAGATGGTATTATTTTGAGTAATGTGGCGTATCTCATGTAGGCCATGCTGTGATGCCTTTCACAATCACCTGTGCCGGTGGACCCAGCCCGAACATGTCGAAGCAGCGTGTCCTCGGATCACACCAAGCCCAGTGTCTTCGCTTCGACATCTACAGTAGCCGGCACGACTTCTTCAACACTTGGCATGGTGGGTTTCCAGCCCAGTAATCTCTTCCCTCGGATAGAGATCCCCCGGGAGTCGGTTCCGAATAGGTATCTCCCATGACTCACATATTTGTCGACCTCGTCAGGCGCATAACTCTCCACAGTGGGCTGTGGAAGCAACTTCTTCTTGTAGGCAATGTCGGCGATCAGTTGAATAATGTCACCCCAGACGAAAGATCCATTCTCGGCGAGATAGTATCCCTGATCATTCCACGTTGCTGGCGGGCCACCATTCGCGGCAGCCTCGCCGAGCAAGAGGTACAGTGTTGAAAGATCTTGCACGTGGATTGAGTGCCAGATATTTTCGCCTTTTCCCACCTTGAATGCTTTCTGGTTCTTGAGAAAGGTGTCTATGGCAATTGGAATTTGAGCCGAGCGCTGGTTGTCCGGGCCACGACCAGGGCCATAGATGGTGGGCGGGCAGACGATGGCGACCTTGACCTTGTCTGAAGCAGAGGCGAGCACAATCTTGTCCACGTTTCGGTGCGGAGCCTGGTCGGGTTGAGAGGTCAACTCATTGATATGATCACAATCGTCGTAGACCTTGTCCAGGCGGCGACCATACTCGGCGGATGAGATTGTCTGGTTGCCCAGGATCAACGTGCCCGAAGTATGGATCCAAAAGCCTGGTTTGTCCGACTGGCGTCGGGCAAGGCCTTTGGCGATGGCGCGAGCGGATGGTTCATGATCACAGTCAGCAAAGTGGTAAACGATGTCGGCCTGCGCCGCCGCCTCTTCGAGTATTTCCGCCGCGTCCAGATCGCCGTAAACCAGTTTGACGTTTGGGAAGGCGGCGACGACTTTGGCACCTTTCTCGCTGTTTCTCACGCAACAGGTGATCTCCCACTCTGGGTGTGCCTGGGTGACCGTATACAAAAAATCTCCTCCAATGTACCCTGTGGTCCCTGTGCTATTACGTCAAGGTTAGAACCAGCAGGAAACGGAAAGGGCAGATTCATACCAAAATACCTTTGGCGCCATATTGATGGAATGGGTTATGATGGATCAAAGGAGATGTCCAGTTGTTCTGTCTTGATGGCAAGATATTGATGAATGATGTGCCATAGACTCACTGATGTCAGAGCAGCCATGATATTGTATGTTTTGCTTTATAATACTCCCCCTCCCGGGTGGGGGCGAAGTGAGCAAGGAGGGCGCGCCAAGCTTGGCGCGAAGACACAAGGCGACTACTGAGCAAGAGACAGTCGACAGCAACAAAGAAAGGCCTGCTTCTCTACCTTACCCGCCTGCACGCCTTCTTACTCCTGTCGCCGTTCCCCATCTCCTTTCTATCAGTCCACCAACACCGCAGGGAACTTGCGATATTTGAATCCAGAAATTTCAGAAACAGCGGACTCTTGCTCACTCCGATGTTTGAGCCTGACCCATGATACGCCGCCGGATACCACAGGCGACTACAGCTTGGCCGAGGTCGTGCACCTTGACCCGCGGCAGGAATGCCCCCGCCGGGAGGCATTAAACGAAAGAGAGGCGACCGCAGCTATTCGGATGACCATTACTCGAGACCGTCGCCCCATCGTCCCGGAAGTTTGAGCCTCGCCCAACAGGGCCCGCCGCCACCACCAGGCAATGAACGAGATCGTCCTGCTACACGTGGCCGGGGCGGAGGACGACCTAGTCGAGGAGGCCGAGGGGGGATATTTGGTTCCAGCCCTGTGAACGGCTTGACGGGAACCCTACCTCCACCCAAGACATCTGTTCCTGACCTTGTCGAACCCAGCATCACCGCGGCCACCGCGCCAGCGACTCCAGATCCCCTAACGACAGTGACCGGCGCTCCCGAGATGACGCCCTCAACCCATCCTTACCGGTATACCTACGTTACCGACGAACTTTGTGCAGGATGGGAGTCTGGCGGGCGGGAAGAGATGCTGCGGCAGGCGCAAGAGGCTTTGCAAGAGCCGGACGAGGTGAAGCTGATACTGATCATGCAAGAACTCGTGCAGTCGGCGCTCTCTGGAAGAGTCAGTCCCTCCGACGCCGGCGACGTTGTCCAGCACGTCGTCGAGAGCGAGAGAGGCAGCGGCCCAGATCAAGAGCCTCGTCCTGCCCAGACGGCCGTCTTGGACTCGGTGTCCATCTCATTCGAAAAGAACCCGTCTGAACGTCTGGATCGGCTTTCTGCATTCCTCATTGCCACCGGCATCCCGCAAGAGCTTCTCCGGCACGAGTTGGATGCCACGCTCCTTGAAAAGCTCGACCTGATCAGGAGTACGTTCAACCGCATGGGGATACGCAAGCAGACCAATTTGTTATACCGACAAGCCAATTTTAATCTGATGCGGGAAGAGTCGGAAGGCTTCGCCAAGCTCATGACCGAGCTGTTCACCACGAGTGGAAATGAACCGCCTTCGGGAGACGTGGTCGAAGACACTGTGGAGAAAGTGAAGGCCATGATCGGCGCTTTCGACCTCGACGTTGGTCGGAGCTTGGACGTCGTCCTCGATGTCTTTGGTGCCGTCTTGGTCAAGCAGTTTCGCTTCTTTGTCAAGTTTCTCCGTGCCAGCCCGTGGTGGCCGCGACAAGGGGAATCTGCCCGTCGACGTACTGCCACCGGAGGCCTCCCTTTGTGGGCCCTCCCGGGCTGTCCTGAATGGCACCTGATGGAAGAACAGGCGCACACGGTCGCCGAGGAGGCCCGGTCCCGCGATGAAGCTTTCTGGCCGCAGGCCCGACAACTCGGTCTGCGAGCTTTCTTTCGATTGGGACTGTCGCCGGCATCTCCAGAGGCTGTGGAGCAAGCAGGCCGGAGCACCAGGGAGGATGACTGGCCGTCCCGATGGATCAGAGAGACAGGGACGATGCCGCCTAGCGGAAACCGCGACGCGGCACAGCTGCTGGGTTTCAAGTTACGCTTCTACTCCTCGTCGGCCGCCCGGGACGAAACAGACGTCCTTCCGGACAACCTCATCTATCTGTCTGCGCTGTTGATCAAAATCGGGTTCATCTCGCTCATCGACTTGTACCCACACATTTGGAGACCGGACGAGGCCATGGACGACTTCAAACAGCAAAAGCTAAAGGAAAAGGCCGAGAGGGAACGAGCGGCAAGGCCTGGTTGGGGCACCAAAAATGCCCTTTTGATGGCGGGCGCGTTGGCCGACGATACGCTCGCGATCCCGTCGCGGTTGAGGGAGTCCTCAACGCGGGCCGGCACTCCGTCCAAAGACTCTGAACCAGAGAAGCCGGCCAACCACAAGGAGTCATCCGCGGAACCGGCCGACCAGAAGGTCCTGCTTCTGAAGAGCTTGCTCGCCATCGGCGCCCTGCCCGAAGCATTGTTTATCCTGGGCCGATTCCCGTGGTTGATCGACCTCATCCCGGAGCTGCCAGAGTTCTTGAACCGTATTTTGCATCACTGTGTCAGCCAGGTGTACGGGGACTTGAGGCCTCTACAGCATCGGCCGACTCTGCATGAGCAAAAGCCAGGCTACGAGACAGATGTTCCCGGTGTCCCCAAGGGGCACGTCAAGGTGGTGGAAACGACAGAAAGGAAAGTGTTGCGGTGGGCCCTGCTCGACCGAAGCGACAGCAGCGATGGAACCGATTATCGTTTCTACTGGGACGAGTGGAACGACAATATTCCCGTGTGCCACACGGTCGACGATGTGTTCACCTTATGCGACACTCTTCTGGCGTTGGTGGGCGTCAAGATTGGGCACGATCCGGGTCTGGTGCTGAAAATCACACGCATCGGCAAGCACAGTCTTCACGTGGACCGGAGTGAGGCCAACCGCGAGCGATGGCTAGACGTGAGCAAGCGCCTCCTGCTGCCGTCACTGAGCTTGACCAAGTCCAATGCCGGCGTGGTCAATGAAGTCTTTGAGCTGATCAGCAACTTTTCCATCAGCACTCGGTATTTGATGTACTTGGAATGGACCTCGGGCGGCACCTCCCAAAATCCCGACATCAAGCTGGCTTTTGACCAAGCCCGGGCCGAGACCAAAGACATCCTCAAGCGTATCTCGAATACCAACGTGCGTCCGATGGCGCGGGCCCTGGCCAAAGTGGCGTATGCCAATCCCCACATTGTCATCACGACGGCCCTGGCGCAGATTGAGGTGTACGATAGCATTGCCGAAGTCTTCGTCGAAGGGGCCCGCTACTTTACCGATCTGGCCTACGACGTCCTGACGTGGGCCATGGTCAGCTCCATGGCCCGAGCGGGAAGAAGTCGCACCCAAGAAGGGGGCATTTTCACGAGCCGGTGGCTGTCGGCCCTGGCGCACTTTGCCGGGAAAATCTACAAGCGCTACAGCATGATGAGACCAGGGCCGGTCCTGCAGTATGTTGCGGAGCAACTCGAGAAGGGCAACACGACGGACCTGAAGATGCTGGAGCAGATTGTCGTGTCGATGGCGGGGATCGCCACCGACACCAGCTACAACGACACTCAGTTGCAGGCCATGGGAGGAGGTCCGTTGTTGCAGTCACAAACCATCCTCCAACTGCTGGACCGCCGACATGATTCCAAGAAGACGTCGGAACGGCTCATGAAGGCTTTACACGACAACGGCCTGGCGTCCCGATTCCTCATCTCCATGGCCCAACAGCGACAGGCTTGTGTCTTTGTGGATGGCGATATCCCTCTCAAGGCGATCGGCAACACCTTTGACGAGATTCACCGTGTCATGGCTCAATATTTGGACCTTCTTCGCACCAATTGGACCGACGAAGAGTTTCGTGCCGCCGTCCCGGACGTGGTCAGCCTCATGATCGACTATCAGATTCGGCCGGAAATTGCTTTTTGGATCAGCCGACCACTCATCGCAAAGCGAATGAGCGAGTACGATAAAGACCATGCGGAGAACCGCCGGACCGAAGACGCGGGCGACGTCGTCAAAGAGGTCAACGGCGATGTCGACATGTCCGACCACGTGAATGCTGCGTCCGAGGAAGATGGAGAGGCCGTCGACGACGAGGAGGAGGCCGACACCGACACGGCGGAGATTAATGGCACGGATCTGGCCCTTGATCCTGCTGATCATCACAAGCCTTTGACTCCGACAGCCACTCCGGATGAGGTGTGGCACCCGGTGATGCAGGACCTGATGGATGCCATTCAACCTCGCTTACCCAACGACGTCGTGGATGTCATCGGGACCGGCTTCTATACGACCTTTTGGCAATTGTCTCTCTATGACATCACCATCCCCGGCAAATCGTACGAGGACGAGTTGTCGAGACAGCACAAAAAGATTGCCGCCATATCCGCCGATCGATCCGACGTCAGTGTTTCTGGTTCGAGGAGAAAGGAAGCGGCCAAGAAAGAGATCACCGAGCTGATCGACAGACTCCTGGCAGAAAATAAGCAGCATCTCAAAGCCTTTGCGGAGAGCAAGGCGAGACTGCAACGCGAAAAGGACCAATGGTTCGCGGGCAAGGCCAGGATGAACGAGCAGCTGAACACCGCCCTGATGGAGCACTGCTTCCTTCCTCGCATTTTGGCTTCGCCGCTGGACGCCTACTTTTGCTTCAAATTTATCAAGTTTTTGCACAATGCCGGCACACCCAACTTCAGAACCCTGGGCCTCTATGATCTGTTTTTCCGACCTTTCCGCCTGGCCTCTTTGATCTTCATGTGCACGTCCAAGGAGGCCGACAACCTCGGCCGATTTCTCAACGAAGTGTTGAAAGATCTGGCCCGATGGCACGGCTCGGAAGCGACATATGAACGGGAAGGATGGGGCACCAAGAAGAACTTGCCCGGCTTTGCCATGAAAGTCGAAAACGGCAAAGTGGTCACCCGGCTCGAGTTTGAAACCTTCCGACGGGTCCTTTACAAGTGGCATGGTCATTTTTACACCGCGCTGCAAAAGTGTCTCACCTCGTCAGAGTACATGCACGTCCGCAATGCCATCTCGGTCCTTCGCGCCGTCTCTGGAGTCTACCCGGCCGTCAATGTGCACGGAACCGGACTGCAAAAGTCGGTCGATAAGCTCCGGGATTCGGACAAGGAGGATCTCAAAGTTGCCTCTCAGGCGCTGTTAGGTGCTTTACACCGGCGTGAGAAGAGCTGGGTCATTCTCCACGCCTTTCGACAAGGCCTGGAGAAGGCCACCGACGCCGAGGCTCGGACCGCTCCGCCAAGTGCACCCGACTCTGTCGAGAACCAGGAACCGGCCAAAGGGATTCGGGGTGAAGAAGACGGTGAAGTGAAAGATACGGTGATGACGGATGTCGACACGAAGCCAGCACCGGTCCCTGCATCAACGCCAGCACCTGCCACGACCGCCGCACCATCGGCTTCTCCGCACACGAAGGAGGACAAGAAAGATGTGCCAAAACTGGTTCCCAGGGAGACGGCGACCGAGCCACGAGGACCGCCACGACCTCGCAGTGCCAACGGTTCGGCCACCCCGGTCAGATCTGGTGACAGCACGCCGATGGCCGACAAACGAGAGAGCAGAGGCGGGAGACAAGAACCCGCCAAACCGGCCAGTCTTCCCCGACGGATTTCACCACCTCCGCGGCATCAATCAACGGCCAATCTGCCCAGTCGTCTGGACGTCCTCGATTCGCGCAACGGCCATCGAGAGACCGCCCGGATTTCGACCCGACCTCTCAGCGATCTTTCTCGCCCTGGGCTGGACAGCCGCCCCTCGCACGGCCGGGATATCCGATCAGGGTATCGTGGAGCGGAGCCACCACCATACGAGGAGTATGAGCGCCATTCTCGGCGACATGATCGGCCGGACGGCCTATCCTCTCACCCTCTTCGCGATGATCGTGACGACCGTGGGTACAGCCGCGAACACGAGCGATCGCATGCGTATGACCGGTCGAGACCTGCAGAACGAGAGCGACAGCCCCTCCCCGGGCGGCCGCCACCGCCGTCGCTGCCTCCGAAAGATCGTGACAATCGGGAAGCCCTGACGAGAGGTCGACAGCCTCCGAGCGAGGCAACCCTCGAGGAATTCCCGTCTCAACCAGCGCCTGCTTCCAGGCGGCCACCACCGCATCCATCGCCGTCAGGTGCCATCAATCCAGAGCGTGCGGCATTGATCAGCAACTCGGCCGAGCCGAGGCCGACCGCGTCTATTCGAGGCCAGGCGCAAGAGAGGCCACGGTCATCTCGGCCCAGTTCGCCCAGACGCGAAGATGACCGGCGTGTATCGCACGGCCATGAGAGAGACGATCGAGGAGGACTACCACCAGACCGCCGTTCAGACATGCCACCCACACGCCAGGGTCTATCAACTTCGTCGCCCGCCGGTCCCGGTTCACGCTCCGGACCACCGGGCTCCTTTACTCGGGATTCGCGAGGCCCGTTGAATCAATCTTCCGTGGACATGCAGCATGGCAGGCTCGAGCAGGACGCATCTCACCGACCACCCCCACGAAGCGATCGTCCTTCCGAGGCCGACGTGCCATCTGGCCCACGAGGGAGGACATCTGCACCGGGTACAAGGGCGCGTGGCGGACCGCCTCTGAACGCTCAGATTCACTCCCCTTCATATCCGGATCGCCAGACTCCCGCGGGACCATCTGCACGTCACTCCCGCCACAATTCGTACCATGAATCTACGGTCGGTGCGCCGGGCAACACACCTGACACCACCGGTATACATCCGTCACGGCTCAACCAGATCGAACCCGCATCCAACGAATCGTCACGCCCAGCAACCGCACACGCTGCAACACCCACAGCACCCGCACCCGCACCCACCGCTCCCACATTACAGAGCAATCCGCCGGCAGGCCCTCGGGGCAATGCACCTGCGGGCGCACCTTCTGGCCCTTCTCCAGCAAGCCGTGCCCCCCCGGGGGATGGTGTGGGTCGTGGTGGACGAAATAATCGGCATCCCTTGACGGCGGTGAACAACACTCTGGCTCAAGCCGGACAGGGCACCTCGATCCGAGGTCGCGGTGGCATGAGGCAGAATAGCGGCGCGTTTGCCCCTCACATGCCACCACCCGGTCCGAGTCAACGTGGATCAGACGGATATCTTCCTCCACAAGACCTCTTTGGTCCATCATCAAACCCCAATGGAGTTTCGGCGTCGGCAAGACCTCCCCTATCACGTCACGACAGTAGCAGAGACCGGCGGAGCGATGTGGACGAACGGGAGAATGAGCGAAGGTCGTCGACCCGACATTCAAGCCGGCACGACGAAACACGCGGCGAAAGAGACAGCCATCGAACAGAAAGAGAGGGTCGAGGGGACGGAAAAGAGGACCGAGGGATGGATCCCGCCATCAGGCGAGACGACAGACAGAGCAGACGGGAGGAGCCGCAAAGTGATGATCGAAGAGGCTATAGAAGCGGACCACGAGAGGACCTGCCATCTAGAAAGCACGCACGGGCTGAGGAAGGTGCTCCATACAGCGGGGGAAGTGGGGGCCGCGGAGGATCGAGGACGGCGAGCGAGAGCAAGAGAGTAAGACGAGGGGGCTCCATGGTGTGATGGTGTGGTTTTGGGGAAAAAAGGGTTCTCCAATGGGATTTGTGTTAATAAGCACAGGCCATTCATAAGTTGCATTGGATGGCGTCTTACATTAGCGGGCATTTTCACCTCGGCGGTAAACAAAAAAACCATGTGTGAAGAGATAGGTCGCATGACTGGCTGACCTTGTTGATGTCTACCTCTCTCAAAGCAGCACGCTCGGACCTGAGCCCGCGGAGAATAAGTCATTGTCATCGACATGACAATCCCGTCTACCGAGCTGTTGCAGTCAACCGATTTCTTTTTGACAGGAGTTGATGACGGCGGCAACTTTGAAGCCGCCAACCCCCTGGCGCTATGCCCCATGCAGCCAGGACCGGAAGTCTAACTTGGCTTCACTCGTATCCGAGCTCGTATGGGGGGTCGCCAATTTGAGCCTCCATATCGGTCTTTTCTCACCGTCAGCACCGGACAAGGAGAGGATCGCCTTAGTTGCGAAGCTTATCTGCCTTCATCGATCCTTTTTAGGCACGTGGGCGACAACCGCCTGTCCCATGTTGTTGACGGCGGCCCCAGATACGAGCGCTAATTTCCACCGGTCCCGAGGTTATATTGCAAGTTTAACTCGGTTAGGGTTTGCCAACACCTCTCGGTTGAGCTTAGCACAGCATTCCCCTGCGTCCCAACCGTACTATCTCCATTGTGGCTGTGGGATAGCCTCAAACGCGGTTTCCACTGTGGCTTTCTCAGGAGATTTCCTTGATCCCACAAAGGCGGCAACGCGAGTTTAAGCGTGCTTACTCGGTGCGGGAGTGAAACATGAGTGCCCGAAACTTGTCAATTGTTCTCCCGGCGCCAGTCTGCTGGCGTCTGTGGCCCTTGAGGGGGAAGGATTTTCCACGACGCGGGTGGCCTTGGGAAACGTGATTGGTATATCTCTTCTTCACAGCCCTCCTCCCTTCTTTCCCGCCCGCGCTGCTTCTCGTCACTCTCTTTGCAAGTAGTATTGCTTGCGTCCGTTCGTTTTGCAAATGCGCTCTTTTCAAGCTGTCATTGCGGCTGCGGCCGTCCTGGGTGTGGTCAGTGCTGGCGACGTGACAGTTCTTGTCACCGAGACTCGCACGCACACGGTCTGCCCACTGACGACCTTGCTCCCTCTCTCGTGCCCTACCGAAGGTAGTGGACCATGGTCAGACGATGGAAGCGCTGCCTTCTCGTCCAAGGCCCAAGCCGCGGGTGATGCATGGTATTCGGCCTGGGAGAGTCAAAAGAGCAAGTACCAAGGACAATGGGACACCAAGTCGACTGGCAAACCAACTGGCAAACCAACTGGCAAACCAACTGGCAAGCCAACCGGGAAACCAACCACTGTGGGCTCTCTCACTTCTACAATCACGGCTTCGACCAGCACCACGACAGGTCTGTATGTCAGCTCAAACTCGACCTCGAACTCGACCTCGACCTCGACCTCGAACTCAACCTCGACCTCAAACTCGACCTCAACGACCACGTCGTTGCCTTCTTCCCCCAGTGAAAACTCGTTCGCTCCGAATTCCACAAACATCTGTAATACGGCGAAGAACCGGTCGAAATGGTGCAACGGCAAGTCTATCGACACCGACTATTATAAGAATGACTACCACACTGGCAAGACGTGCTCGTACACCTTGACCATCACCAACACGACCCTGGACTATGATGGAACCGGCTCGCTACCTGCTCTCGCCATTAATGGACAAGTTCCAGGTCCGTTGATCGAGTGCAACTGGGTACGTCTATATTCTCGGCATCGTAACCGACACTAATTATGTTAGGGTGACATCGTCCAAGTGGAGGTCATAAATTTGTTGCAGGACAATGCCACCACCATTCATTGGCACGGAGTTCGACAGGCTGGTACCAATGACCAGGACGGAGTTCCAGGTGTGACCGAGTGCGCTGTAAGTGGCCAACCATCGCCTCATGACGGATTTCTCTGCCATACACCCCGACTGCCTTCTCTTGAGACGATTCTAACCGAGTCAGATCGCTGGCAATGGGGGCTCTCGCACCTACACCTGGCTTGCTTCTTCCTACGGGACGTCATGGTACCACAGCCATTTGCTGTCCCAGTATGGCGACGGTATTCGTGGACCCATCATCATCCACGGTCCTGCAACCGCAAATTACGACCTGGATATGGGCACCGTCATGATTGATGACACGTACGTGTGGAAATATCGCCGGTCGTGGGCCATGCTGACGCGAGCGCTAGCTTCGGGGTAACGGCCGCACAGCAAAACGAGCGTATTGCTCATACCGGTACGTTCTGGCACAATTGACGTGATTCCAGCTCACTGTTCCTAGGGCCCTCTGGCAGCTTCAATTATCTCCTCAATGGCAAAAATCTGTCCCCAGATGGATCGACGGGCGAATCTTATGAGTGGACCGTGCAGCCGGGCAAGAAGCATCTGTTCCGTATCATCAACAGGTTCGTATATCCGGATTTCTTCCCAGCCGACGCCTGACTTTTGGTAGCTCCGCCCAGAACATGTGGATTGTGACCTTTGACAGCCACGTCATGACGGTCATTTCTACCGACTTTGTGCCCATCATCCCTTACAACACCACCCAGCTGAACATTGCTATTGGCCAACGGTATGATGTCATCGTCGACGCGAACCAAGCTGTCGGTAGTTACTTTGTCCGTGCCATTGCACAGACCGGGTGCCCATCAGGGTCGGCGAACAATGGATTGGGGACGTCCAATGGCGTCATCCGATACGTCGGTGCCGACGACTCAGCGCCGACCTCGACGACCCCGATCACCAGCAGCAACGCCGCTATTTGTAACGATGAGCCGATCACCTCTTTGGTTCCATATCTGCAGAAGTCTGCCGGTAGCTCTTCCTTGTTCACCAGTTCCGCCGCCCAACTCCCGGCCGGATTGGTCAACACGGTCCAGACCTCCGATGACGGCACGGTGTTCCGGTGGTACCTCAACAACGGCGCCATCGATGTCGATTTCGACCAGCCGACCCTGAAGACGCTGGCTACCACCGGCACTGTCAACAGCACGCTCATCAGCAACCCCATCGTCCTGAACGGCACGAACCAGTGGGTGTACTTTGTCATCCAGAACCAATTCTTCGCCTCTCATCCCTTGCATTTCCATGGCCACGACGTCTCCCTGCTCGGCCAATTTGCCGGCTCCTTTAACGCTTCTCAGACGTCGTTGCTCAACTTTGTGAACCCTCCTCGCCGAGACACCGTCATGCTGGCAGGCTCTGCCGGTCCCGGGAACCCTGCCGGCACTACCGTCATTGGGTTCCAGACGGATAATCCGGGAGCATGGTTGATGCATTGCCATATTGTGTGGCACGTCGAGGGCGGCCTGGCATTGCAGTTCATCGAAAGACCTGGTGACATACCAGCGAGCAGTTATGTCAACAAGCCAGCATTCCAGGACGAGTGCTCTTCTCTGGCCGCATACGAAGCTGCAGTCCCGGACTCAGTGAAGACGGATGGAGAGTCTGGTTTGAAGAGGCGTGCGCCTGGCATAAACTGGTCATCTCCGGTCAAGAAGCACCTGGAGTCACATCACCGACATGGAGCCCGTGCTCACCACTCCTAAAACAGACGAGCAAGGATTTTTTTTTGCACAGCGTTGGTTGATCGAGGCAGTGTGATGTTGCAGGAATGTAATTTACCTTCTCATATCGTATCCTATGCTTATTGGGACATTGTGCCTGTACGAGGTAAACTCTTGCGGACCTGTTGCCGAATCGACTTGCTACAGGCTTCCTAACCTCGTGCGCCTTTGTCCTCATGACAGGTATTTGAACCATTTTTCCCTCGGCGAGGCCTGGGACTAACGTGATTACTTGACCTGCTCACAAGTTGTGATATACTCGCGTAGTTGTCCTTGTAGTGATACCACTCCTACGGTGAGTAGGTGCTGTGAGATTAACACAAGAGGTCAGCTTTGAGTGTGCTGACAGCGCTGCCGAATTGTTGGATCCACTCACACCTGCTTGGTCAGCGCCACCGACAGCTGCTTGCATTGTTTCGATGAATCCCTCCCTTCACCTCTCGCTTCAGGGAGGGGCTTTCAGTGACTCCTGCGCCTGTCAGTCTGCGTTCGAGTTCTCTGTTGTTGATTCGTTGTTTAGGGCTCTGTTTGAGGCTCTGTTTACCTGGCGAGTGGCATTGGTTCAATTCGGCATTGGCCAAATCTTCAGTTCTCCACAACAAGGCCATGGATTGCACAATGCATTGCTACCGCAATACACTCCTGCAACCTAATCGCCATGACCAAGATTGATCAATCTATCCCGTCGACTTCCATTTGAATTGAAGATGAAGTCGTTCGCCAGAGCGTGGCGAAATCAAAAGCATCAAAGCATTATCCATAGCACTGCACTGAATCCGACCTGGTGTATCTGATCTCACCCAGAATACGTTTGTGAAGGAGGGCTGAAATGCATTTCGCCAGAGACAGCAACGACAGAAGCCATACTACTGTGCTGGTATCACACTCGAGTCCAATATTGTCTGAAATCGGATATGACCCTTGCTTTCCTCAGGTCACACCAATCTCTCCAGCCATGCCAACTAACGGATCTCAGATCTTCCGATCTACATCACCACTTGGAACCCGCAAGACCTGGATCAGGGCGGATCAGTGAACAATCATCCACGCCATCTGCGGGGACATATTCGCTATTCAACTAACATTTTACACGTGCAAGACTTCGATCTGGCCATTGCTGAGAGTCTCAAACTAGGTCAGAAGGGCTGTAGACATGGCTGAGAGCTGTAGAAGCTTCTTCACCTCGCTGATTTCATTGAATTGGTCAAATAAGGGAAATTGACCCTCGGAAATTCAACTCATTGATCTGACCCTCTGGCGCGGGTCCTTATTCTAATCATCCCGATTCGATAACCCTATGACCCGTTAGATCTGGATCCACTGATTGACACGATCTCTCAGGCGCATACCGGTTAAAGAACCACGGTCAGGTCATCATTGACACCAAAAAACAACTGCATTGGGTCTTTGTAGTTGACAAACCCGCAGAAGGGAGGACTGATGCCGTATCCGAGCAATCTCTGGGCTTTCGGTGAAAGCCGTTGGGCCTTTTCTGGGGGGACCATAAAGTACTGGTTTTCGACCTGCCGGTACATCCCCTTGCACATGAAAATACCGACCGTCTCGCGGGCCTCGTCCCTGTCATGGTCAGCATGAGAGCAAAGGGATGGAGCGACGGGCTTACGTTGTGACATTGGCACCGCCTGCATGGTACGTGCTGCCCAGGAAAATCAAGGAATCACCAGGCTCGAGTTCGGCTGGGACGGCTTCGTGATCGTAAGGACAACGTTCATCCTTCCATTTGTGAGATTTAGGAATGACGACAGTTGCCCCATTGGCCTTTGTTGTTTTCATAATGGCGGTGACGCATCCCAGCAACATAGGCTTATCAGTGTCACGGATATGATAGTCGATATCGTCTCGGTGGAGGCCTTGTTGTCTGCTGCCCGGATTCACCTGGAAGCCCACCGTACTCGAGATCTGGGGCCTCGAGATGGCCGTGTGACGCTCTTGGCCGACCCAGTAGGTGAATTCGGACGTCAACAGTCGGGACGCTACCTCGTTGAGCAGTGGATTTAATGCCAGGTCGACACAGCCGTCAGATATTCCCAGAAGACCAATGGCCCGGCGCGTCGTCTTTGGGAAAAATCCAGATGCGTCTCCTCCATCGGCGTCAAAATGAGGCTTGAGATCGGCCCGGATTTGAGCAGCAGATTCCTTGGAGATGAACTTGGTCACAATAATACCGCCGTCACGTTCCAGGATCTCTTGGAGAAACTCGGGAGTTGCATCCTTGGCGTCGACGCGGACAAGTGTTGGCACCTCTGCCGGCACCTCGGACAGAGAACCCATGGTCAGAGCAATCCTCGTCTCTGCAGACCGTGAAGAGTCTGTCTGGGCCCATTGTTCAGTTCTCGTGATATATATCCTCGGCCATCTCACATCTGTCGCTTGCAGCTGAACATCAGTCGATAACATGATTGGCCATGACGCGTTGCGGAAAGAAACTCCTTTTCTGGAATGGCCACTGTTGGCTGGCCTCAATGAGATCGACGAGAACTGGCCCACCTCTCTGCACATGCAGATGCGAGGCCTGAAGACCGTCTTCTATCCCGTAAAGGGCCCTTGGTCCGCCGTGGCCTTTCAATGTGATGCCAATTCAGTGAACTAACCTCAACGGAGCAGATCTGTCCGCCCCGCAATTGTCATCAGTACTCTTTCCGGCTCGGATCCGTGTCGGAGCTCGGACTTGGAGACATTCGCACCATGTGCAGCTTCGCTCTCCTGTACGTTCTTTCTCGTCGAACCTGGACATCCTGCTCTAGATTCGGAGGAGCTGTTTTGCACCAACCTTGAAAACTGTAATGTCGTTGACTGGGAACTCCGCCTCCGGTTTAGGCGGCATTCCTTTTCGGAATAGCTCGGGTCTTGGCCGTCGCCGCTTTTGACGTCGCTATAAGAACCTCCTTCCCATCCTCCTCGCCGTCGACCTCTTCATCCATCCTTCTCTCCATCCCCCTTAGGACTCTTCCCCTGCATGGCGCTGTCTGAGCCCTGCACTTTCAGGCCTCCCATCCCACCCTTCCGCCGCCCTCCGATAGTTTGAGTGACCCTCCAATCATCGACCTTCGTCACAATCTCGACTCCAGGAGTTTCGGCCCTCCAAAGTCACCATTTCTGCCTGACGACTTTGAGCCTCACCTGTCACGCAATGCGCTGACGTGGCTTACCATTTCGTCGCGCCAGCCGGGCTCGCCGTCAAGTCCACTTGAACATGATCCCCTGGAGTTGGCCCAGTTCATCAGCTCCCAAGGAGTGATCCCCCCAAGCGTTGGTTACGACATCAAGAGTTTGCAACCAGATTTCAGTGCTGCGCCGTCGCTTCGTTTCTCCCAATTTAGGCGCGGAGGCATCGATGACTTGACGGTCTAGCCTGAGCTATAGACAAAGGAACCCACGCCGTGGCCGTGATCGGCAGTGGCATGGCCGCGCCACTGAATCCAGCACCCCTCCCGCGCAGGAAATCCCCGTATTCAGAAATGGAGCGAGCTGACCCGGCATAACTAGCGGGGTGCGAGGCAGACTGTTGCCAACTTTCCAACTTTCCAACGTGTCCAGGGTAAAGTACTCGGCTCAAGGCGCATCCATCACATGGGGCAAGGCAGATTCGCTGCCAATAGTCCATGAGGCATTTTCTTGGTTGGGCGTTTGTCTGTTCCGCACGTTTCTGGTACAGGAGAACGAGGCGCGTGTTCGATTGTACGCAGAGCCATTTCCGGTAACCCTGGCCGAGTTGACCTCTGAGTCGGGCGCCTTTGCCTCGCATGGTGTTCGTGAGACGTACAGGAGAAGGTCGTACAGCCGACGCATCCAATACCTCTGATTGTCGATGATCGTCGTCACGGTGCGAAACGGTCGAGGGGCTCCACAGCGAGGGAAATGACAAACGCGACGAAGAATTCAGCAGGCTGGAATTTGGCCCCTCTCGTCCGAGCCTCCCCAAAGAAGAACAGCGGTTGACCATCGCTTCTGTTCTTGTTCACCGACATCTTATGGCCTCATTTTCGCTTGGGTCCGGTAGCGATTCTGCTTTCAAAGAAAGAGTGTTAAAATCTGTTGAAGAGCGTCGAAAATAGCTTGTGCCCATCATGCGTGGGATGCTCATCACTCCGGACCACGAACGGCACACCATATGGCCAGCCTCCCTTTGTCGAATCCCCCTACTACCTTCAGTCTCGTGCCCTGGTGGTAGGTGCAGGCAGCATCATGCCAGTGTGCCGGGATTGTGAACCCGGTAGTTGAAGAACTCAGCGGTGCTTTTGGGGGGTGAGGGAGAGGCCCGCCGTTGGGCGTTTGTTAAAGGGGTGCCATTTCTTCGGTCCTTATTTCCATCCCCCGGGCTCGTCGGTCAATTGCGTGGATTCACGTCCAGTTTCATTTTGACCATGGCCACCTTTATCTCTTATCAACCTCCAGAAATCACTCCACCGTTCAGTCGCGACCCCATTGGCGTTTCCGCCTCGGTCGGCCCTCCTGATTCAGTCCCGAGCTGGCAAAGCTGGCAGCATACTGAATGGGCATGGCCTAGTTGCGGTGTGAAATTCGTGGATTACGAGCCTCCGCCGGCTCTCGAAATTCTGGAGTCAAGGCGTGATTTCATCCACACCGTGCCCAAGGTGTCAGCGATCCCAGTGACGACCGCGACGGCAAGGGCGACAACGATGACAACAGTGATTATGACAGCGAGGCAAGTGAAGTTCCACCTCTTGCGGCGTTACAGACGCTGGCAACTGACCCTGCAGACTTTGGGTTTCCGGATTATACACTTTCTGTATCCGACTTTACATCAAGGTAGCTGCCATCAAGATTGAAGAGCATCGGGATCTTGGAATTCTTCACCATACTACAACGCGTTCTCTTCCCACCGCAGACGGAGATGCCTTGCCCTCGTGAGTTCCAGACTGGCGCATTCCCGAAGGCTATCCGAGGCCGTTTGATACGAGTTCATACCACGCGGCGAAAGGCAGAAAAGCAATAGCTCGTTTGCGCACATCCCCTTCACCTGTTTTGTCTGCACAAGGCATCATCTGGGACACCATAACGTAAATCACAAGCCAGTGGACCGCCAAACTCTGGTAAAGCAATTATGGGACGACCCAATATCAGAGAAGATTGGAGAACTGTATACGCAGTATGAATAACCTCCCCCAAAAATTCATGAGGACTAATGCAAGTCCGCGAGATACAGAGCCCAAATGTGGAATTGCATCTCGACAAAGGCGGCACTTCCTTGGTATAAAGTGAAGACTGTCTTCTTCCAACTCCACAGAGAACAACCTAATTTGCGGCTCAGAGTCCTTCTTTTGACAGACCATCTGACAATTCCTCCTGCATGGCTACATTTCCCCTTGACAAAGGGCCGTCTGACAGCAGCATTACTCTCTCCCTCTACTGCTTCTGTTGAATTCGACGCACCGATTCCAGGTTTCTGACACTCCTTAGCGTAGAGAGTGAATCTGTAGCCAATCATCAGTGTAGCATTAGTGTACCTCTTATACTATGATTAAACACACAACCATCTTAATCTTCAATAAGGGTGAGACAGACCATGGATAACTTATAGACACTCTCCTTCCAAGTTTAACAGTTATCCACTCCTTGGCTATCCGAAAATAAGTCCTAGAAAACTCCTGCAGGGAAGAAGCTTGCCTTGAGCTCTTGCCCTGATCCATTCAAAAGATATTGAAGACCCGAGGATCCCACCATTACTCCTGGAGCTCTTTCTCATTGTCTGTACTCTGTACAATTTGATTTGTGGTGGTTTTCAAAACTCTCTCGGGGTCGGAATCCAGATATCTCCGGCATTGGCGTACCACACCCCATTAATCGTCGCTGCCACAAAGAAACTCGTGATCACAACTGCAAAGCCAATACCACTAGCCATCAACTTTTGCTCCCATGGAGCCAAGCTTGTACGTGGGATCAGCCGGACCAAAACGTCAGCCTTTTCCAAGCCCCAGTATGGTATGCTCATCATGAGAGCGCCGAACCAGAAATTAGAGTATGGCATTCCATAAAACAGGTACTCATCGCGCTGGTGATACTTGTATATATGCGCCACATATGTGTTTGTGCATTCGAACAGAGGAGTCCCAAAGAAGCCGAGGGCGATCGAGAAGAGGTATGTCCCATAATGACCAAGATTCCGATTCAATACTTGGCAATTATCTCGCAGGAGGACAACAGGGATTCCAAAAAAGAAGCTATAGAATAGTATCATCGCGGCGGCTGCTTTTTCGCCGGCTATCGTCCACGCCGTAATAAATCGCTCGTCGGTCGTCAGCCGGAAGTAGTATTTGCTATCGAACACCCATTCCATAACCCCTCCCCCGAGAGCGGATGCCAGATAGACTCCATAGAAAACCGGATTCTTCGAGCGCCAGACGTACAAAGCGCCGCCGAGGAAGAGGAGGAGAGAGACAATTTCATAGAGGCGAATAATTGCGAGACTGGCCGAGTCTGGCGCACTCGTCTCACCAGCCGAGAATGAATCCAGAGCAGTGGCCATGTCAGGACGTCGCCCTATTCTCTCATGAAGAATAAGTGGAAGGGCATGCGGAGGTAATCCAACGGGGCGAGGGGATGACCATGTTCCTTCTTCCATGCATGTCTCCAATGCCATACTATAAATGTACCTAAAGTCCGAACCTGCAATTTAGGAGTCGACTCGGCCCGGCTTCGGTACAAGATTAAGGCCTGCGCTACCACTTGGTCACCAAGACAATTCCAACCGTCCGTCCGAGGGAATTGGTTCGGGATGGCAATGGACAGTGCCAAGCAAAACTTGAGGCTGGTACCAGCTGAGCACAACAACCAAGCTTGGCCTAAGCCTGGAGTCGCCCATAGACCGGACTCCGGGTTGATTGTTCTATTCAAGATCAGCTGGTAGGAAGCTTGAGGTAAGCGACCCATCACCTTGCTCCTTGCGTTTCCAACACTGAGGAGAGTTGATGTAAATGCAAGATGTAAGAATTTGTATGAACGACACTGCAATATCTTATTGGTTGGTAACTCGCTGTCCTTAACCATCTCCAGGGTCAACTGGTCGAGGTCAGTGTATCGTGGTTTCACTAGATTGTGAAAGTTGGTATCCTAGTTCTCAGGAGGGTGAATGATCATTTTGGGTGTCGTGTAGGTAACCATGGACCTCTCTCAGTATTCTAGGCATCAAATTTCGTCATTTTGACTAGTTGGCCAAAGCTCCCTCGGCATTCGTTAAGCTTCTGATCTCCTGCTCGACCATGTGTGAGCGGAATATTGCCGTTGCAGGACCATTCTCTTGTCCGTGACTGCTTGGCATGACTGCCATTCAAAAACAAGGGTTTGCTAGGAAGCGTCACTTGTTGACCAGTCAAAGAACAGGTTCTTCACTTGTTCATTTCCTAAGTGAACTGTTATGTCTCTGCCAGACCTGCTGAGGGTTTCCGTGCATAGCTACATCAGCACAGTCTGGATACCTCGAGACCGTGTTCTTCTAGACATCGAGTTGATATCAGTAAGAAAGGCAACATTGCGGATATAGAACGCGATCTGCCTCCTGTAGAATGCTCTCAATGGCTCGCTATCTAGTCCTCATGATCCCTGTTTTTCTTCTTCTCCGCTCTCTCCGTGTTGCCAGGGACGAAGCCACTGAGATCGCCAACGGGAAGCGAGATGGGAAAGTCAACCGCCTCCAAGAGTTGCACCAGTAACAGGTACCACACGATCATGGTGAGGGCGAACGTGAATGCGCCGGCTGCCTGTGGGATTTATCAGAGACGTCGGGCTAAATAAGGTGAGACTTGGGGGGAGAGAGTCAGGATATCCGTACAATAGTTAGTTTCTGCCCCAGATCAACATGCCCGAGAGCAAGCTGCCAAAAAGCGCCCGCCGCACAGCCAAAGGCAAATATCAGCAGGAACAGGGCACTGAATAGAAGCATGTTGGTGCGAATGGAGCAGACCCAGAAGATGGTGGTTAGTAGGGCAAGGCTGAGATAGTAGAACCCTAATTGATGGTTCTGGTCAGATGGTCACGCAGACTGGACATCAGTCACTCACCATAAGTGGCGTAGAAGGCTGGCGTCGTTGCTCCCTCAAAAGAGTTGCCAGTCGGTGAGTATTCCGCTCCAATTCCGAAGAATGGCTGCAGACTGGTTCCTGCCACGATCCAGAAGGTGCCGTATGTGAAGAAGATGCATGTGGAAAAGGTGTTTCCCAGGATCCATTCCCCAATGGATGCGAGAAGTTGCAACAGTCCACCAAAGAAGATCATCACCGTCCTGAGGGTAAAAAGTTAGTACACGGATGGAGGCGTGAAGGGACGTGGCGGATGGCGCTGACAGGATCGCACCTCCTTGGCCTCCTGCACCTCTCCAGCCCATGCTGGCACAGGAATACGGAGTGGCTGACATCACAAACCCGATGAGGGCGACGGGCGTCGGGTTACCGAACTGTTGGACGGATTGTCAGCATCTGAGCGGAAGAATTACTGCGGTGATGTACCTACTTTCTTCCTCAAGTCTCCCGCGACCTTGCGTTCCGGATTGAGATAAAGTGCCTCGAAGACATCTCGTGGAAGGAAGACGCTCTCAGCTGTTTGAATTCTGCGGAGAATATCCTCTCGCGAGGTCGTGTGTTGGAGATCGGCCTTGTTCTCCTCCATCAGACTCAATACTGATGTTGTCCAACAGGAAGATCAGTATCTCAGATTGATTCAAGGACAACTTTCCACGGTCAATGTATGTACAACCTCAGTTCATTGTGAGCAAGCAATTGGATTCGCAGAGTGAGAAGCCTTCCCTTATATGTCCAGGCTTATTCATCCCTCCAAGCTTATTCACCACGCCGGCATATGTAGCGGGGAACCGAGGTGCCCTTCGACAGGCTGAGACAGGAGGGAAAGCAACCGCCTCCATTGGTCTCGGTTATCTGGCATTGATTTTACCTCGGTGTGCAGAGAGAGAACAAGAGTGGAACCCTGTCTGTTTGGGGGGGCAATAACTGCTTCGGCAGTGGAGAAGATGCAGATATGTGCTGCTGATCGGTTGTGAGCTGAAGATCACCAAGCAGAAGGTGAAACGCGACTGCGAGCTTGCCTCACAGCTCTCGGACAACACTTCTCGAATAGTGTCTGATCGGCAGCATTATATTTCCCAAAGTGTCCGAACAGTCACTCAAACGACGATGAGGAGGTCCAAAGAGCAAAAGTACCATTTGCGGCTGCCGGAATTAAGCTTGCAAAGCTTCTCGTGTTCGGGGTGGCGTTCCACAGGGAACTGTCACTGCGGGGTAATTATGAGAAGGGCTGGGGAGAGCGGCTAGACATGAGAGGGACTGGCCCAGACCAAAGCTGGGGAGAGCGCTAGACATGAGAGGGGCTGACCCAGACCAAAGCTGGGGAGAGCGCCTAGACATAAGAGGGACTAGACCAGACCAAAGCTTGGGAGAGCGGCTGGATATGAGAGGGGCTGACCCAGACCAAAGCTGGGGCGAACAAGGTCTTGTCCGGTAGAATGTTGAGGCGAGAACGCGTTCACGGTAGCAGAATTATATCTGAGAGCAGGAAAGATTCCGAGCGACGCTTATATGTCTACCTCTAAACTGCTTAGGGAGCCAGGTCCTGACCAAGCCCAGCGGTGACCAGTTATCACCAAGTATTGGTCTGTTGAGACTCCAGCGCAGGGCCATGACAGTCCGGCATTTACATGGTTAGCACTCCATTTTTTCTTCTCTCAGACATCCGAGTAAACGGCAGCTAGATGTATTACTCGGAACCATGAGCTCTAAAGGGGTAGGAGACCGCTGAATCACCTTCCTCCACTCTTCATCAATCTCAACAAACATGTAATACTTTGGTAAATCATAACATGAATGCCTTGGTCTTGGTGTCATCTATAGTTTTGTCTTCACCCCCGCCGTAAGGTGCTCTCCTCCATCCAAAGGTATGACAGCGCCATTCACGTAGGAAGCTGCAGGGGAACAAAGATACAACATGGCACCAGCAATGTCTGCTGGCTCACCCAGCCTGCCTCGAGGATTGATGGCATTCAGTTTCTCAGGACCACCCAGGATTTCAATAAGGCCGTTCGCCAGTCTAGATGGGAAGAACCCAGGAGCGATCACATTCGTGGTAATGTTGCGAGGGCCAAGCTCGACCGCGAGTTGGCGGGCCAGGTGATGTACCGCTGCTTTCGAAATGGCGTACATGATGGTCCCGTTTTCGCCGACATGTGGTACCATGAATCCGGCCACGGACCCGACAATGACAATGCGGGCTGGATCTTCTGGTTTTCCGGCCGAAGTCAATAGTGGCGTCATCCTGTGGCGTGTATTAGATATGACATTTGATGGTCGGGAAGGAGGAAATAAGGGTTAAATAATGCAGAGAGCAGAAGTGCGAATGAGTGTGCCTTACTCACATTCTGATCAGATTAAAGACACTCTTAACATTCAAGTCAAGAACTTTGGTGCTGGCGGTATCGGGAGTTTGCTCAAATGGACCACCCCATGTTGCAGCTGCATTGGCCACGAGAATATCGAGGTGGTCATCTATTGCCCTCACGCGAGCAACAACCTCCCTAATTCCGCTAATATCTGAGATGTCAATGGCAAAGGAGACGGCTTCGCCTTTAATCCCTTCCAGAGCGTTGAGTCGCTCGACTGCTTGATTCAATCCCTGGTGCCCCTCTGCCTTGCGGGATACAAGTATGACTCTGCGAGCTCCAGCTCTAAGAAAGGCTGTAGCGGCATGCAATCCGAGACCTCGAGAGCCTGGAAAGATTCAGTCTCAGACCTGGCTGTGATGATTTATTCCACCATTCGCAGTCATGTCGAAAGAGTGTTGTCACTTACCGCCAGTGATTAGAGCGACCTTTCCGTCGAGCCGAAAGAGCTGATCGAAGCCATCGAGTTGTGACATTGTCGAGATCACCAAACACGAATGAAACTGTGATTTTGACCCGTGACCTTGCCAGTGCACCGACAGGTATCAAGTTTGGGCTCGTGGGAGGGCACCTTTGTCCGTCTTGATCCCAATTGTGGATTCCTGGAGCGTGGCAGAGTGCACACAGTTGATGATTGCCGTGTTTTGTCTTTGTCTTTGCTTCAGGGCATTTCCATTCTCTCCCAGATCTGCACAACGTCGAAATCGTCAGGGGTACAATTCTGGTCCCGTGTGTAGAACCACCGCAGGTGATTGAATGGCGTGGGCCTCGACTTTTCTGTCAAATAAGAGGGATGGTTGGGGTTGTCGGCTCGGTGTGAGGGGCTTTGATGGTGATATATACCAATCATTCAGTTATTTGATGGTGCAAATGGAAGAAAGAGGCCTACACCGTCTCTTCAGAGTGGCTCCTAATTCTGGATCCTATCCTTGGCTGGACTTCGATTTTTGAGGACCATTTCAAGGATCTGATTGGCTGATTGTGAACTGGAAGAATCGAAGCCGCCGACCCGGTCAGGTAATCTCTTGTGTCTGTGATTGGGATGCTCTAAGCGCGGCCCGAACAGATTCGGAATGGCATGGTCACAGTTTGCTTGGCTGGCACAAAAGTACTCTACAGGCTACATTTTGTCACATGTCGTCGTTATATTATCTATTCCAAGTCTTGACAGCTCATTTGCATATTTCTGGAAACGGACAGGGCGTTCGGCTTCGCATATACAACTCTAAGCCTTATCGGACACCAAAGCGGGACACTCTACTGTTGACAAAAGGCTCATTCCGTTGGGCCGATGAATAAATTCGATTGGATCAAAGTTCTACGGACTTAGAACTAGAGATCAACCCTTCTTTGAGGGTAATGACAACAAGGATAAGCCGGGATAAGGACTCCCCACTCTTTAAAGGCTTAAAAAAGTCAGGAGCATCAACGAGAGCTTTGGACGTCTCCTTTGCCGTGAGACAGATTCCACCATCATCACAGATGACACTCTCAATCCCGAATGATACATTTACCTTTTGACCGATATCCTTCATCCATTCAACGATCTTTTTCTTGCCGACCAGTTTCTGATCTGGACTGAATCCCACAACGGCGTCTTCAGTGTAGTAGTCGCCAACCGTGTCGAAGCAGCCAGCGTTGAAGCCCGCAATGAATGCCTCCAGCGCGGCGCGTTGGGTGTCACTGCCGCCAAGGCGTCGCAAGGGTTTATTGAGGTAACCAGCTGGCCAGTACATCTCTTTCACATGAACGATTCGATGTTCGTCATCTAAAGTGTAGACCACAAATGCCCGGGTCTTCAGTACGCCCTAATCAGCAGAAGAACCCCCCAGGAGCGCATCGGGAAGAGCGAGCATTTGACTTACAATCAACATGTCACCAGGTCTGACCGGCCCATATGCAAAATCAAGCCATTCGACACACGAGTGGAAGACAATGTCAAGATTGACAAACACCTTCTGCTTGCCATAGAGGACTTCCTGAGGGTCTATGCATTCTCTTACGCGGTGGTACTGATGACGATGGATGGGTGAGCTCTTGCAGACATTCATTTGAGATATCGAAGCCACGTACATACGTGAGCGCTTCGAGAAATTCTTCTTTGGTGTCATATGTTTGGTTCACAAACGGCGTGGTAAACGTGAAAGGAAATGAGAAGAATGTTGACAGAAGCAGCTCGTCATTGCCGGTGTTGAAAATTCTTGCATACTCGAAGTAATCCTCCATTCCTGGTTAAGATGATGTTCTGATACAACTGTGGCTGATTGTCTTGTCACAACATAAATGACAGAATGAGAGGTGACCTATCCATGTTGGAACTCTGGTCCGCTCGCAGAACATACAAATTGAAATTTCCGAATGAAAGTACTCGGGATAAGTCGTCGGGTTATCCGAGGCACGGCACCACCTTGTTCACAAGTCCGGGCGCGACCGTGAGGTTTCTTCCGGACACTGACATGGTAAGCTTACGGTACTAACATATCAACGGGAGAGTGGCGCTGTCTCGGCCCTTTTGCTTCCACTGCAGTCTGTATCGTTTGTCAATCTACCTCATAGCGATCTTCGCCATGGCACATGATCAATATGACAATCCCGGGAGCAAGGTCCTCAGCCCTGCGAGACTTGCTCATGTTGTGCTCCGCACGGGCAACTTTGCTACCATGGTTCAATTCTGGAAGACATTCACCGGCGGCTATGCCACTTATGAGAATGACTTTTTATCCTTCATCACCTACGACGAAGAGCATCATCGTATCGCCATCGCGGCGGTGCCTGGCACCGGATCCAAGATTGCCAATAGCTCCGGGCTAGGTAGCGTTTCCCTCTCTGTTGTTGGCGGCGTCGACAGGTCTAATACAATTGCAGAACACATTGCCTTCACGTTTGACACCTTGGAAGATTTAGCCTTGGCCTATCGCCAGCGCAAGGCCCGAGGCATTTTGCCCGTTTGGAGTGTGAATCACGGACCGACAACCAGTATCTACTACAAGGATCCAGACGGAAACATGATCGAGACACAGGTCGACAACTTCGACACGGTGGAAGCGGCAAACAGCTTTATGTCTTCAAAAGAATTTGCGCAAAATCCTATTGGAACAGATTTTGATCCAGAAGAGCTCATTGAAAAGTTGAGGCGCGGGGAGAATCCAGCCAACATCAAGAAGAGGATTGAGATTGGACCCAGGGGCATCCCAATGGAGCTAACTTAGATCATCTGTCTCTATGAGACAATCTTGGTCACCAACCATGTACGGATCCAATCCCTGAATACGAGGTATTCGAGATACACAAGCTAGGTTGAGGCTATAAGAACTGGGTCGTACAATCTTTGTTCTTTCACTTGTGGCCTGGCACACCTGGGCATGCCTGGGCCACCGCCACCACCGCCATCACGACGCCGCCAGGTCACCACCCCTTCTCGACTGTCTCGTGTAGACGGGAAGAACAAAGCCTGGATAGATGCCTCTAAATCCCGATGATATCGACACTGTATCCAAATTCTGATATGTGTGACCTCGACCGGTCAGAAGAGCGGACGCTGAATGATTTGATCAATGATGAGGTAAAAATGTAAAGTCATGGCCTGGTATGGAAACGAGACCCATCGAGAACCAGCATTCTTGTCCGCTGTTTAGAATTGACCAAGAGGGGTGGTTAGACGGAATCTGACCAGCTAAGTGAGGTATAGATCGCCCAACATCCTTGAGACAGTCGAAAGAGCTGAATGTCCAGTTTCCGAGGGAAAAGGCTTCACGTGGATGATACTACTTGGGTGCAGTCACGGCGCATCCTGTACATGCCCTCCTAAGATGGCCAAGAAGCAGCGATGGAACTATGAATTCAAGGCGAGTGCCTGGAAATCGCCTTCTGTCTCCAGAGATTATACCCCTCCCCCAACAGAGATGTCGCTTTCGCAGGCTGGAAACCCCCAAAGTACACTGACCGGGATAGCCTCCTGGAACACATTCTCGATCCGATTCAAACCTCGCCAGCGGCTTTGTCACCCAAGGTGAGAGGGATCTTCTGGACTCTTTGCAACTTTCGTGCCACATTGGGCGTCATCCTCGCATCCAATTTTGGTCCGTCCACGAACAGGGATGCCAGGATCGCACAGCCGCCAAAGGCGATGCTGGCCAGATAAATTACCTGGAACGAGTTTTCATATGCGTGAAGTGAAGGTGCGGTTGCTGCCTGAAGTATTGCTGGCGTTACACCGGGTACCTTCTCCAGCGCGGGCAGATTGCCACCTGCGAGAGCTTGCAAGAAACTGGGAACAGAGGTGAGAGGCAAGCCTGCTTTGACGATGACAGGAACCACATATTTCGCCAGATTTGAGGCCAACTTGTTCTGCAGCTGAGCCCTGTTAGGTATACTCTGCGGCAGGTGAAGAAAGAAAACTTACAATCGTCACGTAGATGGAATCTATCATGGTTGTCAGTACCGCGGTTCAGACCCGGGGGGGAGGAAGAGCAAATACCGGCAAGAACAGAGAATCCACTCCGTACTGTGTATTCTACCCCATTCGCAAGGCCCAAGTCCTTGGGGTCCACCATCAACGGGGCTCCTGCCAATGTGAGAACCTCCATGTAACCAATCATCATGCTGGAGAGGATGCTGAAAACTATAGCCCTGGAGATGTGACTTGCTGTAACGGCCGCCATGCCGCCAGTGAATGCGGTAAAAATGACACAGCATGTCACAAGCTGCCATTTCAAGGACAAGAATCGAGTGTAAGATTTCGAAAATGCTCCCAGAAGCTGGCCGAAGACCGCGCCAGCCACCAAAGTACACTGTAAATGGTCAGAGTCTCATATCGTCTTCGGGGCTTCACTCATCCTTACACTCATCCAACCCGTTGTTTCCACTGACTTCCCATAGACCGCAGCAATCTGTTGTGGCCACACGATATTGAGGGCGTAGAATATCATGGACCCAACACTGGCAACGACCATCAGAGCGACGTAATTCCGGTTTTTGAACAGATATAGGGGCATCAACTGTTCCTTAAGCGGAGCAAATCTCTCTATAAAAAGAACCGTCAGCAGGAAATCCGGGTCGATAAAATGTGGACCATACCCCAAACACCAAAGGCAATCAGTCCAATACCACCTACGACAATAGTCGCGATCACGTGAGCTGATTTCCAAGCTGTGTGGTATATTGTTAGCTTCATGGTGATACCTGAGAAGACGTCAACATACGATATTTCTGACCACCCCACGAGATGCCCAGGAGGAGGGACGTGGCGCTGCCAGAAAATATGATGATACCACCATAATCGAGATGGAGCAGAGCTTTCCGCTTGGACAAGGTCGTGTGCAGGTGGTGGAAAGCTGGAGGGTGATAGAAAAGCAACTGAAGGACGAGTGATATTGCCGAGAAAATCGCCACAAGGTAGTATACCCATCGCCAAGTGGCTTGGTCGGAGAAGACCCGAGCTTCAAGACACACCATGGTTAGAAAGCCTCCGATCTGAGCCTCGCTTGAGACGTACCAAGACCTGGTCCGATGGTTGAGAGAGGTGCTAGCAAGGCAAATGTGATCCCGAGAGCCAAATTGCGGTGGCTATTCGGAACGAGCTCGCCAGAAATGACGGGCATCGTCTGCTGAACACCGGATCCAAACCCGGCCAAAGCACTCTATTCCAGTTAGTCCCAGCAGACCTGTACTCTGATATGATGGGGCGGAACTAACCCCAGCAATCACCATGTTGATGCTATGAGCTCGACCATTGATCATGTAGCCTACAAATGCAAGTGCGTTGGCCCCAATGAAGAACCATCTGCGTCCAAAGAGGTCGGAGAAGCGGCCAGTCAGGGTGAAGGTTATGGTCTGGCAGAGAACATAGACGAGCAAAACCCAAACCACGTCAGGGCTGGGACCTGCGATTTTCATGACCATGTCAGTTATACCCACAAGTCCCAGGCATGAACATACCAAGGTCATTGTTGATGATGGTCAGGACATTTGCTGCCATGACGTATCCAAGGAAAGCACCCTGATAGGCGAATGCCATTGACTTGTTGAATGATCAGTGGAGAGCTCGGCCAGATGGTCATGATCGTCGGGCCACTTACGATAAACGATGCAATGTATTGTGGACTCCGGTAATAGTTGGGAGGCAAGTCTTGGGTTGACTTGCCTCCAATGGCTTCTTTTGTTACCGAATCAAAGCTGTCTCGAGGGGCGACGACCTCATCAGGGGGTGCATTGTCAGATCTCTCCGATGTCGCCACCTCATCGTGTTCCGGAAGCTCCGATTTCTCCATGGCTATGATGGCGATGACAGGTCAACACAGGTACACTCCTCGTCAATGTCTCTTATATCAATTCAGGAGAAAGATGCTTTCAAGGACGCCAGACATGCTGGCAGTGACCTTTAAGTCATTGTTTGTAGCCATGTCCCCGCAAGTCGAACCGAATTATGTTAACCCAAAAGGGACGGCCCGATTACCCTCCTGTCCCCGCCATTTGCCCAGTAGACGCCACAAACTTTGATCAGAGCCCATAGATTCGGCTCTAGCTAGTCTGCGGGGCCCCGCACGGAGGCAGGCTTTGCCTAAGAAGCGTTACTCCCAGTCGCGACATGGGCTTCAAGGAGAAGCTTCCATGTTGCAGGCAGATGCCAGCACCGTCAATGACTGCGGCTTTGTCATTCGGTCGCTCCATTTAGTCCGATTTGCTGCCAAAAATCGCTCAGCCTTAAGATCTCCCTTTAAATGATGTGCAAGCCTTGATTCAATATGCTGCCGCGGGCTGCGAATTTGGATGACGGAGTTGAGCTGGACACCCGAATTTTTCCACAGCAACTCGAGCCGAAGCTCATGGGACACTATTTCTTGGTGGGCTTCTCCCTTGGTTCGGTTCTGCGGAGGATAGTGCCCATAGTGTCCATATTACCCGTATCTGCACTATCCGGCTGAGAATACGAGAAGCAATCCCCGGATCCTCGAAAGAAGTTGCAAGGCCTTGTAATCTGGAGAGCACTAACTGTGCCTGGCCTGGACACGTTTCTGCGGTCCCGAACGGATTGGGAGAAGCAGCAGATTAGTCTCAGCGAATCTTTCAGCCAGGCCTAGTTTTGTCCGAGCAAGGCAACTTTACCTGAGCGTGAGGATGAGCCCAAGTGAACCCGAGCACTCCCTAAACTACGCCGTGTGAGTTTGATCTGGCTGCCCGTTGTGCCTTTAACGAATGACTTGGGCCGCTCTTGAGCTGTTCCATGCTCCAATGTCCCATGCTCCACAACGCCCATTCTTGCCGACATCTCTCATCATACAATTTTCCTATGTACTTGCAGGCACTGCTGTCGTACAGGTATGTAAGTCGTAGACTTGGGCCTGGCACCGATTTCCAGAGTGACAGTACTGTTGATAAGCCTTGCGCATTAATCAGGGGCGTCAAATAGCCGTGTGGGATTGGGTGATTCTTTTGAGAAGGCTATTGAGGGACTCAGGGCTTACACTCTCTAACCATACTAGCAGATGCTAAGCAGACGAGCATGATTATCTAGCTGCCTGAGAAATCAATGCAGTCAAATCTACTCCAAGCAACGGCGGCGCCAGCATCGTGATTTTATCTTTGCGACAGCGGGGACTAACACCAAAAATGGCGATCCAACAATGGATTTTCTATTTCTGCTTGATACTGCTAGTCAGGGCCCTCTTTACTCACCGCAGAATAATAAGTTTGGAATGCAATCTTCGTATAAAATCGAGCTCACCATTGTGCCCGAGTCGAGCCAATAGGATCTAGACATGCATTATTCCACGATTTCAAGGCTGACAAGCAACCATAAAACATTATGGCGCATTCTGGCGCATTATAGCATCCTGGTTAAGACTATATAGGGAATCCTTGTGCAGCAGAGGTGATGGGGACGGTGGCTGCCAAAAGGTCGGACTTTCTGAGCTGCCATGGCAGTCAGGCCGTCTATTACTCATTCCTCCCCACATCCTAGAGCTTGACGGTGCCGTCGCTGGATGCGGACGCCACCAGCTTGCCGTCTGGTGAGAACACGACGTGGAATACCTCGTCGCCATGGCCTTCGAGTGTCGCGCGCGTCCTACCCGTGGCCACATCCCATGCGGACGCCACCAGGTTGCCGTCCGGTGAGAACGCGACGTGAATTACCTCGTCGCCATGGCCCTCGAGCATCGCCCGCGTCCTGCCCGTGGCCACATCCCAGGGCTTGACGGTGCCGTCGTCGGATGCGGACGCCACCCGCCTCCAGGCCTGGTGGATCCCATCCTATCGGCTGTCGTGGATGGATTTACATCCGGTCTAGAATGTCAAGTCGGCAAGCTGGAGGTCATCGACTTCGTCTGGGATATTCCATACGCCACCCCAACGAGTGTCTCGGCTCAGTTGGTCTCTCAGCAGCAAATCACCGTCGGTGACTGTGTCACTAACCTGAGAATTACTGATGTTCAGCTATATTATACCTCATGGGATGGCCATTTTGAATACAATGGGACCGAGGGTTTGACTCAGCCCTATTTCATATTTCAAAATGCGAGCTGCAACGAATCAAGTGCCGTTATTCAACAGCGTATTGTACTGGGCTTTGGCGAGATCACCGAAGGTCCAGAGACGGTGTACAACCGCAACATGAGCCAATGGCCGAGTGCTGCCTGGACGCGGAAGTGTTCTTGACGATCACCAGATCAAGCCAGAGGCTATGCCAACCCACGTATCAGCCGCAGAAGCTGCTGGTCACAACAAATATGTCTCAACCGTCTCTGGTGCCAGCTCCCGGTGTTCAAGCCATGAACAACTCTGAGCCATGGAATCTATCCAACATCCATCCATGGGATATCGCCGTCGCGCAATTTGAAACATATCAATGGGCCGAACTGGTCGAACCGCCCAGTGGATTCTCGGATTGGGGATCAGGACCTTCAGTGGAAGTGGCTCGGGCGTGACGCCCCTTCAAATAGGAGTTGCTCCTCCTCAGATGGTGTTTGCTTTGCGGCAAGAAAACATGACCAACGTCACTATTGATACCCTACTACACCCAGAGATGTTGCAAAACCTCGGTCAGTCGTACTGGAAAGCATACACGGCCTTCATTGCCCGACAGTACCTGCTCACGGGACCCCAGGACGTGACAGGAGGTTGCTCTAACGACGGAAAATCGCCTTGTGGCCCACGAGTTCCTCTTCCGTTGATGGACGGAGCGCTTGCGGCAATGGTCCTCCTGACAATGGTGATGCTCTGTTACATCGGAGAGTAGAGAGCATCTTCTAGAGACCCATTCTCACTGGCTGGTTGCGCCGTGTGCCGCTGTGCTCTCTGCCGGTGCGCTGTTGGTCTAAGCCCTCTCCCATGTGAACTTCAACTGGTCAGACAGGGGCAATTCCGAACAGCTGCTTGGCTATCTTTTCCAAAGTGAAGTCAGTCCCGTCGAGGAACAGAAGACTTTCAGCCTCACATGTCACAGAGAGACAGAGCAAAATAGCCAGAGACTTGATGCCTACACTTCTACAGATGTCTGGACTTGGTGGCGGCCGATCCCACTAAAGTTTGTGTGGCGTCTCACTCTCGCCGGAGCGTTCATAGCGACCATAGTATCCCTCAAAGTCGTATTGCACTTTTCACAGAGAGACAGAGGCTTAGGCGACATTGTGAAGGATGATTGGCTGCATTACACCTGGACGATTGTGCCCACATGCTCCTGGCCGGTGTGGGCATGTACTTTTCTGCCTTTCATTTCAACTTTAAAGCGCTGACACCCTACCACAAGCTTCACAGGACGGTCACTTTCCAACAGGCCATGTCGGTACTCCTCAAGCCCTTGACCACACCTTCAAGCAGTAGTATACGAATGGAATTGCACTGGAACATCTTGGATCCCCAGGTGGAAATGAGCAGGTGGTAGAAGCCATTCAATATAATATAGACGCCCGTATCGACGCGACTGGATTAAAGGCGACGTACGATGCGGTCCTTACCGATCCCAATAATATGCGGCTTGTTCAAAATGCAGCGTCTACACATGTGCTGGTGGGACTTCTGGCAGCGGTGCTGTTGTGCGCCGCTCTTGCCTCTGTCGTCATGTCGTTGACCATTTCATCGATAGTAACTCGGGCAGATTTTTCATTGACAAATCCAACACTACAGGAGGACAACCGGGAAGGCACCGAGGGTGGTGGAGGCAGGAGCTGCGCCCAGGAATTCCATATTAGTCCGCTCCGGAGCAACATCGTTCCCGGCTTCAATCTCAAATAGAAAGACCTGAGGTCCACAATCTCTGGAGCCGATGTAACTGTTAGGACTTTCATGACCATGAGTCCAAGTCCTTGTGGCTCCTGCCAACTAGCCCAGGTTTATGGCCATCACGTTCCGATCAATCCTGGTGTAATGCACCGTCTCTGAGACTATTTCCACTGGCATTTTCCATTTTTGACATCTCAGCTCATCTCGCTTCTCGTAAAATATTCGCCCTCGCTCCTGAAAGAGCTGAAAGCGGAATGTACACAACCCGATGCTCAATCACAGCGCGCTGAGGTTACGATGTAACCTTAGGAATTATAAATGGCAGGGCCGCGTGTGCCTCTCGGTGTCTTCGTATGGGCAAAGGCACTGTCCGCGCACATATGCCACGGCGGTCAATATAAGCGAAGTAAGTTGAGTCTGTCAATGAGTATTTGTCGCCTCAGAACCAGTTGACCCGACTAACTCAGGGTTTAGGCAAACACTTTTGATGAACCATTCGATGTTGTCATTGTTGGCTCAGGCTGTTCCGGCCTCACAGCAGCTGTCGTTGCCGCCGTCGCAGGCCAATTACGCGTTCTCGTGACAGAAAAAACACAATACTTTGGTGGCACCACAGCGTATTCTGGTGGAGGAGCCTGGATACCCTGTAACCCGAAGATGAAAGAGCTGGGGATTTCCGACGCCCAAGAGCAAAGCAAGTGCTATATTCGTCACTGCCTCGGTGATCTCTATGATGAGGTACCAATGTCTGCCTTCTTGGACACCGGACCGGTCATGGTCGAGTGGATGGAGAACAACACCAGCATGAAGTGGGTTGGGATTCCCGCACCTGACTACCATATGGATATCGACGGTGCAGTGTATGGGCGAACGATGATGACCAAGCCATTCGATGGCCGCCTCCTCGGCCGTCTGGTGCGTGATGTTCGATATCCTCTTCAGGGAATGTGCGCTTTTGGATCAATGCAGACCGATCTGGCAGATATCAACAAGTGGAAGAGTCCATTCGGCAGTTGGAGCAACTTCAAGTTTTGCACTCAAAATTTGGCCCGCTATGGAGTGGACAGAGTTCGATACGGTAAAGGGACGGCGTTGTACAATGGCAATGCTTTGGTAGGCCGGCTCCTTCACTCTGCTGATCGGGCAGGAGTCACGCTGTGGAATAATGCTCCAGCCGATCAGGTCATTCTTCAAAATGGTCGAAATGTCGGTCTGGTCATCGCAAAGAATGGCAAGCGCCATCGAGTACAAGCACGGCGGGGCATTGTTTTTGCGACCGGAGGCTTCAGCAGATCAGTGGCCATGAGCCGGAAATATTTGCCCAACGCGGACTGGACGGCGGCGCCGCGGGGCAACACTGGCGACGGTATTCGCATTGGCCTTCAAGGGGGTGGTACTCTGCCTGAGGCCAATCCTGACAACGCCATCTGGTCCCCCATCTCACAATTTCAACCAAAAAGGGGGCCCGTCCGCAATTTCCCACACCTTGCCCTCGATCGATCAAAGCCAGGTTCTATCATCGTCGACGGAGATGGAAAGCGCTTTGCGAATGAATCTGAACCATACCAACCGTTTGGATGCCATACACATGCCGCGGGGATCCGAAAAGAGTTCCTGGTGGGCGACCATGACTTCCTTCGCACGTACGGCATGGGTGTGGCACTCCCCCGTCCGTATCCACTGTTTCACATCTTGCGCCGTGGCTACCTGCTACATGCGCCAACAATTCCGGCTCTGGCACAGAAAATGGGCGTCGACCCGAAGGCATTTTCCGCTACCGTGGACCGCTTCAACCAGTATGCGCGAGAGGGCAAAGATCTCGACTTCCACCGCGGCGAGTCAATCTACGATCAAGGGTATGGCGATCCGGCAGTGAAACCCAACCCCAGCCTCGCACCAATAGTGAAACCTCCTTTCTATGCCCTACCCATGTATCCCGGGAATATCGGGAGCATTTACGGGCTCAAGACAAATGCGGATGCCCAGCTGCTGGATGAATCGGGAAATATCATTCCGGGTCTGTATGCGGTGGGTGCGGATCAGAACTCGGTCATGCGAGGTCGTTACCCAGGCGGTGGATGTTGCATTGGTCCGGGTATGGTGTTTGGATATCGAGCTGGCATGCATCTGGCCAAAAGCCGATAACAGTATGACCAGGCCAGGGATTTGTGTCATAGCAACTGGCCATTTAATGCACAGAAGCCAAGTCTTGCATGACGGGTCCTGTATATATTTTCAGACGAGCCAGATCCAGCACATAGTAGTGGTCGACTGTGAGAGGGTTGGCTCGGACTCGTACGAAGCTCTGTTGATCATCAACTGGCCTCCCGCATGTCACATCGACAATGGATTCTATTTCAAAAACAACGATTAGGGCTCAGACGGCGCGTATATTAATGATGCAAGATTGAATTATTCCTTTTACCACCGGAAGTCAGCACCTTCCGAGACTTCCTTCCGGATATTGAAGTCCGGGAGCTTCACTTCCGTACGAATATATAACACCGGCGTACTTCCTCCACAGGCTATGAGACGTTCCAGACTGTCATCTTTCAGTTCTCAATTAGATCCTTATTACGATCGAGACCGAAGCGAAAATGGCCGCGCCGAAATTGACGCACGTTTTCGACCTCAACATGACTGGCCCGAGCGGATTTTCATACACACAATCTTCTCATTCGAACTTATGTGTGGCTCATGGTCTGTAATCCACATTTCCACCGCCATCTCCCACTCTTCCCATTGGGCTGAAATCGATTCATATAGTTGACAGCGGCACCGTGGACCTCCCGGACGGCACAGCTGTGCTGCGCGTGGTTACAGCGTCCGACTGGATGAGAACCGGCCCTACACGCACAATCACGATCGACGCACGCGCCTCGGCCATTAGCGATGACGGACAGGAGAATTTGGACTTTGAGTATCAAGGAAAAATAGAAATTACACCTGATGTTGAGAAGCTATTTTCAGGTAAAGAAGAGGCCGCTCTGGAGTGGGGTGATTGCTACTACTATACAACACCGAGAATTTTCAGCAGAAGCGAGCGATGGGCGTGGGTGAATGATGCAGTGTTTGTAGCGGCTGGAAAGCTACGTTTAGACAAGGGTCGAGTGACTGTCTCGTATAGGATATATCAAGTGGGGTGATTGGGACACAACGGAGGATCAGTGCGCCCACAGAAGCTGCAACTGGAATAAAACCCACTCCTGCCATTGGCTCGAGTTCAGGTAAACGTGTGCTGGGAAAATAGAGTTATATCCAAGCAAGCTTTGGAGAGATGAATGGATAGACAAGAGATTCTCCGAACCATCTCGGCACAGGAAGTACAACCGTGCGTGCGGTCAGCTCCTGCTCCGAGTCGGCCCAAGGACACTCCGTACGCATCACCCCGCAATTTTGTGCGGAAAAGTACATACATGGCAGTTGGACCCCGATTTTAATCTGTTCGGCAACCCTCCGGCCCGGTCACCTAATTGGCCTCCGTAGCGAGTAGGTCAGCTAAATACCTTCTTCCATGTGAGTCGTTCTGCTCTTGTTTCCCTGAGAAGTGTCCTTGTTATTGAAGAATCTCGCTCCGCTGCAAAGCGCCCCTAATCTGCCACCCGGCGGCTTCAGACATCGATCTTGAGACACAAATATGGATCTGAAAAAGGTCGAATACAATCGAAAGCTGGCATACGAAATTTGCGACAAGTGGTCGATCGAAGTCGGCGGAGATGTCGACCCGTTCTTTGACCTCTTTCATGACGACGCCAGCTTCACGACCATCGCACAGAAAGGAATGTTACCCATGCTAGCCGGTACGCTCGACAAGAAGGGTTTTCGCGACTGGGTATATAAGGAGACACGCGTTTCCGCAACCAAGGTCTGGGTGGAAGGGATTACAGCGGATGAAAATCGTCTGGCGTTAGAGGCCGCCTCTGACATGGTGGTCAATGGGAACCCGTACAAGAACCGGTATCATTGGCTATTCGAGATCAAGGATGGCAAGATCTCGGCTGCAAGGTTTTACTTGGATACGCTATTTGCAAAGAAGGCTATGGAATGGGTTGATGAGGCGGAGGTGGCGCAAGGAGTGAAAGCCTAGTTGAATAGGTACCGTTTGTGCGGCCAGGGCGACATCATTCCTCTTGACCTCTAAACTTCATAGTAAAGCCGATTTTGCAGATGAATAGACCTCCACGCATCATGTCGCTGTATCATTCTATTTAGGCGGATGGAGAACGAGTCATTAAACTCTCCACTATCACGCTTGCAGGTCAACCTTATGTCTCGGCTTCGTAACGGCCGCAATGCTCCCTCTTTCCACTCAACCTCAACCTATCCAAGATTGTCAATACTCTTGTATTGCCCGTTCTCATCCAATAGCAATTGCTTCTCGGCCCAAAGCTTCTCGATCAAGGCGACTCTGTTCTCATCCCTTGGCAGGATGGAGCATCTATCAAATAGCAGTTATCAGAACAGACTCGGGCTAAAAATTAGGCTAGGATAAAGGAATTAAATTATGCGGTTGGAACACTGGACTTACTGGAATGGCTTCGGGCATGCCGACTGGCTGACCTCGATGGCGTCGCGGTCGATTGGAATTTCGTTGCCATCGGCATCCTTTGCTTTAGTGATGTTGAAGGTCCAAAGCATGCGCGCAATGCCCAGGAAGAGGCTGCGCTCGGCGACATTCAAGCCCGGGCACATGCGTCTGCCAGAGCCGACTATGGAGGCAGAGGTCAGTGCATGGATTTAACGTGAAGGGAAATTGGACAGGTAGGATATGTACATCCGAAATGGTCTCGCTCCGTGGGGTCTGCGGTCGTGGCTGACTGGTAGGCACGCTTGTGGTCGTTTGCATAGCGGTCGGGATAGAACTCGCGAGGGTTAGGGTGTCGTTTTGGGTCATGATGGATGGCCCAGACCTGGAAAATGGACTTTTAGCATCGTCCTTGCCTTTACATTGTGGAGCAGTTTATCTTACGTTGATGATAACGCCGGCCCCTTTTGGAATTGTGTAGCCCATATACTCGTCATCTTGGCTCGGGGCATGAGCAACTGGAGTCGGGTCAGAAATAGCTCAAAGGTGAGCAATGATTCTGACCTCCGGTAAGGTTAATTGGCATCCCTAAGAGGTGTCAGTCAAAGTGCCTTGAATTGAGGCAGACAATACTCTCATACATCTCAAGATTTCTTTGATGCAACAGCGGATGTATGGTAGATCCTCCTCATCTGCCACGGTTGGGAGCCTGTGAGACCCTACCACCCGATCGAGTTCTTCTTGGGCTTTGTGCTGAGCATCTGGGAAGCATGCCATGGCCTAGATTCGTCAGCGTCTGACGGCCGGGCGGTAGGTGGGCGCGTACTTTTACAAACCCGTACAAAGTTTGCTGCATCGCTAGAAATTAGAAATGATCTGAGAGAACCATAGATGGTGGCCGCATACTGCTGTTGTATCACTGAACACGATTAGCATGAATGGAGCCATTCAAAGATTGAGAATATATACCTTCCGCCTTCAAAAGCCAGTCCAGCAACAAATGCAGCCTGAAATCTTCAGCAGTGCTCTCAACCGGTATGCCCGTTCACCTACGACGACGTCAGAGAAGCCTTCTTTCTCTTGGACATCCATGATATCCTTGGACAAGCCTAGGGTCGGTGGTCAGATGAATACAAGCAGTGTCGGTATGTTGAAAACGTACATGGAACCAGAGTGCCGTTCTCATTCTCCTTCTTTGCCGCTTGCCAGCAATCTGTAAAGACTTTCTTTTCAATGTCGAAAAGTTGCTTGGCACGAGTTTGCCCAGGGACCATCCAGTCCGGAAGATGGCGTGTCAAGGGACGAAGGATCGGGTACCAGTCGTATATCAAGGAATGTTGGACCAATTTAAAGAACTCTTCCATCGCCTATTTTGATCGTGAGCCGCTGACCTGAATCTCGGGGCATAGTTGCTCCTACTTGAAACATTTCCTTGACATACGGAACGTCGTATGTTGGGGTTCGCCAGCCGTACACCATGGTTGTCGTCAAGCTTGTGGAATATCTCCGGATGTTGTACCGGTAATCTTCTGGCCGTTGGATCAGGTCCACCAGCATTTTGATATTCTCCAAGTCCTAGCCAAAGTCAGCATTGAACGCCGCATGATGGTGACACAGACTTGGTACGGGATGTATTTATTAAATGTCTTCACCGTCAGCATGCCGTGGTACAATTTACGTTGCATCCGCCAGGTTTCATCGTTCCTGCGAAATTAGAAAGGCTGAATAGTCATTTGCTCCATCACGTACGATCTCAGAATCGGATTCAAACCCTGCCATATTTCATTGAGGTAGATGTCTTGCCGGCCAGAGTATATCCCACTTCTCTTGTCGAACAGGTCGCGCACAATCACGTCAGAAGTCAGGACAATCAAGTCTCTTGTGCCATATTTAACCGAGTAAATCGGTCCGTCTGCACATGAAAGTTCAGAGCTCAGCACCAGCAAAGGAATATCAAACTTACACTCTTCGGCCCATTTCTGAAGCTGGAGATGCCAATTTTCTTTGTCAATCAAATGGAGCTGCTGAAGTGAGTTCTCGCTGGTATGCTTCCAAGCAGGTTCTTACTCACATTCCCGATCAATGGCAGAGTGGGTGGGCCTATGCACCGGTGAGAAGGTTTATAAGACATATTGACTGATGACAGATTCGGGAATATGTACATACCTGGAGGGGCGTTCTTTGATCTCATTCCAATTCGTGAGAAACGATAAAGATAGTAGATCAGAAAGACTGCAGCGAGTCCATAATATGCATAACTGTATGCCTCCATCTTGCTTGTTGAACCTCGTTTCGATATTCAGGAGACCAATGTCAATATAACGTGAGCGGAATGAGTGCCTTGGAGGATGCTTTCCGCCGTACAGGCAGCCAGAAGGCTGTGTTCACGAAAGACCCTCAGCATCGGAAGAGACTCGAAATGGAAGTCGGGTCAATATCCGACCGAATGCATTTGGCGAATTCCAGCTCCGGAGGAGATTGGGGACCCCGCGTGAGATTGAGACCAGAGAAGGCGGGGCTGTCGTACCGTTGCGGCAGATAACCATTGTTGTCGTAGGGACATGAAGGAACGAGCTGTGCCGACCTGGGTGGGTTGGTTCGGAACAGTACCATCAATCTCATTTGCCGTTTGGGCGCGATACCTGAGTATATGTGGGAGCGGCCACTCTGACACAAAGGACAATGACTAATGCGACATCTAGCTCACTAGCACCACGACACGGATTGCATTACAATATCGCGAGTAACAAATGGCGTTGCCAATCCTAACTGAGAAGATCGTCAAGATCACAGCTTTTGCTTACGAGCTGCCGAATATTTCGGAGGAATTATCTCCCATTGGCGCAATGAACATGTGGAGAAATTCATGAAAACCCCCGAGGGCGCGACGAAGATGCTGGGCTATGCACGTGTCATCGGGATGAGGAACTTTGCGAGGCGTTGTCTGCTTGGCCGAAGGCTCACTACGACGGTTATGCCGAATTCTTGTTCGGTCTTTGGATGTAATTCTTGATCATAAGTAGTTTTTGGACGAGGCGCGGATGAAGATCATAGTCACCAACTTCGAACGCCGCATTTGGAATATTATGTAGGAAGGTTGACAACTCTGTATAGAGAGGCACGCCGTGTCCAGAGAGGTGAATTGGGCAATGATCTAGTTGTCCAGAACATTTGGCGACCTATGCCATGCTTCACAACATCAACTTGCTCTCGGAAGGATTCCGCCGTAGGATGTCATGTAGTCAATTCGCGGTACTTGAAGGCGCAGGACATTAATCTGGAAAGGTTTAGAGAGATACAAGCGAGGTTGGACGGCCGGAATCGGCAGTACTTACCATAATAGATCGGTGAAGTCTTCCGGGACAGGCCGCTTTGATTGCCTCTTACAAACCGAGGAGCAATGTCGAGAGCACACCTGCAGATATATTTACTCCTCCAGCGCCGAGGGCTCATTGGGAGAAGAGGTCCAGATATATTTACTTGCACAACAACTTATTTGTCTCCAAACGGTTCCATCAGAAAATGACTCGAACATTAATATACCAAGAAGTAGACACGATTCCCTCACCCATTGGACATGTTTGGGCAATCCTACAGGGGTTTGGAGGAATCAAAGCATGGCTCCCTACGATAGACAGCTGCGAAGTGGAAGGCGAAGGTATCGGCGCCGTCAGGACGGTTGTTTCTGGTGGGAACCCTGTCAAAGAGAGGCTGGAAGTCTACGATCCAGACAAGCACACCGTGTCCTATCGATTGCTGGACCCGACAGGCCTGCCAATGGAGGGTGGCTATGGGACAGTCTCGCTAGCAGAAGAAGGCGAGAAGAGCACCAAGATTATTTGGACGTCTGATGCGGAAAAAATCGATGAGCAAGGTATCCAAACGATCCGGCCAATATTCGAAGTTTTCATCAAGAAATCGATTGGAGGTCTGAAAGAAGTCTTGGCCCGACCGGCACAGGCTCTGTTCTGAGATGTTGGGGAGTTGTACTGGCTACCAGGATGTCACACCTTCAACAGCGCAACCATGGTTGACAGATCTGATGTATGGAGGAAGATTCTTTGCCACATGGCGGCGAACGCAACCTGGGGTAGTCCCATAGTGGAAAAGAGGGGTTGAACAAGCGATGGTCATCCGGTTCGGGATTCTACTCTAAGCTTCCGATCCAATCGGTTGATCCAAGCATCTTGCATCCAGTGAAGAGAAACATGTAAAACATGAATTGAGGTAGAGCCTGAGAAATGCGACTCTTGTGGTGATACCGAAAGCCTATTTTCAGACAGCAGCATCATGACAGTGAAGCTTGCCTACCTCCTCCGACAGCGCCCAAATTTGGCGACAAAGGACTTTCAAAGATTATGGCTGGATAATCATGGTCCACTAGTCGCCTCGTTTCAGACTGCCCTGAACCTCGTCAAGTACGTTCAGACGCATCGCTTGCCAGGAGACATGGACGAATCCTTGCGGACCTCTCGGGAGATGCTCTGCGTCAAGAATGAGGCACCATTTGACATCTTTGACGAGTACTACTTCGACGGTTCCATGCAGGATTTCGAGTCAAATCTCCTCACACCGGAAGGACGGCAAGCTTGGGAAGCCCTGATAAAAGATGAAGAAAAGTATATCGACTTTGCAGGATCCCAAATGTTCTTCGTGCAGGAGATACCACAAATTCTTCCTGGCCCGCATGACACTCTCATAGCCTCGGAGTTCAACCACATCTTGAGAGCGGTCGCTCTAGCGGATACGTCGGAGGGCGGATTCACCTACTGGTTGAACGGACATGCACCACTGGTTCGAAGGTGGGCCACCGTCATGGGCTACGAGAAGTACATTCAGAACCATCCATTGCAGGCTTCAATTCTCGGTACCTTGCAAAAGGAGCGCCGAATGCCAGCTGCGCGCTACAGTTGGTACACAAACATATGGGTCAATAGTAGGGTCAATTACGACGCGAAATACCAGGAGGGCCTGGCAGAAATCCGGACAGATGAGGACAGTGGTTTTATGGCAGCTGGGTCCATGTCGTGTTTTTTGGCTAAAGAGCACATTTTTGTTGATAAATACAGATCTTAAGCACGAGGACGGAAGGGAGTAATCCACAACTACGTTCGCCTCAATTGAGCCGGAAAAAGTCGAGTGCCTAGATCTGGTTGTCTACGATGATGACCAAGCAATATCAATTGTCCGTCGATACCTAAGATGCTGCCTACGGCGTGGTGTTGGATGTGCCGGAGGTCAAGCGACCGGTAGTGAAAAAAATGCCATACTGACCTCAAACGATGTGTCCACAATGTCGTCTCGACTTAAGAGGACGCATAAGAACGTATCTTCAAATACATGCCGCCCTTGGGCCGCAAGCTGGGCCCTCCTCTCTCAAATATGAGCGGTTGACCTGTACCTTCAAAGGTAAAATTCCTCAAGAGCTCAATCATAATGGTTTTGTACTCCAAGAGCGCGAAAGACTTGCCAATGCAGATTCGAGGACCGTTCAGAAAGGATCCAGAAGCGAAAGGATCAGCAGCTTCTTTTGGAAGATTGTCCCATCGGTCGGGGTTGAATTCCTCCACAGTGGGGCCCCAGATTTTCTCGTTATGATGGATGACTGCAGGAACAATATGGACGAGAGTGCCCTTCGGAATGAATACGCCGTCGACGACGACATCTTCAGCCGCTTCCCTGTGACCGATAATACCTACGGCCAAGTTAGTTTTCGCCTTGACGCCGCCTTGGTCTCAGGTACCTGGTGCGTAATATCGAAGCACTTCATTTGTAAAGTTCTTCAGATACCCCAAACTCTCAATACGATGGACATCCAGAGAGTCAGAGGGCGGGAAGGTACCAATGACTTCTTTTCGAAGCCGATCTTGAATCTCGGGATAGGTCGTCAAGATATGAAGAGACAAGGTCAGAGCTCCCGCCGATGTTTCGTGGCCTGTTTGATCAGCTCAAGCGGCACAGAATGTTTCAGCAGACGAACCGGCAGCCATGAAATTGAGCAGCTTCCGGAATGTTAACGAACGGGCCATGACAGTGTGCGTGAGAGACTTACATGACCCAACATTTCGTCTTCAGTCCATATTTCGTCGCCCTGTCCTCTCTCTCTGATCATGACTGTCAACAGATCTTTGTCATGAGCTGAGGCTTTCTCTTTGTCCTCTGAATCAGCCTTTCGTCTTCGAATGTGCTGCCGGAGAAGACGCCGGATGGTGGCATTCGCCTTCAAATAGTCTCGATTGGCTTTGATGGGCAGCAATGTCCGGATGGGCAGGTATATATTGAGAGCGCTCATGATCGTTGACAAAGGAGTGTTGTCAAATACCCTTTCGTATGCCAATGCGAATTCGGAAGGAGAAGACAAATTGTTCATTCGGATGCCCAGCGCCGCAAGTCCAATGATATCTAGGGCAGTCTTGGAGAGCAATGAGCTCACTTTTTGCATGTTAGCAAGTGACTTGTGCACTCCTGCGCTTTACTTACTCTCCACAACCTCGTCTGGTTTGTCATCGATCCTTCTTTGAACGACTGATGTCAATTCCTGCGCCTTGACATCAAAGAACGGCAGAAGTTCCTTGATGTTTCCGTATGAGAATGGGCCTGGAGTTAGTCAGCGTCGAGGGAGATCGGCTAACATAAGAATAACCACATACCCGTCAAGAGCCTTCTTTGCTTCTTATGCGCCTCTCCCTCCTCGAAAAAGAGACCAGTCCCGATGATTTCACCCAGCACACGTCTCAAGAACCGAGGTTTCACGAACTGGTAGCAGTGTGTTTGAAGAACATCTCTACTGGCCTTGACACTGTTCAGCATGACTGCCTCGGAGTTGCCCAGGAGAAAGAATCGAATGACCGGTGAATCTGGAAACTGTTTCATCCAAGCCGTGTGCGCTTCCGCAGGGCCTGCGGTGTAGAGGTTGTAAGCCTGGCCGAGGAGAAAGTGATCATTCTGGTTGACATTAGCAGTGGCCGAAGTCCAGGTCCTCAAATATGTTTACCTTCGGGCCAGGGAGGTGCCGCATGGGCGACACATACCGCGGGTACACGTATATTCTGTAGAATTTGAAGACAAAGTAGTGCGCGATGAATAGATATAGAAAGAGACGGGCTGAGAGATGCAGCGGGCCAAAATGAGCCAGAGAGTAGCCCTCCAAGGCAGACAACGTGGCACAGGTTAGAATATCCATAGTTGCTTCTCAACTCGCTATGGGCACAAGCCTGTGCACGTATGTATGGATGATGAGGACCAGAGTTTCAGTGCCGATCGGACTTACTGTGGAGAAAATTTAGATCTGCTCTGATGAAGAAATGTCAATGGCGAGCGTGATCAGCCGGACGTCCTACAACAGTATCAGCTCCAGTAGGGAGTCGCCGCTGCACACCGGTGGTCATCTGCAAACATCAAGAAACCATGACCTGCTCTGGATCTCTCCCAGGGCTGGACGCCACTGGAATTGCAATCCTTTTGCCGACTCGATCTATGAGCTTCGCGAAGGAGAACGAATGGGTTGAGGTGTAGTCGGGGCCCTCTCTTCCGTGCGGAGCGGCCCAACAAGGTCGGTTACCAAAAGATGCGGCCCGAGACAAAAGGGTTTAGGGCAGCATTGACCAACAGTAGCGGTAGATCCTCACGTGCAACTGGATACTCAGAGACGTCTGACTGTTGACGACATGTAAGAAACGGGCACATCTTCTGCTTTGTCAGAGGAGAAGAGCCTCTTGAAGTGAATAAGGGAAGGAGAGCTTATGGAGTCCAGTTTAATTGACGTGTTGGCCTGGGCGACCCGGTTTTGCAGAGTACTTGTCAGCGCCAAGAGCTTACATCCGCCACAGATGAAGCATGAAGGATTATACTGAACTGTTCAGCGATATAACCTCTTTGGACATTCCCGCTCTCTATAGGCCTGAATGAGGTAAACACACCAACAGTCTCGATCTTCAATTGTGGAGCATGAACAGAAATCAAGGACCGATGACCCAGATATTCGTCACGTGACTCTCCTCCAGAGCCCATCCTGGGACAGTACGTGCTAATTCACCATTGTAGCTTTCGCAATATATACCGTGAACAAAGGTGGCGCGAAGAAACATGGAATAGATGCTTTCGAATTAGGTAAGAACTTGTCCACGGACACACCCATCCAAGTTTGCTTTCTCCTATTAGTCCATCGCTTTGATAAGTGTTGAGTGGAACGGAGATATAGATATAGCCAGAGTCTGGCCAGTGGCAGAGATGGTTAGACAGCCATCACTAAATATTACCACACAGACGATGCCAAAACTCGGACTAGGATTGAAATGAGGGCGGTCACAAAACTTGGTCATCGCAGCTGACGGATCAGAGGAACACAGCTTTCGCAACTTGGCCTGTGAGCCGAGCTCCACAGCGCTCCTTAAAGGACAGACCTGCCATATTCGGTCAGTACGGTCTGATCTAGTTCATTTTGGATGGTACAGACTGCGGTGTAGCCATCATCTCGAAGCTTCGGGAAATGACGCGGATGACCCGTGCCTATGCTCCTGCCGGCAAGGACCACATGCACACCATCTAGAAAGAGCTTGGTCTTGGTGCAGCCCGATGGACCTGTGCCACGGCCAAATGGTAATAGTCGTGACCAGGATAAAGTCGACGTAATGGAAAGATGACCGCGGTGCTAGACAGGCTAAAGAGAGAGAACTTCTGCTTTGATACAATGTTTCCTAGTCTCGATTCTTCAGCCAATCTTTCCGTAGACTTGGACGAGGGAGCAGGTAGGTAAGGAAGATTGATTATCAACTACACCAGTAATTCAACGTGGCGGAGGCTCGACGTGAGGTTTCTTCTGGCTAGTCTCTGCATAGGCCCAGGTGGGGGAACACCGGATGATCATTGGCCTCCTTCACAACTGTGCACAAGAGCAGGTGCCGCTAACTCGGGCTAAGCTTGGCCACACTGCCCAGCTTGTCAACTTTCGGAGCATACACTCCCGAAATGTCGTGCGACAGGCTGTCTACCGGTTTGCTGCCTAAAGACGAAGCAGATACCATCCAGATGTACTCATGTCCAGTGTGGTATGAATGCACAAAGAAGCAGTCAGTTGGAGTGAATGGGCGTTTCCATGGGTTACTGGAGGCTGGCCAGGCCAAGGCTGCCAACACTCGTGGGGTCCCCTCACCCCGCTGTTTAACTAGGTTAGCCCGGATCCCGGAAGTCGCATACCCCGGATTCTCCTATTACCTCGGTCAGCGCCTCTTTCTTCGATCATGCGTGGCTCTACAGCTTCCTGCGCAGATATTCAGAGTAATATGCACGACGACAGCATCCGAAGTCATGCAAATTCAGAAAGATCGTCGACCAAAGTGTGCGATTGCCTGTAATTACTGCAGGCTGAAGAAGATCAAGTGTATGTCCCTCACTGTTTGGCGGTGACAGCTGATTGATCCTCTCGCTAGGCAATGGTGGACATCCATGCCCCAACTGTATCGTCAGTCAATCCCTCATCGTCCTGAGAATGCTGGTGAAAGAGCTTGAAGCTGAAGCGTGGCAATGACAGGATCACGGAGGACAATGTGCATATCCGACTCCTCAACGTCGGAACAATCGTGGGAATACACGAGACCTAAAGACCTTACAAGACAGGCTCGCTCGGGTTGAAGCTCTGTTACCAAACACCTCTGAGTCTACACCTGTGCAACCGCAGGATGGAGCGTCTTCGGAAGCCCTTCCGATGGTATATGTGCACATGTATCCCAAGCAGACAGAGGGCAGGTCGGGGCCGCCAGTGCTGACTTCGGTGGTGGAGATGAACTCATCGCAGAGTCCGGCTCAAACGATACACTTACATAGTCCGGAGATGCCCGTTTTTGAGCCTGTGCACACTCAACTGCCGCCGCCGCGTCCTCTTGCTGCTACTCCTGCTGCGGCGGCTCTTGATGCTAATGATACTGTTGTCGTCGCTACTCCTGCTCCTGCGGCTACAGCTACTGCCGCTCCTGCCACCGTCACTGCATTGACAGCTTCGCCCCACGCTCAGAGATCTCCAAGCATCGCATCAGACCCGGCCCAACGGCCACCGACACCTCCCTTGACCATCGCCACCACTCCTGCGGAAGACGATGGAAGCAGTGAATTCCCACCGGAAGATGAGGTATGTCCCATTTGGGCGCAAGGTCCAGGCGAGCATTACTAATAGTATCTCCCAGCTAAGTTTCGAATATCACGGTTAGTGGACGATGGCACTTGCAAGTGTTGTCCGAGCGTCTCACATCCATCACAGGGCCAGGATCCTACCTCTCCATATGTTCCAAGTTAGGAGTTGAGTGGGTCACTGAGAAGACAGGCGTTCCAGAATTTGCACAAATGGCGAGGGGCCTTGCCTTTGATATTTGTCGCCGACTCAAACTGGAACCAGGTTCATTGCACGGGAGAGTGCCCGAGCCCGAGCCCGAGCAGGAGGTTGCCTGGCAATTCGTCCGGGCGTATTTCGAGGAGAACCCTGACGCAGTCTTCAGTATCGTGTATCGTCCCAGCTTCGAATCCCGGTTGCGCGCATATTTCAATCAAGGCGCGACGTCCACCGCAGAACAGGACCCTGCTTGGTATGCTCTCCGAAATATTGTCTATGCGACCGGATGTCGAATTCTCTTCCCCAAAGAACGCGATAGGAGGCAACGCTCTAATCGGAGCTGGAAACTATTTCAAAACGCTCTCTCAGTTCACACCGATCTCCTCTACTCCAGGACCAGCCTGATGGCGGTGCAAGCTCTTGCGTCAATGGTAAGGTCTCCCACTGAGACGCTTGTTTCAAAGAGGCCATTCTGACATGCGTGGTGCTCTCCATAGAGCTTCTATGTCGAAGGTATCGGGGCTCCTGCCATCGACTATATGCTGTGTGTCAGTTCCATGAAGCTTGCCGAATCAAAAGGTCTCCATCGCGAACCTGCACCCACCTGGAACTTGGGGGAGACGGCGATCCAATCACGAAGTTACATGTGGTGGGCCATTTATGGTTACGAAAGACACATAGCATACCGGTCAGGGAGGCCGCTGGTGTGTGCTTCCAGCTCGGAACGGTATCCTCTAGCTAACGGATGGACAGGCCATCGACGATGACAGCATCACCTGCCAGATGCCTTCCAAGGTCCTGGAAGGGAGTGGAGTCAATCTGGACATTTTTGTCCACTCGGTCAAACATGCACAAATCTCGGGACGGATTGCCAAAAAAATCACCGCGCTGAAGGCCTCCAATCATAACCTCGAAGACATCGTCAATACCATCTCGTCTCTCGATGAAGAAGTCCGGAATTGGCGTGATTCGCTCCCTCCGTTCATGAAGTGGGACTCCCACGGCCTTCTGCCAGACCAAAGCTCATTGCCGCCCAATGTCCACCCTTACCACGTGTGCTGGCAGGCTTTCTCGTATTATGGAAGCCTCATTGCGATCCACTCGGTCCTCGTTCATCCTTGGAACGCCATGGCCTTCAGAGTCGAACCCAACCAGAAACAACAACTGCGGAGACACGTGGCACACAGTACGAGTGTCGTTGTCCATGCATCAAGAAAGATGGTCCAAAACTTACGGCATATCACGATCACGGCGTCAACCCCAAAGTGGTACGTTTCCTCATCCTGACCCCCAAAGGAGATGTCTAACTTGATGACCTCCATTAGGCTGGTCTTTATCTTTCCTCTTATCGCACTCATCAACCTGTTTATTTATGTCCTCCAGTACCCAACCCTGCCCTCTGTGGAGGAAGACATTGGTTTAATGTATATGGTGGCGGGGCATTTCAGCTATCTTGAGTTCGCCTTCACCGAGATGACGTTCCCCTTTACTCGAGATGTCGCCAACTTGGCCCGCCTGGCTGTGGCCAAAGCGAGGGACGGAGTGAGTTCTAAACCCGACGGCGTACAGGCCTTGATGGCTGCAAGTCCTGGCAGCTGCACCAGGGACTTTGTTCTTGATCCTCTAGTCGATGTACGTCTCACCGTCATTTCCCCTCCTCTCCCTTGAGGCCGTTTCCTTCCTGCTATACTAACTGCGATTTACAGCCGGAAATGCTGAATGTGATGGACCTCGATACCGAGAAATGGGGCACGCTCCTGGGGTGGCCAGACGGTGACAGTCTTTCGCTGGCGGATTTGTTGCAAGATCCTAGTGGGGCTGGGGAGTTTACCAGCTGTTTTCCAGGTAGTCTTTGACCAGCACTGTTCATCGGTAGTCATCCTGCCTAATGGATTGAATATTTTTGAGACTTTAAATGTTCTCAAGGAATACCAGAATTGTACACTACGAGTCTATCGCCATATGCAGATTCTTTATGGTGATGGTAGATGACACTTTTGCAATGATCTGTTGTGATGCTGGGCTGCATTCGACGAGAAAGGTCCACCACACAGGGCGGCCAGGGTTATGTATCTAGGACAGGTTTCTAAGCTTGACCTAACCTCCGCTTCATGTGTCACGGGATGATATTCAGTGTCCAGGATTACAATGCAGTATGGCCTCCATCCACCTTGTTTCTTTTAGTCTTGGCCCACTTCAAGGGAACGGCACTTACGACGACGCTAGATCCACAGACAAAAGTCGCTCTGCTAGAACCTGAGTCAAGGTTAGGATCATGACACAAATATCTGGCTCTGCCAAAATGAGCGAGAGAGGACAGAAGGGACGAACAGAGAAAAGTGACCACATCCGCAACTTCCTGTGCCAGTCCGAGTCGCTTTGCCGGTGTAAAGGTCTCGACGAACTGTTTTGTGAACTCGCTCATCTCTGGGGTCAGCATCGGAGTGTTGATGATTCTGTTTCAGGCTGATTAGCGGAAAAAGGGTCGCAGAGGGCCATTTCCCACACACCCAGGGCACACGGCATTGACTCGGATCCGCTGGCTGGCATAGGTGGACGAATCAGCCTTGACCAGGCCTACGATCGCTATTCTTCATGTCAGAGCCAAGTCCGACCACTTCAGATGCTGTTCCCACCATGTTTCGACATAGTATACGCAGTTGAGCTGGGAAAGCCGATGAGGCCACAAATCGAAGCCACGTCGACGATGGAGCCCTTGTCACCCGGTCTTCCATCACTAAATCTTAGGTTAGCTTTGGTACAGTGAACAGAGGGATAAGGAGGAGCTGAACTGGGTCGGTGCTGGCTCTTGCTTCAGCATCTGGGTGATCTGCGCCCTGTGGGCAAGCCATGTGCCTTTGGCGTTAACATCCTGAACTTTGTCGTAAACCTCGACCGCTTGGTCGACAATCGGCTTCATATCTCCGCCGATGCCTGCGATCCTCGGTCAGAATTCATCATTCTCGCTGGGCTCCATATGATGGCACACCAGCGACATTGCACGCATAATCAAGGCGGCCGAACGTCTCCACCACCAAGTTGACGAGTCTGTCTGCCGTGCCCACTTGGCTAATATCCGCCGCTTCTGCGAGGATCGTGACGCTCGGGTTGATGTTTTTGGCACGCTCCACGGTCTCCTCGAGCGTCTTCGAGACGATGTCGGTAATCAGCAGACGTGTGCATCCGTCGCGGATGAGTTGTTCGACGACCGCTCGGCCAATGCCGCCGCCGGCGCCGCTGACAAATGCTACTCTAGCATCGTATGTTAGGGACCTTTAGTGGCGGTCTCATGATGGAAAGGTATTTGCGTACCCCAAAAGTCCCAAGCTCATGATTGTGTCGCGAATAATGCGAATGACAGTAATCCCTTTGACCTTGACGTTCTGGCAGTTTCAATGTTGTGGCACTGCGCTATTCCATTCTGGTTCGGTGCATGTCAGCACAAGGAGCGAGGACACTCGCAACCGCATCTCCTCCGGACCAATCACGATTTTGGAGCTGGCTCTCGACCGTTGGCCGGAAGTAGGGTTTCCATAGTACAAATTGATGATGAGGTCGGAGGTGCGTCGAGGAAATCCATCACAATTCAAGGTTTTGGTCCATACCTTCATAACACACAGCATTCAAAATGAAGTCAGAAGCAAATGGAGTTAGCGGTACTCCCGATCGAGGTCATTATATTGTCGTCGGTGCCGGTTTTGGCGGCCTGGCCGCTGCCATCGAACTTGCTCGGAAGGGGATATCAGTCAAGGTCATCGAGTCTGCAAAGAAACTGACCCTGCAAGGCAAGCGCGCGACCTCTGTCTTCAGTGGAACTAATCATCTCTCTGACATCATTTGCTCCAGGAGACATCATTCAGATCGGATCCAATGCGACCAGAGTGATTTCCAAGTGGGGCAACGCACTCGACCGGGCCGTTGCTGAATCAGCACAGCCGAAGACAATGACATTACACAATTCGCAAGGGGAAGTCATTCTAGAAGCCCCCTTGCCAAGCGACTTTGATGGGTTTCCTATCCTTTACTCCAGCCGTGGTCATGCTCAGAAGGTGTTATACGAACACGCTGTCGAGATTGGTGTTGAGTTTCAATTTGATGCCCGCGTCAGCGAGTATTTTGAAGAAGACGACCACGCTGGAATCCGTGTTGGCGATGAACGCCTGACGGCTGATGGGGTCATTGCTGCCGACGGCGTCCACAGCACGGCCCGAAAGTATGTCACGGGCAAACAGGAACATCCTCGCACCAGCGGTTTTGCTGTTTATCGTGCCTGGTTTCCTCTCGACGCCCTCGCTCGAGACGAGCGGACCCGTCATTTTACAGAACTGAAAGAAGATCTTTTTCATGTGTGGATCGGCGCCGATGTCCACGCTATCCTCGTCATCAATGTGGCCCTGAAAGGAGTCACCGTGTTTTGCACCCACAAGGTCGACTTTTCCATTCTTCTCTTTCAGCAATCGTGTGTGCTGACAAGATACCGTTATAGGACTATTACGAGGTCGAAGAGTCCTGGAACTTCCCCGGAGATCTGAAAGATATGTTGAAAGTGGTGGACGGCTGGGACGAGACGATCCGCACCGTCATCAGTCTCATTCCTCCGGAGATCCTGATTGACTGGAAGCTTCTCTGGCGTGACCCTGTACGAAAATGGGTATCAGACAAGGGTCGTGTCCTTCTTATTGGCGATGCGGCACATCCACACCTTCCAACATCTGGATCGGGCGCCACTCAAGCCATCGAAGACGGGGCGACCATAGGCGCATTGTTGGATCGACTGGGAAATAGTCAGGTTCCCATTGCATTCAAAGCATTTGAGAAGCTCCGGTAAGAATGGCAACCAGAGACGGGGTCCGAGACGCTTACCACAAGATAGGTTTGAGCGCACATCTTTGACACAACGAATGGGATGGGAAACCCGACATCGCTGGCATCAGACCGACTGGGACTTTGTGAAGACTAATCCCGAGTTTCTGAAAATGCCCCAGCCGCGCTGGTTGTATGGACTTGACGCAGAAAAATACACATACGATCGCCTGGATGACGTGGTGAAGAGCATCAAAGAGGGAGTGCCTTTTGAGTCCACCAACATCCCGGAAGGCCATGTCCATGAAGATTGGACTGTGGAGATGATGATGGCTCTGGAGAGCAAACAGTCGCAAGAACATTTTTACAAGGTTGCCAATAAGTAATTTAGGACGCGGAAGGAGTATCACGGGACTGCCTACCGCATTATTCCACTTCAGTTACACCGAGGCAAGGAAGCGTCGACATTATTGAAACCATCTTACGGGCTGATATCTGGCCTTGTCTCACAGATCTCGAGTTCCAAATGATGTGCGATGGCTAGCGTACAAAACCTCCACGCTCCTTCACAACAAACAACCTCAAAGCTTCTCTATCCAAAAACTTGAGTTCATCCTCGATAACCTTCTCCCTCACTTCAGGTCTTGTGGCGGCTTCGTTGAACTTGCGAAAGTCCTCCTCCGTGTCAAACCAGGCCTCTGTGATCACGTCACAAGTTGATGACAGACTGTCGAGGTTGCCCAGCGTTGAGTCGTGGTTCACGTAATTGCGCACGTAGCGAGAAATGTAGGGGGTGACACTGAGGACCAGTGGGACGTGGAAGTTTTCGTAGTGCTCTTCAAATTCCGCCATACTGATGCCAGGCTTCCTCTTCAAGAGGCCGACGAGCTTGACAGCAGGGGTATTTGCTGCCATTCTAAGGGCTATTGGTAAAAAGTCAAGTCGTCGGAATGTGGCAAGAGTATTTCAGAGGAAGAGTTGTTATATATCAGTCTGGACATCTGCCTTCTAGCTCGGAATTCGGAACAAGGTCCGGCACATGCGACGGATGTCTTGAACCCACATTATGAGACTGCTTCGGTGCGGGACCGTGGATTTATTTCCAGCAAAATTACCAAAAGCATGTAATCTGTGTTATTCATGCGAGCATCCTCCTTGATTTAAAATCCTGGAGGCTTGATGGCATGGCCCGCTATCAGACCGCCATCAACCGGCACGGTGACACCATTGACCTGCTTTGCATCATCCGACAACAGGAACGTCGCGACATCTGCGATGTCTCGCGGTACCCCACATCTCCTGTTTGGGGTCATTGACGCGGCCCAGCCTCGGTCGATTCTTGCGTCCAAGAGCGGCGTGTCGACATAACCCGGGGAGATGCAATTGACTCGAATACCATCCGGGCCATTCTCGACGGCAGCAATATTTGTCAGGGTGATGACGCCAGTTTTGGAGGCTGAATAGATGCCCAGATATGGGGTGGGCCGCATCCCGGAAATGCTGGCGATATTGACAATGGCGCCTCCTCCTCTTCTTTTCATGGCTGCCACCTCAAATTTCAGACAATAAGCAATCCCCACGAGATTGACGGTGAAAACCTGCGTGATGTCCTTGGGTTCGAGATCTTCGAGAGCACCGAGAGGCCCCTGAATAGCCGCAGCGTTTACGGCCAAGTCCAGGCCGCCAAATTTGTCTTCGGTAAACTTGATGGCTTCTTCAACGGACTGCGCGTCGCCCTGGTTGAGATTGAAGGGGAGGACGGCGGGTCCGATCAACTTTGCGTTCTCTTTTGCCAGCTCCCACTGGATGTCCCCCATGACCACCTTTGCCCCTTCTTCCGCTAACAGTTTAACGGTGGCAAGACCCATGCCGGACGCACCGCCCGTGACGAAGGCGACTTTTCCATCGAATCTTCCCATGATCGAGTTTTAAACACGATTTGATGTCAAATTATGTCAATTATTCTTCATTCCACGATTGCCGGTATGGCTGTCCAACTCGGCGGATTTATAGCTCTCGGAGCATTGCCCTTTCAGGCCGGAACCCAGATGTGTGGAGTAAGAGGATCAACCGCCGCGTGTACCGACCGGTGTCTTGTGTACCCGCTACCTTGAATATTTTGCGTGGAGTCGTTTCTAGGTTTGAAGTCGAATGTGGGTGATCATGTACTGGCCAGCTTTCTTCTGGCCGGTCCACGGGACATGTGCTCCGCCTCGCACGGACCTGATCTGTTACGTCTGCTGCTCCTCCGGATCTTTGGTGTAGCGAGGATACAATTCTGGCCCTGATTTCCATGACGTTGGTCAAGTCTTTTCACCGAGGCTCGTTTGGACCACAGTTTGACCAACTCAGGCTTTATCACAAGGCTGGTGCACGATGACATGAAATATGCTTTTTGGATTCCGGCAATGGGCTTGGAGCGCCCTTTCCCGCACCTGGTAAATTGTGACCGGCCCTGGTTGTGGACTCAATCGCTCGTCTATTTGAACTTCTGGCAGCCGAGTACAGCACCCGGTCCAACACGTAAATTCTCTCCGTCCCTCCTAACATAACGGCACTAAAAGACTCATGCAGCTTCACAACCAGCTTCGTATTGCCCCATGCTTCCAATTTCGTGGATCAATCTTTGATCAATAGAACACATTGACTTGAATTCTACCGTCGTAAGATCGAACCAAGATCCGTCGACCCCCATCATACAGGTGTCACTCTTAGCCTCATTCCTCTTAAAGGCCGCAGACTAGGCCCGCCCTTCTGCGGCTCAACTGGGCCTGTCGTTTCAAACTCAAATTTCCGTACAAGCTCAGTCAGGATGGCTTTAAACTCTAGCAGAGCGAAAGACTTCCCAATGCACACTCGTGGACCGGTAGAAAATGACTGTGACACGTAAGGATCCTGTGCCTCTTCTGGGAGGTTGTCGTATCGGTCAGGGTCAAATTGATCTGCTGTAGGGCCCCAGATGTGAGTGTTGAATTGTGGTGCAGCCGGTGCAATCATCAAAACTGTTCCCTTGGGCACTTTGACTCCTTCGATCTCGACATCTTCCACCGCTTGCCGTGGAAAGGTTGGGGCTTCTCCTGTTAGCTCAGACTAAGATGTGGCACTGTCCTTACCGGGGGGATAATATCGCAATACTTCTTTGGTGAAGTTGTTCATGAAATGCATCTTTTCGAGTTCGTTGTAGCTGGGCGAGTCTGAAGTCACCGTCGATTGGATTTCGGTCCGCAGTCGCTTCTGCATCTCAGGGTACAGCGTGAGGGCATGCAATGCCCACGTGAGTGCTCCAGCCGTGGTCTCATGGCCTCTTGCTAAGTGTGAGCGCGGTAAAAAGACGAGACAAACACCAACATACGCGGACATGAAGTTCAAGAGCTAGGGAATGTTAGTAGGCTGCGCCTCGTCCTGGTGAAGGGAAAACCTGACATAACCCAGCATTTCATCTTCTGACCATGTGTCCTTACTCTCTTCGATCATCAGAGTCAAAAGATCACGACTGGCCTTCTCGCCGTGGACCAGGCCTTCTCGAAATTCTCTTTTCCGTCTTCGGATATGGTCTCGCAGTATTCGTCTGACGTCCTCGTTTGCGCGGACGAAGTTCTGGTTCGCTTCTAAGGGAAGCAAATGCCGTATCGGAACGTACTGGTGGACAACGGAAATGAGTATCTGCAAAGGGGTTGCAAACTCAAAAATCTTCTCATAACTCTCTGCTAGGGCAGATGAAGTGGAGAGACTATTCAACTCGTATCCAAGTGCTGCCAAGCCCACAATGTCCAGTGTGGTCTTTGCGAGAAGGCCCGAAACTGCCAGCTGGTCAGTAATTCCTACACTGTGTGGACTCTGGACTATGACCTTCAACGATATTTGAAGTGTTGGTGCCCAATGTCTTTGAAATTATGCCGGATAACTCCCTGGCCTTGAGTTCAAAAAATGGCAGGAGCTTTCTAATGTTTCCAAACGAAAAGGGTGCTATTGGTTATAACATGTCAGCTTCCGAATGCCCGGCTTCACAGGGGTTGAAAGTACCGATGAGGAGCTTTCTTTGTTTCTTGTGCTCTTCGCCCTCCGTAAATAATATACCATCGCCGGCGATCTCGCCAACAAAGCGCTTGTAGTAAGGTGGCTTTATGAACGAGTAGCATTTGGTCTGAAGGACTTCTTTGTGAGCACGAGCATTGTTCACCATAAGAACCTCTGTGTTCAAAAGAGACAGATATCGAATAAATGGTGCGTCCGGATTCTCCCTCATCCAGTCTTTTTGCAGTTCACTGGGAAGGGCTTTGTATTGGTTATACATCTGACCCAGGAGGAAGATTCCACCCTACAGGCTGTGAGTTTCTGTGCAGAGTTTGGCGGAAGAGCATCACCTTTGGCCCGGGCAGTTTCCGCAAAGGGGAGACGTAAAATGGCCATATCAAGATATAGAAGAGTTCGAGAGCGATGTATTGAACCAAAAGGAGTGAGAAGAACCTGTGAAGCAGGACTCCTGGCTGGATGTATCCGAGTTGCACCTGCAGGACCACTTCAACGGCGGAGGCCACTGCACATTTCACAATGTCCATCTTGTCTGCTGATGTTAATGACGACAGTCCAGAAAGGGAAGATGCAGCTACATTCTCTGCCGGTCCAAATCACCAGAGTTATACTTTCGGAGAACACCCCCAACCGGCTTGTCATGCATCCAAGGAGAGAATGAGTTCGGGACTCGGGGCTTCCCCTCCGACTAATCGTCCACAACTTTCATGACCTGTGTCGACCAGTGCTGGCATTTAATTTCAACATATTAGTCTGCCCACCAACTAACTGGGATTATTTGGTGGCAACGCATGTTGTGGTTCAGAGTTTCTATGCGTCAGTGCATGGCGAGATGATCGCATACATTTTCCAGGCCTAGATAGGCTGGGCAGCAAGCATTCCGCTCGCTTGCAAGAGGGGAGTCACGTGATGTACGAACCCTGGCCGGGATTGTCTTTCAGGCCGCAGGGCTACTCTACCCCGCAAGTTTCGTCTCCAGAGAACTGCGGAGAAATGTAGAGGTTGAAGAAGCAGGAACTCCCAGATCCGGACCACGTGATCTGATTATTAACCCTTATCACGGGCTTGTACACAATCACTTGGCTCTATGGCAGCCGTCATTTGAGACGGAGCCCTTCCAATTTTCAGTTGTGTGGCTGTGCTCCTGCGATAATTAGTATATCAGAACGCTGACAGGCTGTTGGTCATGTGACTGTCAATTCATATTTAGCAGGTGGTGAATTTCACTCAGCCAACTGCCTTGGTCGTGGCTGAGGTGAACTGGTTGGGAACTGGCTGGGGTCCACTGGTTGAGGGTCAACTGGCTGGGTGTCAACTGGTCGGATGTCAACTGGTTGGGGGTCAACTGGCTGGGGCTCAACTGGTCGGATGTCAACTGGCTGGGAGTCAACTGGTCGGATGTCAACTGTCATGACGACAATCCGCGACGGTGGCGGAACAGGAGTAGTGTGTTTCAGGAGGACGGGCACGAGGCCAGACCCTTTCATATACTCATCGCCCATGCCCCTGGGTGCTGGAGGAGGCAAGCTTAGAGTCTTGTATGCTATATGCCAGATTGTTAGCTAAACACAGAGAGACCTCACCCTGCCTGATCGCGCACTGCTTGCCTCAGTTAGCAGTTGACATCAACTGTCCAACGGTCAACTGGTCACCTGGCTGTCCTAGCTGTCCCGATTGTATGCCATTTGATCTATATTGCAAGTGGTAAAAAGTTATATCCTGCTGTCATCAGAGGGCCCTGCCTATTGCGCAAAGATATATCTCATCACCTGCCGCAGCCCAATACAACGTTGATACTCATACACAGCCGCGTCATCCATGGCCAGCTGAAGGAACTCGAATTTGAACACAAAGAAAGAAAGACAAGCCAAACAGGACCGGAAAGCCAAGTCGTGGAAGGAAGAGTCTTCTACTAGATCGCGCCAATCTTGCTGAGATGTATAATAAAAGCCAGCCGATGTGTACACAGATCAGGCACGGTTTGCGACACTTTAACCCTTCACTATAAAGGCTTGTCTGGAATGCAATTTCTGGTGAGGCTCCAGCAATATATAACAATAGCAGTGTAAGGGTAAAAAGGCTGAGCCAAGAAGTCGCGTTAGCGTGGTGTATATTGGTGCCAGCCTGACATCCTCTTCTAATTGGTTTGGTCCTTGAATGCCTACACACTCCCCCAAAGTCCCATCACCCTGTCTACAAATAGAGCTGTCCCTTGGCGGACAGGAAACCTCACAATCGGTCTAACATAGTATGTAGCAAACAATTGATATTCACTAGGGAGTGGTTTAATGTAAGGGAATTTGAGGATCAGGGCGAGATATTTGAGATTCGATCTTTCGAGCTCGTGCTTTCAACTGAACGAGATGTTTTGGTGCCTTGGAACCAAGTACAAGTACAAAATGAGACTTGACGTGAATAATCAGAAAGCTGCGTGTATCGTGATTTCCGCATGTCTACTCTTGACGGATGAGCATTGCTCTGGTTCGCCTCCCAATGTCTGCAGACAGAACCTATGATTGCATGACTCCCATCTTCTCCAATTTGTAGCCGTCCACTTGACTACCCATTCCTTCGGTGGCCGCAAAAGGTCCCAACCCTTGAGCCTGTTCGTCGGTGTTGGTCTCTCCCCAAGGACCTGCCTTCCGCCCAGACACTATCTTCACAATTTCCTCGACGGACTCCACATCTGGGAGCTTTCCGCCACGCCAGGCTACATGACCGTCTGGTCGAACGAGTACCAAAGGCGAATGCCAAATTTTGCGAGCATTCTCTTCATCGCAAAGCACCACGTGTTTCACCGGCATGTCGATGGCGTTGGCAGCATCCAACAATGTGGTGACTTCCCTCTTGTCATCCTGTCTGTCCGAAAATTCGATCAGGGTCCAGTATTTTCCAAAGTGGTCAAATATCGAACTCCCATCCTTTAGGTACACATGGGGCGCCCGTGAGCCAACAAATGTGCTTGGGACATAGCGTGCTGGGTTCCATTCCGGCTCCTGACCATCCACATCGTTTGGTAAGGGATAAACACAAGATTTGTGGCGATGGTCCATCTCTATGCCCAGGTCCGTATTTTCGCCTTTGTTGGCTTGGTAGTGGTCATGAATTCTTTTTCGTATTGCGCGACCCTCATCACTGTCTTCGACCACAGCATGAGGATTCGGTCCCAGGAAACGACTAAGAGCAAAGTGGGTCTCCATATGTATTCCGGAGTGTTGAATACTTGTGAGAGCGACGGCACGTCGCTCCTGCTCGTAAGAATCGAATAGCGCCGACCCACCATGCCCGTTGATCACGGCGGCTAGCTTCCAACCCAGGTCAAAAGCATCCCCGATACCCTAAATCAGACATCAGTCCTCGTAGGCTGGGCTCCTGGACGAAACATACCGTGTTCATGCCATAGCCTCCGGTGGGAATGTTCTGATGTGCCGCGTCGCCGGCCAGAAAAACATGGCCAAGGCGACTACGGTACTGCCGAGCAACCGCAATACTATGTCGATAAGTGGACCTGATGAGGATCTCGTCAATATCGATCTTGAACGGCCCGCCCATTCCTCCTAGAACTCTGTACACCGCATCATGGGAGTCGATCTGCGAGTGGTCTGCCTCTAGAGGAAGCAAGAGGTGGGTGGTAAATATGTACTCATCGTCCTGGCTGATCACTGCGCCACCGAGGCCATTTTCGTTGGAGATGAAGAGATGCCAGAACCGGCCCTGCTTAAACAGTTTGTCCAGGTCCCGAGACTTGAAATGAACCAAAAGCACATATCCAGGACTTGGATACCATGAGCCGTGAGCGATTTCTCAGTACCAGGGATTGTGACGGAATGAGACTCACACAGGCCCGCCATCAAGAGGAATTTCCATGTCTCGTCTCGTCCGGCTGGATGCACCATCACAGGCAGCAAGATACTGGGTGAAGAATGTGGCCTTTTTTCCGCTCTGAGCCTGGACGGCTTCAACGAGAACTCCGTTCTCTGACTCAACAGACTTTTCCACCTTCCAACCGAACCGGCAGTCGACCAAAGGATTCTCGTCACAGCGAGTCTTGAGATATCTCTCAAATATAGCTTGTGAAATTCTTTGCCATGGCTCTGATGGCATACTGCCATCGTTCTGATCGCGAATGTGAGCGCGTAGATCCTCAACACATGGGAACTCCCACGCTGTAATGGCCTTGGAAGTGTGCAGCCCGGGAGTGATGTAGACATTGTACGGAGTGGTGGTCGGTACTCCTGAGAGATGGATTATCAGCGTCGCCATGGTTGGAATTTGCAATTCCGTACCGAGTTTTCTAACCTCTTCAGCGAAGCCGAGTCTCCTCAGAAGTTCCATCGATCTGACATTCGTGAGGTCCATTTTCGGCCACCTGCGCACTGTGTTAGATCGGTGATGGAGCGCCAGGCAACGATAGACAACTTTGTGGTAGACTCATTCCGTTCCAATATAATTGATTTAACGCCGTAATGCGCAAGAACTGTTCCCAGCATAAGTCCCACCGGCCCTCCACCGGCGATCAGGACAGTCCCTTTCTCGAGCCGTTCGATCGAGGCATCGCCATTGGCCGCATGATTGCTTTTGTGCGAGTTCTCTTGGTTTTCCATGTCTGTCGGTGTGGATGTCATCTCATATAGCGCCAAGTGCAAAGGTATTAATGATCTGTCCGCGTAGTAAGAAGGATTCACCTCAGACACTTCTGGCCTCAGAAGTCACCTTATGCTCACCGGCGCCGGTGCTCTTCACAAGAGCAGGAACGCTATTGGTGTCATTCCGGCCCCACCAGATCTACAACATGAGCTATGGCTGGACCGGTCGTGTTATGTCGAGTTCCGAACGAAATGTCGCAATTCACAGCCGGGCCAGTTACGGGCCGAGGAAAAAGGTCGCCTAGCCCTCCCTCTGACGGACGGAGCAGACATACCTCGGTTCATGAAATGAGCGAACTCTGCCGAACAATCAAGGTCTAATCTTAGGTTTCAGATGTGACTTTTACACGACATCCGGACTCGAGGTTGTCATTCGAGGCAAAAGGTACTAGAGTGCGGGACATCCTGGACGGCCTCCCAAGCCAATCCGGATAATGATGAGACAAGCGTCGCAGCGCATTTGGACGTAAAGAAAACGGCATCTCCTGATTCTGATCTGTTTGTGATGTATGACACAGCGAAGCTCGTCGTCCAAGAGCTACGTAGTTTTCTCACTTCTCTTGAAGTTGTCTCCATTCCTCTTCTCATTATCTTCTTCTTTCATCATGATGTGCTCTCCAGCATCCTGGTTACAAGTAAAATCTGCGGTCCTGGTCGCAATATTAACTGGAAAGGAGACATGCTCTTCAATCCACTTCCAAACACCGTCCCTCTTTCGCAAGAGTCCCGTGTAACGGAATTTAAAATCGAAATCGTGTCCATCTGTGGAAGTTCCATAGTAGTGCTGAAACGAGTGTTCAGTAATAGACATCTGCGTGGGCGGTGGAAGGCGCCAACCTGTTCCATATTACAGAATCCAAAGTCAGGAGCGACCGCAATGATCTCCATGTCCTTGTAACCGATATGTGATTTTGCAAAGTAAGCTAGTTATGTCTTTAGCACATCTGGAACACAGAAATGCGGATGGCAAGGGGTCATGCTCACGTCCAATGTGGTAGAAGTGGTCATGGAAGCCTCCGCCTAAGAAGGTCAGTTTGCCGCCACGATCGTCTTTGTGGCAGGTTGACTCACGCGGGATAAATCCCATCAAGTCGTAGTACAGAACTTGATCCAGGTCATAGAATCTCGTTCCTTCCTCTGGGTGCGTTGCGAATCGGTGATCATTGAACTCCATCCAGTCTGCATAATGTTTGAAAATTTCTTCTTCCTCCTTCTTGAACTCTGGCTTGTGAAACGCGCTCCGAGGGAATGGCAGTGTTGCGTGAAGATTGTCAAGCGTGGTCAAGTCTCCCTGCATCGGCATGATGCCGAACATCAGCTATGAAGAAGTCACCGGTGCTGAGTTCTGCACACCAAGTAATGCCACTCCGACCTCCCTTTTTTTGATTTCACAGCTTCAGGCATATGTGCGGTTGATGATGTATTGGGTTGAATTCCAGAGTGAAATGGCCACAAATAACTCACTACAAACCCCACGTTGAATTTGGCCGCGGCTGAACCTTTTAAATTATCGCGATCCATGTGAACTTTATGTTGCAAGTTCGCGGTCCGGAAAGCACAACTCGAAACCATTACGGCCAATGGGGTGTCGTCGGAACGAGATGTGTCGATTGAACTGGAAGGGCTCGGCTGGATGCAAGATTCGCCGGAGCATCTCTGCTGTTCAATCCAAGGCGCACCCCGGTCTTGGACCTGCTGTGCCTGTATTACGTCATTTGCAGGGTGCTTTCTTGGCCTCGAGTTCAATACTTCTTTTGCCAAAGACGCCCTCTACTGCTTTAATGATGTCCACTTTGCTCGACCGATTCGATTAGTACGTGGTGATGGCGAAGAAAACTTCATTGCAAGGTTAGACGTGGTTAGCCCGACTTTCCAAGCATGATGATCCGTTCGGCGGAAACACCTTTTGGCCACGACGAACAAAAAGGTGGGAGACCTCAGTTATACTCTGCTGGTAGTATATCGATCCAGAAGGCATCAGGCAAGTATCACGCTTTTCCCACCATGTGATTAGCATCGTCAATGAGTAGTTACACCAACCTTATAGTTGAGAGCTTGCAAGTAACGCTGGCCTTGAGAAGGGTCTATCCGTCAGTGAGATCGGGGTCTCTTGTCTAACGGTTGGGGGCTAAGAGATTATATGTCCTGACAAGAAATTGACGACAATGGTTCACCTGGTAGGTCAAACCTGTGGACCATACCTGACAAGATGCTAAGATCACGTGATGTCTAGATGTATGGCCTTGCTGAGCTAAATCAAAACATCCGGGCCGAACCGATTTGTTCCCAACAGTGTGCTCCTGGCCTGTTCTTAAAAATTCCTGCTCTCCGCGGACGAGATCTATCCGAGGCGTATGGCTTCATGGAATTGTATAATGACAGTATCTTTACTTGACATTACGCCCGTAGGGAGAAACGAATCCACCACCGGAGCTAGATGGTGTATTGAAGATTAATACATTCGACCGATGCAGCTTTGGGCCCGAGAGCAAAACAACTGTCCAACTATATGGGCCGGAGCTTGACAAAGGATTGACTCCGGAACATCGGCCCAATTACCGATCATAAATGGTTTGCAACAACATCCCCAATTAACGAGACCGAGTTAGATGGCACAATGGACGTTCTCTCCACATTAGAAATCTCTTCCAAAAGCAGTGATCCATACTGGAGAATTGTGTCTGATACTTTGTTTAGTAGAGCACCTGGAGTGGGCTGTCAAGACAAGCCCCATGGCTTCAATTGATGTCACTCATCTTGCCCCAGAGGCCTTTACAGGACGCACAGCTATTATCACCGGTGGCTGTTCTGGTATAGGGTTGGCGACAGCCAAGCTCATGCATTCACTAGGTTGCAATCTTGTCCTGGGGGATTTGCGACCTCCATCACACAAGGACGAATTTGGAGTGGCCTCGTCGTCCTCCAAGCCTCCATATTTCCAGCAATGCGATATATCCAAGTGGGATTCGGTCAAAGCTCTCTTTGAAAAAGCCATATCCGAGTTTGGATCAATTGACATCGTCTGCGCCAATGCGGGAATTAACGACCTCGGTGATCCCTTCTTTTCTGACGAGTTGGTCGACGAAGATGGCATCCTGAAGGAGCCGAACTTGACCACGTTGGATGTCAACGTCAAGGGAACCGCGTACACCGTCCTTCTCGGCATCCACTACCTCAGGGCCAACAAGAGGGGTGGATCTATCGTCATGACAGCAAGTCTGGCGGGATATTTTCCCACCGTAGGAATGCCACTATATACTGCATCAAAGCATGGTAAAACTACCCCTGCACCCTTTGAGAGAAGTTTCCTCGAATCTCTGTTCTACAATGCCACTGACATATCTTCAGCATTGGTGGGCTTGATGCGCGCTCTGGCCCCCCCGGCCCTCTCGAGCGGCGTTGCAATCTCGCTTGTTGCTCCTGGTATGACCAAAACACCACTTCTGAGGACCTTGCCAGGCATTGAGCGGGATATGAACAACCAGAATGTTGACGAGGAGAGTCTCCAATCACTGTTTAAAAGTCTGCAGAGTGCTGGTATCCCCTCTCAGACGCCGGATGCCGTGGCGCAAGCAATTGTTTATTTGATAGAAAAGGGCAAGGATGCAGCAGGGATGGGGCTTTTTGTGCAAAGCGATGAAGTGATCAACCTTGAGTCAGAGTTACAAGGGGCCAGGCCAGAGTGGCTGGTGCAGAGAATGCAGTATTTACTGAGCTCCGAGATTCCAGTGTGGAAAAAATAGGGCTCTAATCACAACAGCTGCAGACGCACTACCTTGGGTCTCCAGTGACTCAAAAGTCAAGTATTGAGCCAACGGCAACGGACAGGGACATGTGTGCTTCATCATCCCGGATAGCTTGGACCTGATCTTGTACAATTGAAAAAAGTTTTCTTGCTGTGATAGACAAATGGATATCCAAATCAAGCCGCCTGACAATTGTAGGATTGCTAGGTCGCTGGAGACGCCAATTACTCAGCCAATCAGCTAGTAAGCAGCTATTGTCACGAGTGTATTGTTCGACCAGTTGACCTGATTAATGAGATTAGCACAATTAAACAGCCGACTCTAACTAATTGGTCCTGTCAGTCGATCGTAAATAGTTCCGAGGTCGTTTACAAGTGATCCCGGATCGTATCTGGTTAGCTGGCATGCTAACATATCAAAGACGGTCGCTGTTGTCTTTTCCAGTGCTTCTTTGATTGACCTCAGCTCAACATTGAGGAGAGTAGATCTCTACCATGACGAAAATGACTCTCAAAGGCGGACAGACAGCTTGTCAGATGCCTGTGGCAGGTAGATCTCGGGGGTAGTGTCTCAGGACGGGCAGAAGGTCATGCTCGGATATGGTCTTGTGTGCAGATTGCGAGATAAATGCAAACTCTGTTCAAGCTACGAACGAAACAGCCACCAACATCCTATCCTGAGGCTTAAGGTTGCCTATCAGACGGAGGCAAGCAGCACATAACTTCATGCTTTCCTCCAGCTGACCATCTGATAATTATTCACACCTGCCTCAAGGAGCAGGCGGAGAGTGCATGAACGAACTTCACATCTGGCTCTTCCTTAAACACCGCTCCTACACTGAGTGTGGCAGCTCCGCCCGTACGGCCTTATTGTGGTGACATATACATCCCTTGGCGAGTCAGTCTGTTGCGATGACCACAGCCCAAAATATGTCCGTGTGGCAAGACAGATGCATAAAGAATAATACAGACTAATACCTACGGGGCTGCTACTTTCGTTGAACAGTCTGTCTTCTCCGACGCATGAGGGTGGCCGATCCTGTAGTCCGTTGGAGTCAACAACCACCTCCGAACCGAAATGGACCCACATCCGAGAACGGCATCGTCGCAGTGGTTTTAAGAGTTTGGCCCTCCTGCAACCCACCTTCTTCCTCCCAATAGGTGAGTTGTTCAACTGTCATATTTTCTGCCATTCCTGAAGATGCACTTGGGACTTCTCCTGCTACTCGCAGGAATACTGGCTCTCGGATGGATAGCTTGGGCTTGGGCAACGGGTTATGGCATGAGACCAAAAGACTTTCCGCCTGGTATGTCCTCGGAAGACGTGGTTCAAACAAATTGCTGACTCGTGGTAGGCCCTCCAACCCTGCCAATTATCGGTAATCTGCATCAGATGCCCTTGTCAAATTTGCACCTCAAGCTACAGAAATGGGCCCAAGAATGTATGTACTCGACCTCCACTTCAAGCTCGCTCCTATGGCTTATTTGGAACTTTAGATGGTCCAGTCTTCTCGCTTAAGCTCGGAACTCAGAATATGATTGTCTTGAGCTCAGACAAGGTCGTCCGAGACATTCTGGATAAACGGAGTGGGTCGACTTCTGCTCGGATGGACGTTTTTATACGAGAGTTTGGAGAAGATTTGAATATACTGTTGAAAGAGTATGACACAACATGCAATCTGGGTGTAATACTGATATCTCCAGCAATGACGATATATGGCGGCGACAGAGGAAAATGTATCATCTCCGATTAAATGTCAATGTCGCCGACAAGTACATTCCATATCAGGTATGTATGGCAAGTGACCAGGTTCCAGAATACGTCTATAGCATCATGCTGAGGGCCATGCGCAGGAGTTTGAGACTTCTCAGCTACTATTTGACATTCTTGAATCGCCACAAAATTACCTCTTCCACGCAAAGCGATTTACAACCAGTCTCGCTTCCACGATTGTTTACGGTTGGAGAACAACATCTGTGGACCTCCCTCATGTGAAGCAGCTGTTTGAGGTTGGTCATGATCCGCTACGACAAGAAGGATGCTAAACTTGCCAGTGGATCGATGCCTTTGCAGTTGCTGCCAGCCGACTTCAAATCATGGACTGGTGGCCAGGACTTCGGGTATTCTTCCGTCACGCACCCTCCTGGGTGACAGATATCAGCAAAGAAATGAACAGGATTAAAGACCTGGAAGAGAGTTTGTGGATGAATCTTTTTGACGAGGCCAATAAGAGTATCGCCACCGGCTCACACAAAGCCAGTGAGGTTCTTCCCCCCAATGATCACTCACCAGAGAATTCTAAGGCCTCTATCTAGGTTTTTGCATTGATATGATCCTGGGTAATGATCCCAAATCGAATGACTTCTTGACAGACAAACAAATAGCAGCAAATGCTGGGCACGGCTGGGCTGGAGCTACGTGAGACATCCTCCATTCAGGTCTTCAATCCTTCCCTTCTAACGTCGATTCCAGAGACACAACTTTGAATACAACCCTGGGATTCATCAAGGTAGTCTGCACACAGGCATCCGTATCAATGCTGACCATATTCCAAGGCCATGATGTTGTACCCGGAGGCACAAGCGGAAGCGCAGCGAGAAATTGACAAAGTGGTCGGGAGAGACCGATTACCCGGGTGGAGTGACTGGGAAAATCTGCCTTATACCCGTGCTACGATGAAAGAGGCTTTCCGATGTCGCTACGATCCCTGCCCCGTGTGGTTATACACGTCGAGTTGACTTTGTATAGGGATGCCAACGACACTACTCGGCGGTCTGCCTCACCGGTTGTCGAAAGACGAATTCTATGACGGTTACAGGCTGGCGAATGGAGCTGGTTTGATGATTAATGTGAGTCCAATGCTGGTAGACTGCCTTTGGCCACCAAGGTTTGGGTCTCATTGAGATGACCAGGTGTGGACCATCAACAATGACCCCCATCGAGCGGAATCGCCACGCGATTTCAACCCTTCCCGCTACTTGGGAGACAACTTATCCACGGGCGAATCAGCCGCCAACGCCGACCCTTCTAAGAGGGATCACTTCACGTTTGGTGCAGGGAGGCGCATCTGTCCAGGGCTTCATGTCGCGGAGCGGTCCGTGTTTATCACAATTGCGAGGCTGTTGTGGGCCTTCAACTTCAGCCGGCCATTGGACCTGGATGGTAATCCTAAACCGATTGACCGAGACGCCGTGACACAAGGATTCATTGTCTCACCTATGCCTTTCGAGTAGGTTCACTTAAGTTGGCCTTTGCGAACCTCTCGGTTAATCTCTTCCACAGGTGCGTCATTGAGCCGCGAGATGCGCAAAAGGCACAGATGATTAGGGCGAACTGGGAGTCCTGCCTAAAGGATCTTGACGAACGAGGCAACTATGAAGAGTCATTCTACACTCGGGTGTTTGGAAAATGATGTCGAGAAATGTCCAGCTGTAGTGATGACAGCAATCAAGGTCTGAGTGTACAGCTGCTTACCTGCAGCCGACTACAGTCTTCATTGTTCGTTCCGCACCGCAGCTCTGGGTGATTGAGGAAATCCAGTGTTGACGTTCTCTTCTATTTTCCGAAACTTGGACATGTCGCAGTGAAACCATGTCCAATGTGATGTAGTGTCTTTACGATTCGAGTGAAAGGCAACCGCATCTGTTGGTCGCAAAACTGGCTTGCACGCATGAAGCACAGCAAAGCATCTGTTCCTGTTGGCTGAAAGAAGTGTTTTATTACGGGTCTGAGGGGACTAGGGACCGCCAGCCAACCTTGTTATCATTTTGGTATCAGGAGGCTGAGGTTATGGCCCCATCCAAGAATCCGGCGAGGACCGAGCCAGCGGACACTTTCACAGGGATCCTTGCTTTCGCGCAATCTGTTGAATGCATTGGAGAAAATTCAAAGGTAAGTGAGATCGTGGTCAGGTCCAGACGCAGCCGGAGGTAGAGTCACGTGACACAATGGGCTGTTCATGCGAATAATTGTCTGCCCTGCCAAAGCCATTGCCAATTGAAATCACAGCAGGGTCCAGGAGACAAAAAATCTGCAAGGAACCTTCCGACTAGAAGTGAGAGCTGAAGAGCGGAGATTCGCATCAAAGTCCCGGAACCCTAATTTCCTAGGTCGTACGGTACTGGCCTTCCGCGTTCCGGTGGCCAAATAGTAATCTCTCACCCCAACCATGTAATAAAGCAGCTCTTGAAGGTGGCTCTAGGACCATTGAAGCAGACGCCAATCTCATTGACATGACACCCGTCGCTCAGCCCAACTCCTTCCTCAACCGTACGGTCATTGTTACCGGCGGGGCGGGCAGCATTGGCAAGCCGCTCTGTTTGGCCTTTGCCCGAGCAGGCGCCAATGTCGTCGTCAATGACTACGGATGCTCGCCCAGCGGTGAAGGCTTTTCTGACTCGCCTGTGGAGAAAGTGGTGCAGGAAATAACGTCAGAAGGGTTCTCAGCTGTCGCCGATCGCCACAATGTGGCTACAGACGCAGACAAGATTGTGCAAACGGCCATTGAACATTTTGGACGCATAGACATCATTATCAATAACGCCGGTATCATTGCCTACGGGCCCATTGAACATCAGGACCCTGCCACAGTGCGCAAAGTGTTCGAGGTCAATGCACTCGGTCCAATCGCCATTTGCCATTACGCCTGGCCACATATGAAGAAGCAACGATTCGGCCGTATCGTCAATTTCACGTCCGATTCTGTGTTTGGGATGCCCTTTAGCACCGCATATGTGCTCTCCCGTGGCGCCATTCTCGGTGTTACCAAAACGCTTTCTCTTGAAGGACAGCCAGATAATATTCTCGTCAACACCGTTGGACCCTCGGCCTACTCGCGCATGGTTGCGGACGTCATCCAAAATTTGCCCCCTCAACAGCAGGACGCATTCAAAGCGACGTATACTGGTGAGTCGAATGTACCAGTGATCGTGGCTCTCGCAAGCGAACAGAACAAATACACCGGTCAGGTCTGGGTGTCTGGGGCCTATGCAATGGGGAGAACCGCGATCTGCTCAATTAAGGAAATTAAGGGGCTGAGTACTGTGGACCAATGCTTGACAGGAATGGATGAGTTGATGAAGAAAGACCGACCTTTGACAGAGCCACAATCGATCCAGGACTTTCTGGTTTTCAGATCAGAGAATTAAGATGATTAGATCGGTGCGCAACGCGTTATATGGACCACAAATGGTCGCTTTCATCTGCTCCATAACCATATAATGTTGGCTCTACCGCTGAACTGCGGTGACCAATTTCTGCTCCATGACTTCCACAAATCTTTAGTATGCCTGTAGAACAGCCTTCTCGAAATCACGCAAGACAATCAAAGGCTCGAATGGTGAAATTGTGTGCCTCGTCTTTATGCCATCGGGTAAATGTCAACCTGCTGGCCAACGAATAAGTCACGCAGCTTAGAGTGGCACTCTGCAAACGGAGACAGCGCACACCTACACCTACCACATAACCCCGCAAAACGCCCCATCTGGGGAATTCGTCTCCACCCGGGCAGGCACTCGGCAGTGTGCTAGACTCCGGACGAATATAGTTAGCACGGTATTTTCTCCTAGTACACTCCTACATAGGGAGTAATTATATCGTCCATGACGATCATCTGTGGTGATATTCCCCAATGGACCTAGTGTAATCATGGCCGATGAATTGAAAGTAAGGGAGTTACGGAGGTGCAAATTCAGTGCTGTTGGAGGGATGATCTTGTTGACAGATCAGTTGTCAAGTTGGAAGGGTTTGCTGCCTGGGCTGGCAGCTCCGCCACACCGCCGACGTGTTCATTATGAGATGGCTGGGTAGGCAGGCAAATGTTGTCCCCCACCAAGGGCATTGGAGCTCCTGTGACTGATGATACTAGCAGGCGGAGCACTTCAACTAGAGTCCGTCTCGATTGTTGCTGACTATATTCGGCCTTGAATAAACTGGCGTGGACCTTTTACGCTGCCTACGCTCAAATTTGTGGCGTGAGACAGCTCGCCATTGCTGTTTTTGACACCGTATCTCTGAAACGGTGGCCTTGAGAGGTGTTGGCTGAACGTTCAGCAAATCAGCTACCTGGAAACCCCCGCCCCCTTCTACTGGGAGGGCTTCTATCCATCTTATATAGCCCAATCCTCCTACAAGCAATCTTAATCTCAGTCAGGGGTGAGGCGACTAAGGAAACAAAGGACCAAGCTAGTTATGCTGTGGGTGACGAGCAGTCATGAACAGTTATTGTCAAGAATGAGAAGAGGAGATGGAAGGAACTCGTGTGAAGATTCAGTCTATGGAGGAGGAGGGCCCCTTAAGTACACATAGGAGGCAGGGGTTCTAGCTGCATGAAACAGCTAAGGGTTTCATCTTTGACAGTTATGATCAGTCACATGACCACCGTCTTGACATTTGCCTTCTTGAAGCTGTCCTTTGACCAGTTGACCCAGCCAATAGGCCTAGCCAGTTGACCCAGCCAGTAGGTCTAGCCAGTTGACCCAGCCAGTAGATCTAGCCAGTTGACCCCGACCAGTTGACAGCCAGTGGCCGCTGACTAGTTGCCGCTGACCAGTTGACTCCCAGCCAGTGCTAGTTGCTCAGCAACCGACTTGCAATGTTTAACTAGAGCCATGGCACAATCTTGGTCACTACAAAAATTCGACAACGCCGGTTTGTTCAGGCAGATACGATCTGTCTCCTCATAATGTTAGCTCACCAATGTTGACGATGATTGCTCACTTGAGACGCTTGGGTTGAGTAGGATCTTGCACTCCTCAACGTAGCTCCTGCCACGGGGTCGGTTAAAGTAAACATGGAACGAAATTGCAAAACTTTAGCAAAAAGCACGCGTTTCTCTGGTCATCCGCATTTCCTTCAACATTCAAATCGTCCTGTACCCACAACTTGACAAGCATCTCTCTCAATGAGGCAAGGCTGCGGGCATTGGCCTTTTTCATGGTCCAATCAATAATCCGTAAAATAAGTAGTCTCCTACTGTCGGTTCGCGCCTCGCGGCCGAAGATGAATAACGGAAACGGCTTATTGCAGTGTTCGACTCTTGACAAGATTAGAAAGGCATCTTCAACCCATCCATCGGTCTTGCTCGACGGTCCGACCAGCTGCGTTGATTTCCTCTCCAAATACAGCAGGGTTGCCAGTACAAATAACTCCTTGACGGCGACACTCTCTGACTGGTTCTCGAGGTCATGTGGAGAGCCATGTCGTTGCAATTCTCCCCTGATTGAGGAGAGCTGTTTTTCGATCCGGTTGAGCCAGGATATGTACTCGATAGAGTGGTAGTTTGGATCGTCGGGTGTGAGTTGCCCCCCGGAAAATTCGGATAAGAGTTCCAAGGCCTTGTGTGCACATTCCGCGAATCTCGTGATACGATCATGCAATATTAGTGTCACTCAATCATAACATGCGACATAGAGAATCCGTTTACCTCATTGGTGGAGTAACCTGAATTTCCTTTGCCAAAGCCCACCTCTTTCTCTAACTGCGACAGGAGAGAACCTACGGCCCACGCCAATGTTTTATTCCAAGTCGTGCCAGCGTGTCATAATAGAACACCCACTGAAATAAAAGTGCTTGGTCTTCATCCTCAGATAACCCGCGCCAATAGAATCGACTGATGATTCCTTTCGTACCGGACAAATACAAAAGCCAGACGGATGATGACCGAGAAAATCGGTGGATCTTCTTGGTGGTGAGTGATATACCAAAGGTGATGAGAATACCGAAACTCACCTTAAAGGAAAAGATAAGCATTCCAGCAACAATGTGCTGCAAGACCTGTTGAAGCTCAATTCCCTTTTGGACAGAAACTCTGAGGGAACTCAAAGCCGCAACGATAAACCTAGTCGCCGGTCTTTGATTTCTAAATTTATAGAGAGCGGCCAAAGCTAGCATGCTATTAAGTACCGCCCGAGAGGGAGCACTATCATCGGAAATAGCCCGAGTACACGACAGGCTGGCGGCTGGCCGCCATTATGTGCACCATCTTTTTGACCACTCTCCTCGCAGCCTTGGATATTGTCAGTATTTGGTCATCGACGTTGGGCAATCACTTTCTAACAGGTTCGGTTCGCAGGGCATCGTCGCTACGGCAATCCCTGGTATCACGGACGAATTCCACCAACTCGATGACGCCGGATGGTATGGAAGCGCCTGTTTCCTCCTCGTCGGCACGTCGTCGGCCATGTGGGGCAAGCTGTACAAATACTTTTCGGCCAAGCTCGTCTATCTTGCCTCTGTCGCATTGTTCTTGATTGGGAGTATTGTGGCCGCAACAGCACCGAATAGCCCGGCCTTGATCGTCGCCCGAGCCCTTCAGGGCTGGGGATGTTCCGGCAGTCTCGGCGGCTCCGTTCTCATGATCAGCTACGTGGCAGAGCCCAAGAAACTTCCCATGCTGATCGGCCTCTGGATGGGCGTCTTCATGTGCTCGACCATTATCGGCCCTCTGATCGGCGGTGCTTTTACGAGCGGGATTACTTGGCGATGGTGTTTCTGGATCAACCTGCCAGTTGGAGGTCCCGTTGTCGCCCTGGTGTTGCTTTTCTTCCGCGTGCCAAAGCATATCAAGCCCGCCCAGCCACGTGGAAAGAGATTCTCCTGCAGCTTGATCTCCCGGGCTTCAGCTTGCTGCTCGCTTCGCTCGTTTGCTTCACCTTGGCCCTGAAATGGGGCGGCCAGACCAAACCATGGAACGACGGCTCCGTTGTCGCCACCTTGGTCATGTGGGCGTTCTTGACCATTGCTTTCTTCATCACCGAGTGGCTTCAGGGCGCTTACGCCATGGTGCCCTTGAGTCTGCTGAAACCACGCATGACATGGACCAATGCCTTGTACGGTTACATGTGAGGACCTCCCTACTTCATTCATTGTGTTGTCTCCGACTCGGCTAACCGGCGGTCCCTGGTCAAGCGCCAATCTCGCCAACTTCCAGGTCCTATTTTATCTCCCATCTACTTCCAGTCTATCCACGGCCAGTCGGTGATTACGAGCGGCGTCAACAGCCTTCCGTTCATGGCCTTTTTCGCTTTGAGGTCCATGCTCAGCGGTTTCCTCATTATGAAAACACGCCTCCTGCAGCCCTACGAGCTGAGCAGTGGGTTGCTGGCCACTGCTGGCGCGGCCCTGCTCTATACTCTGGACGTCGACTCTTCTAAAGCTCGGTATATTGGCCCTCAGGTTCTTTTCGGGTTTGGCATCGGCCTGAGTAACCAGGTTCCGATGACGGCACTCCAGAGTTTCTCCAAGCCTGAAGATGTGGCATCGACCACAGGTGTCATGCTCAGTAAGTACCCAGGAACCCATTTTCGAACATCTGTTGTTTTCACTCACCCTGGGACCAGTGTGCAATTCCATTAGCGGTGCCTACTTCGTGACAGCAGCGCAATCCGTCTTCGCCAACCGCCTGCTACAGACACTGGCCGGCACTGCCCCCAACATTGATGCGGCTAAGGTCCTGGCTACGGGAGCATCTGAAATTCAGCGCGTCTTGAGCGGTGGAGATCTGGCCGCTGTGCTCGATGCTTACATGGTTGGGATCAAAGATGTCTTTGCCTTTTCTCTGGCTGGTGCAGCATTCACTGTCCTCGTGGCCCTTGTGATCCCCTTCAAGAAGCTGCCTAGTCAGAATAATAAGAAGACGGAGGAGAAGGAGGTGACTGCCTGATAAGTGATACGGATAGAACTGAAACCTGGCGATCAGAGGAAGACTGTGGCCGTGGGCCGAAATTCGGGCTACGAGTAGAAGAGGACGGGTAAAGTGATACTCAGATGATTGTGTATTAAGTTAAGGTACGCGTAACCGTGGATCAAGCTATCACTCAGATAGATAACACGTACCTAATACCGTGTATCGGCGCAAGATGACGCCTGAACCTCATGACCTCGTTGTGGTGTGACTGCCCGTATTCATCATGACAGTCAGGCGCGACGGCTTGCTCAGTAATCCGGGCCATTGTTTGCTGAACATGAAAGTACGATGACAAAGAGTCTACAGAGCGAGGGCTAGAATGACCCGAAGCAGACTTACTGTGTAACCTGAAGCTACCTCCGGATGACGACATCTACAGAAGCACCTTATGTGGCATGTCTCCAAGTCCACTTTCGCAACCGAGCCCTCATAATCCCTAGCTTGCAGCTATAGCACTCGCTTCAACCGTACAAACCTAACACTCTGTCGTCTCGTTGCACCATGCCTTCGATTTCTGGTCAATCTCTCCTCGTTATCGGCGGTTCTTCCGGTATTGGCGTCGTCGTCGTTAGATTAGCCGTCGAGCAAGGGTTCGCATGTCCATCGCGTCCTCCAACCCCAGCAGCGTGGCCGACGCCGTCGTCAAGATCAAATCCGAGTCTGCGATCCCCGACGCCCGCGTCAAGGGCTTCACCGTTGACCTCTCCCATCCCGACATCGAGACGCGCCTCGAGAAGCTCCTCACCGACGCCACCGCCGATGACAAGCTCGACCACATCGTGCTCACCGCCGGCCGGGCGTCCATGCGGCCGATTGCCAGGACCGACAGGGACTACATCCTAGGCCAGGCCTAGCTGTACCTCGTGGCCCCTGCATTAGTCGCCAAGCTTGCTCCGCGGTTCCTGAAACCGAGCTACACCTCGAGCCTCGTGTTCTGCGGCGGCAGGGCCGGTGAAAAGCCCATCAAGGGATGGCCAGCCGCAGCGTGTCTCTCAGCCGGGCTGGAAGGGCTTGTCCGCGCGCTGGCGCTGGATCTGGCGCCTCTCAGAGTGAACGTCGTGCATCCGGGTGCAACGGAGACGGAGTTGTGGGGGAAGACGGCGGAGGAGCGGAAGGGCACCAAGGAGTTCTTTGCGCGGACCGCACTGTTGGGGAAAGTAGGGACTCCGGAGGAGCTGGCCGAGGCGTTTGTGTATTTGATGAGGGACTCGAAAATCACGGGCACGAGCGTGAACTCTAGCGGAGGCGTAGTAGTACAGTGATAGCTGAAGGAGAGACGGAAGGAGAAGAGTATGATCTGAGCCACTCAACACAATGCTTGAATTATGAATTGCTCATTAGCCAGTTGCTACCCACTTCAAAGGTCGTAGCAGGTCAAATGATGCTCCCATCCCCTTACTCGAGGCTCCCAACCGAGGGCTCCCGTGCATCTTCCATTGCTATGATCTGTGTAGAAGTGGACTTGTCAGTAACCGTGGTTTCGTGAAGAGCAGGACATCCATGTTCAGTTTAGGGAGGGGTGAATAATTAGGCACCAGAGAGTATCCAAGGTAGTCTTGGCATTGCGGGAAGAACCCCGCAAAAAGCGGCACGTGATCTAAGCATGGGCACAGTGTCCTAATTAGGACTAGTGGTGGCCGTCAACTATTTACCAGTGGGCGGCCACGAAACTCAGGTATTTCAACCCGGACGCTTTCCTGATCATGCTCTTCATTCTCTGCAACCTTTCTGCCTCCTTTGACTTGACATTGAGCAGGGCAGTTGTCGCTTCAAAGGCGTCCGTAAAAGAGGGACTGAGCCTTTCCTCCGCACGCCTTATCAGATCAGGCTGAGCGTCGCAACTGCGGCGGCTCTCAGCCTGATCCACGTCCAATTCATTGTTGTCATAGGGACCAGCACACCTATCAATCATCCTTTCTAAGCTCTCGTGAGCGGGGACACGTACTGTCCCCGCGACACGGACTATCAACCCTAACGATTGTTACGTGCTCAACAGCAACGATTTCGGCTTCGTCGAAGATTATTCGGCTGGCGATTATGCGAGATTTGCATATCAATCGCCAGAGGATTGGCCTCTGCCATCTCTCCCATTTGGAGGGTTTGACATTGACTTTCAAGATAATCAAGACGACCAAACGCATGCTCGAACGCATGCTCGACCAGCCGCCGTAGCAGCAAATTCTCCAATCGACATCGGTTTCCTCGACGCTACTGAATATTCCCAGCCGGACCTGTTTCTCTCCGACCCCGATTCCTTGTTCGACACCCTTAACTTTAGCCAGTCTCTCTCTCCGATTCGCACTGTTCCGAGCAGCCTAAACCCGTCATCTACGGTGTCGTCACAGGAAGAGCCGGTGCTTCCTGAGTGTCGAGGAAACATCTCAACCCTAAACAGTGCCACCGAGATAGTTGGCGGGCCTAGTCTCAGTCCGGATCTGTCGAACAATGTCACGTCAACCAGAGCCCAAACCATTAATTCGGAACGGCAACCTCTGTCAAGAAGACGCACTCGGCCATCAACCGAGATTTCTTGCAGTTTTGAAGGCTGTGGGAGGAGCTTTCGAGAGAGATATAAATACCGGTGAATAATCATCCGTTTTCACTGTTATTACTGCTAATTGGGGCAGAAAGCACTTCAAGACGCACTCCAGACCCATCGTTTGCCCCTATGAAGGGTGCGAGCGACGGTTTGCTCAGCGAAGAGACCTCGATAGACATCGCCAAGGCCTGCATCTAAATAAAAAGACGTTCTTTTGCCCTGAGAGTCGATGCCCATATTCTCAGGACGGATCAAAAGGAGGCTTTCCAAGACGGGACACCCTCAAAAGGCACCTGGAATCTGCAGCGCATGTCACACGGTTCGGAAAAATATCTCTGTGATGAATGTCCGGTTGGCAATTTCTGGAGCTGGCAATGATACAGATCACACCACCAACCCTCGGCTCTTGATTTCTGTTCCTGTTTTACTGTTCATCGGTCTATGTAGGCGTTGCTCTATCCTTAACCTGCTTTCTGTCCTGCCTGCTAACGCCTCGCACTCGTGATGGTGCTCTCGCTGAGAGTCTCATGGTCGGAGCTCATTCCCTCCGTCGCCGGCGTCTCGTCTCCTCCGCGTATCCTCCCCTCCTGTGATCCCCTTGAATTAGTCCAGGATGCCTGTGTTGCGCCTTCTTTTGTGGTCAGAAATGACTTCAGGTCTCGCCTTGTGTCGCCTAGCATCCTATCTCTCAGTTCTCTCTATCCTGGGCAGACCAAGAGTAGGTAGTGTACTGTCATGGGGCCAAGTTCTCATTCTCAGCGTCTGTTCCACACCCCCGCACCCACCGTTCGTACAGAAAGTCTCGGAATCCTATCTTACCCGTGCGCAGTTGGGTGAGTAATGAGCACTCCGGCTTCTTTCTCCCTACGTGCGGTCCAGGGTTTGTTGGGCTGGGTTCTGGCGCAATCTGGCGGAGGCTGTTGGTTGAGATTGAGATTTCTTGTGTACTTGATTCATTTAGATGGGTCTGTATAAGACAGAGGAGAGCTCTTCAAGACGTAGGGGAGCAGGGATATTGTTATCTCGTGGATTAGGAGTCAACTGTTCTTTTCTGATTATACGAATCCAAGTCAAATTTATATACACTGTTTCCGTGCGAGATTTGACAGGCTGTAACTCTGTTCATCAAGTAACCAGTTCATCGGACAGACGAAACCTCATCATAGGCCTCATGGAGGCTGACAGATATCCAAGAGGCCAGGCGAACAGGGACTAAAGGGTTCTAGCTATCTACTGAGTGTTGGGAACACAGGCACTGTAATTATGTGAGCTTGGCTTCTGGCACACCTACACCACCGTAGACACCATCTTAGATACCAATAATCAACCAACTCATATTGCTCAGTCCATCACTAGGTTCTAGGGCGGCCAAGGTCGTGTGGTCACGTGAGTGACGTCACACTTCCCTTGCAGTCTTCTCATTCGGCCTGCGATCACATACTTGTTTCTTGTCTACTATCTTTCTAGCCTCTCAACAATATCTGTGACGAGTCATGTACTACAGCAGCGGTAACTACGAAGCGTTTGCCCGGCCACGCAAGCCGGAGGGTGTGGAGAACAAGTCGGCATGGTTCGTTGGCTCTGGTCTCGCTGCATTGGCCGGGGCTGCCTTCCTGGTGAGAGACGCTCAGATGGCAGGGGACAAAATCACCATTCTTGAGGAGCTGGACCTCGCTGGTGGGGCACTCGACGGCATCAAGGAGCCGGAGAAAGGCTTCATCATTCGCGGCGGCCGTGAGATGGAGAATCACTTTGAGTGCTTGTGGGATCTGTTCCGCTCCATTCCATCGCTCGAGATTAAAGACGCCTCTGTGCTGGATGAGTTCTACTGGCTGAACAAAGATGACCCGAATTACTCTTTACAGCGGGCTACCGTCAACAGGGGCGAGGACGCCCATACCGATGGCCTCTTCGGTTTGAGTGGAAAGGCGCAGAAAGAGGTCATCCAGCTCTTTCTCAGCGCGCGTGAAGAAATGGAGGGAAAGCGGATCAAGGAGGTCTTCAGCGAAGACTTTCTGAACAGTAATTTCTGGCTCTATTGGAGGACGATGTTTGCGTTCCAGGACTGGCACTCTGCGCTGGAGATGAAGCTCTACCTCCATCGCTTCATCCACCACATCGGCGGCTTGCCGGACTTTTCAGCGCTCAAGTTCACCAAGTACAATCAATACGAATCGCTCGTGCTGCCTCTTTACCACTGGCTGCTGGACCACGGCGTCCAGTTCCAGTACAAGACCAAAGTGACCGATGTGGATTTTTCGATCGTCGACGGTCGCAAGCAGGCCACTCGCGTCCACTGGATTCAGGGGGAACAGAAAGGAGGCGTCGATCTCGGAGTTGACGACCTCGTGTTCATGACCATTGGCTCCTTGACGGAGAATTCGGACGCAGGAGACCACCATACGCCGGCCGAGCTCAATGACGGCCCGGCACCAGCGTGGGAGCTGTGGAGGCGGATTGCCGCAAAAGACCCATCGTTCGGCCGCCCCGACGTCTTCAGTGCGCACATTCCCGAGACGAAGTGGGAGTCGGCCACGGTGACGACGCTGGACCAGCGAATTCCGGAATACATTCAGAAAATCTGCAAGCGTGACCCGTTCAGCGGAAAGGTGGTCACGGGTGGCATCGTTTCCGCCAAGGACTCGAGTTGGCTCCTCAGCTGGACCGTCAACCGACAACCGCACTTCAAGAGCCAACCACGCGACCAGATCGTAGTGTGGATTTACTCGTTGCTCGTCGATGTGCCAGGGGACTATGTCAAGAAGCCGATGCAGGCCTGCACCGGCGAGGAGGTGACGAAAGAATGGCTCTACCACCTGGGAGTTCCCATCGAAGATATACCAGAGTTGGCCTCGACAGGCGCCAAATGCGTGCCCGTCATGATGCCGTATGTCACGTCTTTTTTCATGCCCCGACATGCTGGCGACCGCCCTGCGGTGGTTCCTGAAGGCTCGGTCAACTTTGCCTTTATCGGCCAGTTCGCCGAGTCGGGTCGAGACTGCATCTTCACGACGGAATATTCGGTGCGCACCCCGATGGAGGCGGTGTACCAGCTCCTCAATGTGGACCGTGGCGTCCCTGAAGTGTTCAATTCGACGTTCGATGTGCGGACAATGCTCGCCGCCACAAACCGGCTCCGGGATGGCCACGAGTTCAACCTGTACCTCCCTGGGCCACTCCGCAGGCTGATTTTACGCAAACTTGATGAGACCGAGATTGGCCAACTTCTTGAAGAGTATCATCTGGTGTGAGTTTGCTGGAGACCAGCATCGGTATGCCAGATTGTCCGACTTGCGGTTCAGAGACAGAAATGGAGTTTTCAAGCAGATACATTGGATAAAAGTAGAACAGATGTAAAGATAAAGCAGCTTGGCGCCCACTCATTAGAATTGAAGCTAGAAGAATCAAAACCGTTCTACACAAATAAGCATATCGACACTGGTGTCCTGAATCCTTTCCAAGACATGTGACGATGAACCTGAGCTTTGAGATCACATACGGGATCCAGATGGACAGCACCCAGGGCCCGACGTACCGCGGCCGTCGGACGGATCCAGACGTGGGCCAACTTCGTGCCGCTCCTATGTAGACACCGCAGATGCGAAAGAAGGTTGCAGCTACTAGAGCGGCGGAGGTGAAGCGGGTGGCTACAGAAGAACCTCTTCCATCAGTTGATGAAGCAGATGGAAGGGGAAGCGACCTGCTTGGCAGCGTCTTAGGTGCTGGACACCAAGTCCAAGCTAGATCAGGGTACAACTCTCAAAGCATCAACATTGCAACACGAATCACTGACAGGACGCGAGCAGGAGATTGATGCGGTACGTTATAGCCGGCACAAATATCATTACCGCTGTGTTTTGCATCGCATCTTGTACCCGACTTGAGTGGTCACCGACGGCATCGACTTGGGAATTGATCTGTTTAAGATTGATGTAAACATGGCAGCTAGAGCCCACCCTAGTTACCAGGAATACACACCAGTTCTATACTTGGAAGTTGACAGGAACACGGCTCTTATGATTCGTTCCTCACTGGCGTGATCATGATGCGTGGATTCTCGGTTCTGTGCTGCCGAATTTTTCGGTTGCGTCACACCCTCGGCCCACCAGCGCCAGCGCCGATAGATGCCGCGGTGGTGGACAGCGCATCCCAAATCGTGTCCACATGCCCTTCGGGGTGGCCGAGATGGCACACTGGTCGATGCTCACGGCCTGTACCTAGCAGGGCTGGATCAAGCGGGAATTGCGGCAACCGGAACATCCGGCAGAGACATTTTAACGAGCATGACTATGAATCAGGCCACCAGGTCTCCGGCAAGGCAAGGAGACACTCCTTCCAGACGTTAAAAGCACATGAGAGTGCCCAAGACCCATTCTACACCTCTGTTCGGCTGGCGCATCTTCAGGAAGATTTCCGCTTATAGAGGTCTCTCAGACTCCGAATGCATCCGAAAATTTGTGTCTATGGTGCTGGTGCCATTGGTTGTCACATTGCAGGTCACCTAGCCCGCACAGGAAGAGCCGATGTCTCGGTGGTTGATCGCGAAGAGACCGTCTCAGCAATACAAAAGAACGGGATACGAGTTATCACTCCAAAAGAGGATTTTACCGTTCGGGTCACGGCGAGCACGAATCCGGAGACGCTCGGGATACAGGATTATGTGATTATCACATTGAAAATTCAGCAACTAGTCGGTCTATTAACGGATATTGCTCATCTGGTCGGCCCTCGCACCACAGTGATCCCTCCCTCGACCGGAATTCCTTATTACTTCTTCCACAATTTATCGGGACGGTATGATAACGCGCGGATGGTCGAGGTGGACCCCGATGAAAGACAGTGGCAAACACTGCCACCGAGCCAGGTCCTGCCTTTGGTTTTCTGGTATGGGGCGCATCGTGTTGGCCCCGGTGTTACTCAGCAGGATGGCGAAGACGGACGCTATCCGCTTGGTGAACTGGATGGCAGCGATTCAGAACGACTGCATGTGCTGGCCAGTCTGTTGGAAGCTGGGGGGCTTTCTGCGCCAGTGAGCAAAAATATCCGTGGTGAAATTTGGACCAAGTTTGCAAACAGCCTTTGCGGAAATCCGATTGCCGTCCTGACTCTCTCGGATATGAATGGATTCGCGGCCTCGCCAGGGGTGTTGAAGGTCTTTGAGACGATGCTGAAAGAAGTTGATACTATTGGCAATGTCGTGGGCATCACCATACCTCAGTCTATCTCTGAAAGGATGGCGTTCACGTTGAGCACGGGCGATCACAAATTTTCCATGCTACAGGACTTGGAAAGTGGCCGGCCACTCGAGATCGACGCATTCATACAGTCACTCGCCGCTGCTAAACGCATATCGGGCACCGATACGCCTACCTGCGATATCGTGCTGTCACTAGTTGAGTTGAGGAATGTGCAACATCGAAAACACCTTCAGGCCCGTTGAGGAACGTCGGGGATTCATCCAGGTTATGCTTCTATCCGAAAGTCCCACGATCGAAACCACTGGCACAATTCGTCCCGTGTACCCCAGATTCCTCTCCAACATTCAGATCGCAAGCTTAAAGTCGCTGCTCCAGTTGCCACACCGACCCATCTCGCGCACGAGGATCTGGCGCGATCCAACAATAACCGCGACAAAGGCACGGAAGTTTTTGTCTGCAATCTCCTTCTGCACGGCGGGTCTGGTAATATAAGACTGGAGCTGCTTGCGGACACTTCCCGATTTCGTGCCATCAATCCAGTTGCGGACGGTACCTGATCGAGATTTGTTCACGTTTGAATTTTAGCCCAAGAATCTCGTCTAGCTTCATAGCCTCGATCCGTTTTGCTTTGTCCCAATCATTGTCTCCCGTGAGCCCCAAGGAGTCGGTTTGGATGTTCTGGAACTCGATGACCGTGTAGAGGTCTTTGTCGTCTGTAATGAGGAGATCAATAAATCCCGAGTCATCCGTCCACTACACCAGTCAGCTTCATGTGAGCTATGATAGTCGTGCACGGAGCGTGCGGGTAAGCAGAGGTGCGAACAGATCTTACCTTCTGAACTTGGTATTCAGCCATTGACTCAATAGCAGGGTTCTTGAGAATCGTGTGCCAGATGCTGTTTCGATAGTGTTCCTCCTCCCTGTTTTCAGACGAGCGTCTCACAATATCACACCGTCTCATCAGCTGGCAGTACCCAATAAGTACGTCAGTTGCGTTCCCGGTTGTAGTAAGAGTATGTAGAGCATCTTTCATGGAACTGTATAAACCCAGTTGATCAAGAAGTGCATATCCAAGAACCTTGGCAGCGTCAAGGCCAGGTATCTTCAAGAACTTGGAGGGATCGTCCGAATCAGGAGTTAGGACACCGAAATAGGCCATTAAGCATTGCCATGAACATGTGTCACCTCGTCTGAGAACCTAGGTCGACCAACGTGAGATTCATACTTGAGAGCGTCATAATTCCTATTTCACAGAACTTACTAGCGGGGATAGGTGAAAGCTGCTGAGGCTTTGATAACATCGGATCTTTTGGTAAGAGCCGTTTTCGTCTTTTTGAAGTGCACGCTGCATATATTCTATGGCCGAAGGTGCCAATGAGCAAGCGCGGAAGAACAGCTCAGGGACATCGAATTTTGGGCGTTCATCATCTCGGTGTTTGACCGACTGTGTTGCCAGGCAGTCAGCATGGTTAGACATACATTTTGCTTTACTTACTTGAAGATATGAGAGGGCAGTTTCTGTGTGAGAAACAGGCTCAACATTTTGTTCTGGGCAGAAGTGATAACCACCAGCGCGGTCTTCCAGTTCCCTAAAGTGCTTTTGCACCTCTTCCTCATTATTGCACATGACTCTTAATGCTCCCAGCACGTCGGATCGAGCTAGCCCGCAAATGGTTGACATTTGTGGCTCGAAAGAGACGTTCTCGTGGTCGTTGGCACCGCTGAGAAAGTCTTGGAGAATGAGAGGCCTGACTCCGGTAATATACACCTTTGATACACCGTATCTTGTCTTGCATTCTTTTACACAGCCAAAAAAACTCTTGAGAAGACAGATATGCTCGGGTTCGGACCACTGCCTTGGATCTGGTCGATCATCCATAAGCTCGTTGGCGCAGGCATCGTAATTATCCACTAGTAAATAGATCTCGTTGCTGTTAGACTGCATTATGGTGTGGTGGTGTAGAATAATCATACCCCTCGTACATCCCACAGGGGATGGTCATTCTCACCTCTGCGATGAATATCATCAAGTATATGATCAACAGTGTGAGTCAGATATTCGAGCTTGCTAGCCGGGTGGCGATCAACATCAGGGACTTTCGATTCAAATGATTGGCCTAGATATTTGGCGTAATCAAGCTTGAATTTCAATAACCCACGGTGTATGTTCTTCTTGATGGACGCCACAAATTCGTCGATATTGCGGGGACGGGTGACGCTGGAGAAGTCGAATTCAAGAACGAGATATCGTCCAGGCTGCACTCTGCCCTCGTTCACCGCTTTATCCACATCGAGATCCTAACTTTGGCATCAGTGATTTGTGACGCAAAACTTGTATCAAGAGCGCACACACCTTGAAGAGCTTGTCGTATTGGTGGCGGAACTGGAATCCATGGAAGTGTCGCAGCATACTGACTGTGAGCGACTTTCCAAATCCCTCGGGGCGGCAGACGAGCTTAGTGGTTGACCCGCTTTCGAGCTTAGCGATATACTCCGTTTTGTCAAAGTATGCCAACCCAGGCAACTGGCGAATTTGACTGAAATCCGGTATGCCCAGAGGAAACTTTTCCAGCTCGCCAGACACGACAAGCTTCGAGTTGGAGTGCGAAGCGAAACTTCTGCAGGATACCACGAACTTTGAGCTCGAGAGTGAAGTGAAACCAGTGTGGGACATCCCGAGAGGAATCTGTCGTACGCAGGCGTGACGGTATGGGAGGGAAGTGTGGGAAGGAAAACGGAACATAGGACTCGTTGGACAGGCGTTGCGCTTGCAAAGGCTTGTGTGGTTGCTGATTGCTGGCATTGTTGGCGATCGAAGTGATGACCGGGTTGGATAGTCCTAGCAAAGGACTCTACTTGTATAAATAGGCAAGAGCTGCCAAGATATTTACGTGCGAACAGGGTCAAGGGAGTAGTCTATGAAGAACACTTTTCTTCACTTCAAACATTATCAAAAATCTCTGGCCACACCATCAAATCTCTGGCCTCACCATCAAATCTCTGGCCACACCATCCCTCTCAGACACTTGGGCCTGGAGAAGTGTATTTACTCAGAGCCACCTGAAAACAACGGGCTTAGCGACAGCAAGGTATTGGTCGGCTCCTCAAACATTTCGTTCCGCCCAGCACCCTATATTTGATCTTCCTACAACTGCAACCGCAACCAAACCGTGACCGAGATCACCATGAATCATTACACAGCCACCTCCAGATCAGAGACTGACAGACAATGATAACAGACCGTTGAGCATGGTGAAGATGCAGGCCTGGAGAGGCGGTTTCGGAGCATGAACATTATTGTGCCTATGCACACGTTCGTCCATATTCTGGCGTGTTTGAGGGATTGGAATTTGTGGGTCTGAGGTCGAATGTTCGTTCTACAACCAAACTAGTGTGGTGTGGATCACCAGTTGATAATATTGCGGACATCAACTGTCCGGACGACAATCCGCGACAGTCACGGGGCAGGAGGGCAACCTGTACATATACTCATCGCCCACGCTCCTGGGTGCTGGAGGAGACAAGCGTAGAGTCTTGTATGTTAGACACCAGATTGTTAGCTAAACACAGAGAGGCCTCGCCCTGACCGACTGTTCATTGCTTGCCTCAGGAGGACCTGTGAGCCTTTGGCCTTGCTGGACTGGTCGATATGACGGCGAGAAGAATTGCCACTCTTTGCCACTCGCACACTTGCAATCACAACAAATGTTCATCTTTTGGTTGCGTTGCGAAAAGCACCCACCCGCGAGGCGTCGCGCGACGACGACTGTGTTGGCCACGACGATGCGGCGGTTACCAAAGCGCAGCGAAGAGGGGGTATATTTTTGGCCCACCACGGCCATACTGTGGCGTCATGTTGGCCTGGATCCCGCCAGATGTCCTGCCCTTGGTCAGTCCGGCCGCGAAGTCGCCACGTTGGCTTTGCACCTGGTAGTGCCGGGAGGTTCTCGATGGGAGGTGGTCCACACGATCGGCTTTCCCATGGTATTGTCGAGAGGTTCTTGATGGGAGGTGGTCCCAAAGGGACAGCCCGAGGCCGAGGAGAGCTAGCGGGTAGAAACCCGCGTGGAGGCTGGTAGAAGCTGTCAAGACGACGTCCGTAATGTGTTGTGAATGTCTTACACTTTGGAACAAATCGACATGCCATTCACGGACATCATGGTGCCTCCTATTATGGTTCAAGTCAGCATCCACCATCGGCCGATGTTGGTGCAAAGGCGACATTCTACATTGATCGGCCTTGGTCACATCTACTACTATATCTCTGGAAGCTAAACTCCTGACGAATCAAGATTGGTTGATTAAATTCCACAAGAGTGCTGAACTATTGCGGCAATAAGATCACGTGACATTGTCGAATTGTCAAGAATGAGGAGATGAAAGCCACTCGTGTGAAGATTCAGTTATGGAGAGCAAAAGGGGCCCTTAAGCACATATAGGTAGCAGGAAGTCTAGCTGCATCAAGCAGCTAAGGTTTCACCTTTAACACGAATCCATTGCAGATATAGTTATCCCTGTTCCAGTGGCCTAAATTTCGGCTTCAATCAATAAATTCTTTAGCAAAGGAGAAAAACGCCAACTTTGGGCTTGAGTAGCCACTAAATCCAGGAGCGACCCATAGCCCTAGATCTCATAATGGAGGGGGGAAGAGGACTCAAGTACACATATGTTGCATAGGCAGCAGTAGACTTGCAGGCTGACAGCCCATATCTTTCCTCAAGCCTTATAAGTTTCCTTGGAGCGGCGGTTTACCAAGTTCTATGTATGTTGAGAGGCTCTGAATATTTCGTAAAGAAGCTGTGAGTTGTGAGCGATGTATCAAGATCAGTCAAGGGCTAGATATGGCTTCGCCGGGAATAAAGTCCATGTCTTCAACCTCCTCAAACGCCCGGGCCACAATCTCGGCCCCTTTTAACAAATCCTCTTCACCGATGGTCAAAGGTGGGCAGATTCGAACACGGGTCCCAGCCACGGTCGCACTCGCCAACACGCCTCTTTGAGCCAGCAGTGCCACAATTCTCCGCCCTGTCACCTTGGGCGGCTTGGGCTCGATCACAATGGCCCAAAACATCCCGGCACCCGTGAACTCGACCACGTGGGGGAGGTTGTAGGACTGGAGCTGCTTGATCAAAATCTCACCCAGTCGGTTGGCTCGCTCGGTCAGGTTTTCGTTGACCAGCACGTCCAAGGCGGCGAAAGCAGCGGCGCATCCTGGAGGGTTGTTCGCCATCGTCGAGCCGATCCTGCAGGACGTTCTCAGCGACTGTTTCGGAGAAAAGGCTCACTTACTCAAATGGACTAATCAGGTCCATGATTTCCGCAGGCCCATTACCCCCGACACCGGATAGAGGCCGCCTGACAACGCCTTTCCTAGCACCACTAGGTCCGCACGGACGCCGTCTCGTTGATGGCAGAGATTCGCCCCCGTTCTGCCGAATCCCGTTTGGACCTCGTCAGCAATGAATAAGACGTGGTGTTTCTTGCACAATGCGGCCACCTCTTTGATGTACTCTTTTGGTGGAGTCACGATGCTTGTATCCACCAGGGCACAGATTAGAAACTTGCCATGTTGTTACCATTCGAACGCGCTCTTACCGGGCAGAACCTTGGATTGGCTCGATCATAAAGGCAGCAATCTTGGCACCATCTTGCTGAAGAGCTTTCTGGAGATCATCAATCACACCATATCGAACCACGGTGCCGCTCGGTGCTGTGGCCCCGACGTTGGGCAGATATTGGCCAAAGTCTCCAGCAATGTCAGTGTCCCGTGACCCCCATCCCTACACCCGACGTACATTCGGCTTTTTTGCTGGCCAGGGAGGCGGTGGAGAGAGTGACGCCGTGATAGCATGCGGTCGCAGTCAGGATGTGTGCGCTCCCGTCTCTGATCCCCTTGGTGAAGTGGGCCCATTTCCGTGCAATCTTGACCGCGGCGTCCACGGCCTCGGCTCCGCTCGTCATTCCCACGAACTTGTCGTAGCCAAAGACCTACCAAATGCTCCTCAGTCACAGCAATGGACGGGGTCAAGGAGGTTAGCCGACCTCGTGGAGCCGCTTGGCCATCTTCCCGTAGTGGGGACTGTGGAATCCGAGATTGACGACAGCGCCTTCCTGCATGGCTTTCGTCGCGGCGGCCACGATGCGTGGGTGTCCATGCCCCATGTTGACCACTGAAAACATGCTCAGCTGCTTTGGCGTCAATTTGGTTTGGCTCTTGACGGATTCCCGGTGAGGAAAATACAAAGTCGATGTATTTCTTTCCATCCACGTCCCAGGCGATGGCATTCTTGGCTCCTACAAGGGCGACCTGTCCACAGTTAGCCGGTGGACCGATAGAGAGGCGCAGGGACGAACCGGGAGTGGCGCAAACCCGCCGACGACATGCTCTTTGTAGTCATTGAGGACGTCCTGCGTTTTCTGGGAGACTGCAAATGGTTCTGGCATTCTGGCGACGACTCGCAGGAAAGATCAGCTGGCAAGACAGAGTACATGTATGTTTCGAGGGCCTCGATTTCTTCTTTACCGCAATGCAATGAACAGTAGCAGAGGCCCCTGATTATGGTTTGGCATGGCTGAGCCCGTTGATGAGATAAGCGGCGAAATCCGCGCTCTCGCGTAATCGAACCACAACCCACACTGGCAGGGCATTTTTTGGAACCCTTCTTGCTTCAACATCCCTCGCAACAGGATCGTCTTGGATACGACATGGCTAACGGAGGTTGTCTACTGCTCAACACTGGTGCGAAAATCCCGGCCGTTGGTTTGGCTCCTCGAGTGTGCCATGAGCTGATCAAAACAAGGAACAAAGGACCCATTAGTGAAGCAGTTCGAAATTCAGGAATCCGAGATCGGAGAACTTCATCACGGACAAATGATGGCCAACCGAGCACAGCCGCGCCGAGGAGTGTCTCAATCAAAGCCTGGATGCCCTGGGCACTGGTGATATTGCCCTTCAGAAGGAGGACACCTAAATAGCCTGCATCATGCTCTCAGGCTGTACCTATATAGCCGATGGCTGCTGTTGCCCAGCAACCACCAGCTCTCTGGCTGACACTTGTCTAACACTGTCAAAAGATGTTTGACCGTGTCCGATCTTCCCACTCCTGTTGTCCGTTCCGTCGTTCTCTTCCCACTCAGCATGCTCATATTCCCTGAACATTGACCCTTCTGTCGGCTCTCGTGGACTTGGATGTCCTCTGTCACTGCCTTTACGGGGACGGTGGTATCCCCCCTGAAGCTGTTGGCGGCTCCTCGGACAGAGGTAAGCCCGACGTCAACTGAGGCGATGGCCGACGATGCGAGCGGAATCGCGGGTCAGGAGTCGGCAATGGTGGTGTGCGTAGAGGTTGTTATGGCGAGGAAACGGTTGACGGTTGCTGGGGGAATGTCAACGGAGCAGCTGGTGATGATCGGATGCGAGAAGGTAACAATTGCTGCAGGCGACGGAGAGGTGTCGAAGGAGCGATTGGCGGCTGCGTGGGGAAAGACCTCAAGTGTGACGATCGGAATCGAGAAGCAATGGATTTCCCCAGCCGACGAGGCGATAAGTAAGTCGTCGGCCGATACGCTGAGAGCTGAGATGCTGCGAAATCAGCCAGCGGTGGGTACTCGTGACCGATGTCGAAGTCTTCAGCCGCCAGCAGTGCCAGGAAAAAGACGGCCAAGTCTGGTGTCCAAGGACTTTTGGCCGACTGCTGCCAGGGAATGAATGCAACCTCCAGCAAAGCAATCTCCATGGTCAGAGACGGTTGGAAAGACTGCTCGCCTGTTGATTCGGACCCTTTTACTCTGACGACAGTCACACCCTTATCAGTGACTATCCATCCGTACCGTGTATCCATTTTTTTGCAATAGTGTTGGACTTGTTCAAAGGGTTTCGCTTTCATCCGTACGCTCGGATCCGCTTCGTAATTCCCTTTAGCTTGTTGCATAAGCTTCATCGTATTTATTGAATCCCACCCCAGTTTCGTTTCGCCCACAGCACGCGCGAGACAAATGCGGCCTTGAGGTGACACAACAATTTTGTCATCTCCAATACCGTAGTCTGGCTGGTGTATGGAACCTGGAACGGTAACTCGTGCGCCCTTGGACAAGAATAAATTTTTCCTGACTCTTCGAATTGCCGCAGAGACCGTAACTATATGTCCTGAAAGGGCATGTCCTAGTGTCGTCTCGTCATTCACGAGATGAGCCTGAGCATCCCTGAAGTCTTTGTAAATAAAAGCCCTGATGGGGGTCTTGAGTTCGCGGTTGAATCGTCGAGCCAAGGTTTCGAAATTGAATTCGTGCCACGTCCGGATGTTCTCGACGCCATCCCAATCTGAATTGGTGGTGTAAGAGGTCGGCTGCGCCAGAACTTCGAGGTTGAGGGCAGGTCTTGAAAGAAGTCGATGGATTGTGCACTCCATCATGGAGTTTGGCCAGAGTCTGGGCTTTACAAGAGTTTGGTATGATGAAAGTGACAGATTGTGTAGAATACTCTTGTGTGTGTTTTGGCCAAACTGCACCTTGGCAAGCAGGTCAATGAACTCATAAGGCCGGATCAGCACCGACTGGATAAGAGCGAATTTCTCGAGCTGTGTATCCCAGTGAGGCACCAGGTGATGAACAAGCATCGATGAGATGGTTGACTGATTCTATCTAAGATGCTGCCTACGACGGTGTTGTAGGAGTGGCAGAGGCCAAGCATTCATGAAGTGAAGAACACTGCCTGTGTTCCCAACACCAGGCTCTCTCAGAGAGCAGTATCACGGCAGTCTTTAGAGCTATAGGTCTGATCCAACCGCCGTGCTCGATGAATTAGACGCCATTGTTCGAACTCCTACTCCCACACCTCCTCCGTCTGGCCAGGATCCTGAGCAGGGTTGGGTGTCCGAGACACCATCTCTCAGGTGCTGTGACCGGCGCGCATCATTCAAGAGGAAGGCCGTGCATACCCCCAGTCCAACAAAACCAAACGACTGATCAAATGGCAAAGGTGGCGGAGCAAACGACGCATGCACTCAGGCTGGCACAAGAGCCGGAAGGCGGCCTCAATCAAGAACGCGTGCTTGCTCTCAGCCGAGCAAGTAGAGCTATGACAGATCAAAGAGCAGGAGGAGGGGATGAGGATACGATCGTCATTCGGACACCTGTCAGCATTGGTCAAACCTGGCGACTGCTGGCTGGTCAGCAAAACACCTCAGCTCTCAAGTGCCTTGAAGGAATTGCCGGTCATCCAATTGGTAAATCAAGGGTTGTGAATGCTGCCGCGAATCACAACGCTGGACGGCTGTCTATTCACCAGCTGAGCCCCAAATGCCTCATTTGCGTGAATGGAATTGCCACGGACATTTGCCATCTTAGACATAGGTCTCCTGCTCAATCGCAGCACTCCATCTTCCATACATCAATCACATTCATCCTCACTCATACTCAGGTCGGGGTCGATCTTGGTGTTGTCTTGGCGTTGTTTTGGCACTATTTCTAAATACCTCGCCCACATCGCACCCTCTCTTCAACTTTTGCAATCTCATTTGGTAGCAATGGGAGAGCCTCGTTGGCCCAGGCAATTCTTTGACGGGGCAGAAGTACCACCCCGTGTCAGCTTGGACGATCAAGCCTCTTCCAACTTCCTCCAATTTCCTGGACATCTGAAATTTCTCGATTGCCTCTGCCGCAGCAGTACTAGTGAGGTTTGGAAAGCACGTGCTGGCGGGAAGGTCTTTGCGGTTCAATTGGTAAGCAAGTTCCTAACTCCTTGTCATCACTTGCAATAATTTTATACCAGTTCAAGGCCTACACCGGGGAGCAGGCGAGGCTACAACACTGGGCACTACCAGCCCGCCATCAGCACGTTACAATAAAGAAAGTCCAGAACGATTTCGATCCATTTCTTCGCGAAGCCCGTGCATACGAACGCATTCGCCAGCGTTGTACCCCCCTCGAACAGACCTATTTTCCGACTTACTATGGAGTGGTCTATGACGGTCGGGCTTTTGGTGACCATGGGATCGTAATGGAACTGCTTCCGCGGCGTCTGTCAGACCGATATCTCGAACCAGTCAACACCGAGCGGAAGATATTGGATCAGGTCGACAGCTTGCTAGCGACCATCGACATTCCTCCAATCGCATTACCTTGGTACAGAGCAGTGGCTGCGTCGCGCTTGTCCAAAATGCAAGCTCTCCATAGTGTTGGAATTTTGCATGGAGAATGCACGAACGAGAGTTTGCGGTTGCCTGGAAGCATCCACGATGAACCCTGCCGCAACTTCGAAATGTCATACACTTTTTCACGGGAGAGACCTATTTCGGTATGTGGCTCAATGAGGGTCATACCATACCGTCGTCTCGTGGAGTTGGAAGAAAAGTTTGCAGTACGCACTGTTTCAGAGCTGTACGTCTTGTTCTTCGTTTCGGAAAATTGCTCTGACCTCCATAGGGCAACTGATCGTGTGTTTGAAAAGTACCTGGACGAGATGCAGGAACTCCACAAACTTGAGGACTCGGGTTTGACTGTGGATTCTCCCTCGAAATCGTCTCAACAAAGCTCGCTCTTGCCGTTGGAGGTCGTTGTGCTGAGGAACGTCAAGACTTCTCAAGGTGAGGAGACTTCCGACCTCTTGCTGAGTTGTATTGACCCGGTGCAGAACAACCTTTCTTCCCTTCCATCTCCTCCGCTCTTCCCTTCCTCGAACATTCGACTTCGAAGTTGCCACCACAAAAAGTGTATGAAATGGTGAAGAGGTTTGATGAATTTGTCGTTCTGTGGCCAGGTGGTGTGGTTTTCAAGAGCGACGGTCTGAAAGATCCATCAACATCCGCGATGACGCCGACAGATGGGGCTGACATGACTGGTATGTACCAGTTGCAGGCTTGACCGGTGTCGATCCGCTGACTTGGCAGAACCGAAACGTCCATTCATGCTTACCTTCGTCCCGCCTGGCTGGCAAAGTCCGGCGATGATCAAAGCCATCGATCGAGAGGTATCAAGACTGAGTGGTTCACCAGAGTTCGCCGTGCTGCTCTTGGATCCGACCAAACTTTCGACCGACTAAACGGAGAGGGCTGGCTTCAAGTATCAGAAGAGACCTGAGTGAGCTCGCATGTTCCATGACAAAGTCTAGTCTGCCGTCGTGTTTCGTCGCTGTTGACCACTGGCCGCAGCCTGCGCCCGAGGTTGACGTGTACCAAGGGTCAACCGCAAGGCAGAAGTCGTTGAATCCTACAAGAATTCAAGGTTGGGATCTCTTCGACTTTTCATCGATTTGGAAACTAGTGCAAGCTGTGTTGACGGAGTTGCTACTCGTTCAAATCTTAGGCCCATGTTGTGACCCGCTGTAAGCACATTCAGTCCTTCATCCACCTCTTAATTAACGTTCCCTCCTTCACTCCTTCTACCCTCTGACAGCCTGACACTTTGTGAACGCATATCCGGCATTCGAGGCGGGCGTTACCGTAGAAATGTATGCCTGCCGAATTCGGGCCACGCCCTACGTCGGTGGTAATGGCTGGTGGGGTGCCCGTGATCGAGGAGCTAAGAAGGACTGGGACTTTGTGGATACCTGACATTCAATGGACGACCTCATTCGAAAATGCCCCTACAGGATGAAAGCCATCGGGGTGAGCAACTTCAGCACGGTCAACCTTGAAAAGCTCCTCCAACTATCGTTCCGGCCATCAATTAGGCACAACTCCACCCGTCATTGCCACAAGAGAAGCTGTTCGGTTACTGCCAGTCCAAAGGCATTGTTCTGACAGCTGACTCGCCCTCAGCTCACCATCTCTTCGTTGATCAGTCATCCGGATCTTCAGAAAGTCGCAGCTCAAACTGGCAGAAGCGCCGCTCAGTGTCTGATCTAATGGGGTGTCCAAAAAGGGTGGGCAGTCGTCCCTAAATCTGTCAGTGTTTCCACACATCAGAAACAAGGCTTCGGGGCTAACCAAGCAAGTCAAATGCGAATCGCATAATCGCATCAAAGAGAACCTCCAAGATGTGGTTCTGAGCGATGAGGACATGGAGACAAAGCTCTATCGGCCGACAGATGCCCAAGCGCTACTGCAAACCAGGATGGTACGCCTGTACTGAGATGTGCTGTGTAGATGCTGACCCTCCGCACAATTTAGGGCTATAGGGATTTGGCATGATGATGAAAGCTGATGCACGTGGTGGTATAGAAAGCCGTGACCGGAAAGAGATCGATCAAATTCCTTTGCCCTGCTACTATATTAACAGCTAGACCGTCCCGCTTCCAAACTCTGGCATCCTTCATAATGAAAGAGACTTTCCTGAGAGCTCCTTTATCCCCCTGCGGATCCGTGTCTAGGCAATGATATCAGCGGCTACTCTTATTTCAAATCAACTAAAGCTAGCCTCGCAGGGTCCCCGCGGTCAAAGTGTCTCCCACAGGTACACCAGCCTCGATCATCAGCTCCATTTCTCGAGCATTTTCTCCATGAGGGTATGTGCCTGTGTCGCCGCCACACCCTGAGCCAGTCAATGCCGGATCTTGTCTCATGGAAGCGTTCTTACCTAGCCGGGCACCCAACTCCCAGGCTCTTCGTGTCGGTGTCAGGATCTGCCCAAACCGAGCGCTATGAAGACGCTCACATACGGCCAGGGTTGGAACGATAATGGCGTTGTGCTTCTTCATGTGCAAGCGGGTCTCATCATGGGCCCAGAAAGCATGCTCGATCGTCAGACTGCCGCAGACACGGCCGCTTTGACTGTGGCATTGTTGCCACAATGCGCAGAAACCGGACAGCCAGCGAGCTCCACTTCCTGCACAATGTTGTCCATCTCTTCCAGAGTAAAGATGAGGTGGTCCGGGTTTGACGTCTCTAGAGGAAACATCATTGAGCCCACAAAGGGATGCTACTGTGGTGGGAACCGCACGATCCTTCTCCGGTAGTCGGCGAAGAATTTGGTGATATCAGCCCCTGCAGCTATTCGTCGCCGGGCGGCATTTCGCAACTCGTCAACGCCATCGGCTGCCTCTGCTCCAGCGGGCACACATGTCCCTCCCATGTGGTTCTCTGTTCGGGACTCATACCCCCCGGTGGAAGCGATCACTTTGGTGGCCACAAAGAGTCTGGGGCGCAGACCGCAGTTTATGGCATCTCGCACATTACAGTCGGCATCTTGCATCGACTCTAACCCCAGATCGCTTGAGGTTATCAGTTCTCTTTTCCGTCGACCTCTGGTTGTATCCTACTGGTAAGTCGTATAGCCAGCCAGCAAACCATTCGACAATGATTGACAGCCCGAATGATACGCTCCACAAAACTCTCATCGTGCTTCTATACCAAGGCCGGTGCTTCCTTTAGCACTGTTATTAGCAGTAGTCGGTCTTGGAAGTGACCCTACTCGTAACCATGTAGGAATATGTGAGTATGCGCGTCCACAAATCCTGGAAAAACTACCTTTCCTCTCAGGTCGATGTCAGGATGGGGAACACTCTGCGGCAACAGTTCCGCTCGACGGATAACGTCGGTGATGAGACCAGTTGATTCATCGACGGTGATGGAGACATTGTTGATGAAGTGCTTGAGTTTAAGGTCAAACAAAACGTCTTTATGAATGGTACGGCGGGCCATTGTCTGGGAAAGAGTAATAAGTAGGATCATCCTTGAGAATTAAACGCCAGACTTCCAAATATCCAATCAATTGCCCATATCGGAAAGTATTCATCTGGCAAGCGGGGATGCCCGAGTTCAAGGACAGAATTTCCGCGTTTGTGCACCGCGAGGACTAAGCTGCGGAACAGCGTTGGGTTGAAGGCGAACAAAAGAGATCAATATATTGTTGATCATGAGATGTGTTGGTCCACGTCTATGGCTGGCCGGTTGTCCGAAGAAAGTCTGAATCATGGTCTGGCAAGGAGTGCCTGAAGTCATCTGCCATGGAACCCGACTGAGATCGGCCTCTGCCATGGGACGGTGGCACGAGATCGGATCCGGCTGAGTATCAAGAACTGTGCCGCATTGTACACTGAGACGGCCAACATCCAGTGGGACCAAGCCCGTACCCGCGCCGCTGCCTACCTGCCGACATTAAATCGCCTTGTTCCTGAAATTGTGGAGGAAATGGAAGGCATCGCTCACGGTGCCGGCGTGGACTTTCTGGCATTGTCGCTTTGAACGTCGAAAGCGAGATCAGTTTGACGAATTTCCTGATGAGGCTCCCGATGGATGTACCTCTGTTGGTCAGGCTCCGAAGGATGGCTCTGGAGCGGTCTTTATGGCTCAAAACTGGGACTGGACCGCGGGCGCGGCCGATGCCACCGTCATCTTCGACATCCAAAGGACGACGGACAGCACACCCAGGATCCAAATGTTCGAAGAAGCGGGCCTGGTGGTGAAGTTTGGGTTCAACAACCGGGCCCTGGGACTCTGTATGAACGCGATTCGATCCTCGGCTCTCGACTATGAGAAGCTGCCCATGCATGTGGCCGAACGCAAGGTGTTGGGAACTGGATCTCTACCGGAGGCCAAAGCGGTTCTGGGCAAGTTTGGTGTGGCCTCGAGCATCAATTTCGCCATTGCGGATAAAGAAGGCCGGCTGGGGACCATCGAATGCTCACCACTGGGTAGTTCTCTTATCACACCGGACATGGAAGGGGTGTGCCATTCCGACCATCTGGTGTCGCCGAACATTCCCAAAGGTCTGAAGGACTATCCCGCCAGCAACTCTTATGCCCGGCTTGCACGGATCAAAGAGCTTTCCGTCAGCGTCAAACCATCCTTTGAGAGCGTCCGAAAGCGATTGTCGGAGGAGGAGAATTATCCTCTGGCCATTTGCCGATATGCACCTCCCCAATCTTCCGGCATGGCATCGATATGTACTCTTTCGACCATGATCATTGATGTCAAGAACATGAGGGCCAAATTGCCACTGGGAAGACCTAGCTTAAAACCACCGGTCAAGGTCATGACCATGTAGGCAAGAATTACATCTACGCATATGTATAGCATGTTCTACTTGGAGACAATATACCGTGGACCAGTGCATTGTCTATGAAGAGGCGGCGTATTTCCTCTCAATCAGAGCTTCTCCTTTGGTTGCCGCAAAGCTCATGTCTCTCGTCTCCAATCTTATCTCGTAATCTCCCTGATACGCAGCTTGACCAGTAGGGTCGGACCAACTGTGAGCAGATCAGCCGGTACGAAAAGTTTGCAGCCGGGCATGCACGCGACCCGGCACCGAATGAAAAGTCATATGGTGGTGAACCGAGCTCCGAGAGGAGGGATTCGAGCCACCGTTCGGGTCGGAAAGGTCTCAGTCCCCTCCGTAGGCCGCAGGGTCTTGTTATTTTTAGAAGATGAAACGCTATATGGTCAAGTTTGAATTTACCCGAGAACTCATCAACATTAACCTGTAACACAGCATTTTCCGGTTTAGAGAGCTCCTCACGTTTCGAATATCTACCAACCATGGTCTGAAAAAAACCCCGAGGAGCCAGGATATACTGTCCATAGAGTAATATAGGTATAACTCATCAACACCGACTTTCAAAATTTTGACGACGAGAAATTGTCAACTTTTCACCTAACTCGAGTTGAATACAAGCTTCATAGATGCAAGCACTACAACAGCCACAACCACCCCAAATTCCACACGATACCAACCTTCCCTATAGCTAAGTCAACATGTAGGATAAACCATGTAACTTGGGTTGTGTTAGTCAAGCCTTTTCGACCTCGGTTATGTTGATCAACGTCTTTTCGACCCAGGCGTCCGGTAAATGTTGGATCTGAGCCTCTAAGCGAGCTTTAATTTCTGGCTTTGCGAAAAGAATATCGAGCTCTTCAAGAGTCTTGCCGGTGGTCTAGGCTTCCATGTCAGATACAATAAGAACGCATGCTTCCATAGGATAGTGGCAAACCTCAGGACACATGAAGTATACCGTAATTACTGCTACTGCACAGGACAGAACTGGCCAGATCCAGATCTTCCAGCCAACATTTTGTATGGCGATGCCCCCTCCGAACACGGTAACGAATGAGAAGGTCCAGCTTCCAAAGGCGGCGGCTGCATTGCCAAGATGGCGATACCTTAAAGGGGCGACCTCTGTGGGATAAAGCCTATAAAATATTATCAGCGAAGATGCTGTCGTGAGTGCTTGGCTGTTCCATACCAGACGACAGCAACCCATCCGTAGCCAAAGCAGAGATTGAATAGAATTGCCGCTGTGACAGCTGTCCATCTAGAAAGTGGTTAGGTTCAACATTAGGGATCAGTCATCCACCTCACGTACTGCGTTCCGATTGTTTGTGCCTGTATTGGAAGCCCGACCATGATAACATAAATCATCATCCAAAATGTGCAGGCCACTCCACCCCAGAGTAGGATTGGCCTCCTTCCAAATTTCTCGATCGTCCATGGGACAGGAATAGAGCCAAGGAAGCTTGCCGAATTCATCAGAGCAGCAAGAAGCTGCGACATGAACGGGGAGAGACCAATCTGACTGAAAATCGAAGTACTATAGTATATGATGATATTGATTCCTGATCACAATGTTATTATAAGTCGCAGAGGTTTCGACTATACGTACCCATGAATTGCTGGAAGGATAAAAGGAGAAAGCCGATTCGGATACGACGCCCAACCCTGAGATCTGTACGATCCCAGACTAGATGCCATAGCGACAGTTCGTTTTCGGATTTGTTCTCATGCTGAAGCGATGCGATGATCTCGTTTCTGACGGCCTGCACGTCTGGAACGCTGATGTCCTTGTCAAACAGTGCCACAAGAACATTATCGCCATCATCCTCCCGCCCTTTGGCAAAGTACCATCGGGGCGTGTCTGGGAGAAATAGTAGACCAAGCCCCGATATGGTTGCAAAAAAGGCTTGAAAAGCGATCGGGAAGCGCTGAAGGGGCAGTCAGCGGAGGTTTCCTGCATTCAGGGTGCCCCGTACCCAAGAGACCTGCTTGTGCAACTGCGCGAAGCCAAAGTCGAGCCAGTAGGCTCCAGCGATACCACCCATCAACCAGATGCATTGTCTGGCAATCTCGGGTCCTCTCGTCTTCTTGTCGAGGCCCATCTCTGCCTTTATTTGATTTAGCCGTTGCGACTCTCCAGTCAAGATAGCCTTGGTTTTGCTTACCATGTATGTGGGAACAGTAGAACTGATACACTGAACAACATTAGATTACCGGTGGCATCGGTGAACCCATGCATGTAAACTCACTCCCGTACCAAAGCCGCATAGAACCCGACCGACTATGATCTGTGCAACAGACCATGAAGATGCTTGAATGCTGGCGCCGACTATCACCAAGGCATCACCCAGCAGGATTGTCTTTCGTCGCCCTAGACGCATCCCAAACAAGGTTCCAACAGAGAAACTGCATACAGCTGCGGCCAGAGTGTATGATGAAGCAACCATCGGAATGACATAGACTCCAGTCGGATACTATAAGCGGCAGTTAGAACTTGGTCCAGATCAATCGTATCGGAAACACATACACCTAAGGCCTTTAGAAATGGTTCTGTTGCTTGCACCCCGCCGAGCACCGCGGCGTCGTAGCCATACAAGAGCCATGCCTGTGTCAGGTGAGTTGGAGTCATAAGGCATATGGCCTTTGGGACAGGTCGCTCACGAAGGCAGCGCAAGCACTCATCAGTCTGTACAAAGTCTTGCCCCTAACATTCAACAGTGTTTTGGAGGAGGTTGCCATCATGTCTGACAGTCAAAATGTTCGACCTGAAGGAGCGGAGACTGAAGGAATTCCTGCCGCTATGAAGCATTCGGTCCATGTACCCTTCGACAACTATGTATTGCGTGTATGTTTATCAACTCGGGATGGGTTGACTCAGGAGCCAACCTGGAAATATCTCCTCACCATGCCAGGACAATATAGTCCTGCTCGAGGCTGGAAACTTTGAATCCAGTCCTGTGAGCTCAGTGTTCACCGGGATCGTCACTCGGCAACACAACGCAACGCCGAAGCAGCTGTTGGGGAGGAGCTCTCCACATATGGCTTCCATCTCAAGACGGATGAATGGCGGTACGAGGGACTCGATTGACAGATTCAAGTCAACTTCGGAACCTCGGCGTTGGAACTCGGCGTTGGAACCTCGGCGTTGGAACCTCGGCTTTAAACTCCTCTGGCTGATTTTGTCCCTCTTATTTCTCGGCATGGCGATGCCTACCATTATTATTGGGTGACACATGTAAAAAATCTTCGTCTAACCAGACTGCATATCGGAAGACTTGAATAAAGGCTGCTATAAGTGGTAGCTACGAACATGGGTAGTACCACTGCCTTACTAGTTGTCAGGAATACACTTTAGCGCATCCGTGATTTGCAGCAAATGTTAGGCAATTCTGTGATACAGGGACTCTAGCTTGTTAGTGAAGAACAGAAACTCCCTGTTCGTCGCCATTTGAATATAGCCTATGAAGACCATGTAGATATACTACACCGATCTACCGTCTGATTATACTGTTAGTTTTTCATGAGGTGTCTCGGCAGTGGGAGCAGTCTCGGCTCTGGCAGCTCGGGCCAGGTTCAGCCAGCATACCACCAGGCATGTTCCGTTTGGGGAATCTGGCCTCTACAAGGATCATCGTCGGATCACTGATAATTTGGAAACTTCTCTGTGCTATCCTGAAAATCTTCACGCCTGTCATCCTTCCTCTCATAGCATAGAAAGGCTTCTTCGAAAAATACGGGAAATTGCGATGTCCGCGGACGGGAATTTTGCATTTATCACTGGTCTGTTATATGTTCTTCATGATGCAATATCTATCGACTTACATTTTGGCGTAGGAGGCGCAAGCGGTATCGGTCGGGCCTTGACCGTTATGCTTGTCGAGGAAGGGTAAGGCCTAGCCTGGACTGTTTAACCGCCGAAAACTCATCGTCACAGGGCTAAGGTCTTCGTCGTCGACCGCGATATAGAAGCCGCAAACGCCCTTGCCACCGAACTGAACTCGACACAGCAGCTTGTTTGGACTGCACAAGCCGACGTTGTCGACTGGGACCAACAAGTGTCAGCCTTCGAAGCCGCGCTGGAACAATTCCACCGTATAGACCTGGTTTTTCCCATCGCAGGAGTTTCCGAGCGGAGGGTCTTTCCGAATTACGGACCAAGCAGCCAAGGCTTTCAGAAACCCGATCTCGGTGTCATCGACGTTAATTTAAAGGCTGTGATGTACACCCTGGGCCTTGCTCTGCAACAATTTCGTCGGCAAGAGCCTAACAAAGACGGCTTCAGGGGCAAAGGTCTCTCTACTAAGTTCCTCTGGAGCCTGAAATAACATTCTGTCCAAGCTAACCTGAACAGTCGGCTGCATCTCATCAGTGGTTGGACTACACCCTGCCACTACTCTACCAAGCTATTCAGCGGCAAAACAGTATGCGTCTTGAATCATGACTGCATGAATATTCGGCTGATTTGTATACAGTGGGGTGGTCGGTCTGGTCCGCGGCTTTGGGAAATACCTGCCCAAGGAAGCCATCACCTTGAATGCGGTCTGCCCACATGTCGTTCGCACTAATATAAGCCCTGGCAACTTTTACGCAAGGATAGAGGAAGCTGGACTCATGACCTCAATGTCCGGAGTGCTAGAGGCATTCAAGGCGATGCTGGGAGACAGTAAAGTCAGTGGAGAATGTTTCGAGGTCGGACATAACGGTGGTTTTACCATTAAGCCGCCACCGGAATATTCGGACGAAACAAGTAGAAAATCCCTCGAACTGATATCGCAGAACGGAGAGAAGTGGCACGAAGTGATCGAGGTCTGAGTTATATGTTAGTCCTAATGTTGAACACAATGATTCAGGAATCCTGCAGCCAAATCACAGCGCTGGACGGCTGTCTCTTCATTCAATTCTGTGAATGATCCTCCCAAGCACTTCCGGCACACCAGACAGATAAATATCTGCTGCTCAGGCACCCTCAGACATCAACATCATCCATCTCACTCATACTCATACTTTCTCTCTGTCTTAGTCTTGTCTTAGTCTTGTCTTAGCGCTATTTCTCAATTACAGTATCCAGCTCTGCATCACGTGACCATCTCACCATCACCAGGTCCTGGCTCAGGACCTCATCCTCAGGGTCAACTGGCTCAGGACCGCATCCTCAGGGTCAACTGGCTCAGGACCGCATCCTCAGGGTCAACTGGCTCAGGACCTCATCCTCAGGGTCAACTGGCTCAGGGTCAACTGGCTCAGGGCACCATCACCAGGTCAACTGCTCAACAATCACGTGACCAGTCCATACTTTGGTCAACACCTAAAGACCTCGTCAGGAATACTTTCAAGTGAAAGCTTTTGTTGCCAAACACGTCCATAAGCTATAGCTCCGAGTAACATTTGCTCGTAAGAGCTCGAAACTAAAAGAAAACGCGTGAAAACGCGTCCAAATGGCCGCAAACAGGTATGGCCAAGGTAGAAGTGAGGGAAGCCCAAACCCACCCCACGGCCACCACGACGCGCACAAGCCATTGAACATTTCGGAACTACTCGCAGAATATCGCAAACTCACGGAAAAGACCGAAACTGTCCTAAAGAACGGGAAACGCATGGTATTGGTAACATTCGGGAGAAACTCGAAACCTACGGAAAACAACAACAAGAAGAACGAAGAATCAGATCACAACCATCCTTGAAAATACGCGCAAAATCATACAAACAGTTGAAGCAAACAAACCCACAAAACTCTGGAGTGAAATTGCGGCCCAAAACAACCAGGGAACCAATCCAATTGTAACCGCCAGTAACCAACCGCAACGGACTGAAATGAACCGCAACCGGGAAATCACCATCACAATTCAAGGCGAAGAGGAAAAGAAACAATGCAATGAGCGCGACACGCAACTACTGCTAATCGCCACCAGGAACAAAGCACCACGGCAAGCTGCAGAAGATATCATCGCCCTGAAAAAACTAAGGAGCGGCGACTACACCCTCTCAGCCCTCACAGAAGAAGCAAAGAATACCCTCGTAAAGGACAGTAACTGGACGAAAGAGTTCGCATCCACAGCAACGATTCGCCAGACCACGTACCCAGTCTCGTACATGGAGTACGGGTGAGAGCCATCAAATGCCACAACGACCAGCAAGTGGTTACAGCCCTCCAAGAAGCAAATCGACGCCCCCACCCAACTCTACAAATCCAAGCAGTAAGATGGCTCAAGAAGAACGCCAGCGAAACCAAAAGCCACACGTCACTGGTGGTAGAGACTACTAGCAACCAAGCATCAAACAACATCATCCAGCAAGGATTCCTACACGACGGGGAGATCAAAACGTGCGAGCGATACGTAAAGGAAGCGACAATAACTCAATGTTTCCGATGCCAGGAGTACAAACACGTGGCAAAGGCCTGCATCAAAGAGGTGAGATGCGGGTATTCCTCGCAACAACACGAAACCAGGATGTGCGACAAACAGGGTAGGATTGTGCAAACTCCCTTCTGCATCCCATCCCGTTTTTATATCTGGAGTAAGAACACGTCAAGCTTATAGTACCAGCTGTGTCTCCGTAGAATCGGAGATCATCACTAGTAGCCGGACTCATGTTCCTCGGTGTTTGTGTCAGGTCGGCTCATACTGCTGTGCATCTATGGCGGCAGAAACTTTGGCACCCAGAGCAGCCAAAAAAACCCTCAGTGCCGAGCCGTTCCATCACGGGGAACTCTTCAAGGCGGATCTGATATTAAAAGCTCATAGACCAAAAGCTGGATCGGACTACCATGTATTGAGTTGCAGCAGTATTGATGCGTATCTACACTGCAGCCTTCCCAGTCCCAGAAACAACATCATTTCTGGGCTCGAATCTGAACCCTTTGAACTGAGCTTTGACACATTCAGCAACGTAGTCCCTGTATACATTGAGGCCGCCAAAAAAGTAGACAGTCTCGTGATGCTTGCCAGGAATGTTATGTCCAAAAAACCATGATTTTCCCTCTTTCAGCAATGAGCCTTCGGTGCTCTTGTCGCAGACTTTGACCCATTCATCCTCGGCGTCGGGAAGAGCGTCGACCACGGCATTCCGTCCACGAGATTCTTCTAGTATTTGTGTGATGAATTCGGCCTGTGTTTCGCTGGCTGGAGGTTGGTCTAACATCATTGTCAGTATGTGAATTCATAGTGAAGCGGAAGGACGACAGTGCTCTCTTGTCGACAAGTAATGGCGGTTCGGGTATGGAAAGGACCTACTACACATGGGACCCAATGGTCCAGAGATCATAAAAAGGTTTGGGAAGTTTGGGGTCATGACGCCCAAATACGTCTTTGGTCTGGGCGACCAGTGTGCACTGATGGTATCTCCGGTGAGACCTTCGATATTAAGGCTTTTGTAGCTGCCATCGACCCCGTCTGGCACAAGTGGTTTGTTAGTGGTGTTGGCCCACGACTGAGGAATATACTAGACATGGTACGCATCACCTACCAAACCCGGTTGCAAAAATGAGTACATCAAGCTCTCGCTCGATTCCGTCCGAGGTTCTGACTCCCTTTTCGGTTATGGTGTCGATAGGTGTTTCCCTAAGACTCACGACTTCTACGAAGTCCTCGTTAAAGACTTGGTAGTACCCTGCGTCACAAAGGGGTCTTCGACAGTAAAGTTCGGTGGGCAGTAATTTCCTTTGCTTCTCGGGATCCTTTACAATCTGCTGGATCTTTCGTTTAATGAAATCACATGCGGCGAGGTTTGCGTCGAGACTGGTAAATAGATCTCCAAAGGTGTATAGGAATCGAAATCCGTTGCCCCTATCCCAGCTTTCCTGGAACCTCCTATCACGCTCTTCCGCGGATACGGACATGGCGGGAACGTCGCTTTCCACAAAACCTATGACCGTCAGTTATTTCTGTGTGCCCAATCAAGAAATGGGGAAGGCAGTGGGGATGCAGACCAAAACCAACTCGAGAATTCTTGACTTGATTCCAGGTCTCGTCATAGGCCTTGTTGATGGCCTCACGTTCGGCTTGAGTTATTCGACGGTCCCCTGACGGTACGCTGTATTGTGGTGTTCGCTGGAAAGACACCAGTGATTTAACCTGTTTGTCTCTTCCTAGTTGCGTGATAACCTGAACCCCAGTCGACCCGTTCCCGATGACGCCGACCCGTTTGCCGGTGAAATCCCAGTCAAAGGGGAAGCGAGAAGTGTGATACGTGTCGCCTTTGAAAGCACCTAGGCCTGGGATGTCTGGCCAGTAAGCATGGGTGATCAAGCCTAGAGCGGTAACCAGATATTTGGACACGAAGATTCCCTGCGTTGTGCTCGTGTGCCATTTTTGATCGTCGGACCATCTCGTACCAGTGACTTGAACATCAAACTCCATATTCCTGCGAAGATCGTACTTCTCTACCACATGCTCAAGATATGCCAGGGAGTTGGGCTGTTTTGCATAGTGGTCAGGAAAATCCCACGTCTGCAAGAGCTCCTTGTCCCAGGAATACCGGTAGATGTATGCCTCGGAATCGCTCATTGCCCCGGGATACCTATTCCAGTACCAGGTGCCTCCAACGTCGGCCGCTCGATCCACAACTTTGACATTGAACCCAGCTTTGCGGGCCAGATATAGTTGGTAGATGCCACTGAAACCTGTCATGAGACAATCATGTAAGAGACTCGTCCGGGAGAACTTCTTGGATCACTGGCAGTGACTCGGCCATACATACCGGCGCCGACAATGAGCACATCGATTTCCTGCGTCGAAGATCCCATTGTGAGCACAAATGAGTGAGAGAATGCAAATGCAAATAGATTCTCGTCTCAGGTGCTATTGTCAGCTTGAAAAACTGTTTTCGCATGAAGAGGCTTCTTGTCCAATACAGACTCCTCTCGATTATCGAACGTAAGGGATATTATACTTGGCATCTGTGGTTCAACGTAATCCCGTCGGTACATATCATCACTCTCTTGGACCATCTGCCGACCCGCGCTTATCGGCTTCGGCAGGTAAAACATCAAACGAGCCGTCGGCTATGAAAAGTGGCCATTGTCCGCAAGTCCCGGCAACAAGGGGTCATTGGGTTTCGGCACAACGCAATGACTCTCGCCAAACACGTGCTTCGACCTTGGACTCCCATAGCGACATTTCGGGTGGACACTTGAATTTTTCGCAGTTTGCCTCAGACCTTGAGCGAAGCAGTCTGTGGAAACTTTGTCTAACCGCTTTAGTGAGAGGATATGCCTCCACGATTTCTTCCGCGATTATTAGCAACTCTGTGACGCGTAGTCGAGAGGCCGACCAAATTTGTGAATGAGTGTGACATTTTTGGGGAGAGTCATGGCGGTTGGAAGCGTCCTCGACGTTGATTCGACCCGGTTCGATCAAGAGGTGATTTCGGCCGATCGTAAAAAGTTCAATGATGGGCTGAATTTTCTCATGGCCCAAGAGCCACGGTGGTACGAAGTAAGCCAGGGTGCCGCAACTCTCTTGCTCTGCATGTTCCTCACACGAGCACCCAGGTCGGCGCTGAAGAATACCGTCGACTCCGAGCAGAAGGAAAGACGGCTCTCAGCCGCCACCTTGCTTGAGACGGCGGAGCAAACCAGCAGACCATCTCGCGACCCGGGACGCAGAATACCTTGTCGAGTCTTGTGCCCGCAGAAATACGGGTCTACTATCAAGGCGGTCTACATGCATGTCCATGGCGGTGGTTGGGTCTTGCAGAGCGAGCAGTCATGTCCGTCGGCGACCGTCTTGCTCCAGAACATCCATTCCCAGCCGGGCCTGACGACTGCTACGACGCCGCGGAATGGCTGGTCGATAACTCGGTCTCCGCGTACGGCGTCCCTTTCACACTGCTCGGTAGCGAGTCCGCCGGTGCACATCTCAGTATGCTGACCATGTTACATTTACTTGGACATGACAACGCTCGGTATTCTGATTTCAGATTGAAGGGCCTTCTACTCCACTTTGGCTGCTACTCCATGATCTGGGCACCACGAATGTATAATTTCCCCAACGATCGGGGCTTCTTGATGCTGGATCAGGATCTTATGGATCACTTTGCAGATTCATTCTTGCCCGGAATGACAGACGAGCAAAAGCGTCACCCTTCGGTGAGTCCGCTATATGCAGATCTGACGTCTTTCGGATCCAGGCTTCCGCCGGCCTTGTTCACATGCGGCACTGAAGACTGTCAATGTTCATGAGCGTGAAATATTTGATGGCTGGAGGGAAGGCTGTGGTGAAAATCGTTCCGGGTGCACCTCATGGCTACATCGTATTCCCTCGAAATGTCGAGGCAAGCGGTGCAAGTGAAGGCTTGCAGGCAGTTGAAGAGTTCGTTGCATCGGCATTGCGCTTGTGAAATCGGAACTGTCGAAGAAAACACCATCTTTTAGAGATAGCGATACTAGACTATATAGTGCTCGGGGCTGTCTGAAACTGTCGAACAAGCAGTCTTTTATACGTCCTTGGTTTGCCTCATGACATGTCCGAACAGTTCATGCTACCTATGTAATAGACAAGCCGTTGCTTGTGGCATCTATTCCATCAGAAACTGGCCGAGGAAGCCCAGGATATCGGCATCTGCCTTCTTTTGGACGTTGGCGAAACTAAAAGGCCAACCCATTGCATATCTGCAAAGCCATTAGTGCCAATAACGTTGTCAGACAACAGCACTCAGTTCAACACGGAGGACAGGTTGACAAAAGTTCAGGAGAAGAAGAGTATCAAAGAGCGGCTTGGAGCTCACATGTGCATCTGGCGGTCCTCGCGGATCAGTTTGACCTCGTTACCCGCCGTCCTAGACTTCTGTTCCCATTCTTCTGAGTCTGGAAGCAAGACTTCAGCAGTGCCAGCGAGGACCAGTTGCGGCGGCAAGCCCGCCAAATCGTCGAAAACAGGCGAAACCAGATGAGAATTAGGTGACAGGCCAGGCGGAAGCAGCTGTTTGACAATCTCTGGATTGCCTCTGGTAAATTCGACGACATAGTCGGTGTACATGGCTGGTGATAAAAGAGTTCGGGATAGAGTCAGATCAAGCCAGGGTGAAACCATGAGCAGGCCACGTGGGTTAGGGAGCCCTTGTCGACGCGCATGCAGAGCTGACATGGCTACAAGACCGCCGCCTGCCGAATCACCGCCAAAGACAATATGTTTGGGATCGACGGCAAAATCGGTGAGCAGGCTGGTGTAGGCGGCCAGGAAATCGTCACGACAAGCGGGCCATTTGGCTTGACTCGACAGTCCTATACATGCTCGCTGAGACAAGTGACCCAACAGTGACGGGGAAAATGGAGATAGGAGGACACTTTGTCCAGCCAGTCCCCATGAAATCTGGATAGGACTCACTGTAATCGACCGAGAAGATGACCAGATTCCATCTCTTGGTCTTTGCTTTGTCGACCCATCGCTCGTATGTAGAGAGATATTGCAGGGGTTCACCGAACATGTACCCTCCCCCGTGTGCCCACAAAAGGACCAGTGTGTCTGTGCTTTGGCCTATGAAGCTTCTTGCAGATCCGTCTTGGACATCTGCTGTGAATCCTCGTCCCTGGCGCGCTGGTGCCGGGATCAATGAAAGACCGTTCGGAGGGACAACCACGGTGGGAATTCCATTCGGACCCATCATCAAAAGTGCATGGCGGCGCCTTCCACCAAGGTATGACGGCCATTCAAGGGGCGCCTTGAAGACCAAGTCCCAAAAATGTACCAGAAACCCGGCTAGCCAGCATCGTAGGATCTCAACTTTGAACGACGTAGGGCTACAGGCCGTCGGTAGCAGCAGTCGGTAAATGAGCGTCGGCAAGAGGAGTGCCACCGTGTGATAGACAGCTAAGATTAGGCGTAGAGGATGAAGCAGGATGAGAAGGAGGTAAGATGGGCGCTGTTGGATATTTCCATAAGACGGGCCGGGAGCCGGTTTCGGGGCTGGTGAGTTCTGCATAGTATTATTGATATCAACTCGGTCTGTTGTCCTTGCTGGCTAACTGTGCCGAATAAGCGAGGCGTGTATCTGAGTGCCTGAGAGCACACTGGGCGAAGTGCTGGAGTGTCAAGCTCGCACTCTGTCTGTCAAATAACAGCGAGCGCCCGGTTGAAAAGGTTGCCTACCTTATGCAGCCACATCTGTACACGAGGACCCAAAGAAGCAACGCCGAACCGACACCGAGTACACACATGTCCCTCCCGAAACCTTGAGGTTCTTGGCTGACACAGCAACGGCTGAAAACCAAGATCAGATCAGACCCTTCATGGTCAAGGATCCGAAGATGACGGTCTCTGGTGGCACGGCATATTTTCTTGCCTTGGGGATCTCTACGTTTCTGGTGGACGAGACTTCCGACTCTCAAAGTCTAGAAGGATAAGGCCTTCTCTAAGTAATCTTCTTGGACGATTCAAAGTCTTGCACTGCTAGGCCTTTGCCCTTTCACGGTCCCTGAGGACGCGCCGCAACAGCTTGCCGGATGCGCTCTTTGGGATGGATCTGTAAACTCGATCCCACCAACAAGCCATTTGTGTTGTCATTTCTCGGCCTGAACCAACTGAAGCAGCTCCCGGCTTAGAGCTTCCTGGCTCAGGTTCGTCCTGGCGGTTGTCGATCTCTGCACGAATGCTTTGGGAACTTCGCCTGCCCTCTCATCAGGAACTCCTATGACGGCGCATTCAGCAACGGCGGGATGACCAAGCAGACAACTCTCCAACTCGGCTGGAACGACCTGAAATCCCTATTTGTGGTCGGTCAGTTCTGCTATCGCGGTAGTGGCCAGGAGAAGGATATTCATATCTCACCTTGACTTTGAGAACCTCTTTTACACGATCGACGATGAAGAAATGCTCGTTTCCGCTGAGTGCCCGTCTCACCACTGCCATGTCCCCTGTCCGCAGCCACCGACCATCTTCTCTCTCCAGGAATGTTTCACTGGTCCCAGCAGTGTCGTCCAAGTAACCAAGGATGACTCCCGGGCTTTGAGCATATATTTCTCCCGGCTCGTCGTACGTCGTGACCTCGCTTCCATCTTCGCGCACAAGCCGGACTTTGACTCCCGGAATCAGACTGCCAGCACTTCCCGCCTACGGGTCTCGAACATTCGTGATCGAAATGGTCGCCCCCGCCTCGGTGAGTCCGTAGCCCTGTCGGTAGATCCAATGAGAGTAGCGATTACCGAGGCGACTCAGAGTTTCTTCATCCAAAGGCGCCCCGCCACAAAGGAGTGTTTCGATACTGCTCAAGTCGTAACGACGTACGAGATCGGATTTGCCCATCTGGACGATGATCGGAGGGACCACCAGAAACGTCTGGATCCGATATCTTGCCACCGTCTCGAGCATGTGGCGCATGTCGTACTTGGGAAGGATGACAACGGAGTCTCCACGATATGTGCACATGTGCGACACCGAAACGATGCCGAAGACGTGCGAGGCCGGCACCAAGCCTAGCATGACTTTGCGTGCACGAGGCCGGCCGCGACCCTCCTCTTCGTACAAAGCCAGCTGGATGATGTTGGAAATGATGTTGTGGTGCGAGACGGCGGCCAATTTCTATAGTCACCCGTGTCATCAGTGAGTGGATCTTGTGCATGTTCCATATGTGACTAGGCTCGCTCACCGGAGGTCCCGACGTGCCGCTGGAATGGCTCAAGTACGCACATTACCGCAGGGATTGACCTTTGCTCCATCTAACCATCTCCAAACGCGACGAGGTTGCACTGCGGTCAAGTAGCTGGGCCAGGGTCAAATGTCCGCTCGGGGCCGCACCATCATCCCCAGGCATGTCCGTCGATCTGAACGGCGTCAGCCTTGGCTTGTCCTCCGTTCATGGGCGACGGACGCCCATCACCATGTTCAATGCCCCTTACCGTGTTGAGAGCGAAGACGGAGACGACTTTATCATACTCGCTGCCTTCATTCACCGACCAGCCCAACTCGACTGCAAGGACTTGGGCCAGAAGTTCCACTCTTCGCTTTTGTTCTCGGGCAGAGATTGACCTCCCAGTGACACTGCATACATACGGGTCAAGAGAACTATCGAACGAGGCACGCCCATGTTTTTCCTCAAACATAAACTCGAACAGAGGCACGTCGGGTATGTCTGGAAGAGGCGGAAGCCAAGATGCTGGAGTGAACGCTCAGGGGCCAACAGGCTTCTTTCAAAAAAGACTCCATGCGGGGCGGTAGAGTCCTATCTGTTATACCCTGGTTTCTCGGCATGGAAAGCAGACGCCGAGATCTGAATCACCGGATCACAAGGAAACGAGGGTTAGTAACGTAGCCGCCGGATGTGGGAAGTCGGACCGATCTGTCCTGCCGAGGAAACCACCCGCATCTGCGAGTTTGGTTCCAGCCTGCGTCCGGCTCTCCTAGGTGTGCACAGGATCTATGAGAATAGAGATAGGTCAACTTAATAAGAGGGTGGGGCAATAATGACCGCCGAGCGTGATTGGAGTTACATATATCTAGAGGACATGGCATGGATTGACCTAAAATCGGTCCAGATTGGTGTTGAAATCAAAGCCGAAACTGTCTGTCTGCTGAAAGTCCTCGATGAAATCGGCCCAGAAGTTTTCCGGGGGAATATCCTGGTAACCTGGCTCACTGTAAACGGGCTCAGACGTTACAACAATCCCCTGGTTATTGCCAAACGAACCGGGCATTGACGAAGCCTGGCCAACCAACGTCGAGGTACTCTCCCGAGGCAGGATAGACCCGTCCCCATTCGGAAGGGCTCGCATATTATCTAAGTTCCTGTTGGGTTTTGCGCCACGCTGCGCCCTTTCAAAGGCCGCCTCGAAATAGCTGAGGAAGAAGCTCGCCGCCCAGTATCGTTCCGAGAGCTCTCGTAGGATAGTGAAGCAAAGATCGATCTTTTGAGACGCAATCTGCTTCTTCAATCGGGTGGACCATACTTTTTCGAGAAAGCAGATGACGATGAGCGTATTCACGACCGTGACGCTGTCCGGAACGGTCAGAGATATCGAGGACGAATTGGCTGCGTGATATTCTCGGCAGACTCACCTCTCTGGTGGTAGGTACTTGATCATATCTTGATCGATCATACGTCTCAACACCTCCATACCCGCAGCGGCGGCCACCGCCGACTTCACCCTTGCCTTTTCTCGATTCGAGGCACCAGAATCATGTTCGGATGTTCGATAAAGAAGAGGTCTGTGGAGCGTGATGAGGGTGACCCTGACAACCGTTACCATTGATCGGCGTTATTCGACTGTGCGTGAGGGAAGACTCACTGGAAGTAAAGATTCAGGATGTACTTGTAGAGCAGCACCGGTGACGCGGCATCGTCGCCGGCAGGTCCGGTGAGATCGATCCCGAGATACTGGTTGACCTTGTGGTACCACTCTATCAGGGCGGTCTCACATCGTCCGACATTCTCCACGTTGCCTGCGTTCCCGACGGAAAACTGGCATTCAACCACGTCGCCCAGCGCGACGCTCAGTTTCACGACCTCGGGAAATATAGGGGCGACTGAGTTGCAATGTTCAAGAATTGCTATGCTCTTGTCGCCGAGCCCTGGCATTATGGCCGCTAGATCAGTAGGCCCTAGCAATTGCACGTCACAGTCGGTCAATCGGATCCGCAAGGGTCGTCCCATGCCCATCGAAGTCCACCTGTCTCGGTAGAATAGACACCACCATAGTCTCTTCCACAGACTCCGTTGTTGTTCGGGTATACTAAATCCGACGGGATTGCGATGGAGGCCGACCGTTTGAGCGAGGTTGATGGCGGTCGAAGTCCAATGCCAACCGTCAGTCCTGCCGTAAGACATGCCAAACCAGTAACCCAATAGTAAGGTCGATTGGATGAGTGTGACATTGTCCTTTTCATAGTCCAGGTCATAGAGTGCCTTGGAATATATATCAACCAACCACTACGATATAGGGGAAATATCCGATTACCTTTGCTCGTTGGTAGAATTGTTTCTTCATGGCCTTGGCCGAAGGAGCCCCAGCCTGGTGCACAAGCTCGGGTCCAATGAACTTGGTCTGTCAGAAATCTCCTCGTTCTCACGCGATCCAGGTTGACCTACGTTGCAAGCGGTGAAGAACATGCTTTGTAAGAGTAGGATGCTGATTCCTCTTGGGCCAGTGGATTGGTAGGACGAGAGGAAACTGACGGGATCGACGGCCGGAAGTAGTGGATAAACACAACGGAAATACGTCTCGATCAACTCCCAGCATATTTCACTGGCCGGGAGCGAGAATGCTCCTTTGGCGTGGAGGAAGTCATAGTCTTCGGCGTGTAAAGGGACTGGTGGGACTCTAGGAACCCAAAAGTGAGAGTTGGAGGCCAGAGCTTCATCACCGCAGGCATGGAAAATAGAGCGAATGCCCTGAGATTCTCCTGTGGTAGGGTCAGTTTTGTATCCTTGTACAGGTGGTATGTAGATTGATAGCCTCACCCATGAACAAGACCACCCGCGAACCTTGGGGGCGTACACCGCCAAAGATACTCTTGTAACCTTCGATATTACTCCTGCAGTCTTCTTCCAGGGTCGAAGAGGGCGATGATTGTTCCGGAGCAGAGGGTAGATCTTCGGTCGGTACTATTCTCAAAGGATCATCATTCCGATGGTCTGAGGATATGGCATCGGCGGCGCCCTGATTGTTCAGAGTCATGGCCTCATCAACGGCGGTTTCACACCCAACAACACAGGGGTTAGCGGCGCCTTTCAACGGTCTGGTCTTTCTCCTCTGTGGCGCGTGAGGGACACAGGGGTGGCCGTCTCTCTTGCAATTACTACAAGGTCGACCATTGAGGGAGATGTTGCATCGAACTTTGCGAGAGTGGCAGACCTTACAGGCTACTGCGGCTCGTCTCTGTCCAGAGCCTCCTAGCTCATGTGCTCCAGAACCTGAGGCGGACGATCTCTGCTCCATTCTGCGCAGCTCTGTTGCAGCTCTGGAGGATGGAACAAGGTTACCTGATTGTGGGGTGATGGGAAGCATGGCTATACAAACGTATACAGTACAAAGAGATTCACTACTTCTCCTACAAAGTACAACCCACGCGGACCCTTGGTCCAGGATGCGGGGAAAGTCTGGAGTATGCGAAAGCGGGGGTTGGGTCAGGCCGAGGGCTCCGCCCCCGCAGTCCACCTGCAGCCGCGGCTCGGTAAGGGATCGAGGTATTCAGTAAGACGTAGATATGCTCCGGTTCGGATGTCCACTCTGACGGTTACTCAGCCGAACAGACTTTCAGGCTCTTTAACATGGGCAAAATCCGGAAATCCGGATGGACATCGATCAATTCAGGAACCGGTTCGGGGACCAATTCCACTCCATCTTGGGGAACACATAGTCCAGTACCCGACTGCAGGCGCCATGCCCCTTTCTTTGGACCCCGAGTATCATAAAGCCGTCGAACCGTTGCTGACCGCTTTTGAAAATGCTCCAAAGCTTCCTATCGGCGATATACAAGGACGGCGTACTGCCTTGGACAATCTCATCGGAGGCCTCGTAGCCCAGATTCCGGAGGCGACCAATGTCAAGGAGGAAGTCTACCATGTCAAATCGCAAGACGGCTTCGAGATGTCACTGTACCACTATGTGAGACAAGACGGTGACACTTCGCGTTCCGCCTTGGAGCCGGCTGTCTACTACTTGCATGGTGGTGGGTATATTTGCATGGACGTCGCAATGTATCGCAGCAGGCTCAAGAATCTGGTGGCCGAGACAGGTGTCCAATTCTTTGCCGCAGAATACCGGCCGTCTCCTGAAGTCCGCTATCCCAAAGCACTGGAAGACGCTTGGGCTGGATTGATTCATGCAGACATACCGTGTTGACCCTGCCCGGATTGCAGTCATGGGTGACAGCGCAGGCGGTGGCCTGGCTGCATGCCTCGCTCTAAAGCAAGGGATGAGTCGCTCTCACCACCACTCGCAAAGCAGATCTTGGTGTATCCCATGTTGGACAACATGACGGTCACACCCAATCCGGGCCTGGAATCTTTCGTGACATGGGGATATGACGACAATATCACAGGCTGGCAAGCATATCTAGGCGAAACGAAGGGAAATCCGGTCTCGCAATATGCTGCGGCAGCACGGGCGTCGACTGTGGCAGGTCTGCCATCGACTTTTATGGATCTAGGAGAGCTCGATATTTTCCGGGACGAGGATATTGAATATGCTCGCCGTCTTGCTGCCGCCAACATCAGCACCGAACTTCATGTCTATCCGGGTGTGCCACATGCGTTCGAGACCTTTGCCAGCAACACGTCCGTAGCGGCACAGGCCTGGGCAAACAGACGAAAAGCCATATTGTCTTTCTAGGGCCGTCACTAGCACAATAAATCGTCTTCATAAATAGCTCCTACCATGTATTTCCCTAGGCCAATCTTGTGGCTACAATAGATCTCTACCTGAAACACCGTCTTTCTCGCATTAGGATCAAGGTGAGCGTTCAGCATTGCTCCAATCAGCAGGCCATATCGACAGCAACAATGGCCACATCCGTGTTGGGAACACAGGCAGTGTTCACTCCATGAGCGCTAGGCCTCCAGCACACCTTCATCACCATCGTAGGCAGCATCTTAGATACAATCAATCAACCATCTACTCGGTGCTTGGTTCATCAATCCGAGCACCGAAGCCCGCATGGTTGAGTTTGGTTTCGGCACTTGACAATGCACTGACCGCTCACCTGATTATTCCGTTATAACTGAGCCAGACAAGGGAAACGACTTGTAACGAGCACGCTAGACATGCCACCAAGCCAAAAGCCTCGCCGAACTTGCACTCAGAGGGTTGTGGTCTCCGCCGAAGCCTCGGACGTGTGGAGCTCGGATGTCCCGTACCCTGTCAGCAAGTCCATTTGACTTCTGGATCAGTATCGCCCTTGGTATTTTGATGCTTGCTTGCCCAGGAGCAAATATCGATTGGGTGAAGAAACCATTTCAAACGTACTTATGTTGGACTGATGGTCAATAGCCACCCTGATCTATCTCCCTTGCGCATTTTAATTTCTGATCAGATCATGGCGGGCACCATCTCCCCTGTACCGAATGGCACCCATCCTTCCTTTACGAGTGAAGGGGTCCTCTCCAATGCACGGCTTCTGCCCAAAGCCAATAAATCACACACGACCTCACTGTCTGGCGCCAGCATAAACAATGAGCAAGTCAAAGAGAGACATATCCCGAATGGTGCCCCAAAAGACGCACCAACCACCAACGGCGCCAAAGCCAACGGATACGTGCCAGTGCCATTACGAAATGGTCCTGCATACACTGCTACACGGAAATTGCGTGTGGTGACAATCGGGGCGGGCTATTCCGGCATGATTTTTGCCCACAAACTGCGCTATGCGTTCCCGGAGCTGGAGGAACTGGTCGCCAACACGATATTCGAGGCCAGGCACGAAATTGGCGGCACCTGGCTGGTGAACTCGTACCCCGGAGTGCAGTGTGACGTGCCTTCGCATATTTATGCCTTCCCATTCGACCCGTACCCTGATTGGAGTCATTTCTATTCCACCGGGTCCGAAATTCAAGAGTATATGGTGGCGACGGTCAAAAAGTGGAATCTCGACCGAGATGTCCAGTTTAATACCCGAGTGACGGGCCTTTATTGGCAGGAGAGAATAGGCCAGTGGAGAGTCACGGTCGAACATGAAGGTGTCGAAAGAGAGGAATTTGCCAATTTCATCATCTCGGCCCAGGGCTTTCTCAATAGCTGGAAATGGCCAGATATCCCGGGCTTGCAGGATTTCCAGGGGCACACCGTCCATTCTGCATTATGGGATCACTCGTATGATTATTCTAATAACCGGATCGCTATCGTCGGCAACGGCTCGTCTGGCATCCAGATCCTACCTCAACTGGCCAAGCTCGAGAACACCGACATCATGAGCTTCCAGCGTGGTCCGACATGGGTGGTCAACCAACTCGACCCGGGGAGCGTACTCGGAAAGCCTGGAGGAGGCTCGAACCCCGTTTACACGGAAGAAGAAAAGAAGACCTTCCGAGAGGACTCGAGAGCACACTGGGAATATCGAAAGACCATCATTCGGTCGGTGAACAAAGCTTTCCGAATGGTACGTATTGGCCTGCCCTGCCCGAAACCGTTTGTTTTTGTGCTGATGTATATTGATTTGCCCACATAGTACGTCAAAGGTTCGGATGAAAACTTGGAGAATGCCAGATTCGCTGCCGCACAGATGGCCGAGAAACTCAACCATGACCCGGTCCTGTGTGAGAAGCTCATCCCCAAGTGGGAACTCGGGTGTCGACGAGTGACGCCCGGAGAAGGCTATCTCGAGGCTTTTCTCCTGCCCAACGTGAATCTGACCCAGAGTTCGATAAAGCGAATCACAAAGGACTCGATTTTGACCGAAGATGGAAATGAGTACAAAGCCGACTGCAGTAAGTACTAGTTTGATTTGCCATTACATGCTGTTGCCATTTCTGCTGTTGTTGTTGTTGTCGTTGTCGTTGCCCTACTGATCACGCCTCCAGTCGTCTTCGCCACGGGGTTCGACGTATCTCATTGCCCTTATTACCCAGTCGTCGGTCGCGGGAATGTATCACTCGCAGACAAATGGAGAGAGGAGCCCGAGTCTTACCTTTCTCTCGCGTGTTCGGATTTCCCCAACTACTTTATCTTTACCGGGCCTAATGCGGTTGTGGGTCATGGGTCGCTGATTGAAGGGCTTTCCTGGTCGGCCGAATACATGATCAAGTGGCTGAAAAAGGTTCTGGCGGAAGATATCAAGTCCATCGAACCTAGACAGGATGTTGTCGATGAATTTATCGAGTACGGCGACCAAATTCAGCGCACATTGACCTGGACGGGTTCGTGTCGCAGCTGGTACAAAAAAGGCCGGGTCGATGGACGGGTGACGGCGACATTCCCAGGCAGTGCTCTACTGTTCAAACGCATGATTGCCGACATTCGAGGAGAAGATTGGAAGATCCAATATAACACGGCCAATCGGTTCAGCTTCATGGCCAACGGATTCATGGACTACGAGTTTGACGACAAGAGTGATTTGGCATGGTACGTCCAAGAGATCAAAACCAGACGGGCCGATACGGAAGTCGACTCAAAGAAGGGGCGGCAGCACCCTCCTCGGGCTTGATAGAGATTCATTGCAATAGAGACAGACCAGGATGGTAGTGGCAGACTGAGTGACCCGTCATGAGAAACAACATAGAATGGGCGGGCCTACTGTACTTGCACGTTTTGCTTCAAAGAGACAAATCCCATGGTTCGACCGTACAAGGTACCTAGCATAGCTTTCGAATCGGCCGTCCTTCAGATCAACCAGTCCGTAACTGGCGGCGTAGACGGACCCACCACTGCAGTAATAAGCCAGCGGCCTCGGCACGTCAAAGGATACTGCTAGAATGCGCTCCTTGCCATCGCCGAAACGTCCTATGGCAAAGCGATGTGGACTTTTCGCCGGTCGTTCTGGGATCACTTTACTCTCTGCTCACCCCCGATCCTCAACCAGACCACCCCTTTTTCTTCGGATTCGATTCTTCTTGATCTTTGATTCTCGCACCACCTACCGACGTAGAGAAGACGCATGGACAAGATGGGCTCCAACGAAGAATCTCGAAAGCACAACTTGTAGCGGTGAATGAGGAATGGACGCCTTCCTGGGCAGCGGTTGCTCGCCACGCCCCTTACTACGTCTCTGTCTACGCCAGGCTCCGTGCAGTGCCCTCCAGCCAGCGGTTTTCGCCCCCTAAATTACAAGAACTGGTGCTTCTGGCTCTCGATGCCAACCCCACACACCTCTTTTATCCCGAGATGAAGCTACATATCTCACAGGCATTGAAGGCCAGGGCCACCAAAGAAGAGATCCTCGAGGTTCTGCAGCTCGCCAGTGTTTTGGGCATCCACTCGACCATTCTCGGCGTGCCGACGTTGGTGCAGGTGTTGGAGGAAGACGGGAAAACGAGTGCGCATCAAGACATGTTGGATGGCAAAAACCTGGACGAGTACCGAACAAAACTGAAGGCGGATTTCGTCAAAGCCAGAGGATATTGGAGTGAGAACTGGAATCAAACCCTCGCTTTAGGTAGGTGCTCTCGTTTCCGGCCGGGTCTTGAATTCTTACGAGAACGGCATCTAAAGACGGTGGACAGGACCCGAATGGTTTGATGCATACACCACATATTCTTCCGTGCCCTTTCAACCTGGGATTTCTCAACTTTCGGCCAAAGAAAAAGAGTTGATCTATGTCGCCATCTCACATGTTCGAACCCGGCTTGAAGGTACACGTGCGCAATGCAGTGTCCTATGGAGCAACGGCGGAGGAAATCATGGAAGTTTATGAATTGGCGGGACTCATGGGCGCGCAGACGGTCCTCTTGGGCGTCCAGGCTTTGGGGGATGTGCTGGACGGGAAAGGCCTGGAATACTAGATAGATTCAGTGCTCCGGGGGCCAATTCATGCGTCCAGCTCAAAGTCACCATCTTTTAGTCCGATCTCGTCACCCGGTGTGATCTTTGTTTCGGCTCGGCAAGTCATAGAGCTCTGTTCGGCGTAGGTTGATCGATTCATGTCCTGGCCCAAAACATGCCCACATCGCCATGGAACCCGCGGTACCGGTGCTAACGCAACTCGGCCGTAGTTACCGAGATGTTCAAGGAAAGGATCCTCTAGTCCAAAAGGACGAATCTCGTTCTCCGTGCATGTTTGACAATGCCAGGAGACCGTCTACTTCTTGCGGCGCTCTAGACAAACGGTTTATCACGACACTCTTCACGACCGACAGGGCGATCCTAACGGTGATATTGTATTGGGCTCGGTACTAGTCGCTGGACTCATGTGGAAGGCCGACCAGTTGCGACAAATCTCTCAGCCTACAATGGCCACACTGAAAGGAAAAGTGATTTGCATCACCGGTGCGGCCTCGGGAATCGGGTTCCAGATCGCCCGCCTGACTGCACAGCAGGGCGCGAGCCTGGCCTTGTGTGACATCCAAAAGGCACCGTTGGAGAACGCAGTCGCTGAGCTCCAATCCATCGGGACCGGTGCAAATGTTGTTGGCACCGTCGTGGACGTCACTTCGGACTCACAAGTGGACGCCTGGATCGAGTCGACCGTCAGGCATTTCGGCAAGCTCGATGGTGCCGCCAACTTTGCGGGGGTGGAACGAAAGAACAACGGGTTTACCCAGATATCGGAGCTTACCAATCAAGAGTGGAACTGGGTCCTTTCGGTCAATTTGACCGGTGTGATGTTCTGTATGCGCGCTCAATTGAAGGTCATGGGCCGTGGCGGTTCCATTGTCAACGTGAGCAGCATCGCCGGCCTCCAAGGTAAAGCAGGACTAGCACCCTATTCGAGCAGCAAACATGCCGTGATAGGTTTGTCACGAACAGCCGCAAAAGAGGGTGGTCCCAAAGGTATTCGGGTCAATGTCCTGGCTCCGTGAGTGCTTTGCCCGTTTTCATCCACATCCGACGTGAGAATTTTTCAGTTCAGGGCTGACGACGACACGCAGCGGCCCGATTGAGACGCCCATGTTTCAAAGACTGCGGGACACCCCTGGAGATGTGAATCATTTCAAAGCCATCTCGACGGATGCCCTACCTCTTCGTAGAGAGGGTCGTCCGGACGAAGTTGCCAAGTTGGCAGTCTTTTTGCTCGGTGACGATGCGAGTTTCATCACGGGATCAGTCTACCCGAGTACGTATCGCCCAATCTGTTGCTCATCTTCTTACGAGATTACATTCCACTAATAAGAACTCTTCATTCTGCAGTCGATGGGGGTGCGGTGGCGTAGATGTCGGAGATGGAACGCGGACCATGGCAACGAGTCCAACAAGTACACTAGGAATGTCTGTCTACTAGGGTGAATCAAGACACATCTGCTTGGGGGTCAAATGCCATATGGCTGAAACTGAAAGCCACTCTGTTCAGTCTCCAAGAGTCTAAATAACCAGTCCTGGTCCATACACGCAGCCTTATGGTCCTTGAATTTGCCTACACGGTAGAAACCCTGAAGCCTTTGTTCAGGTCTAAATGCACCGGCCCAAGGGAACCGCCGGGGCGCGGAGAATTTGACCGTAAACAAATCGGCACGGCTTCTACACCCTGTCCGGAATGGCCTGAGTGCTGTATTTAATATTGGCGGTTAGTAGACAACCTATCCCACGCATTCGGCAGGTTCAAAAGTCACTCACATTTCTCCTCGCCGAGATCAAAGGTGTCCCTCATCCCTGGCTCGGAAGATGGAAAGCCGTCCGTGCCTCGGGAAGCCATGAGCTGTGTACCTCTCGGCCCCTCGGAGGTCCTTCTTACTAGTGACTTGCTTTGCCGAGTTCTCGCGGCGTGGAATACCGCACACTGTCTGCGAGGAGAGGTTGCCCGATCTTGTCTCAGTTTACGTTGCCTCACTGCACACACTACCTAAGTTGGGGATTGGATTCGCCGTTACTCCAAAACAAAAGCCAAAATATCGGTAAATGATACAGTCATACCTAATGGTGACACACCCGCTGATGATGAATTCGATGCAATCATCATTGGGGTCGGGTTTGGCGGTCTTTATCTCCTCCATAGTCTGCGCAAACTTGGATACAAAGTATGTGTGCTCGAAGCAGGGAAAGACCTCGGCGAAGTATGGTGGTGGAACAACTACCCCGGTGCCCGGGTCGACACTTGTTGGCCATTCTACGACTTTTCAGACCCGGACTTGTGGCAAGATTGGACCTGGGAAGAACGGTTTCCTGGGCGAGATGAACTGTGCCGATACTTCGAACATGTGGAGAAGAAGTGGGATGTTAAGAAAGACATTAAATTTGACCACTTTGTGACCAAGGCCCGCTTCGATCCCACCCATGACAAATGGACGGTATACTCGGACAAAGGGTACACAGCCAAAGCCCAGTATTTACTCCTGTGTACCGGATTCGCCGCAAAGCCATTCGTTCCCAAGCTTACTGGACTAGAGACTTTCGGTGGGATTTCATATCATACCGCGCATTGGCCCAAAGAAGGCCTCGACGTTCGGGGTAAAAAGGTCGGTGTGATCGGGACGGGTGCAAGTGGCGTCCAGACGATCCAGGAAATTGCGCCGCACGTCCAACAACTCAGCGTGTTCCAACGGACCGCCAACCACACTTTGCCTATGAGACAAGAGGCTTATACCGACCAGACCAAGCAGCAGCAGCAGGAAAAGCCCAAAAAGGACTATCCCGCCATCTTGAAATTGGCAAAGACCACTTTTGCCGGGTGGGACTACGACCAGCTAACCAAGACGGCGGCAGAAGACACACCCGAGGAACGGCGGGCATTGTGGGAGTCGAACTGGACGCTGGGTGGTTTTCGCCCATGGCTCAACAATTATAAAGATCTTCTCACCAACCCCGAGGTCAATCGGGTCATGTATGACTTCTGGCGTGACAAGGTTCGGGAGAGACTGGTCGGACTGGACCCGGAATTGATCGAGAACCTGGCCCCGCTGGAACCGCAAGACCCCTTCGGTTCGAAGCGACCGTCTCTGGAACAGAACTATTACGAGCTCTACCACCAACCGAACGACTGTAAATCTCAAGAAGAATCCAATTGCAGAAGTGACGCCGACCGGAGTGAAGATGGCATCAGGGGAGGAAATCGATCTAGATATTCTCGTCTTGGCCACCGGCTTCGACACAGTCACAGGCAGTCTGATTCAGATCGACATCCGCGGCATCAACGACGTGAGTCTCAGTGACAGGTGGGCCCACGGTGCCTTTACTCACCTAGGAATCTCGACAGGTGGATTTCCCAACTGTTCTTTATGTATGGCCCTCAAGGACCAACCGCATTTGCCATCGGCCCGCGTATCTCGGAAATTCAAGGCGATTGAATTGTTGGTACCATCGAAGATATGAAGAGAAATCGGTATAGCCGAATTGATGCGAAGCCTGAAGCGGAGGCGGCGTGGAGAAAGGAGACAAACGACTTGATCAACGCCACCGTCATTGCCAACTCGTCTTCGTGGTACATGGGGGCCAATATTCCCGGAAAACCTCCGAGGCTCTGAATTATATGGGCGGTCTTCCGTTGTATCAGAAAAAGATCAATGCATGTGCTGCGAATGGATACGAAGGATTCGTGTTGAAGAAGTGATCATTGATATCATGATATCAGGCCGTCAAGTAAGTGGTGGTTGATTATTATTATATTATATCAAGGGAAAGGGAGACTGGGATCGGGACCATTTTCCTCCACCAGAACATGTTTTCGCACAAAGCCAGTAAAGACATACAGAGTATGTATTGAGACATTTCTCTTGGGGGCCCAGGGGATGCTCTTCTCCCGTTTGCAACTCTGTAGATGGCTTCACTCATCTCTCCAACTGTCTTGTTGGGGGACTTGGTGTGGAATGTGGAAGGTCTAGAACGATACACCGGGGGCCAGAAGCTGTGCCTCTAACCATGATCTTGTCTTTGCGGTGACTGCTGAGGACTTGGGCCTGAGCACGAGCACGAGCACGAGCGCGCGAGTGACGAAGCGAATCCTGTCTCTCCAGCAGATCAGATTCATCGCCGAAGGTCCGGCGGGCCCTTTGGTCCTCCCCCTCGGCTCGGATGTGGTGGCTAGGCGTGCGGCGAAAAAGGGCCAGCGCGGTTGTCCAGAAATCTAGATTGAGGTTGATTCCTCTATCCTGTCTATGGCCTGTCTAGAACGCCACACGGGAACAATAGCATAAGCGCCGAGTATCTCGAGGCCGGCCCAGATGACAGCAGAGTCGATTATGGAGCGTGGTGAAGCAATGAATAGCATGCACTGATTAAGGATTGATGTGGATGGCTCCTGTGTCTGACTAGATATCACGTCCACAAGTCCAGGTCCTGGCCATCATCCTCCAGGTCAGAGCGCCCCCGGTCTTCTCGTACTGTATAATATCTCGGCCACAAGGCATGTATCGCCTTGGGCATCCTTGAACACGACCTCGAGTCTCATTTTCCGGCCGTCCTTGGAGAGAAACTTGGTCGTGACCAGAACGATTCCCGGCGCGGTGACGACCTTCTTGTAAGTGATGTTGAGATACGCCGTGCGCGGGTCGCGACTGTTGTCCAACTCATAGACTCGAAGAAAGGCCCCGGCCGCTTCGTCGACGATGGTGGCGAGGAATCCTCCATGGCAAATCCCGCGCTGTCCGATGACTTCGAACCCAAAATCGATCAGCTCCCTGGTTTCCATCTCGCTCTCCGCGATGGTGTCGTGTGGCGTCCGGTAGAGTAGACAATGGGCACGCACAGCCAGGTCTTTGCGGACAACTTCAAACCAGAAAGGGTTGTGCCGGGGGTACTTTTGGATCCGGGCCGTCGTTGCCTTGAAGCCGGGGTCGTCTATGATGGCTCGGCACCATGGTATGCGAGAGAATGGACCGCTTTCGTCGGATGCCATTACCACTGGCTCGGCGCAAGGTGTCTCGGCTTGGCATCCACATGCACACTTCCTACCCCAGTAGTCACATACCCCAGGAAAACGAGCTGGTGCCTGCTGCGGGGGGATGATGGATCATGGTCATGGCTATGGGCCAAAGTCCCGAAATCATGTGCAGTATGATTGCGGAGAGCCGAATAGGCCGGGCCAGGCCGGGCCAGGCCAGGCTGTCGGTCCAGGTCGGGCCTTTTGATCTTGCACGTTTGAAAATGGGTGATACCCGAGTTACAAGACCAAAAAGGGCGACAGCACTACAGGTTGCAACATGAAGTTCTATGTGGAAACGCCTGTACCCCTTGATACCATTTACGTTCGAGTATACACGGCGGCTTTTTCACCGACTGTGCACAGGAACCTGGGGGGTGCTTGAAGCATGGCACCAATCGTAGACCCGGACCTTCGACTTGATTCACTGCAATTTCGGCAATACTCGCTCGGCGTTGAGATGAGTTCAAGTCGTGTTGGCGATCGATGGTCTGGTCCCTTGGACCAGAGGTGTAGTATCACGCCCCATCTACCGCATTTTCGGACAGAGACAAGCAAGCAGAATGAGAAGAAGAAAAGCAAAAACGCCAAAGATACCGAATCGGCCCCACAAAGGCAGCGAGCGACGCCGTCACTTTCTCACCGCGGCCCATCAAACGAAGCCGACGGGAGCATTATCACCTCGGCCGCGGTCTGAGTGTGAAGACCGACGGCTTAAGTCTTGACCAGTAGAGTATTGAAGCGATGGGACGCGATCCAAAGGTGATACTTCCTGCTATGTAGCTCCTTCGATCCAAGAACAGATCTCTAGTTGTATTCATATCTTCATTATTGGAAATCCTCCCAGGTGTCGGCTTGGATTGGAAACACCAAGGATCGCCGTATCTTTAGAGATCACCAACAACACTGGCCATGACTACTACCACCGCCGCCACCACGGCCCCTCCATCCCTCCGATCTCAATTGATCGGCGCTTGGGAGCCGTTCGAGTATCGTGCGTGGCTTCCAGACGATGAGCACAACATAATTTCCCCATGGGTTCCGACGCCAAAGGCATCATCATGTACACGCCAGACGGGTACATGTCGGCCCAGATCACCCCTTCATTTACGCAAAAGGAGAGTTCCACGACCAACAAAACCGAGAACGATGTTGCCGCAACAGACTTTCTCCAAACCTGGGGCAGTTACATAGCTTACAGCGGGCCATTCTATCTCGATGAAAAGGGAGACGACAAAGGTCGGCCCATCCTCATGCACAAGATGCAGATATCCAATGTCCCTTTCCTGGTGGGTGACATTCAGAGAAGGTTATGTCGGATGGACGACGAAAACAACGCGGGGTTTCTGGTGTTGTCTCTGGATGAGCCCATGACATTTAGTGGAGAGAAACGGTTGATCAGAGTGTGCTGGCGACGAGAGCCTGACAATAACATGGCCTCCTCGCCGGCGTAGAGATTTATTTCACCGGGTTTGTCGCCGGCACTTGATTTGCAGACGGCAATGTTGGCCTTGTAAAGAATAAATCCATAGTTTTTGACGTGAAAGAGCGCCGTCTGGGTAATTAGTTCTTGATGACTTGAATGTAGTGTGAAAAACCCTGAGCAAGACATGTTGCAGTCCTGATCTGGGTGCTGTCCTCGACCCCAAGTCAATGTCCCAAATCGACAGGGCCCCAATCGTAATTTGCTCTGTTAAAATCACCACGACCATCATCCCAGTCCGGCAACAGAAGACCATCCAACTCGATCGGTGGCAGGAACGAGGATAAAGCGGATTCGACCATCCCAGAAGCAGCAGCAGAAACCCGTCCAGAACCGACGTTCTGCTCGTCCGCGTTCTCCGCCGGCCCGTCATTATTATTTTGGGTTGGGGATATTTGTAAATATTCGACCTGTTCGTGTTCCTGCGGAGGACGACCTTGAGAAAGCGACAAATCCACGTAGGCGGCCAGTCGAAAATAAAAGGCCGGTTGATCGATCGAGAGCTCGGTCCAGTCACGAGACAGGGGAAGACCGCTTTTTGGGTCGACCGGCAACGCTGGTTTGGCTCGGCAGAAATATTGTAGGCATTTGGTGCTAATCCAGGCAGCGAATCCGGCGTGATCGTGATGCTCGCCGAGGAGTTTGAGGGCACACAAGAATACGTTGAGCTCTTTCCCGGCCGAGGCTTTGCGTGTCTTGTCGACGGCCAGCTTCGCGTTGACGAGATGGAGGACCAAAGGGAATATGATGTAGCCGACTCTGGAAAGAAGTGTGGTGTGAGCGAGTCGAGCGGAACCTCTTAGGCACACGACTTACATGGTCAAAGGCAAAAGAGTGAGCAGATTCCGGCGTAAGAGGTTGCTCAGACTTTTCAGGATGTGCGTGCACATCTGCCGAATGGCATCTCGACTGTGGCACAGAGTCTGGAGCCGTTCAGGGGCGGCATATGCGGGTGACGATTCTGACAAGACCATGATCCGATGATCGAGAGCGATATTCAGAGTGCTAAAGAGGACGTACGTACGTCAGTCAGTCAGTGAGTGTCTGCTTTGCCTCTCCAAAGTACCACAAATGAAGCGGACAAAAGACGAAGAGAGATGGAGATACTGACTAATAGTGAAAATGCAATAGGCTCACATGAACCATGACCACGTCGTCGTCGGTTGACACGGTGGGCGAGAACTCGAGTGAGATGGTGACGAACCAATCGGAAAGTCTGTTCTTGCATTCTTGACATTTCGACATGCGGTTGCGATACTCTTCCAGGGAACTCGGACTTTGCACCGGCCCACGGTCGGGCGGATAGAGGAGCATGATGGCATCAGTCATGACGATGGCGAGGTCACACATGGCCGCAAAACTCTGGGCTATATGCCGCTGCGTGGCGGCCGAGTAGCCGGGAAAACGCAAAAAGTGGTCCATGACCTCGTCGGGGGAGAGTAACCTGGCTTCGTACGAAAAGCAAATGGGCAAGATCTGCAAAGGTCGACGCACGCAAAGCGACAAAGTCCGATCTCGAACGAGGCAGATTTGCCACGCCATTTTCTGGGGAAAAGACCGGTGGGACGACGGACGATGGAACCCGTACGACAGAGCCGTCTGGATGGCCATGGTCAGCCAGTAACTGTTGTTGTTGGTCCCCTCGGCAATGGATGGGCTGGAATGGCTCAGCAACAGAGCTCCTTGAACCGTGTTTAGCGGGTCGCCTCGCATGCCAAAGTCAAAGAGGAGCTGGGAAGGTGAGTCAAGGTCAGCAGGAGGAGACACTTCAAAACACCAACATATGTACTCGCACAAACGGGCAGAGAGATATCCATCCATACCTTGGCTCGCCGGTAAAAGGTGGATTGTGCAATCCAATGAGATGCGAACCCGACATCTTGGATGGAAGCCAGAGGAATGAACTAGGCGAGATTCAGCCAACCGAAAAGCATCCCAGTAAAGCAGAAGGCACATTCTCACCGGACTGGCAGCCGCAAGAATGGATTGGAACAGAAACAAAGATATGCGATCGGGTTTGACGACTTCGGCGTCCGTTCTCCAGAGACTGTGGAAAGGGGCATCGGTGAAGAGGGGCATCCAAGGGTAGGCATGAAGAAAGTACTGCTTCAACCACAAGGCCAGCACGGGCGTCGGTGGAAGGTGGAAGCAGCCCTGCGCCTCGAGATAGGTGATGTAGTCGACGGAGAGACCTTTGGGCGTGCTCGTTTCCAAAAACGAATAACATCCAAAAGGAACGGCCATGTGAAGGGGACTTCTTGTCGACGTGGTGGTCATCCGTCGTCGCGGGGACGGATCCACGACGGCTCCTAAACGTCTGGATTGACCTTGGGAGGTACTGAAAAGGTGGAACGAGGGAGTGTCGTCCTTTGCGGCGCCTTCTTGGGGCAGCCGAGTATCAGACATGAGTTGATCCAACCCGGCGGACGAGTGCCGCTGTGGAATCGACTCGTTCAAGTCCTCGAGCTGTTGCAGATAAATGTCGCAAGGATGCTCCCTTTCGCAATCCGGACTGGTGCTCGAACTCGGCGGCAGGTCCAGAGACGGATGCAGACTCTGGTCAGGTCCGGCGGGTGGTTGTGTTTTACCGGTCACGCTGTTGCTGTTGCTCCTGGACGAGGCATTGAGAGTCGGCCCGCTCACTGCAACCGAGTCATTATTGCTCGCTTGCAGTGAGCGGCGCACAACGAACATGTTTTCCGAAGCAGAAGCTGCCAGGTTGGCGGCGAGGGGAGCCTTATCGCGGTGTGCTGTAGGCGACTTTCTACGCGGCCAAACGATCATCATCAGCCCCATGTTCCTACCGCAGAGACTATCCGATCTACCGTGAGTTGGTGGTGTTGTTGTCCCCCACGACACATGCAGCTTCTGCAAAGCTGCAGTTGGAGCACGGGTTGCCGTGCGTCGTCACATCGCATCGGATCTTGCGACTGTGGCATTTCAAGCATGCCTTTCCTGCCCTCTTCTTGCGGGGGGGCGGATGACCTGCTTGCGGATCAGGCGAAGGAGCCATTCTCGGCTCGTTGTCGACGATGGAAAGCAGATCAGGCAGATAAATGGGTGGGGACTGGGGCTGGGAGGGAGAAGCACAAAATTGTTTCTAGATTTTCAAAAATGAAGCACGCCTCGGATAGATAGATAGACAGAAGCAAGGTACAGTACCTGCCCAACTAACCTACGTACATACGGTCTACCCGAACCAGAGCTAAGGTCGTCGGCAGAAGCGAGAGCAACGGGGGGACGCAAGGTGAGAGTGGTGAGGGGTGTGGACGCCGAACGGTATGTATGATGGTGGACCCCGTCCGGATACCCGATACCGGGGAGTCCGGACCCTCAACCTCTGGGGCAAACAATGTGGGGGACACGGGTGGGTGGGTGGTCGCTGGTCAGTCTCCATGGTCTTGTTCGACATCTTGGCTTTGAATCAAACTCAATAATGCTGTTCAAACTCAAGACGGTCTGTGCACTGTGCCGGCATTCCAGTCCCGGGAACGAGGCAAGCACCAAACGGCTACAACTTGGCCGCTGCAGCTCCGCCCGATCCAACCACGCGGTCATTGCCATCTTGCACATTGAATGGATGGTCGGCCCTTCCATCGTCAAAGTCGACTATCTCCGTCATTTTCTGGAGAACCTGTTCTGGCAGAAGAGGTTGACGGTGTCCAAAAGTCCACCCGCCGTGGCCTGCCATCTAGAGCGAGCGACACGGCCAGGCCCAACTTCATACAAACCTCCAGACACAGGTTCGAGGAGGGTGTCACTGCAAATGGCGGCGACCAAGGCCGCAGTGTCAAGGCCATCATCATCCGAGAGGCGAGCCACGGCGTTGACATGAATGTTCTTTTCCTTGCCCTCCTGTTGGACTAGGCACCACTGCCAAGTTGCCAAGGAAGCTGCCTATATATACGGGGCTTGACCACCTCTTTCCATAGTCTGAAACACACGAGTTTTCCACCTCCATCCACAAGTCAACACCTCCACTGCCAAGGTTCGTGCGAGGCCCAACGTCCCGAGCATCTGTTCATGACGCCTGTTAGCCCGAGGGGAGGGACTCTGAATGGTTCCAAGCTCACCGCCGAAGCATAGGCCACCTGGCCCGGTTGCCCGTAGATGCCCATCGGGCTAGTTCCAATAACGATCTTGCCCTTGTTTGCCTTTACGAAAAAAGGCCACACAAGTCGGACGATTTTGTACGTCGAGTCCAAGCTCGACGCGATGGTGCATCGCCATACCTCGTCGCTGGTCTCGTCGAGGTAGCGGCCCTGGGGCGCGTCCGAGGTCGTGATCACCATGTCCACTTTCCCCAACTTATTGATGACTGCGCTGACCGACGGGACATCTGGGCAAACAGTTACTTGGCCACCGAAGCTTTGAATGGCCTTGACCGTCTCATCAACTTCCGGGCTGTCACCAAGCGCGACGATCGAAGCCCCTCGCCGAGTCAAGAGACAAGCATAAGCACGACCGGATCAGCCTGGTTGATTAGCGTCTTCACAAAACCACAGCGGGATGAAGATAGACGATGACATCGGCTTACCTCGTCGCCGCACCACTAATGACGGCCACTTGGCCGCCGAGGTCAACGGCATTATTATTGACGACAGGGACATGCTCTGGTACGGACACGAGAGATGCCGTCTCAGTCTGGTCTCCACTGAGCACCGGCACAGTCGGATGCTCGACCGGCGGGGCGAAACTGTTGATCGCATCCCATGATCGGACCAGGTGTTCGGGGTCGGGCTTTGTTTGTGGTGTCAAGGCCACACCGCTGGAACGCTCCCATCGCAATTTTCTCACGTATCCTCCTCCAGCTTCGAAGATCCCCCCGGTTTCCACCCGGTTGGACGGATGCACAAGAACGGCGACGACAGGAGCGAAAAACTTGGGATCGATCTGGCGGAGAAGGTCAGGGGTCATGACGGTCTCGGTCATGCGACTCGCGGCTGGACAAGACGTCAGCCTCGCCACATGATCCGCACATTATTCAACCCGCCGACGCACCTATGGGACAGATTGCATTGACGAGGATATTGTCATCTCGGCCCTCCTTCGCCAGTACCTGGGTGAGACCAACGAGGGCCAATTTGGCAGCTGATCATCTACCGTCAGTAGTGGCTCTGGTAATTCAACCGGCTTTTTTCCACATCCTACCGGAATAGCTTGCTTGGCCAAAGTTTCCGTACAGCCCGGCACCGGATGAAGTGTTGATGAGGCGACCGAATTTTTGACGCCGAAAGTACGGCCACGCCGCCGCACAGCACTATTTATTGGGCCCCGTTGAGCAGTGATAATCAACGAAAAAAGAGAGTCGGTCTCACCTGGTACGCGCCGTGAAGATGGACTCCTAATACCACGTCCCAGTCGCTGTCTTTGAGGTTCCTGAAGGCGGCATCGCGAAGCACGCCGGCATTGTTGATGAGGACGTCTATACGTCCGAAATGTTGGATGGCGGTCGCGATGATCTTGGATCCCTCTTCCACGCTGTCGTAGCTCGCAACTGCTTTTCCCCCGGCCCGGACGATTTCTTCCACGACTTGATCCGCTGCCTAGAGTGGTCCGGCCGTTCAGTTATGCCTTGGAGTGACGAGAGAGTTCGCAGAAACATACACGAGACGAGGCGCCGGCTCCTTTCAGAGAACCACCAAGGTCATTGACCACCACTTGAGCCCCCCTCGAGGCAAAAAGAAGTGCATATGCCCTTCCCAGTCCGCCTCGGGCTCCGCTCACAACCACGACTCTGCCTTTGAAGTCAAGTTGTGCCATGATCTCCAACGAGCAGAACACAAAGAGTGGTTACTTGATTTGATCTGCTCCTCGGAGAACATGGCACAACTGCCCGCCATTATTATATCAAGCTCTGGGTGCTTCCGTGGGTCATTCATTCATGGCCATGCAAGCAAATCCGAGTGTACCCAGTGGGCCGCGTGATCAGGAAGTTTCCATTCACCACGCCCGAGACCAGCCGAGATGCGAATCTTGACCGCGGCTTCCACCGACCGGCCAACTACTGTATCGCTGACGGTTACGAAACGAAGCCGAACGGTCGACGACCTTTACAGCTCATTCCACGTGGTCAATCACGAATAGTAGTACCTAGGTAGTGATTGTGGTATCAAGGAGGCTATAACATGGCTTTAGGCATGCTCTTCATCGCCTGTCTTACGCCCAGATCCGCCAAAACCTCCTCAGAACCGCCAGGAATGGCGTCGACTTTGTACGTCCGATTGAAGTTTTCGATGATTTTTCCCATTCCGGTCGCCGTGATCCCCCTTCCTCCAAAGATTTGCACGGATTCGTCGGCAATTTCGTGCGCGGATCGTGTCGCAAACATCTTCAGCAAGCCAATGGGACCTGCCAGCTGTTTGTTCCATTCGGCGTACGACTTGGTGCACATCTGATATGTGACGTTTTCGAGCCATGCCTGGTTTGCCTCGCAATAGGCAATCATTTTTGCCAGCCTAGTCAGCACACAATATGTTAGCCTATTTCCAGTGTCCCGCGAGACCTCAGACGGCCGCTTCAGGAAAAGACATACTTTTGTCGAACAACCTGTTGCTCAATCAGAGGTTTGCCGAATATCACCCGTTGGTGGCTCCATTTCATACACTCTTCGGTCACCAGTCGGGATAAGCGGATGACCTGAGCGGCAATGATCCAGCCCTCAACACAATCCGAAACCCTTTCCCTTCCTCGCCGAGCATGTTCCCGACCGGGACCTTGGCGTCGGTGAAGATGACGAGGGCGGTGCCCGCGGAGGAAGAACGATACGTCACTTTGACCGGTTTTGTCTCGACACCCTCCCCTCTTTCGATGAGGAGGACGGGCATGCCGTTGGGAGTCTTGACGGCGGTGACAAAGTAATCGCACCAAGTCCCGTTCGTGATCCACTTTTTCGTCCCCGACACAATGTAATGTTTTCCGTCCTCGGACAGTTTGGCCGTGGTACGAAGACCGGCGACGTCGGAACCCGCGAACGGCTCGGTGACGGTCAGGCAAATCTTCTTCTTTCCGGACATACACCTGCAGAATTTCGGTGAGGCCCAGAGCTGCAAGAAGGGATGATCTGATGCTCACTCTGACACAATCTTGTTTTTCCACTGCTCGTCAGCCGCATGAACCAAGATCACAGGTATACTGATGGTCAATCCACTTAGATTTCCGTCGGAAAATTCCCTGATGCCTACCAGCTCCTGGGCGACAATCATATCGTGGAAATAGTCAAACTCGGAGCCTTTGACAGCGCCTCCCAGAAGCGTGAGGCCATCTAAGTGTTTCCTGTCGAGAGAGTCAATGCCGTTTCTTGATGTGCGGATGAATGCCATCCATTCCTCTCGCTTACCCCGGACCCAGTCTCATTTGCGTTATGCCTTCCTCTCCCATTTTCCGGATCAGTTCGTCGCTGATCGCTTCTCCTCTCAGTGCCGCGTCGAGCGCATGAGGGAAAATATGTGTCTCGGTGAACTCTCTCATGGCCTTTCGCAGACGCTTGTGACTGTCGCCAAAATATGGACTGTTGTACTCTGGACTGAGCCACGTAGGTTCGCCATATGGTACGTGACTTAGGTCTCCAGGATTTGGAACAAGGATCTGCGGTTCTTCTCCCTGAAGGGTGCCAATGTATAGTTCCGGATACTTTTGGAGCACCTCTTGTCTGTGCAAGTTGTAAAAATCTCGTGTGCAGTCTTTTCCGGCAACCTCTCGGAGAACATGGAGACCACCAGGATGCGCGTCAACAAACTCGGTCACGTCGTACACTTTCGTGTCGATGATCAGCCACAAGCCATCTTCTTTGTTATGCCTGGCAACCTCCTCTCGGGTGAAGGACTGGGACATTTTGATGAGAAGGGGACGTGCAACGTGATTGTCTCGCAATAGCAGGCTTTGATTGTGATCCTGTTGAAGCTTTCAAAGCAAGGATCTCTTCCAAGTTTGAAATCGAAACCACACGAACGGCCAGTCGTCGTTGCCGTCCATACTTCCACTGGCCTTGGTTTATCTGCTTGGTCAGCTTGAACTTGACCAGGCTGGGAGACCTCGGCCCGCTTCTTAATCCGCGGGTTACATCTATCGTCGCGGCGGCACCTCTCCAAAGCCCGTTACATGCTCTGAGACCGGTGTTCCAGGGAGCGTAAATTCGGCAGCAAATCTGCAACAGCAGCATATCCAACACAACTTGGCCGATTGGCTCGGTGTTGAACAAAAAGCTCCACCAACACTCACCGCGGCAAGACAAATCAAACAACCCGCGGCCTGCATGGGACCCACGGAGTGATTCAACACGCATCCACTGTAAGATACAGAAGACATATTGTTGAACACAATGATTCAGGAATCCTGGAGAGATTGTAAATCAAGGGCTCTGATTGGCTGTGAGATTTGCCATCGCCAAGATCTTGAGTACTGCAGCCAATCACAGCGCTGGACGGCTGTCTCTTCATTCAATTCTGTGAATGATCCTGCCAAGCACTTCTGGCACACCAGACAGATAAATATCTGCTGCTCAGCCACCCTCAGACATCAATATGATCGATCTCACTCATACTCATACTTTCTCTCTGTCTTGGCGTTGTCTTGGCGCTATTTCTCAATTATCCAGCTCTGCATCACGTGACCATCTCACCATGACCAGGTCAACTGGCTCAGGACCTCATACTCAGGGTCAACTGGCTCAGGGTCAACTGGCTCAGGGCACCATCACCGGGTCAACTGCTCAACAATCACGTGACCAGTCCATCCTTTGGTCAACACATCGCCGGACAAAGTCCTCCGACTACCGACCCTCCCTAGCCACAATCTCGACTTGGCCCTCCAAGTGACCACTTCTGCCTGGTAACTTCGACCCCACATGTTACTCTAGGCCCTGGCGTGGTTTCACCTGTGAGGTGACTCACCAATCTCATCACGTGCGGGCGACTGGTCACATCTTCCTGAGCGTTCCCCAGCCGATCTCCACTCAAAGAGTGATTATCCTAAACGTTGGGGAAAAAGCGAGGGTACAAATTGTTTCAAATGGCCGCCTCATCAAAGAAGAGATACAGGAAGGGATCCTCCAAAAGCCCCAAGAAAACACGAAAGAGAATGGCCAAGACAACAGCGGCTGACTTCAATAATGAGGATTACAACATACGCTCACCGGAGCGCACCCAGCTCCTGACCCAACTCAAGGACGCGATCGGCGGCATTCCCGTCTCCCCTACTTTCTGGGCTTGCTGTCATCTCGCCGATATGAACCGATTGAACCTATTGCAACAAAGCCTCAGAATAGATCCAGAGGCGATTGTTATGTTCGATAAGCCATCGGCTTTCCTACCGTTGCTATGTGAGTTGCTACGATTAGACCAGATTAAGGTGTTATGTGGCTAGACACGCTTACTGTTAATAGGGACTCAACGATTCCGGGATTCGGAACTTACAGGATCAGAGAGAGTCTCACCACAACGTTCCGAGGGTCCAAAGAAGCGCAAACTGAATGCAGACGGACAATCATGGGTGCAGCGGTCCGCGAAAGAGGCGGATAAAGTAAGTTCACACGGTCCAGAATATTCTCGTCTGACAACACACAGTACAAGGAGCGCGACAATTACGCATGCCTGCTGACGGATCAGTTATATCCTCAGGCAGCCCATATATTCCCCTACAGTATGCTCAATTCACGCCCAATAACGAGCAAAACCCGAACCTCCAATTGCATGCCCGAATTTTGGCAGATGTTACGTCTCTTCTGGGACAAGGATCGAGTCAACAATTGGATAGAGAGGATCTTTTCGGATCCTCAGAATCCTAATACTGGTGTCGGCAGATGCTTCAATCTCATCTCCTTCAATGCCGACGTACATGTCAAGTGGAATCGCGGGTTGTTCGCACTTAAGCCGCTGGAACTTTCAAGCGATCGGAAGCAGCTTACTGTTCAATTCTTCTGGCAAGTTCCTGGTAAATACGACGTTGAAAGTCGGGTTGATTTGCTTACGAAACCCACATCATCAAAGGGCTTGGATGGCCTCGAAGACGGAAAATGTTCTTTGTCTCGCCACGGTCATCTCATTTGTTCTGGAGAGGTGTTCACACTCACTACTGAGGATCCCGAAGAGCTACCGTTACCAAGCATAGGCCTCTTGGAGATGCAATGGGTTCTTCAACGTCTCGTGGGAATGTCTGGTGCTGCGGGATGGCCAGCCTTGGACTTGGATGACGATGAAAGTGGCGACAATGGTTGGTATATTCAGGACCATACCTCCAACATGGACGACACCTTGAAAAGAGTCTGCGACTGGGTTTCTGCTGGCAAGGCTGTGGATATCACGCCGGAATTTTCAACGCCGACACCCTGCCCTTCTGTGATCCCGTGTCATTGAATGGACCATATGGGCAGGCTGAAGGGGGTGGTGGCCTTGGCGGTTATGCACTTGAGGTGTTTTCTTCATGGATTGTACAGTAGACCGTTATGCGAAGCATCATTCTGCTATGAAGAGGACCATATCTGGTACCCAGGTATGTCAAGCAGGTGGGAGTTTGGAACAAGTATATAAGGCGATCACCTCGGGCATACTCTTCTAATTCTCTAGAGATTGGTTTGGAATACACTATGCCTGCATATTCCTCCTGTAATCCCGTCACTAGACAGCGAAAGGGGCCGGGCCGGGCGGGGTTGAGGTTTTGAGTAGCCCACCCAAAGGGCTGGGTCAGGGTGGCGCCCAGGGCTGCCAAGACCAATGAGCTAAACCTAAATTGGTATATATAACCAAGATGGCCGGGCTCAAAATGGGCAGTGCTTGAAATTTTTAGTATTGTATTGTAATGACTGGTTAATTAGTGATTATTATATAGCTAAATATTTTATTATTACAATACGGCCTGTATGGAAATACTAGGCTCAGGGCAAGACCCCGAGCCCAGAGGGCTTTGGGCACCCCTCAGGGCCGGGCATAGGTATGCCTCAGCCCACCATCTCAGGGCTCTGAGCCCAGCCCAGCGCTATAGCCCTGACCCTAGCCTTGCCTTTTTCGCAGTCTACCCGTCACCCTGCCTATAAACGTAGCTGTTGACTTAGCGGACAGGAAACCTCACAGCGTCCGTCATGCCGCAACGCGAACGAGCTCGAGCTGAAAGCAATCGCTTAAACTTTGTATCCAATTCGGTCTGTATGCTTTATGTAGGCCAAACTCTCACTGCCAGCTCACTTCCTCTTGTGGTCACCGCTCGAGGTGCGAGCACAACCTCGAGTGATGACGGGTACAACGAACCCATTTTGAGCATCAAATTTCCACTCTGTGGCCTCCCTGTGAGAGATATCATCATAAGTGATCTCGCAGACATGGCTCATTCCATCTTCGCAGTGTTCCATGAGTTTTGGATGTTGAAGATTAAGTCTCGACAGAGCAATCTGCTTCTCAAGCCCATTTTCTGTAAGATACTGGGCCAGTTCCTCGAGGAACTCAGGCGGAATGTCCTTCGGCGCACTGTCTTCTTCGTATTCGAAGGCACGGAATACGCATGCAAGAAGAAGCTTGCGCCGTTCAAGCTGGGAGATGCATTGACGGCTGGGGCAGGGGTGCAACGAAGGCCGTATGAACCATGACTGATTCATCCGGGAGCAAAAAGTGTCTGTGAAGAAGAGAGATGCCAAGGTACTTGCTGACGCCGTGAGAGACCAGAAGTTTCCCGAGGCCTTCGAGGTGAGCCTGAGAAGGAGGTGACTGTTCTTCGACGGTGGGCAGAGAATTGTAAAGTGCGTTGGGGATCTGAACAGAAGATAACATGTTGACGACTCAGGCGGTGTGTGATTTGGGTTTCTGGGATATTGTGTTGATGATTGAAGCGAGACTGGGAACTTGTGCTTATAGTTGTAGGTCTCGATGTTAATGGAAGCACCCATATGTCTTCGGACAAGTGGCAATGCTGACAACAGCATTACGATGCAACGATTGAAGCTGTGCTACGGAGCTAGCCTGAACAAGTCAACACGTATAGACTTTTGCTGTGGCAGACAGGGATTTACCTAGAAAGGAGGTCTCAGTACATTGATTTCTCAAACCTCTGCCAATTATGCCGCTGCCAAAATAAACAAAAAGCGGTCAGATAAAGTGGCCTTCGTGGATATCGTCCTCACCAGAGACCACCGCATCCCCTTATCTAGGATGTAGGGCATATGACCCGCGGGCTGCCCGGAGATTGGCTGCCTCACGTAGTTCACATCACCTTCATTGGGTTTGGGGCTCGCCATGTGCACAGTCGAGTTACACAACAGCGGCTACTTTTATACGTGGCTCCAAGGTCGTATTTGTTCAGCTTCCGCCGAAGTCTCGAGAAGAGGGGCGAGGGGCAGGGCAGGCTGGGGCCGGGCGGACTTCTGTATTGGGTCAATAGCCCTATGCTGAGCTTGGAGAGGAGCAGACTGGCATGACCGGGTAGTAGCTCAAGACTTCAACACCTCGTCGGGATGGCGGGCGCAGCCATAGGCAAGACTGGGAATGAATGGCGGCTGAGGATGAAGAAGTGCCTATGGAGCAAGACATGGGCTGAAATAGTTAAGGAGCATTGAAAGAAACCAGCCCCCCACGTCTTCTCATCCTCAACAGCTCTCCTAGATCCGCTCGGCGATCACTATCTAGGGTGCAGGTATCTCAAGATGTTTCAACTTGCTCCAAGGACCACTGGCAACTAAACATTCCAGACATGAGGCAGAATTCCCCTTGCGTACTCAAGTGACAAGCGATGGACCCTCCTCGACATGTCTATCTCATCCATCATACCCTGAATAAAGTACCTATTGATGATCCCAATACTCAAAGATACCTTCACAGCCTTCTCTGCCTCTTCCCGCTTCATGCTTGGAGGAGCGTTAGTCCATAAGGATTCCCAGAAGGTGTGTTCGAGCACTTCTCGAACAGTCCGCCCAGGAGAGTCTTCAGATGGCATATCGTAGAATGACCACTTGCCGTCTTCCATACTCCCGAAGAAGCACTCGTACAGGCCCCATATACACATGCCAAAGGCCTCAATTCCGGCTTCGTCAAAATCTATGACCCCGGTCACATTTCCAGAATCGTTCACGAGTATGTTGACTTGTGAAAAGTCGTGGTGTGTCAGGACTGCCGGCAAGCTCTCCAGCAGATAGAGCTGAGGCTGGAGACTGCTGATGAGGTCGAAGAGATCCGGAGCAAGGCATCTCAAGGTAGTATTCTTCGTCAAGTGATGGAGCGTTCCTTCAGCAGACTTTGTCCAGCTAGAATCCGCGAATGGCTTTGGCTGTTCAAAAAATGCTGCTCTCGCAACAAACCATCCGAGCTCTGCGACGGTGACCTTCTCTCTCTCCAATGGGAATTTCCCCTCTGGAAATGGCTGAAGCAGGTGCACTCTTCCAGATATGACTTTGCAACTGTAGACTGGTAGAGGAAAACCGTCGTGAAAACGGACCTCGGGCACACGGTCGCCATAGATCTCGTGAGCCAGACATATAGTGTCGGTTCTGAGTGGCTTGAGCCGAAATTGAATGATGATTGCAAGACTCGAGCTTAGGAGAGTAAAGCTGTTGGAGCCCTGATTGTCGACGGCAGCGATGTCATCGGTTTTCAAGACCGCCTTTGCGAACTGGATGCAAGAGTCTTCGGTGCAAACAGGGGCAGGCTCGTTTTCAAGATTTAAAGTCTCCAGAACCTTCTCACCAAAGAACCTGTCGATAATATCTCTCTCCTGCCGTTTCCATTCTTCGCTTGTGTCGACCATTTGACAGCATTCAGCTGCGGGAGCGAGAAAGCCAGATGCCTTGATTCAGCGCAAAGCGTTTTATAGTCAAGAATGAGACTGCCACACACGTCACAGGCTAGGGTCAAGGCGATGCTCTTCGAACTTGTGGTTGACGAGGAAAAGGTGTGGTATTCAAGCTGTAAAGCTTGGCGAATATGCTGCATTTGTGCGCTGGCCCTGAGCCACCAAGTCAGACGAGTGATCATTGATTGATATTGTACCTGGGAAGGGATCATGGGGCGTATTTCCACTGTCCCTTCGGGCGACGTTTGACAAAGAACTGTCGATGGTTTAAAATTCTAGCTCAACAGTATTGAACAAGCCTAGCTTAGCAATGTCGTACAGGTCCAGCTCAGCGATATTGTACAGTGTATGCAGTCGGCCCATCTCCTTATGCTGCTCTTGCAAGAGTGTTTTCACGCCATGGCAAATCATCCAGCGATGAAGGCACAGCCAGAGAAGAAAGCACCACTAAAACTTCGTAATCTCAAGGGTAACGGGGTCCACCCACTCATTGATCTCGATGTCTCCCCACTCGTCGTCCTTCAATGTATCCCCATGAGCCTCGAGAATGGTCCGCGGCACCTGTCTGAAATCCAGATGATCCATGAAGGATCTCTGGCCCAAAATAACGCCACTGCGTCCATTCGGGGCTGCAGAAGGCGGCACAACGCTGAAGATGCTCTCGAAAAAAAAGGGGTTGTTGGAAAGAGCAATATATCCCTCCACCTGAACTATGGAACGGGACTCGTTGCGGTATGGGTCGCAGTCAGGGCGAGAAAGTCGTGCGGCAAATGTTGCTGGCAATAGATCGGCAGTGATAGTGCAACCATGGCTGCCTGTATTCCACAGCATATTTTTCACGACAAGTTCGCATGAACCAGTTGCGTCGTTTTCGAGATCATCAATGATTTGAAGTGTGAGCGAGCCCGGGACTGTTGCCAGAATGCCCTCATCCAAGCCTGCGCGGGTGGTCGAGACGTATGGTTGCCGAGAGTCTTGGGCAAGTGCTTCTCTCGCCAATTCCCGTATGCGTTCTCGTGTCTCTGGTCTTGGTGGGTGGGGAATCTCGTCCGTTTGAAATGGCGTTCTAATGCCTCGTTCGATGGGGGTTCCGGGTGGGAGAGACTTTGCTGCAAGAGCGAGTTTCTTCATGGCTTCTCGCCGTTCCTTTGATTTCTGTGGAAAGATATGGAAGGTCCGATCTTGGGCTTCAAGCGATTTAGATGCCGCAGCCAGCGCCTTGATCCAAGTTGTCGTCTGAGAAATTGACACCTTGCTCGCGGGTGCAAACGACATGACGTTGCTGGTAATTTGTGTGAGGAGGTAGGAAGTCGGAATAGTTAATTCCGTAATCGACGACGACTTCGATGCCATGTTGTACGTATGATCTGGGTAGAACTGGCAGGAACGATTCTGATAGAGAAGAGATTGCGTGGCTACTTGCCGAAAATGTAGTTGAAAGGGTTTTCAGCGGGAACACAGGAGTCGAAGAAATAGAATGAGAGGACTGTAGTGGACAAGTTGAAAAGACAACAGGCAGAGGCGCCAAGAGTTACGTCATAGCATAATAGAGGTGAAGGGATCCCCGGGGGTCTCTTTGCTGGTGTTACCGTACACAGAGGCTGAAGCTGAAGCTGAAGCTCAGAGAGGCATCGCGGGACACACTGAATTGGCCAGAGGAATAGGCCGGGGTGAAGGTCACCAATACCGATCGTAAGCAGGAGGAGGGCTCATCGCGGTCAGAGGGAGGGGTCGAGGTGGTCGCTGCCGGTTTTGGGCGCCGTCCAAGTTCGTCGTCTTCTTGTTGACACAAACCGCCTGCCGGGCCACTCTCACAGAAGGTGGCGTCGAAAGAACTGGTCGGGAGAACTCTGAAGGGTCAAAGGGAGGTGGTAAAAAGTGGCGAGGCGGGAGGTGCATTATATTCCCAAAGATTTGCTCGTTCTTGGCCTCCGGCACACCTACAACACAGCATCTTAGATAGTATCAATCAACCATCTTATCAGTGCTTGGTTCATCACCGGCTCCACTCTTTCCGGTACCCTGAGCGGACATACTTTTGGGGCCTGTGTTATTTCCTGCTCCCTGAGCTTACACTCTTTTGGGGCTTTGATACGCTTTTTTTTGGCCTGTGCTATTTCGGGATCCTTGATCGTGCACCGCTTCTGGACCTACGCTCCTGTGATACATTACAGAAAGGGTGGTATTCACCGGGATATGGTACAAAGAGGTGAACAGCGGCCTTCGCATGGGTGGAGAGAAACAGGCAGCGGGGTCAGCTGGAAGTGTGCATCGGCGAGGTATCCAGACTTGGCCCGGGCCCCCAAAGGCCGCCCCAGGGTTCCCTCTCATTAAACCAGAGGCGGATTTCCCTGTCAACGAGGAGACAACTCCTCCCATGCAATAACTCCACCGACCTTTCAAACATGAGCAACGCGACGTGACAGAGGTAAGCAGGATGTTGGGATTGGACATCTCTTCAAAGCGCGAGAGGAAGCGCAGTGACTACCCATATCAACTTGACTACCGTACCCGATGGTGAGGATTTCTGAGACCATTTTTCGACAAGAGAATCTCCGTCTCATTTCATGCGCAGGTCCGATAACGATGTCTACCACCACATGAACAACAGCATCTACGCGTTCCTGATCGACTCCATCGTCAATGCTTACTTGATCGAGAAATGCGGCCTTGACCCGGCCACGTCGGCCCAGGTGGGCCTGGTGGTCAGCACGTACTGCGACTACTTTGGGTCGGTGGGATATCCATCGGTGCTGGATCTGGGGCTACGTGTGGTAAAGCTGGGAAAGTCGAGCGTGATGTACGAGGTCGGTATATTTGAACAAGGACAAGACCCGGTCAGGGCCGTCGGCGGATCCGTCCACGTTTTTGTCGAATCCCAGAGCCGACGGCCGTCAAAGGATGGAATGGAAGCCAAGATGAGGCAGGGCCTAGAGAAGCTGCTGGAGAACGAGACGGCGAAACTGTAGCATGCAGGGACCTCGGTGTGCACTGATATCATGGTTTTCTCTTTTGCAGAAGGACGAACCCCGGTCATGTCACACCCAGCTGCCCGTTGCAGCGACAACAATGGTCCCGTTGAACGTCATTCGCGCTCTTTCCCGCACTTCCACACGGATCTGGCAATGAAGATTGTCTGCCACTCCCATCCGGCCCCGCTCTGCCACTTCATGACTGGGTCGTAACTCTCGCCGCCGGATTGGTCACCTTCACCCCCAACGCTTTGGCCTTAGCGACAATCTCAATCCGCTTCCTGGACGACACGGCGTGTGCGATTTCGGCGGCGTATGTGCGGTTGTGCATGAGGAGGAGTTCGACGTCTTTCGGGTTGTGGACGAGGAAAGCCTTGTGGCCCGAGGGCATCAGGTGTCTGGTCTTCTTGTTGGAGCCGAATCCGATCTGGAACACACTCTGCGTTAGCCTTCCTGGGCGCAATGTGGCTTCTCCAATTCAACCGTCCTCCGGCACCGTGTGGCCGAGACTCTGACTCGAGCCTGTTCGTCGTTCACGTACCGATGGCATGACCATTTGGCCCTTGAACCGCCTTCGCACTCGGTTGTCAATCCCCTTTGGTTTTCTCCATGCTGAGGGCACGCATTTAAATGTGTCGGATTGATGTCGGTGCCATTTTTTGGGGTGTTTCTTGACGATCGGGATGTGCTTCTTTGTCGAGACCATCTATGGAGACGTTAGTGATGAGATTCGCGGGAGCGCACCACGAGTTCGAACCTTGAAGAATGAGGGTCCTGTCGTCTGAAGCGAATCGCAAGTGGTCAAGTACCGCCAGTTGTCGGCGCTGGCTGTTCAATTTCGATGTCGCCAAGATTTGGACCTCACTGTGGGCGAAATTGCAGTAGGAGCTAGACCGAATATGGATGGACCGACCAGGGCTTGGCAGGCTCCTGTTTCCACGCCGAAGATTGTGAAGGCATTGGGCATATGACGCCAAACGTAGCTTTCCATGGAGTCGACTACAGAAAAGAGTTCATGTCCTCGAGTTGGTATATTCTTTGGCAATCCTCACATTTGATGCTTAGATCTATTGGTATCCCTCTGTTCCCTCTCCCTTTGATTATAACCTCATCGAGCTTGAGATCGTGTGTCATTATTGCAATGCTTGGCGATATTGTCCACTCAGCAAAGGAATTGCTGTCGCGGAATTGAAAATCACCACGGTGAAGAACTACAGGATGCGTTTTCATGCATGATAGATGGCCAAAGTGATGACAGTCCTGCATCCGTTCGCCGGACTGTAATAGCTTGACTTCATCTGCAGTAAACCCAAACTCCAAGCGGTCCGAAGCAACGATCCATCAAGGCATCACCTACAGCTGCGCCCGGGCGTGTTCACCGCCACTACTGAACCTGCTCCTCTGTGAGCTCTGGGAGCCGCCAGTCGTGAAGCTCTCAAAGTAGCCGTCCAGCGCTTCGATCGTGCCTCTGCCTTCCACCAGCCGGACGGCAACGCCGACGTGGCCGTCTGGCCGCACCACCACCACGCCACCTTCGTCCCCGGTGAATCCGGTCCTTGCATGGGCGGCCGCCGGCGCGTCCGGAACCTTTGCGTCCCATCTATCATCCGCATAGACCCGGCCACGGTAGTCCTGGAACAGCCGGGGCAGCTCGCTGATCTCAATGTCAGACCTCTTGGCCGCCAGCGTCAGACAGAGAGAGAAAAACGGCGAATGTGGATTGTTCATGTCATGGTGAGTGTCGCGCTGGCGGTTGGGAAACCCGAAACGGTCGTAGAACGATCCTCTGCGTGCGAGACCTTCGGCCAGGTCGACCAAGGCCTGATGATGTCCCTGTCGGGGCGAGTTCTGGAGACCTCCGAAAACGAACAGGCGAAAGGCGCCGTTGAATGGGATCTCATTCTCGAGGTGGACGACATTGGCGTCCACGACCCGCGTCACGTCGGACGGTGGAATGATGCGGCCAGGACGGAGTCTCGGCGATTGGGTGATGATGAGTGGATGCTGGAACGGATGGTTCAAGTCGTGGTTAAAGATGTTGGGTTTGTAGGCGACGCCAAAACCGGATGTAAATTCGCAATTGGCCTTGAACATCTCCACAAACTGGTTCTTGATGTCCAGAGACGCTGGGCCATCGGGCGCTTCTTTGTGGGCGTCGTGGACTTCAGAAACGGTGGGCTGCCTTTGGGAGAAAAGAGCGGCGTACTTGTTGTCAAAGTTCAATAATGTCTCGGCAATGAACTTGCGCTCAATCTCATACGTTTCGAGGATGGAGCGGTCGGCAAACCCGGTTTCGACGAGGTGCATCTTCCACGCCAGGTTGATCGCGTCGTGGAACGCCGTGTTCATGCCTTGACCGGCCTTGGGGGAGTGTGTATGGCACACGTCGCCGCCCATGAACACTCGGTGGTCCAGCGTGTATTTGTCGGCGATGCCTTGACCGATCGGATAGACCGAGTACCATTCGACCCGATCCCACTGGCAATGATATGGATGGAAGATGCGCTTCGCCGCGGTTTGCACTTCCGCAACCGTCGCCGTCTTTCGCGGAGAGAAGTCTGGGTCGGTTGAACTGGCAATCTGAATGTAGAGTCGCACCATGTTGTTTTCCCGCGGAATCACCATGATGCTGCCGTGGTCGGAATGGATCGTACACTTCATCTTGATGTCGGGGAAGTCGGTGCGAACAACACCATCCATCACCCCCCAAACGTACGAGATCGGATCCTTGTGCCGTATTTGGACGCCGAGCTGCTCGCGGACAAAGCTTCGCGCCCCTTCGCCACTAAAAAGGTATTTGGCGCGAACAGTCTCTGTCACGTTGCTGTCTAGGTTTTGGAGGTCCACCTCGACTGGGTAAGCGGGGTTGGCGTTGTTGGTCTCGAACCGGGTGATCGTCCATGGTCTTTGGACCGTGGTGCCATTCTTTTGTATGTCCTCAATCAACACTCTCTCGATGAGTCCCTGATGGAGGAGCGCGGTGAAGGGGTATCGGGCGTCCAGGAAAGCGGGACAGCTGGCCCATGTCCCGGTGCGGACGATGTTCCCACCCGGGGCGGGATCCCAAAATGCGACTTCAAAGACGCGTGCTGGGTCATGGGCCATGATCTTCCGCTTCAATCCAAGGTTCTTCAGGATTTCTAACGATCGAGGCTGGATCCCGTCCGCTCGGCCGGTCGCCGTCGGCACTGATCGGTTGTCGATGTGTCGAACCTTGTAGCCCCATCTTGAAAGACAAACCGAAAGGAGCAGCCCAACAGGACCTGCGCCGACAATGACGATGTCATAAAGAGGGATATCGGACGCCATGCCCGGAGGAGCCGCTGTTATACTTCGGCCGGCGGACGAGCACGGAGGGTGTTCCAAGATGAAAAAAGAGGCAGGCACTGGTTGTGAAACAACGGAATCAAGGCGTGAATGATCCAGATATATATGACCGAGAGAGACCATGGTAGGTCCCCTCGGCCGGGGGTGGTGGTCTCAGTCCGCTCTCTCCACATGGGGAATGCATGCGAAGGACCTATCCGCCGCAGAGCCCATGGCCGACCATACTGCCGCAATTCCGCAGCATGGCCAATCCAGAGTCCGGGTGGACACCGTCTGCCTCAGATTGTCGCCCCAAATGTCATCAGGTGTGTGGGTTATCGGGGAGGTTTTTGTCTCCCCGCAGCCCGGATCAATACCACGGCAATCGAGACACCACGTGATTGGGGAGTCGGGATGGAGACGCTGGTGGGGGCAAAATCGAAGTTCGTCTCGCTTTCAGAGCCTCGCCCCGTTCGGCTGGACAACCGTGCTCTCAGACCCGCCAATGACCATCCTGAACAGTCGGCAGGCCTAGTGGGGACTGACTGAGAAGCGTGGACCATCATTGCCGTCCTCTCAGCCGAGACCATCACCACCCCTTTGGAGTTAGCGGATGGAGTCTGGATGCCGAAACATATTGCCCCGGATGGAGGCTTGTGTGGCTGGGAGTCGTCGAGTGAGAGATCTCACTGAAGCGCGAGTCTGATGCTGCCGATTTCTTCCTCCTGGAGGCGGGGATAGGGGTCGTCCGCTGTAGATGGTGCTTGTCACCGCTTACCGACGATTGTACGCCGACTTAACGGACGGGTATTCACCCCGGAACACTGAGAACATGAAGGCTGATATCCAGACAGAAAAGCTCCTGAGCGAAGTCCTTTTGTAGCTTCGATCGAGGGCTGATGCCAAGTTGCCAAGGAGTGGAAGAAGAGAATCACTCGAGGCCAACACCACACTGACTTTATGCTCTTTCTGCTGCGGCTGAAGATTCACAATCGCATACATCCCATGAGGAGGTCCTCACCATTTTCTTCAATCCTCCCGAATGACCGTATCGGCGTCGTGGAGACTTGAACAGACAATGGTGGTCCAAGTCCGATGCACTGCAGCGAGATCTGATAACCACCTGATCCAGAGACTTGCTTGGGTTCGTAGGTAGACGTGTTTTGGCCCACTATTCTTTCCTTTGGGATGGAGAAAGACTGTTGTCTCATGCTGGAGAAATACAGGTGGCGGCCGACCAGACGCAACAAGCATACTGTAGGAGCTCCTCAAAAATGGTCTCGGCGGCGACGACGGCAATATCTGGCGATTGTGGTTCCATACCCGGGGACAGATGTGAAGTTGACATATCCAGTGATAAGGACAGGCATGAAATATATAATGAGACTCTCAACCCTTTTCCCAAGGCAGAGAGGCGTTCAAGACAACAAAGATTTGGTAGACTAAGCTGGACAGGAATTCGGCAGAACAGGAGTCATAACATATTTGGCTGCAGTGTTTGTTACTCCTGGGCAGAGATAATAAAACACTCGCGTTCAGTCAACAGGCACGAGACGATCAATCTAGGCCAACTATGACACTCGGAGCTCAACAGGAGAACCATGCATGCGAGCTGAGAGAGCGAAACGTCTGATATTCCTTACTCTCAGCCCACTCTCAGCCCAGCCCTCGACGGGCCTGGAATGAGAAATGCTCAACGACGAAGAGCGAGACGTAGACAAAGCTTTGTCCCTCAGTCTAGATAACATCGGTGTTATTGCTGTTGAAAGAGTCCTGCTGTTTCAGCTGACAAGTTGCCCAACACCGCCAACTTGTGTACCAAAAGGACAGTGGATGGCACAGGAGGACACTGATAATGGTGGAAGCAGCAAAACATCCTCAGCGGATGACGCGCTCACATGGTCTTTGTCGTTGATACAGGAATAAGTCTGCAGTCCAACGTGATATCTTGCGAAAGATTAAAGTACATTGCTCGCCATGGCCATGAGTCCATCGTATCGACATTTTTGTTGCAGCAACTAGACGCGCCAAGACTTAAGAGAACCCATTTCCTCCGAGATCTCCAAGTGCTGTCTGGTCTTCGAACTTTGATGCATGTCAGTAAGGTCACAATGAATGGTGGGGTGGGACGGGGGGAACGATGTAACTTACCTCGACATACCCACACAACGTCGCCAGTCCAGCATAGCACTTGACGCACTCCGCGAGCGCAGGCTGACATTTCTCGTCCACCTTGCCGTTGACGCCCAGGTACTTCTTGAACAAGCCTACCATGTTCGCGCGATAGTCCTGCAGGAACGTTCTCGCCAGGAATTGGACTTGTTCGTTCTGTCCGCCCCGGGAGGAGAAGGTAGACAAGAGGACGCGGAGGGTGCTGGCCGTGAGGGTGTAGTAGTGTCGCAATGCCGAGGAAACGCTCTCGGGCGTGTTGGCAGAGTCGGGAGACAGAGAAATGCCCAAGTCGGGATCGGCGCGGAAAATCATCGAGTCTCGAATGGCCGACATGAGGCCTGCGTCGAGCATGGCTGTGGCCCCGTCGCGTGTTCGGGATATCTGGAGGAGCAACAGCATGCGAGCCTCAAAAATGGAGAGGAGATAGGGTCGATCTGTGAAGGGGTTAGCTAACTGTGTCGGTTTCTCGTCACAGATTCTCGTCTTACGAGTGGGCTCGCTCTCCTGAAACTCGGCAACGACCGTTTTCAATGGGTCGATGAAAATTGCGAGTAGATTGCCCCTCAACAGGGCGTGGAGGACAAAAGGCGACTTCTCGCTGCGTGCCAGGGAGGTGAGCAAGGCAAGAAGATTGAGAGCGTTGAGGCGACATGCATCGAGTCCATCTTCAGCGTCATCACATAACACATTGATCAGCCGCATGCTCGCCGAACGGACACAGTCCAAACTGTTGCTGCGGGCTCTGCGGCAGATATCCGAGTCAAAAGTGTCTGGCGCCGTGATGCGACTGAGGTATTGCGTGGAAATACTGTAGAGCGTCGCTCGGAGGGCGACGCTGGAATTCGACATGGGGATGCCGTCGATGCAAGTGCGGAAGAGCTGAAAGAGCTTTTCCGTCACGATGCCATCGATACGACCCGGAGTAGTCTGGCTCGTCTCTGACAAGGCAAAGAGAAAAGCGTCGGCAGCTTTGGCTAGCTCTATCGTATTCTCGGACTCGTCGAGGATGAAGGAATCCAGCTTCGGGAGGATCAACTGCAGCAGGCGAAGAATGAACTGCGATTTGGCGACGGGATCCATGGGACAATATTCTATGGTAGCGACGATCATCTCAACATACTGATGCAACGCTTCTGCTCTCGCCTTCTGTGCCAGCGTCCACCTGTTTCGCGCTTCGAGCAGGCCGAGGACAGCGTCTGCCTCGAGGGTCAGCCGGTCTTGGTCCAGTGGTTTGCCGGCGACTTGTCGAGCTTGCTGGAACAAGAGATCCGCCTGATAGGTCTGAAGGAGCTCGCGGATCATACCGATGTCGTACAGGCTTGGTCGGTCGTCGCTCGCTTCCGTCTTGTAGCTGTCGAATTCCAAACGGCCAAAAAACTCGAGGGTCGGCATCTGGGGTGTGGCGGCCAAGTCCAAATCAAGGAGGTCGAAAAAGGTCACGACGTCAGGGTGGGTGATCGATGATCCATCAAGGTTGGTCGATCGGCCCTGCAACGTGGAGAGAATGTGCTTCAAGGTGGTATTCAGTCTTTCCGCGGCGGCAGCGTGGATTTCTTTGGCAATATAGGCACAGAGCGCCGCCCGAAAAGCTAGGAACTCGGTGAGAGCCTCCGCAGAAGTACTGGTCCAAAACTGGGGCTGTTGGACCCCATTGCCGTCCCAGATGGTGTCTTGCGACGGTGTGCTCAGGCTCGCAAATAGGGTTTGCAAAAAGCGGAGTCTGCGAAACTGATTGATGACCAAACCGCGTGACGCCGTGGAGGACCACAGATGCCGCAGCACTTGCATTCCAGCGGCCTTCAGGTGTATCAACCAAGACTCAATGGCCCCGTTTTCCCCATCTGGGTAGTCCTGCACCAAATCGACGATGGCGTTGAAGACTGAAGTGCCATTGTCGATGGAGTCGGATATAATCAGGTGGTCGCCGATGCGATCAAAGCCGAGCAATAAATGTGCAATGTTGGGCAGTTCAAGTTGGGCTTTCAAGCAAGCGTTGAGAAAAGCGAGGATGCCATCTTTGATGAGATAACCAGGCGCTTCAACGCCGTCCTCTAGCTCCCGGACATCTATTTGCAGCCTCTTGGACAGCCTCTCCACCACGGGAGCGAGTTCGCTACTCCCGGAAGAGCCTACCATGTCAATCACGCGTCTTGACCTCCCTCGAACGGCTTCCCTGGCCAAGAAATGGTCGTTCAGTTTGGGCGAGCTGGAGAGCTTTTGAAGCAGCGCAAGGGCCCGGAGGGCTAGTTCTGAATGGTCGGTCGTCGCGTACCGGCACAAGTCGAGCACGAGATCGGGATGAGCGGCGATACTGTCCTCGATCGACGAGACGCTGGCTCCCAGAAATGGCCGTTCTTGTTCGGTTCTGTCTCTGAGGAGTGGACGGACGATATCCAAATAAGTCGGCTGGAGGTCGAGAACCAGATTGACCACATCGATGGCCCGCTGCAGATTGAGCACGAGCGGTGAATCAGGCAAGGCAGCTTCCACGGTGTCGATGGGAACATGCAGAGTCTCCATGACAGCTTTGTTCATGTCGACGCTGAGGAGCCATTCCATCAGTCGAGAGAATGGATGTCGTTGAGCGTACCCGGAGACGGGAGACTCCGGCAGACCCTGCTGCTGGCCGGCAGATCGGTCGAGCATGGCGACATAGTTCTCGTTGAATCCTTCCAGGCCGACGGCGACAAAGTCGAGGCAGTGAAAAGAGCACATGACCGCTTGAGAGTCATCGCCCAGCTCACGTAGTCGTTTGACGAAAATTTGCCCGCACACAAAATCGACGTAGGGCATAATCCCCGGGCTTCGATATGAAGAACCCAGATCGGCGGGGAACGGCAGGAGCTGACTTTCGAGCTCCAAATTCAGATTCATGGTAGTGAGGGTGCGCAGGAGCATGACGAATGCATCATACTGATCGAATGAAATGGCAATCGAAGTCAACGTATTTTGAAGTGCTCCCATGCTCGGTTCCGGGGATTGATTGGTTTTGACCAAGGCAGATTGGAGCACATCATGACTATTGGACGTCCAAGCGTCCAAGATTTTCCACAGTGTCGATGCAATTTCCCACTCTTTATCCGTCAGTAACGTTTCGATCGTCGAAAACGCGCTCGCTCTCAGGTAGCTGGGCACTGGGCCCGAACTGAGGAGTAACAGTGTTCTCGGAAGGTCGGTCGTCGAGTTGCTGAGAATGTACTTTCGCGGAACATCATGCTGACGAGCCAAATGGGCCAGCAGCCGCAGGTAACAAGCCAACATAACGGGGCTTTCCAGCTCGTTCATGTCGGTTGGTAGCACCTTTCGCACACTGGGCACTTGAGAGGCAGGAGAACGTTCGTGGACCTTGTGTGCGTACAGATCCAGTTCGGCAAACATTTGGTGATAATTCATGGACGGGATCCGGCGACTGCGCGGCGTGGCCGCAGGGATGGACTCATTGAGCAGAAATTTGTGTGCCGCGACAGCACACTCCGGGCCTTCGGAAATGGAGCAAAGCATCTCGCAAAAGGCGCTGACACGGGGTACTGTTTGTCTTCTCGAAGCCCATTGCAAGAATCCATAGAGGTTACTATCAGGATCGTCCCACCATTGCTCCGCGGCCGCGGGTCTCTGCTCAAAAGCAAATGATAGGAGTAACAGAAAGGATTCAAAGTGCAGCGGACCGCCGGGCTCACGCGGCGCATTCGGGTGGAGGCCTTCTTGCACGGCCACGATGTAATCCAGTCTCCGATCGTCCTCTTCATTCTTGAGGCGGCGAATGCTATCCGGCATGTTCGTAATCCAAGCTTCTGCAAAGGCTTCGAGACATTCCATAAACATGAGGCGGAAGTAAGACGACGTTTGATCCCCCTCCACCGCCAGTCCACTGCTTTCATGGAGGAGGAGCGCAACCATTTCTCGCCGTGCCGGATGTCGCCACACATCGATCTTGCTGCTCGTCGCGATGGACAAGAGGAACTCCAGGGCATTCTCTTCGAGGGCCGCTTTAGCCTTCTCCGCGCGAGCGTCGGCCCCGCGATCCTGATCCGTTGGATCGCGGAACCAGCCGCTGTATTCGACAACCCACCACAGATCGAGGACGGCTTTGAAGGGACGGAGGAGAGAGGGTACCACATCTTGCTTTAACGACCGAAACGCTCCGTCCAGTGTTTTGGCGCCGTCCTGGGACGTCGAACCTTCTGGTGATCCATATTGTCGGAAGGCGGCAGAAAAGGCAGGCAGATAATGGATGAGGTAGAGATCCAGACGGTCCCAGCGCCTCACCACGTTGTTGAGCTTGCGGAGGTCTTCCGAAATGGTATAATTCCCGCGGAATAGATAGGCAAGAATACAGCCCAGCGCTTCGTGTTGCTTGAACAAGCTGTCTCTTTGGAATTCCAGAGTGGCGTAGAACTCCGGACCACGGGGTTCCCCCAGCACGGCCTTGCTCTGCAGTTGATCGGCGATCTTTGCTTGCCATTTTTCCGTGTCATCCATTGCTCCCATGCATTTGGCGGCGAATGCGGACCCATTGCTGGGAGGTCCTGACTTGACGTCCAAAATCTGTGCCACCGTTTCTCGAAAAGCCTGCCTCGTTGTTTCGTCCGAGTCCAGATTGAGCGATTCTTGCAAGATGATCCGGAGCGTTTGCAAGAGCAGGTCTCGCCGATCATGAAAGGTGCCGACCGCGTCGGCGATGAGTGACTCTTCGCCCGAAACCAGGTTCCCGTGGCTTTGAATCAGGAGTCGGCCCGCTTCGACTTCGTCCAAATCCAGGGCTGTCCCCACGGCTCGACTGACGTGTTTGAATTCGTCATTGATGCTGAAATCTTGGTCGCCAACGGTGATTTTCCCTACGCGCCAAGTTAGACGCCTTTTCTCACGAGCCGACGACGCGATCTCACCAGCATTGTAAGCGTCTCGGTCGGTGGTTGCTGCCGTCGGCTTGTCCAGCAACTTTCTGAACTCCTGCACCGAGTCCTCTAATTCCTGCCAGAGCCGATCTATGTTGGCGAGACGCGTCTCGGCGAAGGCTTGCAAGTCGGCATACAGCCCTTGAAGCCTTTCGATACTGTCCATGTTGCAGCCTCCGTCGGGTCGTGGCTAAAGCGCGTCAAGTGAAATTGTTCCGCGTGCCAAAGTCGTGGGCGGGCGGAGCTAACCCACTGCGCCAAGCCAGATGTTTCTTCCCACTTCAAGGCAAAGATGAGGCAGCCAGAGACTTTCAGGAAAATGGAGACGACTGGGAAAGTTTCCTCAGCGCCCGCTGCGCCAGACGGATATAGAATGTGGCTGATCTTAGGAGATCAGGTCCAGATCGTTAACTGGAGAGATGGCGGAGGTTAGCATAGGGTCCGCTCTCGGTACGATTCTACAGTCCCTTGCTTGTCCAAAATGGAGCAGAACTCATCTTTTGATCTAGCCAAACTCGAAGCGGACACCGACCGAGTCAGAAATGAAGGTCTTGGGGGTAAGTGGTCCATGGCCCACAATTGTGAACGCAACATTGACCGATCTGAGACCTCAGACGCATTCTCAGTCACGGACGAAACACTACCAAGCTGTAAGTTCTTCTCTGCTGGCACAACGCTTTCTAACGTCAGCGACTGGAAGTCGTTCCGTTGGAGATGAACAGTTTCACACCATTTTCGAGTTGCTGTATCAGATTGCTCGCAAAGAGAAGCAGGCTTACTTACGAGCGTCCAAACCGACGTCCAAACATAACGCCGCCTCCCGGCTGGCTGGAGCTGGAGCTGCTTTGCGTCTGGTGGTCGAGTTCGGCGTGACGAGCATCAAATTCAAGACGGCGGTCTCGGTGCTGGATCACATTCTCGACACCCTTCCGACCTCGGATCAAGGATTCTGTGAACCTCTTAAAATAGACTACCTTAAGAGTTTCCGGCTCTTGCTCGACCACGGTCCTCACGGAGAACATCTGCGGCCAAAGCAATGGCAGACTTACGTGGACTTCGTTCTGCAGGTCGTTGGCGCATTTCTGGAAGATATCGACTCGGAGGAAGGACTCACGGGTCGAGGCAGCACCATGAGCTCCAGGAGCGGCCTCCACCTCTCTGTCCGTCCCAGTCAGAGAAGCGGCAGAGCGAGCCCTGGTGTGGAATCGACACCTCAAATCGATGAAGCCATGGGTGCATTGCGGGGTTTGACCGCCGTCACGAACGCCCCTCTCATGTCCCGGAGCACGCACATCGCCGAAACGTTGGTGGACTTCCTCCATGTCGGTACCAGAGCTCAAGAGACTGCTTTTGAGTCGCTGAACAATGTCGTGGCGGTGGCATTGACGGAAGATGTGCAATTTACCCAGAATCTTCTGACCAGTCTGGCGCCCATCATTCGCCGGTTGTGGTCTTCGAAGTCAGCCGCACTGCGCGAGCAGATGCTCATCTTTTTGTCATCTTCCCGCACCCTTTTCATTGCTTCTAATCATGTGTGGCCCCGGATGGAGTCTTCGCTCTTGGAACAGCTGCTCGCCACTCTGCTGTCGGACTACTCCGTAAGGGCGGAGCGTGACCTCTTGCACTTTGATGATGTGCGAATCGTGTCGGATGGGAACCTGTCGTCCTCGCAACTACAACAACTCGCACCCCTCCGGAACTCCAGCCGTGCCATGACCACCTGGACGACACTTGGCGTCATCGCTTGTTTGACGCTCAGTCTCAGCTCGCAGCAGAGGGCATATGCGGACCTGGACGGACCGGAGGAGAGTTCCCGGAAGCGTAGAAGAGTGCAAACGCCGGTCGAAGATATTTTGCACCGTGCCGAGCGGTCGAGTGGGCAGGAAAAATTGGTGGCCCTCCAGCTGTTGTTGTTCCTTTTCGACCAACCCTTGCCAGTTCCTGAAGATGTCATCGACCGCGTGGCGGACCTCGTGGTCAACCTCACTGACGAAGACCCTAACATCCAGTCTTGGGCGCACCTTTTGTTCTCCAGGTAATCCGGTGACACGTGAATGGACGCTGACCGTGGGCTGACACTGTTAGATGGGCGATTATCCCACGCGTTCGACAGAGACAGACGTCAGAATTCTGGGACCAAGTCTGGACCTCCGCTCGACGAGCCTTGTCGATGACAGCGACCGTGAGAGCGGCGTGCAAGCTCCTGGCCTCACTCATCACCACAAAGGCACTGGGGTCATTGATGAACGCCAAACGAATCATTGGCACGCTGTTCGGTCAAGGAAATGATGGACCTTGCATTCTGACAGATACCTCTCTGCTTCTCTTTACCACTGCACTGCGGTCAGACATATTTGAACACGAGAGAACTTTCCAAATGTTGTCCCTCAAAGTGGTATCTTGGCTTGCTGCTCACTGGACGCTTCGTAAGTGACGGTGCTGCATCCGACCTTCTCGAGAAATACTGATTGCAGAAGCTTCTACCCTGGATCGACTTCATAATGCTCAAATGGCATTTCACGCGCGACCAGAATATCTGTACGACATGCTCGCTGTGATATGCGGAACTCCCCCATGCTCGAAGCAACCACGAGACTGGTCGCCTTCCCATTTGCTGGGAACATCCTCATGGGTAGTATCGGAGAATCTGGCATTTGTACAGTATCTTCTCGGCGTCGAAGCTCGAGCATCCGTGCAAGATGGCGACATTGTGAAAAGAGCGAGTCGACAGCTTGATCCATCAACTTGCGCTGGCCTGAGTCAAGCCGTCTCCGACATGCTGACCACAAAGCTCAAAGACTTTCAGATTGCTTGGGAGGCATTAATCTCCGAACGTGCTTCGAACATCAGCCCTGATATCATTGACATTGTGGCTTCGGCGTGTTTAGTTTCCTCGGCAGCCGAGACGGCTTTAAGAGCAGCAATCGGCCGCTCCTTTCAGCCTCCCGCCGATGTTTGGGATACGCTTTGCCGCTTCATCTCGGACCATGCTGATGAGACATTTAGATCGATTGTTGCCAGAGTGTCATCGTCGGTGGTGCGCCTTTTGCAACAAGTCCCGACTCAAGATCTCCTGTCTATAGAAAGTACCTTCGCGGTGGTTGAATCTACGCTCGCCCTTGTCAGACAGGGTATTCTCTCCGAAGGAGCAGTCAATGCGCTGGATGCTGACTTCATGGACTCGATGGGCACGGGGACCCCATCACAAAGCTCCCAATCCTCGTCCGGAAACGTGGGGCATGGCCTGCTTCGGCGAGATCTTCCTCTGAACCACGACATACCCAGTCAACTGGCTCGGTACAGTGTTGAGCTCTTAATCGACCAACAGATGATCAAATCCGGCCCATTACTCGACTCTCAGGCCGCTTCGGCCGTCATCGATCACATTCTGTCACTGAATCCTCATCTGCTCCTGGCCGCGCGAGGAGCGGTGGTTGACTTTCTCAACACGAAATCGAGTCTTTCCCGGGATGACGCCTGTCGGCTTCTCGTGAGGCTGGCGAAGACGTGCTTGCAAGATGACGCTCTGAATCGGTGTGAGCCCGCTCTGTGCTTCTGCGTGAATGTCTTGACTGCCTTGACGGATCTTTGGATCTCAGATGAAGAAGATGACCTGGCAGAAACTGCTTTCGACATCTACAGCTGGTATCTCAACATTGCGTTGGGCAAAGGCATCGCGTCTCCCAAAGTGCTCTTGAGCATTTCCGAATTGCTGGAGGTCGTCCTACAGACTAACCCCTTGTACGGCACTGATGATATCCAATCTCCAAGGACAAGCCTCCTCCAAATACTCCAAATCGGCGGAGCCGGGCTCCAGTTTCGTCTGGCGCCCAAGCTGTCGCACCTTTTCGAGAGATACGTCTTGACCGAACATGAAGCCATTTTTGACGACATTGTGGAAAATCTGCCAACAGATCCAGATCACAAGGAAGGCATTGGTGCACGTCTGTATATTGTCGCGGAGCTGGGCGGGAGATGGCATACTGTCCTCCGGCAGGCGACGTACCACTTGTTTGAGACTGTGGCCCACGTCCCCTCGACGATCGATCTGGGTCGCGATTGCATTCGAAGAGCCTGTACCGCTCTCGGGCTAGAGAGCTCTCAGGACCTTTTCAAGTTATTCTGTCCACAAATATTGTATACTTGGCTCGGAAAGGGAGATATCTCGACCATCCCTTTCAGCGCTTTTGGATATTCTTCTCTGAGAGAGCTGGCACTCGACAATTTGAACGAAATCGTTGGCCAGGTCGCGCTGCGTGGTTCCACCCATGCCCAAGAGCTGGTCCAGATCGTGGTGCGCAGCTGGGAGTCTCTGCTGGAAGGAGGCTTTGCTCACGCGGAAGCATATACGCTTGCCTCTGAAACCAGTCTCCCACAGCAAGACCGGCTGTACGATGGCTCCGAAAGACTGATCCGCAAGCAGCTAGGGCCCGAAGCGTTTATACAACAACTGCGAGACAGCATGGCCGATATTATCGTGCAACTCATCGTGTCCCTTCAGGACGAACGTGGTATTGACAAGGCTCTTGAGAGAGCACAACAAATGTCGGCACGATCTGCGCTGAAAGAAATGTCTGATCGATCCAATTCCAGCATCGTCCTGCCATTTGCCCAACAACCCTCTTTCCGAGCAAAATATCTGATTGAAGAACTGCAATATCTCTATTCCCGACTTAATGTTGAACCTGCGGAGGTGTGGACGTCTGCATTGCTCATCCATGTGTACCGATCGCTGCTGGATCATGCCAGACCGGCTTTGGGCCCCCTGCATGCCTGTGCCGTCATCCGCAAGCTCCGAGTCGCCATCTCTCTTGCTGGACCCGTGGCTTTGAGTGGTTATCCCTTGGAAATGTTACTTCACAACCTCCGGTCCTACTTGACGATCTTTGATTGCTCCCAAGATACGATTGGCATTTACTGTTATCTCCTCGACCACGGCAAAGACTACCTCCAATCTCGACTCTCATTCATTGCTGGCCTCGGGGTGTCCATTTTTGCGTCCTTGACCGGGTTTGTCACCTCCTCTCAAGAGAGTACGACGCAGGAGAGTGATTTTCTCTCCACAATCACGAAAGCTCAGGAATTTCGATCCTGGCTGGGATCGTATTTCGATACTTTGGCGCCCTATCATGCCGCCGAAGAGACCGTGTCCAGATTCAGACATATCGTGCAATTTGCCAAGTCATTGACCAGAGCCGGAAACAGCGCGAAGAGTTCGAGCGAGGGCAGCCTCTTGCACAGCTTACTGATCGATCGAAGTTCTAGTGAGCCGCTACTGACAGACCTGCATTTTGATCTGTCACTGCAAATCTTGTGCAAAGATTTCTCCCCGGCAACGAGTTGGGAAGACGACATTCTTTCGCAGGACGAAGATTGCGCCCTCTTTGCGCCCGTGCTCAGCTCTGTTTTAAGCCGACTCGTTGTAAATGACGATTTCCGAATTTGGGCTGCTGAAGCCATCGGCCGGGGGTACGCCATACGCGGCACCATCAACAAGGTGCCAGCCACGGAGGAGGCACATGCACCTCATCCATCTTCCGGCGCCAACCGTGCCTTGACGGCAGTGGCCTCGTACTCGAAGGTCCTGCAATATCTCGAAGAACTTCTTTGGAATGGTGATTTCAAGGCGGCCAGGTTTGCGGAACGAACTCTGCAGCTGATGTTGACAGCGCTGGATCGACGTGAAGAGCATGCTCTGTTCGGATCTGACATCGACAGAGCCCGTCTCAATGACTTTCGATATCTGAACGTTCCGTGCCCTCAGCTTTCAACCCCGCCGGACATGGCCGAGAACAGTCTTGAAGCTCTTGATCACTGGCTGGACAAGCAGTCAAGGAATACCTGGGCTTCGGATCTGGTCGTAGCGCTCTGTCAATACACCCATTCGGACCCAATTCTTGCATTTCTCGGTCCTCTCGTCTTTGCCGTACCGACGACAGCTAACACACTGCTGCCATACGTCGTTCATCTGGTGTTGGTGAACGAGTTTAATGGCCACCAGGTTACACGAGAAAGATTGTCAACCTTGTTTTCCAACATGTTGCAAACAAGAGACCAGAAGGCGCATGAGAATTGTCGGTTGGTTTTGAACACAATATTATACCTCAGACGGTGCTGTCTGCCGAATGAAACCACCACGGCTCAGCGCAACTTGTGGCTCGATATCGATTTCGGCCAAGCGGCATGTGTCGCTGTCGAGTGCCGGATGTGGCATGCAGCATTATTGTTTCTGGAGCTGCACCATTCGCAGGCAAATTTGAAACCAGTCCGCTCGTCTCGGAGGTCCTTTGTCGACGCCAGTACCCTTCCGGTCGAGACGGTGTCGATGATTTATCAGAACGTGGAGGATCCCGACTTCTTCTATGGCAACCACGAAGATACCGACATGACCTCTGTCATCAAGAAGCTCCGCCACGAAGGTGTTGGCCACAAGGCCTTGTCGTTCCAGAGCGCGTTGTTCGATGCGGTGTTGAGAGACAACGTTGAAGGGGACAGATTGAGCACTGCCGCCCAGGGAACGGCATCGACCCTGAGTGCGGTGAACATGGAAGGCATCGCGCGTGCTCTGAGCGAGTACGTTGAATACCTCGAAGGTGCATCAACAGGCGAGAAGATCCCTGCATCTTCGATCAACCTGCACCAGTGGGATGTCTTATCCAGCACGGACCGTTCAAGAACGTCCACCAACATTCTCGGTCTGTTTGACGCAATATCCACCGCTTCAAGCAAAAACAGTATCGTCTCCTCTTTGGATCAAACCATGCTCGGTGTCGCCAAAAATTTGTTTGATGATGGCGACAAGATTCGGCAGCAGAGTCAGATGCTCGCCGTCTTAGCGGTTGTGGCAGAGGTCCGACAGATGATGAGCATCACCACCAGCGAAAGTGTGGGATCTCTGTCGCACTTGATGGTGCAGAGGAATGACTGGGCCAAACATGTGGAGTATGTCTCTCCTCCTGTGTTCTCGATTCAAAGCTGACGGTGATGGGCTACTTAGTTTCGACAATATCTCCCCACTCCTCCTTGGACGAGAGGCCTGGTGGGCAGCTCTCAAACGGAATAAGTACCTGCAAGATGCATTCTCTCTGACTCCCCCCCAGACACTGCTCCTTGAAATTCAGGCGGTCCGAGAGTCTCTGAGAATGGCACAAAGTCACGACGTACCGCAATTCTGTCTCAACAGAGCCATGTATTTGTCGGAATTGAGCGAGGCCGCCGCCACCTTGGGACTGAAGGTCGACGTCGCCATACAGTACGACCTTGCAAAGACTCTCTGGGCTCAAGAGGAGATCGCCGGCTCCATCAGAATCCTGCATCATTTGAGCGATCGCCAGGACCTCGCCGATCAAGCGATCGTCATCAGCAAAGCCGAAATCTTGAAAGAGCTCGTGAGTATTGCATGGTGAGGTGGTATTCGTCTTCTAACGCAGGATAGGGGCACAAAGTTGCCGAAGCACGCCTTGAGAGGGCCGACGAGATTATTACGAGCTATTTGGTCCCTGCATTGAAAGAACTCCACGGGCAAAGCATCGGGAGCGAAGCTGGTCGTGTTTTCCATCACTTTGCCGCGTTTTGTGACATGCAACTTCAGGATAACGACAACCTGGACGACTTCACCCGAGTCGGTAAGATCCGCGACCGCAAGCTGCGAGAGGTCCAAGATTTGGAGAGGATGATCAAGAACAGTGAAGGAAAAGTACGCGATCAACTGAGGGTCCATCACACGAAAGCGAAAACCTGGTTCAAGCTCGACGATGAAGAATGGCAAAGAGTCCAGGCGAACCGAGAAGACCTGATTTTGAAGTGCCTCGAGAATTACTTACTCTCGATGAGAGCTTGTGACGACTACCCCAATGACACACTTCGCCTTCTCGCCCTGTGGCTGAACCAGGCGGAGAATCCAAGAGCAAATGCATCCGTCCGCAAGTACCTGCACTCGGTCCCGACGGTCAAGTTTGCCCCTCTCGTGAATCAGCTCTCATCCCGGATCCTGGACACGAAAGACGACTTTCAACAGTTACTGCTGGATCTGATGTTCCGCATCTGCTCCGACCATCCCTACCACAGCTTGTACCAGCTGTTTGCCACGAGCAAGTCGAAAGGGGCGAAGACGGACGATGTGGCCAACTCGCGCTACGCGGCGGCAAACAGACTGGCCGATCTGATCAATCGAAAGAGCCCCTCAAACTCCATCTGGGTGGCTATCCACAACAGCAACATCGCTTTTGTGCGACTGGCCCAGGAAAGGTTGTCCGACAAGGATGTCAAAACAGGTTCCAAGATCCCTCTTCGCAAACTCTTGCACGGACAAAAGCTCGAACAAGTCATGAACGACGCCCACACAAAAATCCCCCCACCGACGATGAGAATTGTCTTGCGACCGGATCGGGACTATTCGTCGGTCCCCAAGTTCACCAAGTTTGATCCTGAGATGTCCATCGCCGGAGGGGTGTCGGCTCCGAAGATCGCCACCATCATCGCCTCAGACGGTTCCCGCCACAAAATGTTACTCAAAGGAGGAAATGATGACCTTCGGCAGGACAGCATCATGGAGCAGGTCTTTGAACAAGTCTCCAATCTGCTGAAGGACCATCGCGCCACCAGGCAGCGCCACCTCGGCATTAGGACGTACAAGGTCATTCCGCTGACCACGAATGCAGGAATCATCGAGTTCGTCAAGGACACCATACCCCTGCACGACTATCTCCTCCCGGCGCACACTCGCTATTTCCCCAAAGACTACAAGCCTAACCGCTGCCGGAAAGAAATATCAGACGCGCAGACGAAACCTCTCATGCAGCGGCTTCAAGCCTATCGGACCGTGACCGCCAACTTCCATCCCGTCATGCGCTTCTTTTTCATGGAGTACTTCCTCGACCCTGACGAATGGTTTCACAAGCGGCTCAACTATTCGCGTTCCACGGCAGCCATCAGCATTTTAGGCCACGTGCTCGGGCTGGGCGATCGGCATGGACATAACATTTTGCTGGACGAGAATTCAGGAGAAGTCGTGCATATTGACCTGGGTGTGGCATTTGAGGCCGGAAGAGTCCTTCCTGTGCCCGAAGTCGTCCCGTTCCGGCTGACGAGAGATCTCGTGGATGGCATGGGCTTGACGGGGGTCGAAGGGGTGTTTCGGCGATGCTGCTATTTCACTCTCGAAGCCCTTCGTCAAGACCAGGAAGCCATCATGACCATCTTGGATGTACTGCGCTACGATCCGTTGTACTCCTGGTCTGTGTCTCCTCTTCGCCTGCAAAAGATGCAGGAGCACAACGAGCAGACTGCCACCACACATGAGGCTGGCGCTGACGGCGAGAATGACGGCCTCGTTGCCAGTGGCGTCGGCTTGAGTGGTGGTGGGAAAAGAGACGTGGGTGAACCGAGCGAAGCGGATCGAGCCTTGACCGTGGTGGCAAAGAAATTAGGTAAGAGTTTGAGTGTGGAAGCCACTGTGAATGAGTTGATCAGGCAGGCCACGGATGAGCGTAATCTGGCCGTGCTCTACTGTGGTTGGGCCGCCTACGCTTGAGATGGACAGATTGCTGTTGAATATAAGGGGCCGGTCAGAGAAATGGACGGTGTGAATTAACATCATATGTGAGGCCGAGAACACGATATCAACCAAGACATCCTTTGCCCACCTCGATCACCTTGTATAAGATCACTTTCGTTCCTTCTCTGAACATGGTCTTTGCTGAGCCCGTCTCTGTACCGGTAACCATTTCGCAGAGACTTACTGTTAAGAATGTAGGCATGTTCAATTCGAGGGGCCAAGTCGTCTACCCATTCTCTTGGTTTATGGCGTGAGCAAAGCTACGCTTCTGCCAGTATGGAATAATGCCTGTATTGGCGGCAGGAACCATTCCGGAAGCACTTTGGATGACGATTCGCCACCGAGCCAGTGAATTCGAATGCTGAACGGTTCGATATTGAGGAGAAACAATCTCACCGCAGTTAAACAGGCCAGATACATATCACTGAAGGAAGGCTCTGGCCACGATCAAGTGGACGATGGAGGCAGTTGTGTCAGCACCCTCCTTTACCATGGTACAAATGAAGCAGCGCAGTTGGGTCGCTTAGCAGACCTTGGTACGGGAGAACCTGAATGAAGAGGAGATTAGACGTGTCATATGCAGGCTTGTGCATGGAAAGCTTTAGAAACGAGGATGAGTGTCAGCAAAATTGTGATTGAAACCTAGCGTGAGGTGAGACCAACCACTTGCTCCCAAACTCCTCCTCGATAGATCTCTAAACGGTCATCAATTTCAAAGCCGTTGTCCCGCGCCAGACAGTAGCATTGCGCCGGCGGTGGGACATTAGTCTGACGCGGCGGACGCGGCGTTGCTATAAACGCTCATATCCATGGCAGGCAGAGGATTCCAGTCACATGGAAATCTGGAGGCTTCTGTAGAAGGTGGCGTCATGTTTTGACGAGACCACCAGACCTCTGCCGTTCTTGTCCACGGGTTGAGGGTGAGCCTAATATCGGTATCGGGTCGAATAATCTTTTGGTGAGACCACCAGACCTCTGCCCTTTTTCGCACCCTTGTAGATAGTTTCGATAATGTCGATGAGTTCCTGCTTGTCTTCCAAGACCCAGTTGAGTTTGTTGTTGTTGCCTGTACCGAAATCGCACATCATGTGCTTGTTGCGGAAGAAGAACATCAGCGTCACAGGATCGTAGAGCTCGTACATCTGCTTGAAATCGGGGACCTGGTCGAGGTCGCACACATAGATGACGGCGAAGTTTTTGACTCGGTCTGCAATCTTATAAAGCACTTCGTCTTGACGCATGCAGTCCGGATCCCAGTCTCTTCCAAATCTGATCACTACAAGACGTTCATCTTCACTCAGTATGGCTTGATCGACGTGCCATGCCGTGACGAGATGAGGGATGACGACAGAACCCATGGCGAGATTTGCGGAAATTCAATATCAACGTATTTCTGGTGGGGGATATCGTAGTTGGTGACGGATGTTGATGGAGTTGAAGTCAAATGGTCACAGAAGAGACCAGAAAGGCGGCGCAGCCTCGAGACTTTAGGTGGGTCTTGGCACGCAGGCAGCGAAAACGGCGCTAAGATCGAGGCCGCTGATTAGCCTGGACAGGCCTACAGATTGGTACCCCGCATAAAATTTTGTGAGGAACCAAGAGATCCTTCCCATGTCCAAGGCTGAGCAATTCTCGGTCTTCTTTGTATGCTGGATTCGGCCCTCTTGAAACATACGATGGCGGCCGCCGCGGCGGAGCCGAACGTGCCGTCTCGAGACGTGACCGTCCAGGCCTTGCGGAAAGCCCTGACATCGGAAAGCGTACCACTGGCACAACGATTCAGAGCACTCTTCTCTCTCAAGCATCTCGCGTCGCAATCGCCCGGACCGCAGGCAACAGCTGCCATAGAGGCTATAGCGGCCGCTTTCACGTCGCCCTCCGCTCTCCTCAAGCATGAACTAGCCTACTGTCTTGGTCAAACGAAAAAGCTGGAGGCCGTGCCATTTCTGCGAGAAGTCCTTGAGAATCGGGCAGAAGATGCGATGTGCCGACATGAAGCGGCCGAAGCACTGGGGGCGCTGGCGGATGTCGGAAGCATTGATATCATGGAGCAGATGAAAGATGATGAAAAGGAACCAGTCGCGGTGAGAGAAACATGTGATATTGCCGTCGATCGAATCCGATGGGCACACTCCGACGCCAGGACCAGCGAGAAGCTAAAGGACAGCGATTTTGCGTCGATAGATCCCGCACCTCCTATGCCTATCACATCCGGGACGCCATCGATTCCGGAGTTACAGAAAACTCTCCTAGATACGACACAGCCACTCTTTCAAAGATATAGGGCCATGTTTGCCCTTCGCGATCTCGCCTCTCCTCCTGATCTCCCCACCGCCGAGCCGGCGATCCATGCTCTGGCCGCGGGATTTGTCGACCCATCCGCACTATTTCGGCATGAGATTGCGTTTGTCTTTGGCCAGCTCTCCCATCCCGCCTCGATACCTGCGCTCGCATCTGTTCTGAAGAACACCGAGGAAGAGAGTATGGTGCGCCATGAGGCCGCCGAGGCATTGGGTAGCCTGGGTGAAGAGCCGGGCGTCGAGGATGTGTTGAGACAATTTCTCAACGACCCCGAACAAGTGGTTCGGGAAAGCGTCATTGTTGCGCTCGACATGACGGAATATGAGAAGAATGGCGAGATGGAGTATGCCATGATACCCGGGCTTGTGGCCGTATGATTTCTGAGGCGGGTGCGCAGGTCGGTTGGTGCATGGGCGGTGTTTGGACGAGACTCCCCATCTCCCCAAAATTCGGGCTATCAGTTGTTCTGTGTCTCTTTATATCCGCATTCGCATCGATAAAAGACCGTGGTGCCTTCGTCCGCGCTTCGTAGCTGCTTGGTGTGATAAAACATTTCGGAACGGCCGCAGTCCGGACAGTCCTTGGAAATGACCGCTTCGACCTGCAGATCCTCTGCATTGACGGCCTGCACCTCGGAATGTTTTGATCGCAAGGCGGATGGGAAAGCACTCGGCTTCGACTTCGAAGTTATGACCTTGGCCGAGGTGTCTTTGGTGTATTGGAAGCAGTCGTCGCATTTGACCATATCATTGTCCTCTCCAACGGTGACCCGAGGTAAAAGAGAGCCACAGGCATCGCAGAACAGAAGACTGCCGATGGCCACCATCTCCAAGATAGGCTCGCGGTCCTACGAGTTCAGCCTGGAGGATTTCTGTGAGTAATGCAGCAGAAGTCGCAACCAACCTGGATCCCGGCCAAAATTATTTCACACTAGAGCCTCGCCAGGCGGCGCGCCAAGAACCTTTGGCGTAGATCTGGGGTTATTGATCTGATCTTCAATCAGGTGCTGTACCGAAATGAGAAGGCCTCCTAGTCGTCTGGCCTTATTCGCACAGCACCGAAGCAGAAACTTGATCGTCTGGGAAGGGACAGCGTCGCCGAAGTCGCATATGTTGTTTCTTCCCTCGACGTAGTTGAGCCAATGCTCCAACAGGATGGAGGGGCGATGGGCGATTGAAGGCGCCGTTCCCAAGGTACAAGATCACAATGAGACCGTCAGAAACCCTCTATCGGTGAACGAGGCATTGCAGTACACGCCTCTGACCACCTCGATCCTCTCCGCACATGGTGAGTGAGGAATTCCCAGGTGGACCAACGCTGACCTCTCAGACCGCATTCCTCTTCCCCACCTCAGTCGAGTGAAAGATGTTCGTCTAACATCTCCTGCTGAGCGCAAGTCGGTATATGGAGTGCAATCCCTCTCGCAAGAAATCAAGGAAAAACTGGATGTGCTCCTGGATCACAATGTTCTGGCTGAAATGTATGTTCGGTGGGAGTTTCATCGAGCGGTCGCCCGTTTTGACCATTTCCCAGCAAGTTCAAGAGGCCCCCTCAACCGGTGGATATCAAGCCCAAATACCAGCTACATCCCATCTCCGACCTGATCCTCGGTATGGCAGACATAGACTACAGGTATCCACCTCCTAGAACTCCCAGGACGGCGCAACATGAGAGTCCACGCAAGAGTTCCACCAAGTCACTTCCAACTCCTGTCATGTCGCGATCTCCCGAGGCTCGAAGCTCGAATCGTCTTCGGGGCGTGTCCAGCGCCACATCAAACTTGGCTGGACCTCAGCAAGACCGATGGTCTGGAGAGAGCTTGGTTGAGAGATGGCAACGGCCTGGGTTCCGTCGCGACGACTACGTTCCGGTTCCCCGCTCACCCAAGAGGCGCAAATTAAGCGATCCGGGGCGTGATGTTGAGAGTGCTCTTCGTCTTCGCACACAGAGGGAGATGGGCGATGCCGCGCTCTTGCATTTTCAAAACCAGCTTCTGGAGATCTTTGAAGCAGAAGATCGCCGGGCGCCAGACACGTCCAACACCGTTGCCGAAGAAGTCGGTGACTTTTTCGACCAGCCAGACGAGGAAGATGAGCAACAGGAATTGAGACTCTCCATATCGGCTCTCAAGAGGTTGCAAACCAGCCTGAAACAACTTGGCAGCTTGAACCGACTCCAGGACATCTCCTCGGATCATCTGCGACGGCTGCAGCGTCTCTGCGAACCATCCATCGAATCAGCCCAGATACTGAACCTTCAGCCTCCTCGAGATGCCTCTGACGACGACGATTGGACTCGCTGGCGGGGCCGGATACATAAAGCCGAAGTCGGGGCTGCTTCTGCCTGTACATTCGCTTATACGGTGCTGGGGAGCGGACATGATGAAACTCTCCTCGGATTGGACACCCTACGCTGGCTGCCAAACGTGCTGGTGAACATGTTCGAGAATTGCCTCATCCCGGTGATCGAAGCACGACCTGATGGGCAGAGCGCTGGGCTGTATCAGGTGGCTTCTACCTTTAAGGACGAGTTGAAGAGCCTGCTTCACGCTGGGAGGAAGCTGTTGGATCTCGTTTCGATGATCTGTGTCCAGGTGAAAGGGGCCGATAGCATTGTGAATGCTACCGAATTTCTCGCGGCCAAGCTGATCTTTGTACAAAACGCGTACAATGATAAAGGCTCAGCTCTCGGCTTACAAGCCTATGAAAAGGTACGAATGCAAGCCATGGAGTGTCTGGCCACGCTGTACGCGGCATTTCCGTCGGAGAGGTCGGCCATCTTGGACGAGATCTTGACTTCCCTGGACAAGCTGCCTTCGACCAGCAGGAGTGCCCGGCAATACAAGCTGGGCGAGGGCAAGAATGTTCAACTCATCTCGGCCCTCTTTATACAGCTTGTCCAGACAACCTCTATGGCGAACACGACGACGACCCGGACTCGGAAAGCTCGAGCTCCAACCCATTTGGCAGGAGACGCCGATGGTTCGGACCTGGACGACGGTGTGAATGGCGTGCAAGCCGACGAGATTGCAGACGTCAAGCCCCCTTCTGACCGTATTCAGGATCAGCTGAGCCGTCAGGCCGATGAACTGTACGACGAGGCGGCAAGAAGCGCTCAAGAAATTGTTTTCTACATGGTCGGCAAAGCATCCAAAGTCACCAAGAGCGGAGACTCGCCGTATCGGAACGTCCTCGACTTTTTCATCGACGACCTGATCAACGTCCTGCCGATGGCCGACTGGCCCGCGTCGGAATTACTGCTGAGACTGCTCGCAGCACGTATGATCGATCTCGCAAAGAACGAAAGAGCGGCGTCCACGAAGAACATGGCGTTGGAGTGCTTGGGCACGATGGGTTCCGCCATCTCGGCTTTGAGGGCGTCTGTACGGCCACTGTCGTCCTCAATGACTCGAGATTCAGACTCTGGGCTTTCACCGACCGCGCAACACCTCCTCGAACTCTCCGAGGACCAAATGCTGACGGGTTTACGCAACGAAGATTTGATCGCTTCGGATGGCCCTTTTGCAATCACCAATTCTTATTTCCGCTCTCGTGCCGGAGACAATCTACACGCGAGATCAGCTCGATGTTACTACTTGGCGCAGTACGCGAAACTTGTGTCTCTAGCTTTGAGAGCGTCATCCCACGAGGCCACCGAATCCGCGATGGACTCTGAGGCATCCAAGGCGGCGGCGACGATCCTCCATCAGCTCACCGAGCCTGACACTGGCTCTGCCGACAACGAGGACCGTGAGACGGTCACGGGCCATGAGGCCCGGTTAGCCTACGTTCTCAGTATCCTGAATCTCGGCTTTTGTCGCCGGTTCGGGGTCATCGTCAAGACATTGGCCGCCTCGTTTTCAAGCGACCAAGCTCAAGTTCGCAGCCGCAGTCTCAAGAGCGTGGTGACGATGCTGGAGAGTGACCCCAGCCTGCTGGACCGTGATCCGACCATAGCAGATGATGTTTTTAGATGTGCTTCCGACGACTCGGCCATGGTTCGCGACTCGGCTCTGTCCGTCATTGCTAAATTCATCATCTCGAAGCCGGCGCTCGAAGAGAAGGGGATTAAGCGTCTCTTGGAATGTGTCGGGGACGCCAAAGTGGGTGTCCAAAAACGAGCCATGGGTCATTTGAAAGAAATCTATCTTCAGGATGAGAGGGCCAGTCTGAAAACAGCGATTGCCCGAACTGTGCTCATCCGAACGGCTGACCACGAAGAAACGGTCGCCGACATTGCCAACCGGACCTTGGCCGACGTGTGGATTGTGCCCAGTCTTGCGCTGCTGGCGAACGACACCGAGTCGGCTAAAGCACAGGTCGGCATCGCCGATTTGACGGAACATATCGTCCAATGCATCACGCCTGATCCTGACGGCTTAATCCCTCTGCTCAAGGCATTTCTGCGGTGGAATCTTAAGAACAGTGCCAAGAATATCCAGCGGCTCGAAAAACTGTATGGAGATATCGTCAATGTCCTGTTCCAAGCGACGATTTCGGACACGGCGAGCCAACCCACGTTGATGGCGTTAATGGCCTTCGCCGAAGCGCGGCCCCAGACGGTGGCACCCCATCAGCTCTCCAATCTCAAACGATACCTCAGCAACCTCACTTCCCGGGAGGACCTCTTCATGTTCAAGTCCGTCATCGGCATTTTCCGATGCGTTCTCCCTCAGTTGTCGAGCACACACAACACGTTGCTGAGAGACATTCAAAACGACCTGCTGAAGTCGATCCTGAAACTTCGGCGGCGTTCGGAGATGGACGAGGTCATGTCCTGTTTAAACACGATCGATGGAGTCCTCCACAACACGGTCAGGCTTGTGAAGCTCACGGCCTCGGTCGTATCGCAACTGGCCAGCTCGACGTTGAGCTCCACCGCGCGTGGCAGAATCTTGCTCATTGCTGGTTCGATCGGAAAATACCTCGACTTGGAAAAATCGGCGCCGCTCTTTCTGAACGAATTGAAGACTTTCCACGGCGGATCCGTAGCTGGTTTACTCGCCGACTCTGTTTATCCCTTTACTTCGAAACACCAACCCACCGATATCCGGACGATCGCGCTGGAAAGCCTCGGCTCGATCTGTCAAGCCTGGCCAGGCCAGTTCAACAAGCCACACATTCGGGAGGTGTTTTTCCTTGTCCTCAGCGATCATCCCTCAGCCTCCCCCGCCACCACCCCCCCCACCGAGCAGGAACTTTCGCAGATGCAAGTCAAGGTGCTCAAAGTGTTTGACCAGCTCTATGCTGACCGCGCGGCCACGAAAGGTGACGTGAGTAAATCGGAGGGAAAAGGGGAGATCCAGGAACTCAAGAAACTCGGGGGGGACAGCAAGACACGGGATGAAGACAGTGCGGTCGCCATCATCACCCGCACCGTTCTCGATCATGTCCTCCGGATCGCGCTCTCGGAAGAAGGAGAGAAGGCGGCGCTCGCGGCCCAAACTTTGGCCAGCATCAGTCATCAAGGGATGATTCACCCGAAGCAGAGCACGGGGGCGTTTGTCGCGCTGGAGACGAGCACGGATCTGAGGATCTCCAAGGTCGCCACGACCGCGCACCAGCTCTTGCATCAGCAGCACGAATCGGTCTGTGAACGAGAGTACATGTATGCCGTCCACGAGGCCTTTCGATACCAACAGACCGTGGCCCACGATCCGACGGGAGCCACGCATCCCGGGTTCAAGGCCAAGCTGGCACCCTGTTTCGCCATCATCAACGGCAGCGGCACGAAATATGTCAAGAAGTTTTTGAGCAATCTCGTCTCCCGGCTCAATTTCGAGTTCTCCAAAATGGAAGCCACGGTGGATCGGCCGTCGGAGCATCTGCTGTTTGTGCGTTTTGTGGTGCAGAACCTCGCATTTTTTGAGTACGCCAAGGTCGATGATTTGCTCCACACCATCCTGCAGCTGGAGCTGGCCGTGGGCAAGAACGGGGCGGAGATTGCCCAAGCGATCGAGACGCAGTTGGGGCCGGGTGCTGAGACCGTTCCTGTTGACCACGGGCTGCCCCATGTTGGTCAGGAACAACCCGCGTGGGAGCTTTCAATGGATCCCGTGGTCCTGACCAGACTTTGCACCGCCGCATGTGCCATCACTCTCGTCTCCGAGACCAGCTCGTACCTGAGAAGACAATACGGCATTTCTCGAGACGTCAAATCCGCCATCCAACAAAGCAAGCAGGCCAAAGAATCCGCCAAGGCGCCCCTGAAAGTGCACGGCATTACCGGCGATCGATTCTGGAACGCGAGCACTTCGATCCTGACTTCGTTGGGCAGCACCGAAGCCATGATTGCGCGCTGTAAGTCATTTACGGCCCTCATGGCCATTGATGACGACGTCAGAGTTGCCGAGGAGGGCGAGGAGATGCGTGCATATTCTGCGAGCGTCGGTCCTGAGGAAGACTATCCGCCAAAGGGCAAGAAACGCAAGATCGTCGGGACACCGGTCGGCGGGACACCTAAGAAGCCACGAGGACGGGCACCCAAGCACGGGACGGGCAGGCGTTCCTCTAGTATTTCTTCCATCGATGGGCCCGCGGGTGAGGACGCAGGATTTTAGAGCCCGAGTCGAGAGCAATTGCGAAGGGATGGCGTTGTGATCAAGACCATCAACGACTTGCGAAGGGATGGCGTTGTGATCAAGACCATCAACGACTTGCGAAGGGATGGCGTTGTGATCAAGACATCAACGACTTGCGAAGGGATGGCGTTGTGATCAAGACATCAACGACTTGCAAAGGGATGGCGTTGTGATCAAGACCATCAACGACTTACGAAGGAAATGAAGCAATGAGACACGATATGCCGACCGATTCCACCAGCACAGATTGGAGGCGAGATTTGAACGTGGTCGGGATGCTCGAAAACAAAAGAGGGTGTAGCAGTACATCTGTAGTACAGCTGTCAACCGCCGCCGCATACATCATTATGAGCTCTCGTCTCTAGCAGATGCAAGACAGCTGCTGGCAGATGGAGCGGGGTGAGATCGAGGTGAGGATACCAGCTCAAAAAGCCGACCTGAAACACACAACCATTGGCTAGATCGAGACACATCTTATGCATGGGTAGATAAGCAAACTCGGGTAAAAAAAACAGTTTGCAGAGACGTTTGGAGTGCAGGCCCACGACCTCGAGCTGAGCTTTTTAGGTGCCGTTGCTGCCGATCGGCCCCATTCTGGTGTCATCCCAACAGCCAGCTTTGCTTCCCACATTCAAACTTTTGGTCGCCTTCCATATCACGACGAGGTCGAGAAAAGCAGACTCGAGTGCATTTCTCATCATGACGTAGACCTCGCTCGTGCCAATTAATTGGCAGACGCATCTTTACCCGATGGAGGCACTTCCTCGATGGGCCGCCCGCAATGGGCTGCAATCTTGTTGTCGAGGACGTCCCGCTCTGCACTCTCCTCGCTACGGGACGGCACCCCGGTTTCCAGCTGTGATGGTGCCGTCTCGACTGTTCAGAACCGTGGCGAATGGCCATCAGCGACCCATCAGGTCACCATGTCTCGTTCTCGTCCGGCCTTCCCTCCAGCTTCAGTTCCCCGTGCTCGCCACGCAGCAACGATGGATGTCGACCAAAGAGCGGCCGAGTCGCCGGGGGCCGGTGGTCCGTTTTCTGTACAGACTGTTCGCCTGGACGGGCATTTTCTTCATCTCTACGGGAGCGTTGGTGGTGGCCTTTTTCATCTACGATGCGTCGACGTATCACGAGCCGGACACGAAGACGGATATACCCGTGTCTGAGGTGGCCCTGTCACCGCGAAGAGGTGGGCCAAAGAACCTTCCCATCGCTGAAGTGCTGGTCGACGACGAAGATTGCGAGCAGATGCGCAGCCAGAAACACAAGCCCAAATTGGTCATCTTGGGCACTGGCTGGGGCAGTGTCGCCATGCTCAAAGAGCTTCATCCGGGAGACTACCATGTGACGGTGGTGTCGCCGGAAAACTACTTCCTGTTCACTCCCATGCTCCCGTCTGCGACCGTGGGCACGTTGGAGCTGCGATCGCTGGTCGAACCGGTCCGGAGGATCGTCAGCCGATTACGGGGCCATTTTCTGAAGGCCGAAGCGGTGGATATCGAATTTTCGCACAAGCTGGTCGAGATCGCCCAGGTGGATGCCGAAGGGGATCGACAACATTTCTACCTGCCCTACGATAAGCTGGTCATCAGTGTCGGCTCGACGACCAACTCTCATGGTGTCAAGGGCTTGGAGAATTGCCACTTCCTCAAGACCATTGAAGATGCTCGGCTGGTCAAGAACAAGGTGCTGCAGAATTTGGAATTGGCCTGCTTGCCCACCACGACCGACGAAGAGCGGCGTCGGCTCCTCTCCTTCGTCGTCAGCGGGGGAGGTCCGACGGGAGTCGAATTCGCGGCGGAGCTGTACGACATGCTGAATGAGGATCTTTTGCGCTCCTTTCCGAAAATCTTACGCAACGAAGTGTCGGTCCATGTGATCCAATCCCGCGGCCACATCCTGAACACCTATGATGAAGCCTTGTCGATTTACGCCGAGAAACGGTTCGAGCACGATCAGGTCGAGGTCCTGACGAATGCCCGTGTCAAGGAGGTCAAGCCCGACCGCATTCTCTTCACACAGATAGAGGATGGGAAGCCCGTCATGAAAGAACTGCCCATGGGATTTTGTCTCTGGTCCACGGGCGTGTCACAGACCGAATTCTGTCGAACCATCGCCCAGAAGTTGGGAGATTTCCAGAACAATCGTCATGCACTCGAGACCGATACGCATCTGAGATTGATCGGGGCGCCGCTCGGTGATGTCTATGCCATCGGAGATTGTTCGACGGTGCAAAACAACATCGCCGACCATTTGACCATGTTCCTCCGCGGCATTGCCTTTGAACAGGGCAAAGATCCGGAACGGATGCACATCACCTTCCAGGACTGGCGAGAGGTGGCCCAGAAGGTCCGGAAACGATTTCCCCAAGCGACCGGCCATCTCAAGCGACTCGACCGGCTGTTCGAAGAATACGACAAGGACAAGTCCGGCACCCTCGACTTTGGCGAATTGCACGAATTGCTCGTCCAGATCGACAATAAACTGACCTCTCTTCCCGCCACGGCACAACGAGCAAATCAGCAAGGCCAATACCTGGGCCGCAAGTTCAACAAGATCGCCGCTTCCATTCCCGGCTTCCGAGCGAACGAAATCGACTTTGGCGACCTCGACGAGGCCATGTACAAGGCCTTTGACTATCACCACATGGGCAGCTTGGCCTACATCGGCAACGCCGCCATCTTTGACTTTGGCGGACTGAACTTTAGCGGTGGACTGATGGCCGTCTATCTGTGGCGGAGTATCTATTTTGCACAAAGTGTGAGTCTCAGAACGAGAATCTTGCTCGCCATGGATTGGAGTAAGCGAGCCCTGTTTGGGAGAGGTGAGTCGTCCATGACCTTCACTCGGGCTGCCTGCTTCCTTTACTGACGAGAACCAGATCTGATGAGTTTCTGATTCAAGTCCTACTGCCCGCACACAAACAGAGTACCCACGCACGAGACCGTGCTTTCAGCGAACATTTAGATCTGTATATACATGGTGTGTCATGCGCAGCGAGGAGGCACCTGGTGGTTGTCGTCCGAGCTCGACACCCAGACGTGAGATGTGAGAGAGTCGATGACGGCTCGTCGCGGAGCAGATAGACTGTATAGAGGTCTGTGACTGGGCCAGAAGAGCGTTCCTCTTGCGTATATTTCTTGGAACTTTGTCACGTCCGCGTTCAGACAGTGGTGGACATCTCCGGTACATAACGGGAAGTCGGATAGCGACTCTGCCATCTCATAGAAACTCACGGCACAATTGTCATCATGTGGGCTAGAATCCTCTTGTAATTTTGAGCAAGACTCGACAGCTCCCTGCGAGATGAATCTTCCGGCTCGGCCCGCCTTGTTTCCGATTCGTCAGTCGGATTCAAGCCGGGAACGGTTCGACCTGAGCTTCCAATTGTTTTGCTGGCAGCTGTCAAACCATGCCTCTCCAGCGACGACGGGGGGAGACGAAGCACAAGAAAGTGTCCTCAGACGGCTCTGGTACAGATGACCAGCTGGCAACGATGACATCATCATCGGGCTCGCCTTGGTCATCGTCGACGATTGCGGGCAGTCTCCGGCGGCAGCCTGTATGGATCGTGCTGGCGGTGTCCAGCGGTGCCTGTGCGGCGTTCAATGGGGTGTTTGCAAAGCTGTATGTTTGCACAGAGAGCGTATCTGCGCTCCCCAACCCCCGACGGTCCCTCCTTTTCTAACCATGTCGTGTCCAGGACCACGACGGCGCTGACGACGTCCCTGGCCTCGCATGTCTCGACCTTCCTGTCGCTGTCGCCGGACAACAAGGCCGTCGAGCTGGCGGTGCGCGCCTTCTTCTTTGGCATGAACCTGGCGTTCAACGGCGCCATGTGGGCACTGTTCACCGCGGCACTGACCCGCGGCGACAGCACGACCCGCGTCAGCATTGTGAATGTCAGTGCCAACTTTCTGGTCACCGCGGTGCTGGGCTGGATGGTGTTTGGGGAGAAGCTGCCGGCGCTGTGGTGGGTGGGTGCCAGTCTGCTGGCGGCAGGGAACGTGGTGATTGGAATGAGGGAAAGCGCCGAGAAGCCGGGCGGCACCATTGGTTTGGACGAGACGAGGGACGAGGCTGTGGCGGCGGAGGAGGAACAGGAGGAGCTGTTGTGGAGGATGGAGCGAGGCCGTCACAGCAATCATGGACATGACCCAGAGGACGGAGATCTGGTCGAGCTGGATGAGACCGACTCCTCGGGGGGGAAGACGCAGGCGAGAACGAGGACAAGCCTGAGGACGAGTGAGGAAGAAGCACGCATACAGAAGGGGAATGAGGTGGATGCACCCATATAATCATGTAGGGAAGACCATTCTGATGAGACCGTTGTCATGATTCTACATGAAAAGACTGTCCCCCGAACCTCAAGTGTACACCTCGCAAGACAACGTCCGAAAGACACTTGTCTGTCCCAGTTATGCTTTTATTGTCATTCTTTTTATCAGTCTCATTCCTGAGCTGTTGTCGACTTGCAGGAGACTGTCCACTTTATCACATCACGCTTGTTTTCCGGATCTAATCGCCGAGGAGTCCTTTGCCATTGGCAGGCCGCATTGATGCATTCGTTCAATGCTGGAAGAGAAGCGGCCCCAGTGGATGCAGGATGACGCAAGCGGACAGGCCGTGGCAGTGGCAGTGATAGTGGCACCAAATTCATTCCGTGTGCCGGAAGCAGGAGAAATATTTTTCCACTGACGCAAGAGATCCACAACTGAGCTATTTGTGGAAGGCTCAGATTGGCGGATCTCTCTTAGCAGTCTGGTGCAAGGCGCAGGTGGCCAGTGCATTGGTCTCGCCCTCCTCGTGCCATGACAAAGCGATTCGCGGCGCGAGATTGACCAAGCAGGGCGCAGCTCTCAGCCTTTTTCTGCCTCATACGTGACCTCACAAATGTGGAGATCTGTAGCCAAAGCCACAAATATCTGGCCCAGGAAAAAAGGGGAGAAAACGTGGCCTGCTGAAATTAACTTGATAGACAGGAGGAAATCATCTCAAGGCCACGCAGGAGGCCTGCATGGCCGGATTCTGGGGTGGAGTTTCGGCCGTTAATTGCTGAGACAACATCGGTGACATATTAGCAGCCGCGCTGGGCTCTCGGCCTGGGCGCTACGCTCGCCCTCGTGATGCCCGTCAGTGATAGAGGTAAATAGAGGACTCAATAATCACCAGCTGTTGGTCCTCTCAACTGGGTGTCGGCAAATTACGAAATGGAGCGTGCCCGGGGTGACGGATGACAAGGAGCCCGTAAAGAAAGGCTGGCTCGCACGGTGCCGATCGCAGGGGGCCAGAGCAATGGGGCAGGCCGGGGTGGGGGAGGGGTGGTGAGGAGGACGAAGGAGTGGTGTGGGCAGTGGTGAGCTCTCTGCACTGGGAGATTCAATCCAGTGGGAGGCTGCCAGCTTGTGGCCTGTGGAGTGAGTGGCCGGAGGTTCGCGCAATGGCCAGACCCACTTGGCTCGGCTGGGGCTAGAGGGACCCGGTCTGTATGGTGCAACAAAGCGCGCACTTACCCAAAAGGGCATAGTGTCTGCGGCGCCGGCGCAGCAAGGCAAGCAGAGTTGCCCAAGTGCTGAAGAATGCTCCGTGTCATTCTGAAAAGTGCTGAGAGAGAACTCTAGGGCCGGCCAGGGTGGCAATTCCTGGTCTCACCGACCACCCGCTGCACACGACTAGAGACAGTGGGAGTCTTTACAGCCACTGCCACTGCGCACCTGCTACTTTGCTGCCAGTCCCCATACATCATCCCATCTGCTGCCATTCTCATCACCGCCTCGATTCAGCCTTTTTCACGCAAATTTGCCTTCTGGCCCTTGTCGACCACGTTGAACAACACTCGCATCGCTCTCCGCGCCCACTCACTTTGATCAACTGCGAGTTGGCCTTCCAGTTTGGTAGACTGAAGCGGCGGCCTTTTGTTTTGCCACACCTTTAAACCACGGTCACGGTCACGGTCACGGCGGTTTCCCAGCTGCTCCATACCGTTCAGCCTCACTCTTTCGCAAAGCACCCTCCACCCAATCGTCTTCCACAGTCGCCCACATCATGTCGACGTTCTTCTATGGGAGCCACCATCCGCAACACCACGTACAAAATGCCCATGTCATGCAACAGCCTCCCAATCACCATGGCCGCTCTCGCCGTGCCCCGCGTCTCTCTGCCTCACAAAATGCGCACCGACAATTCCGTGGACCGAAGAACGTGAAGGAGATGGTCGTGACCGAAGCGCCGAGCATAACGGCGTACCGTGCCAGGTTTGAGGCGGGGAGATCTTTTGACCTGGACGATGATCTCGAGTTTTGCCCCAACCTGTTGACTTTGGACGAGGTTGGTGTCTCCCTGTTGATGCTCTGGCCGGCTGCCACGGCTCATGGCTTGACTGGTCGAACGACGGACTGACTGACTGCCCGCAGCGACAATCGGTGACCTCGGGGTCGTCCGACCGATCCTCGCTGTCCAGCGGCTCTCCTGACTCGTCACCCCTCCAGCAGCAAATCCAACCGCAACACATCACGCCGGCGCTGTCCCTCTCCTCGGCGGCCACGTCGGCGTACGTGTCTCCGCCGAGCTTCAGCAGCAACAACGGCTTCAAGATCCATCAACCCTCGGCGATCCGGTCCAACAACCGGGCGATCCCGATTGTCAACCCGACCACGGGCACCCGCATCGCCAGCCCGCCGTCGTCCATCTCTCCGGGGATGATGCAGCAGAGCACCGCGGCCCGGCGGTGGTAAAGAGCTCGGCCTGGCCGTGCTCCTCACCCTCCGTGCTGGCGTGGGGTGTGTCGTTCGCTGTATTCATTCGTGGTTGGTGTGATGATGTGCAGCTTGCCTTGTTCCCTCATCGCTGCTCGACGACAACGCATTCCTCCGTTTCCATCCTTTCGCCTCTCACCTTTCTCACCCCTTGTATATACATCCCTACGACTCGAGACTTGTTTGTTGATCGAGCAGAGGCATAGCGATTTGACGAAGCTTGAACCATCATGATATCGGCCATTTATTGAAGAACCAGGATGTGGGAGTCTGGTACTGCGGTGGTACAGCGATTTGAAAAGGACGGCCTTGGTTTAGCACGGAGTTTTTGAGCATAGGCGGGTAAGAGCGATCATGATAGATGACCGACATTGCCACACCCAGCGACGGTGTTCTCAGCTGTGGGTTCCGGGAATTTCTTTTTGTGCACAATTTGGGATGGGACATGCGATCCATTTGGGAGACGAGACACAGATACCAGATGCTTGAAGAGGGTTCGGCGGGGGTCAAGGGGGTTCCAAGATGAGCAATGCACATCTCACGGTTTGACGGCTGGCTAAAAAACGATCTTGGCTTTGGGGATGTTGTATGCAATGCGGTTGATATGGACTTGCCGCTCATGAGATGTATTTCTAGTCATAGATGCAGAAAACATCAAGACGTATACTTATTTCATCTGTCCATCCGGCCAGTCGATTTAGATCTTTCAACAGCCTGCCCCAGGAATCCGCACATACTCCCTTCGACGCTGTCTCAAACCGGAGCATAGCCCAAGGATGATCCTTATATCAACCGGTCGTGGTCATAACCACATTCAGCTATGCAAGGTACGGACAATGTGGCTGTGCTGAAGTGGCTCTCATGTTTTGGCCCCCTGGTTTCGACTACCTACATCCGAATCACTTGGCACAACAGACCGCCTGATCCACAACCTGGTTGACTACGTGCGGCTGAGCGTTGCCAAGGTCAATGGACTCTCTTGCAGGCCGTCTCACGAGCAGGCCTTTCAAGGAATATTATGATGACTCCAGACGCGTTGGACAGAGTCAATCTGACAACGGCCGTCTTCAGAATCGCTCTTTATATCTCGCAGCTCGCCACTTTATTGACCACTCATACAACACATTCTCACCCGGACACGGCGAAAACAAGGCTTTGAGGAGTCTGAAGCGAATACGAGATCTTGGCATTCAGCACCCCGTAAATGCTCTTGCATCACTCTTTCCGTTGAGTACAACACAGACAGACTCTTGCTCAGATCCTCCAAAAGGACTTTGTGCTTCATCATGGCTTTCCCATCACGGAGTGTGCTGCTCGTGTTCCTGCTCGGTCTGATCCTGTTTACTATTGAAGCTCAAGCATTCGGTGCGGGAAGTAAGCTCTTAGGCCTCCCCACCACCCCTGAGTCAACTGACCCCGGCAGATATCGCGTCCATATCCAAAGTCGAGGGCAAGAATTGGCGCCATGGTGACCTCGAGGATGTCTTGAAAACTGTCTCCTGCATCAAGCACCACAAATGGAACTCCATGATGATCAAGCGTGTATACTTTGGGTAGGTCCACCGGCCAGATTGATCAACCAGGAAGAGGATCTGACGGTAGTCCAAGAAACTGGCTGCGAGATTATTCTCAAGCCATGGACACAGGAGCGCTGAAGAAGGCCAATGGTGAAACGATTCGCGTTCTTGTGTGGCTCCTATCCTTCCTCAGTTTCGGCTACGCGACACAAGAGTTCGAGGTGACTTCGGAGCGGCTGGGCGTGTACCGGCCCGAAGAACATATCGAGTATGAATATGCTCCCAGGAAGGCATGATGTTTCTGAACTTACTTTTCCAGCAATCCCAGGGATTATAACGACAATGAAGATGCTCGCAAATCAGATCCCCGCCTTCGTGCGCCCGTCAGGCCGATCGAGCTGCGAATTGACCCCGAGACCGGGATGAAGAATTACATTGCCAACGGTAAAGGCGACTGGGCCACGAGTGCGGCCTTTGTCAAGTACAGCTTTGAGCGGAGCATTCACCATGGCCGGCTGTACACCAACGGACACGGCTTCTTCAAGGGCAAAGATGAGGATCTCGCCGAAGCATTGAGATGCCTCGGACAAGGTCTGCATACCCTGGAAGATTTCGGCGCGCACACCAACTACGTGGAGCTTGCTCTCAGAGAGATGGGTTTCCACAATGTTTTCCCTCACGTCGGCACCGCCACGGCCATCACCCTCCATGGAAAGCACGTCTATCCGTTGGTCACCGGGACCTTTGGCATGGTGGACTTTTACCACTCGGTGCTGGGCGAGGCGTCCGATCATTTCACCCAGAGTGAAGTCAATGAAATGGATGACGCCCTCGGAACGGCTCAAGCGGCAGCCCAATCATCCAATCCCCTGTCCATCCTCGTCAAGCTGCTGTCCAAAGTCCCCGGCACCAAGGATTTGTGTGAGGAGGCCGAAAGACTTCAGGTCAGCTCCCAAGCACAGGCACGCGCCAACGAGCTCGGCAACAACTGGGGTGGCCCGAGCAACTGGGGAGGGCAAGGCGGCTGGCGAGGCATCGATCAATCTAGTGGATCATCCCGTGGTGTGGGCGACTGGGGCAGTAGCCGTGCCTCGCAGCCAGAGTGGAGCGCTCCACAATCTGCCTACCCTCCACCGCCCCAAGGATACGACACGAATGCGTGGAATGTCCCACAGCAGGGCTATCAGCAACCTCCGCCAGATGGGAATCAACACCCACCTCAGCATCAGTGGAACCAGCAATCACCACCGCAGTGGGACCAACACCAGCCGCAGTGGAATCAGCACCAGCCTCAACCGCAGTGGAATCAGCATCAACCTCAATATCACCAAGAACCCCCTCAGAGCTTCGCCACGCACAATCAATATCCCGGACCAACACCTCCGCCGGCTCCACAACAGTATACCATGCCGCCAGGAGCACCTGCCGCATCCCTCCAACAGCCCACTTCTCCACCGACGGGCACTGTCAGCGGGAACGGTAGTGGCAGCGGCAGCGATGTGCCCAACCTGGACAACTTCGATCCGGCGAAACTCGTCTCTCAGATCTACCCGATCCTCGTGTTCCGCGACAAGGTGGTCCGCAGCATTAGTGCGATCATTGAGAAGATCCCAGGCCTGGAAGCATTGGTGGACCGCATCACCGAGACGCTGACCGTGTTCATCTTGTCCTTGCTCGCCCCCTTCGTGCGACCCGTCATTAAAACGATTTCCAAGTCGCTGCAGACGGGCAGCGAAGGCGTCATTAACTCGTCCGGAAAGCACCAGTACGAGGTGTGGACCGACCCGCAGAGCTCGGACCCGACGCACAGCATGCTGAGCAAAGACCACTTCAGCAACATCCTCAACGAGCCGGCCGGCAACGTGGCGGCCGAGATCCTCAAGTTCATCGCGCCACGGGTGCTGTATGCGTGGGAACACCCAGATGTCCCCGTGCAGCAAGTCATAGCCGACATCGAGCATATCTTTCACCACCCGGCCATTCGAAATGAGCGGATCGAAGTCCACAGGGTCATGTTCCAGGCGGTGCGCCGCTGGGTCGACGGGCTGAGTGATCGAAGCAATATTATGGAGAACGTGCTGAGTTCTGAAGGTGTGAGGAGCGGCAAGAATCATAAAGACGGCGTGAACCCCCACTTGCACGGGTCTGCACAGCATCACAGCCCGGCCGGGTACGGAGGCGGACAGCACTCTCAGCAGGCCGGCGGGCATGGAAGCAGCCCCTTTGGCATGGTCAGTGGCATGATCGGCAACTTTACGGGCCAAGGGCCAGGACAAGGACAAGGCCACGGTTATGGATCGCATCAGCAACAGCAGCAACACCACAATCAATCTGCCGGCAGCGGGTTTGGCGACATCCTCAACATCGCCAACAAATTGCCCATTCCTGGCGTGCAGAAATTCACGGGTGAAATCAACAAGTTCTCCAAGTACACGAGTTTCATCCCTGGGGGCTTTGGCGGTGGAGGCGGTAGACGAGCCTTGGACGAGGTCGAAGATGAGTTTGGCGAGATCGGCGGCAGGAGTGACTTGCGCGAGGCGGCCCAGCACCAACCCTACTTGCAAGAACCCGACAGGACGGCGAGCGTGAGTCCTCTGCCGCCGAGCGGGTACGAAATGTACGGTGGCAGTGGTGCTGGGGATGCCGGGCACGCTCATGGATCTGGAGACCAGTATCCTCAGTACGGCCTGCCTTCTGGACCACCAGGCCTGGGACCAGAGTATGGCACTGGTGGCGCCGGCGCAAGCGAGAGTTATTATCGCGGATAGGGAGTGAGGTAGAGCGCGACTTCCAGCTGACAGACTGTCTAAGAATTGGCCAACGAAATCCAATTGCCAAAGGCAGACAGCTTCTATTCTCTCTATTTCCGTGAGAGTTTATTGGTTTGCTAAAGTTATTAACAGTTCCTGTTAGATAGTGAGACATCGAAAGTCCGTCAAACCCAAGTGTCAAGGAACCAAGAGTTGGACAGTAGCAGGAGAGGCACAGACATATGCCAAGGAAATGTCTAGACCTTATGCCTTGGATATATTAATCAAGGACCTATCCATAATGACAACAATCGCTCTGCAGTAAAGTCGAGAGACACTTCAAAATGTCTCGGACGCCGGATATGCTCGTCTCTACCACGTTGACCGTAAATCACGCTCCGGTGCCTGAAGTCATCATTCATCATCATCTCACTTCGCTTTGCGCAATGAAGATAGCGTGACTGAGGAACCATGATCAGCCCGACTCAAGTCATCACTCATTTCGCCCGTGCTCCTACCTCCGCACACTATTGTCCTCGGCTGCTTTCTGCTTGTCTTTCAGTGCGGCATCGTTGGCGCCTTGGCCGGAAGGCTGCTTTCCCAGGCTGCCTTCCTCGAACCCCAGCGCCTTCACGATGCCCAGACCCTTGGTCCTGCCTTCTCGGAACAAGATGCGGTCGCCCACGGCCAGGAACTCGGGACGCTGGACGAATCTGAACGCCACGGTGGCGCGGTCGCCGGTCCGGATAAACTCGCGATCAATGTCGATGATGGCGCACGTCTGGCTGACGGGTCCGACGTGCAGCATGGCCTGATATTTCGGTCGAATGGTCGTCGCATGAGACAGGATGAGGACTTCGGCGACAAACTCGCGGTACACCTGTGGCGGGATGTCATGCTTGGGTAGGACGACCATTCCTTTGCGGACCTCCTTTCGGCGGACGCGCTTGAGCGCAAACGACGCCGATTGACCGGCACTACACACCGGAACTTGGATTCGTTTGCGCTCGATGGATCGAATGGTCGTGGTCTGAAATTGACCGAGCGAGTCGGGCCCGACGACGACGGTATCACCCGCGTGAATGACGCCCGACTTGACCACACCGGACACAACCGTGCCCACAAAAGGCACCGAGAAGGTGTCGTTGATGTGGAACTCGAACGGCGCCTGGCTGTCATAGTGGCCGTGATGGGGGAGGATATTGAGGAAGGTCCGAACCAGATCGAGGCATTCTCCGGTGACGTTGGAGACTTGGAAGATGGGGCATATTCTCTGCGAGACAAACTGGGTCGCCGTGTTCACCGTGTCCTCGTGGGTCTTGATAAAGATGGGGATCTTGCGGGCGCCGGGCGATTTGAGAATCCTGGTCAACTGGGTGATGGTCTGTTCCAGAATCTGAGGCGGGCAAATGTCGATCTTGGTGATGACGACCATGACAGGGACGTTGAGCGCCAGCGCAATGCCGAGGTGTTCTTTGGACATTCCGATCAAGCCATTGTTGGCGGCCACCATGAGCAAGCAATAGTTCGGCGCCGATGACAGCAGCCCGAACACGGTGGTGCGGAGATATTTCTCATGGCCTGCCAGGTCGGTGAAAGAAATGACCTTGGCGGAGCGAGTGCCGATTTCTCCCCACGTCAACTTTCGACCAGGCACGGTGGAGGCGACGATTTCACCACGGGTGTCGAAGCCCATGATCTCCATCCCGACAGAGGAGGTCCGACCAGATTCGACTTCATGCTTGTGCCGGAACAGGTTCACCCGTGCTTTCCCACGCCCGTCGTCCAGACTGCCCTTGACCAGCACTCCAAGCATGGTCGACTTTCCTGCATCGACGTTGCCGACCACGGCAATTCGAGTTTCGATGACTTCCTCGGCCGTTGCCGGCGACTGTCGAATGAGTAATTTGCCGTGGCAGGACGGGTCCTTTGGGTTTTGTGTCTGCGCCTCTTCCGCTCCCCCCACGTTGTACGTGAGCAGGACTCGAACGTCAGCCTTGAGTGAGTGGGCAGCCTCTGTGATTCTGGCGAGTGCTCGATCCCACTGCTCTTTCGCCAAACCCATCGACTCGCCATTGTCCTCCAGACCCAGATCAAAGAGGGTCTCGCCGTGACCTTCGTCAATTCGCGTTTGCACCAGATCGGTCAACGGCGGCAGGCTGGTCGTCCCGACGTCCTCGGATTGGTCAAGCAGCCAATCTTTCAATCTGACCTGGTGGGGGGTATCGGATAGGCCTAATTGATCGATGATGTCGAGCTCGGCGTGGTCTTCGGTGACCATCGAGACGGTCGACAGGCCGTGTGACGCATGGTTCCGATCACTCGGTCTGGTCGAGCTAATGCGTTCACCGTACCGGAGACGGACCTTGGCCTGCTGCTTCTCAACGTAGTCTGCAAAGTCGGAGAGAGCCTAGGGCGCGTCAGACCGTCCGTCGAGAGTGTCAGCCGGCATGTACCTACAAGCTCTCCTTTTCGACGCTCCTGCGGCGTCTGCTTCATGCGGGTTCCCATCCTGATGAATGCGCCGCCAATTAAGGGAGAGTAAGTCCAGTGAGAGAGATGATGTATGCACTCAGTATGGCCGCCCCCGCGCTCATCGAGGTATTCGTGTGATCATTTCGAAGAAGCGAAGTGGGATGGAACTAAGATTGTTGCTATAATGACTGCATTGCAAGCACCTCTGCTGTGATGCCAAATCGCTGGTGGTGGCAACAGATATAGGTACACGTCGCGTCGAGTCACTATAGCGGGGAACATGTGCTCACTGAGTCACTCCACACCGCCCTAGCCAAGCCCCGCGCCATCTTTTGATGTCTCCTCCAGCCTGATGCCTGCTGATACCATGGCGGCCTTGTGACTGTCTCCATTGCCTTGAGTCCGAACAGATATTGTTCCTCCACTTATGGCACACTGAGATTCGAATATTGACCCGTCACCGGTCATGCAGGACCTGTCCCACGCGGTCTTTCTTGCGTGTCGCCGCCCTTTTGCCCATGCCTCTGAAGGGTGCGGCGAGGGTGTAGAATTGACACTGGACTTTGAATAAATCATCCCTGACGCGACATGGATAGGTCACGGCGCGGGCTGCGGCGAGATCAAAACTACCGAGTCTCCTAACCACGGTCAGCTTATGACTCTTGAGTTCTAATTTGAGGCCATACCACGGACGAAGAGCATCTCCGACTGCTTTTTGGTCGTCTGCTCCCGTCAGCAATGTTTCTATGATGCTTGAAAGAGTTGATGATGGACCTTGACGCTCTCTTCGCCCTCGTCATCTTCTTCAATCGTGTAAATGGTCTCTTCGACCTCTCCAAGGACCAGATTGCAGTGGCTGTCGTACGCCTGTAATGAGCTATGAGCACTCGTCACCGTCACGGAGCATCTGGCGTACATGCAATCGTCCCTTGAGTTCGCGGTCGCCGCGAAGCTTCACGAAGACAATCTCATCCAGAGACAGTCGGACGAGGTCCAACGGCTCCGACACAGAGCCGGCGCCTTCATCGGCGGTATCAGCCATGATGACAAGGTTTGGCGAATGGAACGGACGCCTCAGGCGAGAGATGATCAACTGGCGGGTGCAAAATATCGGCTGCGACTTGACGAAATGCGACCCACTTGGGAATAGCGTCATCGTGAAATTGTTTTTAGCACTCGGCGCCCAAGAGCAGTGACACCACCCGTGCAAGGACGAGCTTGAACCTTCCTCCACGGCGACGACGCGATTGATGCAGGGTGCGGCGCCTCTTCTGAAGGCCGTCCACGGTGTCTTCGAACAGTCACGTAGTCGCATTCCGCACCTCGAATTGCATATCCATCGACACCAGGCGCAGTCACTCTTGAGGGCAAGGCCTGCCAGGAATTCTCGAGCAAAACCCCAGCGACTCCTTCATTCGTTGGCGACGCTAGACGGCCTGACCTATCATGACGACACTCACAGCTCAATCCGTGACGATGACCGACCGGCGGCAGTGTCCTGGCCATCGCCCGAGTCGAACACCCCCGTTCAGAAAGCCAGCAATCTATTCGGTATCCTGCAGGAGGGCCACCCGGAGCGGGTATTCTTTGCGCTCACGGGACAAAAGGATAAGCAAGGGGCCGAAGCTTTCGTTCGTGATGCGGATGAGGAGACCTTTGCACAAGCGATCCGCGCATTGGACCCAGATTATTTTGTCGAGCCGTACAAACAGATCTACCGTTTCATGAAAGTTTCTGTGACCAACGACCCCACGTATCGCTGGGTCAGGCCGTTGTCGGACCGGCTCAGATCGTTCATGAATCGCGTCGACACCATCGTGGCATTACGGCGGGAAGCTGGCCATGGGTTGACGCTGGAGACGTACCGTCACCTGCTCCGGTGTGCCAAAGCATGTGGCTACAAAGAAGTGGCGGCCCATATTCTTCATACTTTGATGCCCGAGGATGGGGTGACACCAGACCTGGAATGCTACAACCACTATTTGGAGGCGTTGAATTGGGCCCATGCCGCTGAAGACAAGGAACGCTTTCAACTCCGGGTCACGCCGAGAAATTTAGACCTTCGGAAACGATCCAAAAGACCGTCGGGACTGGAAGGACATCGGGTCGCTTCCGCCTCGAATAGAAAGGATACGATCAGGTACACAGCCCTGATGATTTTCAAAGAATTGGTCAGCCGTGGTTTGCAAGGCGATGAGGCCACTTTCACCAATTTGATGATCGCCATGGGCCGTGAGGGTGATCTGGACGGCGCCAGGAGCATTTTGAAGTCCGTCTGGAACGTCGACGTCGACCTCCTGGCCCAATATGACGAAGAAGAGATTGAGAGTCCGACCTTCTATGAACTCGACTCTCCCCTCCGGCCCTCTGAGCGCTTACTCTTCGCCGTCGTCCATGTGTTTGGCTCCAACAATGACGTGGGTCTGGCCTCGTCTCTGCTGGATTACATCTCTCGGAATTACAATCTCCCCATCCCGGACCGTGTGTGGATGCATCTCTTCGAATGGGCCTCGGTTCTGTCGCTCAGACGATCCGGTGCTCAGAAACGGCAAGGCCAGGACATCGGCCAAATCTCTCGCAAAGTCCCCATGCATATATACGAGGTGATGAGAGACGAGCCACACAACGTTCAACCCCGCATTGCTCTTTTGACCCTCAGCGCTCGAATTCAACGGGACCAACGTGTTCAAGACAAAGCATTCGACTACATGCGCGAAGCTGTCCAACTCTTGGACGAAGATCGAACGACGCTGTCCATCACCACGGATGAATTAGTCGCCCTCATCCGCGAGAGTCCCGCTGACCTCCTGCAAGATGGTTTCATGTCACCCGACTTTCTGCACGTGCGGCGAAAGTTCATTTTGGCTTCGCTCGAGCTCGACTGTAATCTCCAGCTCATGATCACCTGCTTTCGCAACCTCTTCAAGCAGGCGGACTGGGCCGGGTCCGGGAAAGAACGGGAATGGTCCCATCGGCAGCTCCCCGACCTGATCAACGAGTTCCTGACTTTTCTACCGAACGTGCTGGAATACCCCACACCCACCGGCCGGGTGCAGCTGACGGGGAAAATACATCGAAATGTCGCCATCCGACAGGCACACGGGGACCAGATGCGTAAAGCGGGCATGTTGCGGGCCTATCTGGACACGAATGACCACGGACGGCTCGTGAATAATATCCAACGGCTGCCCGCCCTGCTCGACCGAGCCGACCACTTTTGTTTCATTTGTGAGACCTTTGATCACGGACTCGATGATTGCCCGCACAAGGACCGGCACCTGGCAGGCGAAGACGACGTGACTTGGATTCACAGGGATGGGTCAGATCACGAGCTGGCGGTGCTTCGGGAGCGCCGCGAGCCTGAGATCAAGCGTGTCGGCCAGGTTCGACATCGAGTCCATTCACACCGAGGCTGACAATCACTCACGCGTCGTTCCTTGTATACTACTTCGATCCACATTGACTTGGCTCTGGAGACTGACTCTGGCGGCACATTTCCTGTTGTAAATATATCACATAGCCTTCCCCTGCAGGATGGTGTGGTCACCCCGAAAAAAATACATACAGACGGACTGCTTCCTCTCGGTCAATTTCAACCAGAGGGCGATGAGACCCCAGATCAAGTGGCAATGATGCGCTCCCGTTTCAAATCATTCACCACCATGTACCTGCCCACCCCGATCCAACCCCACCGAAACCAGACCATCTGACTCTGATGCCCCTGTGTCATGGCCTCCCGCGCCTTCCAGTACCGGGACACGTCATTCACAAATAGAAGCCGGTCTCTTCCATCCTTCCTGCCCGTGCCGCCCCGCGTGCCCTGTACGTTGCCCAGCATGGATCCGTAGACGCCGGCCAGCATCGTCGGGATTGCGTCCAAGATGAAGCTGTACTTCCGGACCATGTTCACCGAGGATAAAACGAAGAGGTCGACGGGGCAGGCGTAGCCCGAGTGTCCGTGCATGATTTGCTTCAGGAACGCCGTCGCGCCGTCATAGAGCGCTTTGTGGTTGGGGTGGTCAGAGATACCATACCGGTCGAAGGTGATGAGGACGTCAATTGAAGCGCGCGGTCCTTCAGGCGCAGCCGGGGGGGTGTGACTCGGCGTCGCGACTTGTGGCTTGGAAGGCGTTCTGGAATGCTTGGATTTCGATCTCGATTTGCTGTTGTTGGCCTTCTCCTTCGTTTTCGTCTCGCTTTCCTCGTTTGTGGCATGGGACGTGGGAGGAACGTTCAGATGCGGGGCAAACGCGCTTGCCAGTACTCGCGCGATCTCGAGAGGGTCCCATTTCTCCTTCATCCCGTCTTTGAACCGCGCATCGTCTAGGACAAAGACATCCTCTCGCCGTCTCACGCCGAGCGCCACGGCCGCCTTCTCGAGTTCCTTTCGTCTCGTTTCTCCAATTCCGTCACTGTTGCCCGTGCTCATGCAGAGAATCTTGACGTGGTTGCGCAGATCCGGGGAGGTCAATGCTTGGAGCGTCGGGCTGAAGAACATGGATTCATCGTCAGGGTGAGCGATGAGCAGGATGATGCGCTTGCCCTGCAGCGGAGAGGGGACGGAAGGAACGAAGCTGACCGTCAAATGCCATATTGAGAAAATGAGGACCGGCGCCAGAAGGAGAATGACAATGGTGGTGGTCGACGACATCGCGTGCCCGTTGCGTCTCGTGCGCGCTGCCCGGACCAGAAGGGTAACGGTGTCTTCTTAATCAAGTGAGGCTAGAACCGCGTTGCTCTCTTCCCAGCACACAGATGCATGATCCTGGAACAAACATGAACGACAACGTCCAGCATGAAATAAATTGCAGGGTCTCGCTTCGGCCACTATAACATGCATGAACAGGTGGGAAGAGGCGGTAAAGGGAGACCGAGACCGGGTTGGGTTGTCGCATTCCCGAATTTGTTCTTTTACTTTACTCGCCTCTGTCCACCCCCACTTCGGGCCTCCAAGGTTAGGCTTGGCATGTACTCTGGTGCACAGTCACGTGATATTAGGGTTCTTATCGATAAAGGATCGATCATGTGATTTCGACTTTTCTTCAACTCGACACGTTTGACCAAAGCTGTTGCAGCCTTGAGAACCGGTGGCCGGCAGGTTCAGATCCGAGCAGAATGGGGGTGCAGGATGTGAAGGACCGACATGCGGGACACAAGAAACAGCCTCGCACGCCGAAATTGCTCAAACGAAAGAGAGGGGAAGAAGATCTCGAGGTGTTGTCGCAACGGGTGGCTGACCTCGACCCCCAGTCGCCAACATTACCCCAGACGTTTGCAGATCTGCCACTGTCCGAGGCCACTCAGGATGGACTGGCGGCAACCCACTTCAAGACGCTGACGACGATACAAGCCCGAGCCATTCCGACCGCGCTCAAAGGCGCCGATATCTTGGGCGCAGCCCAAACCGGCTCCGGCAAGACCCTGGCATTCTTAGTCCCCGCCCTCGAAAATTTATATCGCAAGAGATGGACCGTGTACGACGGGCTGGGGGCTTTGATCCTGTCACCCACCCGCGAACTGGCCATTCAGATTTTCGAGGTGCTGCGAAAGGTTGGCCGACACCACACCTTCTCCGCCGGGCTGGTGATTGGAGGTAAGAGTTTGAAGGAAGAGCGTGGCCGGCTAGGACGAATGAACATACTGGTGGCAACACCCGGTCGCATGCTGCAGCACATGGACCAGACCGCAGAGTTTGACGTCAGGAACCTCCAAATGCTCGTCTTGGACGAAGCGGACCGCATCATGGACATGGGATTCAAGGACACTGTTGATGCCATTGTCGAACATCTGCCAAAAGAAAGACAAACACTTCTCTTTAGTGCCACCCAGACGAAAAGGGTGTCGGATCTGGCGAGGTTAAGTTTGAACGAGCCCGAGTTTGTGTCGGTCCACGAGACTGCCGACAGTGCCACACCCAGCACTCTCCAGCAGAATTATATCATTACCCCCCTTCCGGAGAAACTTGACGTTCTCTGGTCATTCGTCCGCTCAAACGTCAAGAAGAAGATATTGGTCTTCCTGAGCAGTGGCAAACAGGTCCGATTCGTGTACGAAGCATTCCGACACCTGCAACCGGGCGTGCCATTGATGCATCTCCATGGTCGGCAAAAGCAGGGTGCACGTCTCGACATCACGACGAGGTTCTCGAGCAGCAAATATGCCTGTCTGTTTGCGACCGATGTGGCAGCAAGGGGCTTGGACTTTCCCGCCGTCGATTGGGTTGTGCAGGTTGATTGCCCAGAAGATGCCGACACCTACATTCACCGAGTCGGTCGCACGGCACGGTACGAGCACGACGGCCGAGCTGTGCTCTTTCTCGACCCGAGTGAAGAAGAAGGCATGTTGAAAGCTCTGGAGCGGAAGAAGGTCTTTCTCGAGAAAATCAATGTCCGGCAAAAGAAGATGCAGAGCTCTATCCGCCACCAATTACAAAACATGTGCTTCAAGGACCCGGAACTCAAGTACCTCGGTCAAAAGGCGTTTGTGAGCTATGTTCGAAGTGTGTATATCCAGAAGGACAAGGACATCTTTCAGGTCAAGCAGCTTCAACTCGACGAGTTTTCTGAAAGCCTGGGCCTGCCTGGAGCGCCGCGAGTGAAATTCGTCAAAGGCGAAGATGCAAAGCGGATGAAGAATGCGCCGAGACAGTTGCTGGCCCTGTCGAGTGATAGTGACGACCAAAGTACCAAAGCAGAAAAAGATCAACCGGTGGTGAGAACGAAATATGACCGGATGTTTGAGCGGCGCAATCAAGACGTCCTTGCCGATCATTACACGAAGCTAATAGAAGAAGAGGGTCATGGTGTGGACGCAAATCCCGACACGGCAGACGCTGATGGAGACAATGACTTTTGGTCGGTCAAGCGTCGTTTTGAGGCCGGCGACCAGGCCCTGGATGAAGGGCAGTCTTTAGAGTCTGAGGACGAGGCCATGACAGGCGAACCAGGCCAGGAACACCAAACGGGGGAGAAATCCAGAACGAACGGCGTTGTGAAGACGATCCAGCTGTCCAAAAATCTCGAGGAAGCACTCGTCATCGACTCCAAGCGTCGCGAGAAACTGCTCAAGTCCAAGAAGAAATTGCTCAAGTACAAGGGTCACGGGTCACATGTGCATTTCGACGACGATGGCGTCCCACACGAGGAAGAGTACTACGAGGCTGAAGAAGAGTTTGCGAAGAGGGGCCGGCCTGAAGAACAAAGAGAGAAATTCTTGGCCGAGGAGCGGGAGAGGGCCCAGATCGCCGACCTGGAGGACAAAGAGGTGGCGAGGAGAAAGAGGAAGGAGAAGAAGGAAAAACGAAAAGAGAGGGAACGGCGAGAGGCCGAGATGGAGATGGAGGTGAACGGTGATGACGATGAGCGCGGTGGCGTCCAGCTGCCCGTACCATATGGTGAAGATGTGCAGCAGGAAGAGGAGCCTGAGGCCGAACCGAAACCAAAGAGGCAGAAGAAGTGGTTCGAGGACGCATCGTCTGCTGACGAGGACCAAGGCGACCGCATTACAAAGAAGGGCAAGGACAAGCGCCTCGATGTTGGCCGAAATCAGCCTCAAACGCTGGAGGATCTAGAGGCTCTGGCCTCTGGTTTTCTTGCAAAATAGCATATGCTAAGGGGAGTGTGGGGCGACCACAAAATACTCCCTTTACCTCTCAGTCTTCCATCTCGGCCTTTCACTGCCTGGCAGGCCAAGCCTATTGTTTTCAGTGGCGACCCAATACGAGCCTAGAAAGCATGACTTTATGAACCATGTTTCCCACATTTATATCCTGGTCATTCACCATCGAAACGGAAGCCCCATCTCACGACCTTCCCTTTCTCAACCGCGGGATGAGTCGCAAGAGAATCCTGTCGGAGGCATCGGTGTGAAATGTGGCAATAAAGCTCTAGCACTATCGCTTGGAAAAGCAGCAATGCCGACTGCGATGGACTCACTTGATTTGTGTTATTTATTGATGACTGAGTTATTTCTTTGAGAATTACAGCACCGGAGTGAAAATTGTACCTGTCTGTCCTCCGTGACAGGGACCAACCAAGTCGGGACACCACAAAAAGAGTTAGGTCCGTCTGCGCTAAAAATCTTGCAATATATATACAGAAGTGTTGGGGTATCATTAGTCGTCAATAGCTCGTTACAATCGTGTAGCAGTCGTCGCTCGCAAATCAGATCCGTGGGCACCAAATGCCTGGATCGTTTATTGTTCGAGATCCCCAAGTGTTCAACATTACGTCCAATTGCCCTTCTTGCCTTGCGCCATGATCGAGTAGACCTGCCAAAAGAGCGAAGCAAGGATTTCGTGACATTCCAAATGCCAAAACCCTAGTCATAACCTTCATGCATTTGCTTCTAACAGGTCCGGTCTTGAGTCGTAGAAACCACACTCTTTCAAGGTGTAATGGTATGTGCTTGTGGATGTTACAATCCGGCTAGAGAGGCGGCACTGTCATCTGTTGACTCCCGTCCTAACCTATGCTGATGCAATAAGATCGTCGCTGATGGAAAAGTCATCTATGACAAGAAAAAGACATAAACTGGAGTTCAGTAAGTCAAAAAGTGACTCGGAATATGGGTGAGATGCGTCAACGTAAACATACCATTGTGTTTTTGCAGGATTGTTGACTTCATCCTTGACTTTCAAGTGGCGGACTGACGGAGCACGCCCAGGATCTGCTCAGGAGCAGATGATAAATGGCCTTCGATATTGAAAGGCGGCAAATCCTTGGAAGAACGAGGCCAGAATGTGAGCAGAACCATCCTTTGAAGACGGCCGGCCTTCCGGGAGGTCAGAGCTGACTGCCTCCTCCGAAGTCTGTATCGATCCATGGCGATGTCCTCGGCATGGAACTCATCATCTGGGATCGGAGATCCAGGGGAGTCTCTTTCTGCTCGGCTTGCAGAAGCAGGTGGTAAAGAGGAATGTGCTGATTGTCCCATGCTTCCTGAGAAGCTAGACGTCCTCTCGATCTCCACGATGCCTTTGCACCTCTATCCAAAAGTAATCGGGCAATTTTTTCATGTCCACCAGCCGCAGCCGCATTGAGCGCAGACATCTTCTCCAATATGTCGTCATTGGGATCTTGTCCCGAGTCCAAAAGATACTTGACGATTTCATAGTGCCCCGCACCACTTGCAATACACATTATAGTTCTCCCTGAATCGTCCCGATCATCCAATCGAGCGCCGTGGCGGACCAAGGTGTGGAAGAATTGAGGGTCACCAACATATGCTGCGATACACAAAGGTGTCAGCGAGTATATGTCGCGGCTGTGAAGGAGAGCTGGATCCTTGGCAATGACCGTGTTGGCCATCTCTATGTCTGAAGTCTGGGCCGCAAGGTGCAGAGCATTTCGTTTCAGGATGTCCGTTTGCCCAACAGGATATGCTGGATCTTGGTACATGATCTGCGCAGCGGCACGCCGCTGAGACATTACAGCAAGATGAGCAGCCGGAAAAGAGATTGAACATTTGTCGGAGAGAATATTTCGGTTAAAAGAGGCCAGCTCAAGGTTGTGAAAGATGGTGGGAATCGTTTCGGACATGCGTCTGAATGCCGCAACCTCTTCCGCCGAATCTGGGCTGGAGATGACAGCAAGACGACGACGAAGGTGGTCAGCTTCTGGCCGGTCTGTGTGATCATAACTCTTAATGAGGCTGCGCAGTATAGATGATTCCAAATGTTTTAAATTCCCGTGATTGTCTCCAGTGTCATCATCGAATTGGAATGCTGACCGTGCTTTTGTGAACCAGTCAATTTTCCCCAGCAGGCGACAAAGGTTGTACTTTTGTTCATGCCCGTCCAAGTTGACAAGCTTCTTGAAAATATTCCAAGCTGCCCTGCTGATGTGAGAGCTCGTTGACTGTACCATGCAATTCAACGACAAGTGAACATCGCCTTGTGGGGACTGGTAGGGGACTTGAGATACGATGGCAGCTGCGTGCAGCGGGTTCTGGAGACCTTCAAAAAGGTTCACATATTCGCCCAGCTCGACGAGCCTGAAGCTATTCATTAGTGACCCGTCAAGCAATAATGTCAGACTTGGATCATACTCTGCCTCGATGGTCTGTAGCAGCAGGCCCTTTTCCTGTCGGGCCCCTCCGGAAGTCGTCTCAATGAATCCGCCTCTTGTGGAAACGCTCTGGCTACCCGCCCAACAGCTAAACGCATTGGTCAAGCCGCTGGGGGAGCCAAATGTCGAAACTTGAGCGTTGGATGGTGGGGGAGGAAACAGCGAGGATGAGGAATCAATACTCGACGTGGTTGTCGCCGTTGGAACATTCGAAATGCTCGATGGCATCTGAGGCGCTGCGGTCTTATACGGAACATTTGGCCCGCATTTCAGTCCCTTTGTTAAACAGTCATTGCATTTCTCCCTCTTGCTCCAGTCACGATCCGCTGGCAGACACTGCTCCATGATCAGACGTCAGATATACATTAAAGGTATCAAGTCCTGGGCAATGTATGTACCTTCACCTTCCTTTCTCTGCAGGAGTTACATTTCTCCCGGGCACGCGGAAGCTTCGTGCTTTCCATCGTGGCATGAACTGCCGTGGACATCATGAATATTTCAGGCCCGGCAACAGGTATGGTGCGACAAAACAGGCGACGGACACAGTGCGAACAGAGTCTTGAAGCCTCTTTTCAGATACGGACAGTATAGATCAAGTTTGCCGTACTCTGAGAATCCCGGCTGTGCCAGGTAGGCAAGATCTGTTGAATGGTTTCCTCGGCTCTGCGCTTTCCTCCGTCTGCCGCATAGAGCGCCGCCTAAGACTTTGCATTCTCGCTTTTTCACTGCGGAGGGGGGAAGAAAAGCTGGGGGCTCCAGATTCCGGTCTAGTCGACGCCTGTGCGATGATGTTCACGAGGCATTTTGCCCGCGCCACTCTGCCTTGCGTGATAGCTGGGAGTTGTAATAACTCAAGATGTAAGAAGGCAATTGCACCTTGCATTTCCCTCCTTTGGAGCCAGGGAGCCGGACTTCGCCTCTCTGCCTCGAGACGTGTCCCACGGGTCAGTAGACGAATTTTGGCACATTTAGACTTATTGGCCAAGTGTGCCGACGGCTCGACAGGAGGGAACAAACTATCAGCAGCTCCAGTCAGCCTGGAGACGAGCAACTTGAATGGAGAATGGTGGGGAGGTTTCTGGGGGGCATTGCCTGGCTGCTGGTCAGCTCAGCCTTGCCGCATCGCAAAGCGCTCGCTTTCGCGTCGGCTTCGCTTCGGTTATCAGCCCCTGCAAGAATGCAGGCTTAGAAACCACATTTGCAGAGGAGAATGTGCTGGGAGACTGCATACTTACCTGCTGGGCCCCACCGTCGCTGCCGCTAGAAACACCCATGTCACAGCTAGTGCACTTTGCGCAGCCTTCACCTGAACGCCTTGTTGCCTTGGCCCAACACAGCTGAGTGGAATTCTGAACGCCCCGATAGCCTTACAGCTGGATTTTTTGTTATGTTGTCCACATCTGTTCGGAAACGATTTTAGAAGCCCGACCAGCACGGTGAAAGGCTGTGTTGGTTCTGTCCCGAACTCCTTGCGAATTGCTCAAACCGGAAATATCTGGTATCCAAACCTCTGGTAACATCACTTCTAGTATTCGGCAATGGTCGGGCGCAAAACGGTGACGGTTCACACCGGTGCCGAGGTCGCTATATGTTCAAATGACAACCACTTGTGCGCTGAAGGTAATAAAATCGAACCTACATGCACAGCAGAGCTTTCACTGACTGTATTTTCACCAGTGAGATCTTTAGCTGATTCCCATCCAGCACATATATCTAATGCCCATCATTAGGATCAAAGTTTGGCAATTGGACGAGAGCAGTCCGAACAGGGGTCCAAGATGACGAAAGAGTTGTTCCCAAAAGATCAGGTCAGCTTTGAATCAAACGAACTAGCCAAGGGGCCCAAGGGCACCCAGACGAAGAAAGAACAAAGGTCAAGTTTGCCCGAAAGGAACGCAATATCAAGGTCTCAAGACAAGGTCCGGAAACGGACCAGGAAAGCGAAAGGTCAAAGAGAATCTGTGCAAAGATCTGCTTCGCGTGGGCCAATTGAAACAAGAGAAGAAGCCTGGAGACACGACACACGGCAATCTGATAAAAGTGGAAGCTCAACAGGCGCGCCCTTTCAGCACTTGCGCGAAGCCCATCAAGACCATCAAAGTCATCAAAGGTTGTTGGGCCCAGCGTCTTCAACTCTGCCTCCGTCTTGGCGCAGCCTCGACTGGTTTGGACAGCACCCCGCAGCATCTGACCTAGGACTCAACACGATCGATCAATTCCTCTCAGAGGTTTGTCCAACCTTATTCGCTTCACGATCACTTTTAAGCTTCCATAGATTTGCGAAATAATTGAGAAGGAGGCACCCAATGGTGGTCAGACGCAGACCGGATACAATCTTGCCATGCACTCTGACGCCTACCTGGGTTTCGAGGGTGAACAATATATGCCAAGCATGGAACACCAAAGTCATGTCAATGAAGGTAGCAATCTGTCACTTTCTCCTCTTATTGTCGAAAACGAAGGGCACGAGCGAGGTCACCCCCGGCAAGGTGCTATCCAACCATTGGCACAAAAGCTCGACGTTACCTCGACGCTAATATCAGGACAGAGTTCGCCTGTTGTTTTAGGACGGATCTTCGTAATCATGTGGCATGAACGCGCTGACTACTCGGTGTCAGATATAATGAGTCAACATAGGGCATGCATGAACGCAAGCTCAAGGGATGAAACATTCTCATCTCGAACCCAACGGATTGGGCTGATTCAAGCCCGCGAAGCAATCTTACTGTGCATACCCATTAACGATGGTGACGAGCCAACTTTTGGTGGCGAACAATTTGGAACAGGTATCGTTCGGTTCTTGTCTTCCAAGAGGCAATCTGGCATTCTTTCTGATCCGGGGCTGGACGATGTAAACACAGTCCTAGCTAACATATCAGAGAGGGACAGCTAACGTTGCCACAGAGCGGTACCAACGGGTCCGAGCCTCGGAATGACTCCTGGCGCTTTTATTTCCTTCTCTGCTCAGAAGAAGACGCCATCGACTGCGTCAAATGGACCGTCTGTCAATTAGCTGAAGGACCACGGTTGTCAACAATGTACAACAGTCGCGGCTCGACCATGTCAGACACATCGGCAACCTTCGAAGGTTTAGACATGACAGAAATACAGAAAGCGTCCGGGGATCATCCCGATCCGCCTACACTGCTCTCACGTCTTATTGAAGGCAAATATGGGAATCTCGTCATTCTGGCTTTGTACTGTGTTAGCACATGTTTCCGTCCACTGACAGCAGAGGAGCTGTACGCTGCAGTCATGACAGTGGCCAAGGATAAACAGCTTGCCGAAGTGTACGGAAAGATTAGCTCTCACATCACATATCTCGACATGATGTCCATGTGCAGCAGCTTCCTCGCCGTCCGTTCCGACAACACTGTTTTTATCCGTCAAATGGAAATGCGAACGTACATAATGACATCTGATCTTTTCACTGCGCTAACGGGACATGGTATTATGGCGCAGGTATGCTTGAAGTATATCGAAGATCTTGACGGGCGAATTGTTCTCCAGCCGTGGCATCGATTCGGGGAGCTGACGAACGATCGCACCTCTCATCCATTGTACACTTATGCCACAGAATTTTGGGCAGAACACTACCGGCTGGCCGAAGCAGATTGTGGCAGGCTGCCTGCACAACTTCACCGGATTATCGAAGCTGCATGGGAAGAAGAAAACCCCTCTTCAAAGAAGGTTTCAGACTTTGAATTTCAACGCCAAGTCTTGGACATTGGATTAGAGATTTCTGTCATCTACGACTTCAAAGTTCTGACTGCGACGTATGTTCAAATGGGGGCCGATGTTAATGGTATACGTCGCTTTGTCCATGAACCATTGTGGCAAACAGCCCAAACCAAAAGTCCTCGATTGCTCGAGATACTGGATTCACGACAAGCCTCGCACAGCTGGGGGGAGAAGAGGGAAGATAAGAAACACTCGCGGCCATGCGACTGGCTGTGGAAAGACGGATGCCCACTATGTGGGTTCTCACATATATTCTCACGCCTCTGGAATTTCCTGACCACCGATAATGCAACCGCTAGAGGAGGTGATGCCACAGATCTTCACTTAGCGCATCACCCCAGACATGGCGACGTTGCAACCAATTCATCTATTCCATGCTGGCACGACATTTTTGGGGACTATTCGCATCATACTGGAGCTCACGCTGGCGAAGACGGTAATGAGCTTGCCGACAATAACCGCCCCGTGATACTGGAAGCGCTCTACAACAGGCGTTCTTATAAAATCAACGTCGATGAATTAATACCGGAGAATCGCTCCAGCATATCAGACAAAAATTGCAAATTCACCGATAGCAGAGATCTAGCTCCGTCTGAGGCATGTATTCGACCGGCACGTTCGGCGATGTGCAAAAGTCGAGGTGATCACATCTCTTTGACGGAGAGTACTTCCAGCCTCAGTAGCTGGGACTGGATACTGCCCGAGGACATGGTTGCAGATTCCATTTCAGGTACTTGACCTGAATGTGGTCTAGCAGTAGGATATAACCCAGGATCTGGCCCAGGACATAATCCAGGATCTGACCCAGGACATATCCCAAGATCTGGCCCAGGACATATCCCAGGATCTGGCCCAGGACATATTCCAAGATCTGGCCCAGGATACGTCTCAGGATCTTAAGGCCTTGAATGTCCCCCCGCCGTTATACCTCTGGGAGTGAATTTGACTGCAAATTGACCCAAAACACACCCTCCTATTGCTTATTAATAGGCCTCTCCTTTCGCGATACTCAAACCAAGATGATCACTCTCTTACTCCTTCATTGAAAGATTATACGTTTCCACTCACCCTTATCCGGCTTCCTTTGGCGCCATTGATGGCCACATACCATGGCCAGTTGATTTCAAAGCTCGATAGCATGCCCTCTGAGAACTCGACAAGCAAATGCAAAACTCTGAAGACATCCTTCTGGGCCGCAAATGGGTGCCAGCCATCATGACTATGGCATATGGATAGGATGCGCGGTGCTTGGCACTACTGGGTGCTTACGTTGTTGGAAGGATCGTGTTTATAGGAGTTTTTATTCTTGGTCAAATCAGGTTCCTACTACGCGATGCGGTACTGTCTGAGCACCAGCTCGATACTCAAATTTCCTGTCAAATCTGAAGGCTCGTGACGTTCGAAATTAACATCAATGACCAGGGGCAAAGAAACCACCATCATGACCTTACCTATCCGGTTCGTGACCATTCTCGAGGAGCTCAGGTGTCAGACGGTGAGCTGAGGCAAGCAATGAGTGATCAGGCAGGGCGAGGCTTCTCTGTGTTCGGCTAACAATCTCGCGTCTAGCATACAAGACTCTACGCTTGCCTCCTCCAGCACCCAGGAGCGTGGGCGATGAGTATATGTACAGTTTCGCCCTCCTGCCTCTCCTTCTGAAACACACTGCTCCTGGCCGTGACCGCCCCGGATTATCGCCATGACATCAGCGCACAACATCTCGCACTCCAGTATTGACTCTCTGCCCTCCTTGGCAAATGGGAACGTTCTGTTCAAGGTAGGTGGGATGGTACCTGGTCATCTTTTGATTGGTCCCAACTCTCTGGAGCGTAGTAACGGACATTCTCGTTGCATATAACCGCGGATGCACCACTCTTGGATCTCTCTGTGAAGCAATGGAGATTTACTCTATCCTGTCTTTATGCTTCAGAGTTTTCCATGACATTCTATTTCTCGCTTCAAAATCCCTGACTATAGTCACAGGCAGGCTCCGGTTATCAGTCCAAGGTGCAATCTGTTCGTCTTCACCCTTTTCATTTGACATTGTGGCTCTGAAGGGGACATATAGTGGAACCTTATCAGAGGGTGGATGTCAGACTACTAACTGAGGCAAGCAGTGTGCGATCAGGCAGGGTGAGGTCCCTCTGTGTTTAGCTAACAATCTGGCGTATAGCATACAAGACTCTAAGCTTGCATCCTCCAGCACCCAGGGGCATGGGCGATGAGTATATGTACCGGTTTGCCCTTGTGCCCCTCCTGAAACACACTCCTCCTGGCCCGCGACTGTCGCGGATTGTCGTCATGACAGTGGACGTACCAATTGAGGTTGTCCCTTCCATTGTCTAGTCACAGAGACAGAAACTGGGGATATAGAATACCAATCGATCATAGCTCTCCACG